>OODL01001680.1_pt1 | contig 17621 bp, 16 predicted proteins | sample 1671181 | NCBI WGS metagenome assembly OODL01 (sample SAMN06348130, study PRJEB24527) | human gut metagenome | biome: human gut; feature: ankylosing spondylitis patient; material: feces | host: Homo sapiens | place: China | collected 2015-10 | reverse complement strand
TTTAATAATTAATTATAGGCAGAACTACTCACCGAACAGCTCATGCGCGGCCGCAAGTGCCGCCTCCGACACATCATCTGCCTGTGCGCCCTCTGCTGCCATATCAAGACCTGCCAGAAATTCCTCTGGGATTCCCATCTCATCCATGATTGTATTATCCAAGGTTGCATTATCCATGGCTGCCTCATCCGAAACATCCTCTGCCGTGCTTTGTGCATCTGCATTTCTCTGTGCCTCTGTATTGCTCTGTACATCTGCCGTGCTCTGTACTTCTTCCTCACCTGGGTTATCGAAATCAAATGATATCTGGTCATTTTCAAACTTAAGGCATGTATCGAATACATTTCCCGCCTTGGAGGTGAAGCCTGTGACCTTCTTTTTGGTCTTTCCTGTGGTAAACAGCTCCGTGAGAATTTCCTCTGAAAGCTCCACCTTTGCCACAGTATGCCAAACATTGAAGCCGCACTCACACTCATATTTCCACTGTGTCTTTTTGAGAGGTCTGCCACACTTTGGACAGAGTACATTTGTCTCGATTGGCTTTGGCTTTTCAGGGAAATCAAAGGCTATATCTCCGTCCTGCGTGAGCTTTAGCGGTGCGTCAAACTTCATGCCTGTCTTTGAGACAAATCCTGATATAACTTCTGTCTTTTTCTTTGTCAGAAGCTCCTTAAGGACTGATTCCTTTATCTTGACGCTTGCGACCTTGCCCACCATAAAGCGGCAGCTCTCAGGATCATCACGTCTGTTGTTCTCGCATACAAAGCCAAACGGTGCCACCTGGATTTTGCCTCCGCACTTCGGACATACTACATCCTTCACTGTCTTTGGCTCTACATGGTCGAAATCAAACTGGACAGAGAGCTTCTTGTTTTCATCCTCCTTAAGCACCAGGCACGCATCGAAGCGTTTCCCGCTTTTGGATTTAAAGCCTCGTATAGTCTCGGTCTTTTTATCATTAAGAAGCTGCTTTAGGTTTGCGGCTGTGATTGTCTTTCCCGCAATCTGTCCCACCGAAAAGCGGCAGCTTCCCGGCTCGTCACCCTTGTAGTTCACACAGCCATAGCCAAACGATGTCTTTTTTATCTGACCACCACAAAGCGGACAGACAACATCCTTTATGATTTCATCCTCCACATTATCAAAGTCAAATGCTACGACGGTGTGCATTTTCTCACTGCCCTCTGTGACCGGCTCCTTCTTTAAGACGAGGCATGCGTTGAAGCGCTTTCCCGATTTTGATTTAAAGCCCTTTATCGTCTCTGTTCTGCCGTTTGCCATGAGCTCTAAAAACTGTACCTGTGACAGCTGCTTGTCTGCTATCCTTCCAACGAAGAAATGGCAGCCATCCTCTGTCTGTCTGTTATAATTTGCACATCGGTAGCCGTATGGCGACACATATATATCGCCTCCGCAGTCCGGACATACAATACCCTCGACCTTTTGCGGCTTTACATTTTCAAAATCAAAGGTGGCTGATACCTTGTTCGTCTGTTCATCCTTGTTGAGCTTTAAGCATGCATCAAAGCGTTTGCCACTCTTCGACTTAAAACCACGGATTGTGTCGGTGATTCCTTCTTCAATCAGCTTTTTGACCTGTTCCTCCGGAATATCAAGTCCTGCCACCTGTCCGATATTAAAATTACATCCTGATTTATCATTTTTGTAATTGGCACAGCCGTAGCCAAACGGTGTGGTCACTATCTCACCGCCGCAGACCGGGCACTTGACACCTATCTTTCGTCTGGCCGCCGCACCTCTGGCATTTTTGCCTGCAAAGCTGCTGATACGGTCTGCAATCTCAGGGCGCAGATTCTGCTCAATCATCTTTTCTGTCTCTTTGCGGATAAAGCTCTCAAGCTTTCCCCTGTATTCCCAGAAATCCACCGTGCCCCTTGTAATTCCGTCCAGTCCCTTTTCCCAGTTGGCTGTCATCTTTGGATTAAGAAGTGCCGGAACTGTCATGTATACGACCTCAAATACCATCTCGCCAAGGCTTTCGGGTGTGAGTATCTGTGTCTTTTTGTTCAGATTCAGATATCCTATACGGACAAGCTTCTGGATTATCTCCGCTCTCGTTGCTGAGGTGCCTATTCCTGAGCCCTTTATCTGCTCACGAAGCTCTTCGTCCTCGATAAGCTGTCCTGCATTTTCCATGGCAAGCACCATTGAGCCTGATGTATAGCGCTTTGGCGGAGATGTCTTACCAAACTTGATATTATAGCCTTGGCATGCTATCTCATCACCCGCCTTTAGCTTATCGGCAAGCTCAAGCATCACCTTGGGATTTACGACTATCTCATCATTGCTGCCGTTTGCTGTGCTGTTTTCATCTGTACTATCTGCAGTTTCACTGTTTTTACCAAGTATTCGTGCGTTTGATTCCTCAAACGACTTCTTTTTCGGCGGATTCGCCACCTGTAAATAGCCCTCGCTCTTTAGTACCTTTGATGATGCAAAAAAACTTTCCTTATCCACATCTACAACAAGCTTCACATTCTCATACTCTGCCGGTGGATAAAAAATACTAAGGAAACGCCTGACAATCAGCTCAAATACTGCTCTTTGAAGCGATGTAAGCCCCGAAAGCTCTGTAAGCTGACCTGTCGGAATGATAGCGTAGTGGTCTGTTACCTTGCTGTCATCCGTGTACTGCGTATCAGCTATGTTGGCATATAGCCTCTTTTGCATAATATGCTCCACAAAGTCTGCTGTCGGTTCAAAACCTTTAAGCCTGCTTATATTTTTTCCAATCTCCTTTGCCACAGCGCTTGAGAGCACCCTGGCATCTGTTCTAGGATAGGTGGTGAGCTTTTTTTCATACAGATCCTGAGCCACCTGTAATGTCTCATCAGGGCTGATTTTAAACTTCTTTGAGCACTCTGCCTGCAGCTCCGCCAGGTTGAAAAGAAGCGGTGCTCTTTTTTTAGTAATATTCTTAACTATAGATTTAACTTTTGCCTGTTTGCCGTTTAATTCTTCAATTAAAGCGAGTGCATCTTTTTCCTCTTTGAAGCCGTTTTCCTTGTATAAAAGCGGTGATTCAAAGTACCTTGAGCCTTCTACAGCCTTCCACTCTGCCTCTACACCGGCATCAGTAAACCTGCCGATTACCCTGTAAAACGGAGTCTCCTTAAAGTTTCTGATTTCGCGCTCACGGATTACTACCATTCCAAGCACACAGGTCATCACTCGTCCGACCGCGATTGCCGTGTACGAGCGTGTACCCGCTGCATCGTTTAGCAGATTGCCGTATTTGACCGACATGACACGCGAAAAGTTGATGCCCATCGCATAATCCTCGATGGTACGCATGATGCCGCTCTTTCCGAGGTTTGCATACTCACTCATCGGCTTTGCCTCTTTTATGCCTCTTAGGATTTCCTCCTCGGTCTGCGAATCTATCCAGACTCGAAGCTCCTCCATGCCTTCCCTGACACCACCAAAGTTTCTGATATTCTCCTCGATGGTCTGTCCTTCTTTTCCGGCATCACCTGCCCAGTAAACTCTGTCAATGTCCTCTCTCTGCAAAAGAGCGTGCACAATATTGTACTGCTTGCGCACGCTGTCTATCACATCATATTTGTATTCCTTTGGCAGAAACGGCAGATCCTCAAGACGCCATTTCTTGTATTTCATATCGTAGGACTCAGGGTAGACCAGCCCGACCAGATGTCCCACGCACCATGAAATCACATATTCTCCATTTTCTATATAACCGTCATTGCGTCCGCTCACCCGCAGCACCTTCGCAAATTCCTGTGCCACGGATGGCTTCTCTGTTATTATCAGTGATTTTCCCATAAGCTCCTCTATAATTCATTCATGTTAATGAGCTTGAATCTAGGGTCTCTGACCACATAGCTTTGCAGTGCAGGCTCAAAATCCGTTGCCGAAAACAGATAATAGTCATCAGATGTAAGCCTTGCCTGCTCCATAGCCATAGCCATATTCTCGCACATATCCATGGTCATCATTGGCTTGTCCCAGTTGCAGAAGCCGATGATACTCCTTCTATCCTCGCTCTGAGCCACGATGTCTATGCGGCCTGTCTTTCCAATCCATGTACCCACACGCTTTATGGTAAACGGAAGCTGTCCCATCTGATTTAGTATAAGCAGATACTCTGTGCAGACCTCCCTGAAATATCTCTCAAGATACGCATCAAGCTCTTTTTCTATATATGTATCATAAAACTCTTCCGGTGAAAGCAGATATAGATTAGACATATTCGGATAGACAAACTTAAACCAGAAATTAACAAATGTGTCTTTTATCTGATATACGCCCTTCTTGGCATTTTCCCATCCGCCGGTCTCAAATGAAACTACTTTTTCCACAATATTGAAGGTGGCAAGATTCTTTAAATATACGCTGATTTTGGCACGCGAAAATCCTGTCGCATGGAAAATATCATTGAGCTTGTTCTCGCCTCTTGCGATTGCTGCAAGTATTGTGCTATATGCAGAAAGCTCTCGAAGCTCTGCGGCTATAACAGCATCCGCCTCACCATACAGAGCTCCCGATGGTGTCAATACGAGCCTGCATATATTATCCTTAAAGGATTTAGCTGCATCCCACTTATCCAGATATGCCGGAACTCCACCGATTGCTCCGTAAATTCTCACGATTTCCGCGACCGGAAGACTTTCAAAATGTCTTACAACCTCAAGGAAATTGAGCGATTCAAGCTTCATTTCGGCTCCCTTAAACTGCTCTGCTGCCTCTTGTGTAGCCCAGACTGTAGATGATGTGGCAAGTATTATAAGTACAGGTCCCGGATACAGCTTGTGCTTTTTAAGCTTTGCAACTGCTTCCATAAATGATGCATCCCTCTTTGCCACAAACTGTGCCTCATCGATTATCACGACAAGCTTGGAAGGGCCTCCTGATTTGATTCTCGCGAAGTACTCCTCATATGTCTGTCTGCTCAGGCTCACCTTGTACTGACAGCTTATCTCCTCCCCCATCATCTCAAGCTGATGCTCTGGCGATGCCTGTCTGCATCTGTAGTAAAAGAATTTCTTTCCGTCACAAAATTCCTTTATGAGCTCCTCCTTTTGACAGCCTCTCCTTCCGTAGAGCACTACGAGCTGGTTGCCCGACTCTTTATAGAGCTGCTCAAGTTTCTCCAAATCTGTGTGTTTTGCTTTCATAATATTCCTCCAAAATAATCAACTGGAAATATTATATCACAATTTAACACATATACAAATAGATTTTAATTATAATTTCCGGGCTCCTATTGTAGCTTTCACTTTATTTCTGACAAACATATAGCAGATAGCCTGCATGATGATTGTCGCTATCCATGAACCGGGATATGATATAAACAGGAAAAACAACGACCTGTGGCTTGGAAACAGACCATATATCCAGATGATTCTGACTCCGACTGTTCCTATTATAGAAAGTATCATAGGTACAGTTGAGTATCCCATTCCTCTTAGTGCTCCCGGAAAAAGGTCCATGATTCCACACAGGAAATATGGGATTGTTGTAATCGAAATAATCTCAAGTCCTGATTTAATTACCTCGCTATTACTTGTATATATGCCAAGTATCTGTGTTCCAAATATGTATGAAGCACTTCCCATCACAAGTGCTACCGCCGTCGTGAGAAACAGACAGTCTATCAGTACCCTGTCCATTCTCTTTACCGCATAGTTCTGGCTTGTAAAGCTCATGCAGGCCTGTGTGATTGAATTGACAGATACATACAAAAAGCCAAGTATATTGTTTGCCGCCGTATATCCAGCCATGGCTATTGAACCAAAGGAATTGACTGATGACTGAAGCATGGCATTTGAGATATTTATGACTGTGCTCTGTATGCCGGCCGGTATTCCTACCTGAAATATCTGAAGCATATATGCCTTATCAATCGCAAGCTTATTAAAGCAGAGCTTATAGCTGGTATCTGCTTTGCTCAAACAATATAATACAAGTACACAGGAAACAAACTGCGAAACAATTGTACCGATTGCAACACCTGCAACACCCAGTTTGCACACTATTACAAAAAACAGATTGAGCAGTGCATTGATACAGCCTGAAATAATCAAAAAGATAAGAGGTCTCTTTGTATCGCCGACAGCACGCAAAATTGCCGCGCCATAGTTATAAAGCATAAAAAACGGCATACCGCAAAAATAAATCCTCATATAAATAGTAGAAAGACCTATGACATCATCCGGTGTACCCATGATTTCCAGCGCACCCCTTGCAAAAATAACACCGACCACGCCCATCACAATACCGCTTATGAGCGCAATCATAATAGCGGTGTGCACCGTCTTAGACATCTCCTTATCCTTGCCTGCCGCATAAAATCTGGCAGCGAGCACATTTGCACCAAGCGATATACCCATAAACAAATTGACAAACACATTGATAAGTGCCGTAGTCGAGCCAACAGCCGCAAGTGATTTGCTGCCACTAAACTGTCCCACGACAATAATATCCACCGCATTGAATGCCAGCTGTAAAATACCCGAAATCATAAGCGGCAACGCAAATGAAATAAGCTTATCCATTATTGAACCGTTCACCATATCAATTTCATACTTATTATTCTTCACTTGTATCTACCTCTAAAATATTATTCTCCTCAGATTATCTATTCTACCACGATAAAATATAAATTCAAGCATAACAATTAAGCCCCCGAGAATAATAAACCTAACAAACCTAACAAAAAAGAGTCCCTTTTAAGGGACTCGACTTTTGAAAATTAAAATCACAGAGTGAGGATTTTCCGTTCAACGCACTGCCTTCACCGGAGAGTACACAGTATGTTCCGAAGAAAAAATATGAACTGCCACGGGTTTCCAACAGGTCAAATGACAGTTTAGACTTGCAAACTACCATAACCTATCTGTAAATAATCCCGTGGCTAACTTCATATTTTTTCTAAGGAATACTACTGTGTGCTCCCCCGGTGCTCACAGCCCACAATCGGAAAATCCGCCCTCCTTAATAAATATTCCAATTAATTGCTAAATCTACTTCTTTGTGATGTAACCCTGTGCCTTAAGAAGCTCTGCACAAAGCACTGCTCCACCGGCTGCACCACGTACTGTGTTGTGTGAGAGTCCGACGAACTTCCAGTCATAGACTGTATCCTCTCTGAGACGTCCGACATTGATTCCCATACCATGCTCATAATCCACATCAAGTGCAACCTGAGGACGATTATCCTCTTCACAGTATCTGATGAACTGCTTTGGTGCGCTTGGAAGCCCAAGCTCCTGTGGTACTCCGCTGAACTTCTCGAGTGCCTCGATGAGCTGCTCCTTTGTAGGATTCTTTTTGAACTTGACAAATACAGCTGCTGTATGTCCGTTTAATACAGGAACACGGATACACTGGCATGTGATAACCGGTGACTCTGCAGGAACAATCTGTTTCTTCTCATCATCCACATATCCCCAGAGACGAAGTGGCTCTTTCTCAGATTTCTCTTCCTCTCCACCGATGAATGGAATGATGTTTCCAACCATCTCAGGCCAGTCCTTGAATGTCTTTCCGGCACCTGAAATTGCCTGATATGTTGTGGCAACAACCTCATATGGCTCAAACTCTTTCCATGCTGTAAGAACCGGAGCATATGACTGGATTGAGCAGTTTGGCTTTACTGCTACGAAGCCTCTCTTTGTACCGAGACGCTCCTTCTGATATTTGATAACCTCCATGTGCTGTGGGTTGATTTCAGGTACAACCATTGGCACATCAGGTGTCCATCTGTGGGCACTATTGTTTGAAACTACAGGAGTCTCTGTCTTTGCGTAGTCCTCCTCGATCTTCTTGATCTCGTCCTTTGACATATCAACGGCTGAGAATACGAAGTCAACCTGTGAAGCAACCTCTTCTACCTCATTGACGTTCTTTACGATGATTTTCTTAACTGCCTCAGGCATTGGTGTGTCCATTTTCCATCTATCACCAACGGCGTCCTCGTATGTCTTGCCTGCACTTCTTGGGCTGGCTGCAATTGTTGTTACCTCGAACCATGGATGATTCTCTAAAAGAGAAATAAATCTCTGTCCTACCATTCCTGTTCCACCGAGGATACCTACTTTAAGCTTTTCACTCATTACTCTAATCTCCCTATCTTCTAGATTTTCTTCGACCTTGTCATACGTTGACATTAAAATAATATCAAATAACTATGTCAGACGTTTATTATTTCAAATATCTCTTGTCCGTCTGTCGCGTACAACTGTCTTTATAGGAAATATATTACTTGAAACTCTAATGAAAAACAAGGAAAAAACTATATTAAATTAATAATTTTTCTCCCTGTTTTTTATAAAATATGCACAAAAACTACACTTCATCCTGCCAATTTGACTTCATATACTCGTCGTAAACGGCAATTACCTTGTCCATTGATGTCTTTGATGGTGCTCCAACTGTACACCTTGTGCTGACACAGGTCTCCATTGAAATGGCATCAAATACATCCTCCTCAAATACCGGAGAGATAGCCTTGAGCTCGTCAATGCTCATATCGTCGATTGCAATGCCCTTGTCGATGCAGTAAAGCACTATTCTTCCTACAATACCATGTGCATCTCTAAACGGTACACCCTTTTTAACGAGATAATCAGCCGCATCTGTGGCATTTGTAAAGCCATTGTTTGCACTCTTTCTCATCACGTCCTTGTTAAACTTCATTGTATCAATCATTCCTGTAAAAAGTGCGATACATCCCTTTGCAGTGTCGAATGCATCAAATGCCAGCTCCTTATCCTCCTGCATATCCTTGTTGTACGCAAGCGGAATACCCTTCATGGTAGTGAGAAGCGACATGAGCGCACCGTATACACGGCCTGTCTTTCCTCTGACAAGCTCTGCAATATCTGGATTTTTCTTCTGTGGCATGATTGAGCTTCCTGTGCTGTACGCATCGTCAATCTCAACAAACTGGTACTCGTTTGAATTCCATATGATAATTTCCTCAGAAAAACGTGACAGATGCATCATGATAGTTGAAAGAGCCGATAAAAACTCAATCAGATAATCCCTGTCTGACACACCGTCCATACTGTTAAGTGTTGGTCCGTAAAAATCCAGAAGCTGTGCTGTATAGTCCCTATCAAGCGGATATGTAGTGCCTGCGAGTGCTCCTGAGCCAAGCGGACAATAGTTCATTCTCTTATATATATCGCACAGTCTTGATCTGTCTCTCTTAAACATCTCAAAATATGCGCCCATATGGTGAGCCAGAGTGATTGGCTGGGCCTTCTGCAAATGTGTAAAGCCCGGCATGATAGTCTGTGTGTTTTCCTTCATAATCTTAAGGATAACAGCTAAAAGCTCCTTAAGCTCATCATCAGTCTCCTTCACTGTCTTTCTGGTGAAAAGACGCATATCAAGAGCTACCTGATCGTTTCTGCTTCGGCCTGTGTGAAGCTTCTTTCCTGTGTCACCAAGCCTGTCTATGAGTGTAGCCTCAACGAAGCTGTGGATATCCTCATACTTTGAGCTGATTTCAAGCTCCCCTGACTCTACCTCCTTAAGTATCTGCTTTAGGCAAGCCACTATATCATTGCTCTCTGCCTGTGAGATGATGCCCTGCTTTCCAAGCATCGTGACATGGGCGATGCTGCCCTCTATATCCTCTTTATAAAACTTCTGATCAAATGAAATGGACGCATTGAAATTGTAAACGAGCTGATCTGTCTCCTTTGTGAAACGTCCTCCCCATAACTGTGCCATGAGATTCCTCCTTGATTATTAAATGATGATTTATTTTCACGGTATCATAAAACATTGAATAAAACCAAAGTGTGATACCGCCGTCTGCCCTATACAGCCGCTTTACTGTGCTAAATTATATAATAATTTTTGCTGTCACGCAACCACAATTTCACCCACGTGCTGCAATCTCTCTGTCACGCTGCTCCTTGGAAAATACACAGCCGCAGTAGTACTGCCTGTACATATCATACTGCTTTGATATCTCCGTGGACTTTTTATAGCCCTCTTTCTTCTTAAAATCAGAGAAAAGATATCGCACTCCATATTGGCTCTCTAAGTCTTTTCCTATCTCATTGAGCTTTGTGGCATTCTTTAACGGGCTGATGGAAAGTGTCGTAGTAAAAAAATCAAAGCCATGCTCCCTTGCATACTGTGCACTCTCCTTAAGACGCAGCCTGTAGCACTTAAAGCACCTCTCACCTCCCTCAGGCACAGCCTCCATGCCGCGTGCCATATCGTAAAAGCGCTTGGTGTCGTACACACCCTCCACAAAGTGAACCGGATTTTTCACCGGAAACTCATCTATAAAGCGCTTCTGCTCCTGTGCTCTCATGTGATATTCCTTAGGCGGGTAAATGTTTGGATTGTAATAAAATACCGTCACCTTAAAATACTCCGAGAGTGTCTGTATGCAGTATGTGCTGCACGGTCCACAGCAGCTATGAAGCAAAAGCCGTGGAGTGCAGTTATTGTCCATGCAATTTTCTTTTATTAAATCTTCCATTAATTTTTGATAATTTATTTTGTTTGCCATATTATATTATTTCTTTCTTTTCTGCATATTTACTATTCTGATTAATTACTATTTCTGATATAAGCTGCATAATACGAACAAGGGCCGGAAGTCTCCTCCCGGCCCGGCTCATACTAATCCTCTTCTTCATATCCGAACATTAGTCTAAAAATCTTTTTTCCTGTTTCAGTCTTGAATATGCGCTTGTATGCCTTGTCGATTGCACGGTTTCCCGCATCATCCTCATACAGATTTACAAGGAAATCAGCCTCAACGAGTATCTGATAATCAAGACCATCTATATTGTCATATGTGTGATGGTGACCTATGAGAAAACAAATTCTTTCAACTATGTAATTCTCAAAGCCAAGCTGTGAGAGCATCTTCTGGGCGATTATCGGTCCCTCCTGCTCCTGAAGCTTTCCATCGCACCTGCCATACTTCTCCTCCGCCACACGTATGCCGATATCGTGTGTGTAAGCCGCTGCCTCAAGTATAAAGAGCGAGGCATCATCAAGCTCCTCTCCTATACCGATAAGCCTTGCATAGCTGTGCACCTTGGTGAAATGCTGGATTCTCTTTGGATCGCCATCATAGTAGGCAATCATATCCATAAACAAGTCGTCTAACTGTTGTTTACTATAACTGTCACTATCCATTTAATATATTTTTCTCCTGATAATATGTTAATTAGTCTCATTGCCGGCTTTGCACCAACAATGATAACATACTACAAAGCGATCATTTTTTCAATATTTTTACACAAATATTTCTTATTTTTTGAAATCACTATGTTGCTGGTCACACTGTTATGTAGGAACAGTAACATCACTACTTTGCATCACGGAAAAATCCCCTGAATGCGAATTCTGACAAAGGCTTCTTGTAAAGCAGCTCTCCTATCAATATCTCAAGCGCTCCACCTGCAAAAATAGCAATATAACCAAACAAAGCAATCACCGGCAGACCAAGCGCTGCAATAGTATCGGCAAATCCCATAAATGCCGAATTATCAAGTGCCATAAATGCCGCCATGAACATAACCATAAATAGTATAAAGCCCAGTACAAAGTACTTATAGCATATGCTGGTGTACAGATAAGTTATAAGAAGAATAACATCAAGCATAAAAAGCGTATAGATAATCTGCGTCTTATCTGCCACTCCCATCTGTATCAGAACAACTCTTTCCACCACAAAAATTGTAAATAAAATCAGGTTTATCACTGTGCTGGCAAGCACCGGAATGTATATCTGCAGCTTTTTTTTCAGCGATGTGGACTGGATAAGCTCAGATACATCCATAGACATAATAAGCTGAAACGTGAACATACCACTCATCATAAAGTATACACCGCCTATGATTGAGGTTCCTTTGCTGAATATCTCTGATGCTATTCCGAATATTGCAAAGAATACAAGCATAATCACATTCAGTTTCAGTTTATAACCATATTTCAATAATTTAAATCCTAATTTAATATCTTTAAGCATAATATTCTCCTTTTCAAATATACTTTCAATTTAAAGAGTCTCTATACATCAACATATGATCTGCGGATACGCATCATCATATGATAATATGTCGCTGCTATCACTCCTACAAGCACCACTGCTAACACAGGTGCGATAAACCACATTCCCCCGCCATAGATCAAAACAGCTATACTACCGACAATTGCCGGGCAGACAAATATAAGCGCCAGCAGATAAATATACATTCCCATATCCATGTATCTGAATATATTTAATGAGCCAACCGAAACAATTGAAGATACCATGATGACATCAAACACCGACCAGATATTAATTCCGAATTCAATAAACGGCATTGTGGCGATGAGTACCGTAATCCCGATACGAATCGGTCTGACAAGTATATCAACAAGAACTGCATTTTCAAAATGCTTTACCCCATCAAAACCTGTCTTTAAAAAATGCATGCCAAATGCATTCTTCTTGCACATACAGCCGAAACAGAAATAATCCTGCACCACCTCGCACATCATATAAAAATCATAAATAATTACTACAACTCCTATCCATACCCAAACCTCTTTTGAACAGGCAATCAGCATTGATGTCAGAATTGCCAACAGCGGAATCAGTATATTTGTTATCAGACGATACTTGAAATTAGTCATAACACGGTAATCCCTGATGTATGTTAAAACCACATGTTTTTGTGAAACCTTTTTTTCATTCATACTTCCTGACTTATTTTCCATAACACCTCACCCCGCACTAGCGCATCACAATCTTTGTGTTATTTTTCATGACCGCAACGCTTATCTGGTAAAGTGTCGGAATCTCCTTTGTCACATTAAGTCCTGCGAGCTTATCTATATTTTCCGCTAAGCATATGCCCTCGAAGCCATACGGATTTTTGGTCATTGAATAAAGCACCTTACCGGCAGCCTCTGTATCTGCTGCATCGCCTTTAATCAGGATATATTTTTCCTTCAAATCCTCTACAAAGCCCTGCTCCACAATCTGTCCGTTTTCCATAATAATGGCATAATCGGTGATATTTTCCATATCAGAGATATTGTGTGTAGAGAAAAATACGCTGCGCTTACCGTTGCCCTCATGGATATACTCGCCAATCATCTGACACAGCTTATCTCTCATCAGCGGATCAAGCGGCGATGCCGGCTCATCCAGCAAAAGAAGGTCTGTCTTTCGCGCCATGACTCCTGCCAGCATGAGCTTCATCTTCATACCATCCGAAAATGAACTGTTGGCCTTCTTCATATCAATGCTGCCATGTGAAAATATTGCAAGCTCCTCACAATATCTGTGAAAATCATCTGCTGAAAAATCATCAAACATCAGCTTACTGATTTCCTCGATATCCTTAACTGTCCACTGCGGCAGATAGTATTTGCCCGGACCTGTGTAGCCTATGCGGTTTTTAATATCTCCCGAGTTTTCCTTCTGCTTGTCGGAATACTGTCCGAAATAAGTGATGTCACCTTTATAGTCAAGCCTGATTCCTGCTAAAATATTTAAAAGTGTCGTCTTTCCTGCTCCGTTTTCTCCGATTAAGGCTGTGGCAAAGCCCTGCGGTATTGTGAAATTCTCCACATCCAGTGTGAAGTTTTTAAGCTTCTTTGTGATTTTTGCTGCCTCAATTGCATTCTTTGTTGTCATTTTCATTCCTCCTGACTCGTTTTCATATCATTATTTAAATATGAACTAATTCTTACTTGAATTATAACTACCCATAATCACTGCATTAAATAAATCTTGATATAATTTGTGTTACAAACTCCATTAATAGCTGACCTAAGTAACGCCTCAAGCATTCCCTTAAGCTCGTCGTTCGAGATTCCGGCTACCTCAGCCGCGGCTATCGCGTCTGTCAGCGACTCCTCCACCTTGCGCAAATGCTGCTCCTTTATCATCTCACTGTCCTGTGCATTGACATAAAAGCCCTTGCCCTGTGCCGCTGTGATGAGTCCCTCATCTGCAAGCTGTTCATAAGCCTTCATCGTGGTTATCACGCTGATTTTCAGGTCCTTCGCCAGTCCTCTTATCGACGGAAGGAACTCCCCCTGCTCATACCTGCCGGCCAAAATATCTGTCTTGAAGCTGTCAGCTATCTGCTGATAGATTGGCACTCCTGAATTTTGCATCAGCCTCATATGCTACCTCCGTACTGTATTTATTAACTGTTTATGTGTTATATATACACTATATACATTTTAATGTCAATACCTTTCTATAATTATCTCTCTAAAAATGTCAACTCAAAATTTTGATTTGACATACACCCTTATATCTGCTAATATAATATAGCTTGCCGATATGGCTCAGTAGGTAGAGCGACGCACTCGTAATGCGTAGGTCACCGGTTCGAATCCGGTTATCAGCTCCAAAAAGCGCTCAACGCATTTGCGTTGAGCGTCTTTTTTTGCCTAAAACAAAAAGGTGTGCGCAACTGCGCACACCTTTTTTCTTTGTGCCTACTTGATGAAAGTCTTATTCCCCTGCTTCTCCCAAATACAAAGCCAGCCGGAGGGGCAATGCCCCCACAGATTACCGGTGGACAGCAAACGAATATCCGTCAGGGTAACGGCGGTGCCTTTCTTCAGATATGCGTCTACTTTAGAATTAGACGCAGTAGCGTGGGCCTTGCCGTTCTCCGTCAATTCCCCCACGATTTTTCGCCCGCTGGCAGCGCCTGCGCCCTTGTAGATCCCCCGCACGGCTGTCAAATGATATGTGCCGGGTTTTACAGTGGGTGCCGTGGGCGCAGACTTGCGGTAATGTATATCGTGTGTGGAATACGCCAGGCGCACATCGCGCTTTGGGGTAAACAGCCACAAGGACAACACATCGCCTTTCAAGTCACCCGGGCGCACATACACTTCTCTGCCGTTTTTCACCCGCGTGTATTTGCGGCGAGCGGCAGTCAAAGTGAACTTGCCGTCATACCAATACGGGTCCAAAATAATTAAATTGCCGTTTTTGTCGATGCCTGCGGCCAGCACATAGTGCCCGCTGTTGGAAAAGAGCATTTTGCCTCCGCCGCTTACATTGATAATCGCCTTATAGCCCTGTTTCAGATGTGCCACCAGCCGGTCCATATCTGTGGTGATTGCGTAGTCCAGACCGTATTTCTCTTTCATATACCGGGCCACCACGGCCATATCCGTGCCTTCCGCCGCCCGGGCACCCATACCCAGGCACCGGTGTGTCCACTGGCGGGTATTGAACACTCGAGTGGTGGAATTGCGCAACGCCATTAAGGAAGCACACACCCCACAACCGCTGGTATAAACGCAGCCGGAAGTGCCGTACCGATAAGGATGGGTCTTGCTGGGGTACGGTATGCCCTTGCAGGCAGTGGTCGTCTGCCGGCAATAATAAAGTGCAGACATCAGTCACCCTCCTGTTCCAGGGTCTCCGCCACGCTCTCATCCTCTGTGGCGCCCTCTTGTTGCAACACCCGCAGCACCTCATCTGCCTGGCGAGCGCAGCAGGTAAAGCTGTTATTCTTCCACCAGGCTGCCAAGGCGGCTGCCACCGTTACTAAAGCGGACAGACCGGTATAGATCTGTTCATCTGAGAACGGCAGCGGGTTTTTACCAAAACTGGTCAGCACCAAATTTAGCAGAGCCACCACCAGCGTTACGGTACGCACAAGCGTACCGGCAGTCATATTCTTCACTTTCATTTTTATCACTCCGATCAAGTTCTTATTTTATCCTATGCACACCGGCAGAATTTGACAGAACCCTGCCGGAATGGTATGCTATGAAAAATCGATATTTTGGGGGATTTTATTTTATGCACAAGCTGCAACTGACCATGCTGCCCGGTGAATATTGGTACGGCGGCCACACCAACTACGGCTACCTAATGCCGGTCAACGCCAAGAAAGTGATGCTGGTAGACACTACGGTGATTCGCTCCTACGGCCAGGCAAACACCCTCTTTGTCAGCAACAAGGGGCGGGTCATTTGGTCGGAGACCGGGTTTAAGACCCGCTTCGTTTTCGGCCGCATCACCTGCACCGGCAACAAAGCCAAGATCGGCCTGTACCAGGCAGACGACCACACTCTCCGGGGCGCTTATCACTATGCGGTGGATCACTTTATGCCGCCGGATGGCATCTACCCGGACGAGTTAATGTTCCGCATTCCCCAGTATTGTACCTGGATCCAGTTTGAGCACAACCAGACCCAACAGGGCATTGTGGACTATGCCAAATCTATTCTGGATTGCGGAATGCCTGCCGGTGAGCTGATTATTGACGACGGCTGGCAGCGTTCCTTTGGAGACTGGCACTTTGACCCGGCTAAATTTGCAGACGCCAAAAAGATGACTGACGAACTGCACACCTTAGGCTTTAAGGTTATTTTGTGGATCGCGCCCTTTGTCAGCGATCAGGCAGCGGACTTTCAAAAGCTGAAGGACGAAAACCTGCTGGTGCTGGACAAGAACGGACGACCGGCCAGGCGGAAATGGTGGAACGGCGCCGACTATCTGCTAGATTTCTCCAACCCGGCGGCACAGGACTGGTTCTTTGCCTGCACCCGGTATTTGACCGATGAACTGGGCATTGACGGATTTAAGCAGGACGCTGGTGACGCCATGTATTACCGGGACGACGACCGTACCTACGGGGGCGTAGACGCCAACGGTCAAAGTAAACTATGGGCGTTGTCTGCCAGGCACTATCGTTTTAATGAACTACGGGCCTGCTTCCAATGCGGCGGCATGGGCGTTGCCCAGCGACTGGCGGATAAAAGCCACCGTTGGAACTTCCTGGGACTGGGCGCACTGCTGCCAAATGTGCTCATTCAAGGGCTGTCCGGCTATCCTTACAGCTGCCCGGATATGATCGGCGGCGGGCAGATCAATGACTTTCGCGGTCCGGCAGAAAAGTTGGATCACGAGTTGTTTGCCCGCTATTGCGAGGCCTCTGCGCTGATGCCCATGATGCAGTACAGCCTGAACATTTGGGATCTGGGCAATCCAGAGACCCGTCGCATTTGCCGAGAAATGAGCGCCCTGCATGCCAAATACGGCGACTATATCATCGCCTGTGCCAAAGCGGCCAGCCAAACCGGTGCGCCCATGGTGCGGGCCATGGAATACGCCTACCCCCACTGCGGCTACGGCGGCATTACCGACCAATTCCTGCTGGGCAACCGGATCTTAGTGGCGCCGGTACTGAAAAAGGGGCAACGCAGACGCAAGGTGCGCATACCCACCGGCAAATGGCGACTGGGCGACAAGATCTATTCAAACGAAACGGTCACCCTCCCCTGCCCGGTAGACACCCTGCTTTACTTTGAACGCATAGATTGAGCCGCCTCGGCGTGCTCCAGGTCCTCCACCCGATGGTTGAGGACCTTTATTTTTTCCTCCACCACCGGCAGCCGCTCCGCAAAGCGGTTGTGCTTGTCCACCTTATGTTCCAGCAGCCGCAGCCGATAGGCCGTCAGTTTGGACGACGCGAGCACGCCTCCAAAAGAGCCGGCAATGGTACCTGCCAAGGAGATCAGCGCCACCATCACTTCCTTTTGCATATTCACCCTCCTTTGCCTAAAATTACACACTCTAAGACAGTTTAACAGAATAGAGAAAATCTGTAATTTGTCAAGCCATC
>OODL01001662.1_pt1 | contig 17807 bp, 9 predicted proteins | sample 1671181 | NCBI WGS metagenome assembly OODL01 (sample SAMN06348130, study PRJEB24527) | human gut metagenome | biome: human gut; feature: ankylosing spondylitis patient; material: feces | host: Homo sapiens | place: China | collected 2015-10 | reverse complement strand
TTGCTTCGCTGGAGTCCGGATGGGCCAGCAGCCACTTGTTGCGGGCGGTCATCCAGATGTCTTCTTCGCTCTGCGGCTCAAACGCGGGCTTTTCCGTGTTCGTGCCCTTCGGCAGGACGACGGCGACGCGGAAGCCGGTCTTTGCGGTCTGGCAGGGTGCGTAGTGGAGCGTCGTGCCGTAGACCTCGACGGCCGTGCCCGCCGGGACGCGGAAGGCCTTGACCTTCGCGGTGTCGAGCTGGCCGTCTTCGATCTCGTCTTCTTTTGCAAGCAGGAGAATAAAATCCTGCTCGCCGACGTTGATCTCACTGTCCCGGTGGTACTCAAGGCAGTTGAGCTTCGTGTTATAGCCCCAGCACATGCCGATCTGGATGGGCAGACCGCCATAGGCCCGATTCTGCATCGCGTCAAAGATGCCGCAGGTCTCGAGCGCTTCGATGGCCGGTTCGTAGGCCGTGCCGCGCTCGGGCATGGGGACAGTCTGCATCGCCGCGACGAGCGCAGATGTGTCATACCCAGTCAGGACCTTGCCGTAGGGCCGAAACTCCGGATCGGAAACGGAATAAATTTTCATAGTTCCTCCTTATACCGTCGCGGCGAAGAAACCCTTCAGCGCAGGGTAGAGTTTTTTGAAATTCTGGTAGCGGGATTCGTATCTGGCGGTCAGGGCGGCATCCGGTTCGGTCGTGGACGCGGTCTCGACGAGGGCGTCGGCGGCCTCCTGCACAGAGGCGAACTTGCCGCAGCCGACCATCGCCAGCATCGCCGCGCCGTAGCCCGGCCCCTGCTCGGTCTTGACCATGTCGAGGGGGATGCCGAGGACGTTGGCGAAGATCCTGCGCCACAGGGGGCTCTTCGCGCCGCCGCCGCAGACGTTCGAGCGCGGGATGGCAATGCCAAGGGACTTCGCGACCTCAAACGAGTCGCGGATGGCAAACGCCACGCCCTCGAGGACAGCCTGCACGAGGTCTGCCCGGCTGGTGTCCATCGTCATGCCGGTGAAGGTGCCGCGGGCGTTCGTATCGTTGATGGGGCTGCGCTCGCCCATGAGGTACGGCAGGAAATAGACGTGATTTTCGCCGAGCTTTTCGTCGGTGATATCCGCCTGTTCGCCCGCGAAATCGGAGGTCTTCAGAATTTCCTCGCACAGCCACTTGTTGCAGCTCGCGGCAGAGAGCATGCAGCCCATGAGGTGATAGCCGCCGTCGGCGTGGGCAAAGGCGTGCAGGGCATTGTTGGGGTCGACGCCAAATTTGTCGGACGAGATGAAGATCGTGCCGGACGTGCCCAAGCTGATGTTGCAGCCGCCCGCGCCGACCGTGCCGGTACCGACCGCCGCCGCGGCATTGTCGCCCGCGCCAGCCACGACCTTGACGGTCGCCGGCAGGCCCAGCGTCTGCGCGGCTTCCTTCGTCAGCGTGCCGACGACCGCAAAGCTCTCAAAGAGCTGCGGCATCTGGCTTTCCGAAACGCCGCAGATGTCCAGCATTTCCTTTGACCAGCACTTGTGCTGCACGTCAAGCAGCAGCATGCCGGAGGCGTCGGAGTAATCGCAGGCGTGGACGCCCGTGAGCTTGTAGGTCAGGTAGTCCTTCGGGAGCATGATCTTTGCGATTTTTTTGAAGTTCTCCGGCTCGTTTTCGCGCATCCAGAGGAGCTTCGGGGCGGTGAAGCCCGCGAAGGCAATGTTGGCCGTCAGCGAGGACAGCTTGTCTTTGCCGACGACGTTATTGAGATAGTCGACTTCTTTGGACGTGCGCCCATCGTTCCACAAAATCGCCGGACGGATGACGTTGTCGGCTTCATCCAGCGCGACAAGGCCGTGCATCTGCCCGCCGGAGCCGATGCCTGCAACTTCACTTGCGTCAAAGCCGCGCAGCAGCTCGGGAACACCGGTCACAACTGCGCTCCACCAGTCCTCGGGCTTCTGCTCCGACCAGCCGGGGTGTGGGAAGATGAGCGGATACTCGTGCGTGACCTCGTTCACGATCGCGCCGGCTTCATCCACCAGCAGCAGCTTGCACGCGGACGTGCCGAGATCAATGCCAATGTAGTTCATACAGCCTCCTATTCAGACAGATACCATGGATCTGCTTTGGACGAATCCGGTTGGTTTTTCTCGCTGTTTTTTGCAATACAAACCAGAACGGGTTCCAGAATTCCGGATGCAAGCAGCATAAGCATGCAGGGAACAAAAAGAGCCGCCGGCGGGAAGATCCAAACCAAGCTGCCGCCTGCAAAGACAGCAAGAAGCAGCACGGCTGTTCTGGAAAAATAGCGAATGGCGCAACAGAACGCCATCCTCCACGCTTCGCCCGCCCGCAGTTCGAACCTCGAAAGCAGCGGGCAAATCCAGAAAAAGATCGCGGTAAGCAGCACGGCAATGGCAAAGCAGAGCGTTTGCGCGAATGTGTTTCCGCAGGACCATATTTTCTGAATACCGAGCCAGTAAAGCGCGGCTGCGGCGATTACAATCCCAGTCGGCAGTATGGATGTTTTGAAATTCAAACGAAACGATGTCCGGAAACAGGCGGCATATCCGCCCTGATCTCGGCGCACGGCCTTTGTCATTGCATAGTAAAACGCAATCGTCGCTGCGCCGGATGTCAGAACGGGAACGGACAGGATGAGCCAGAAAAAGTTCAAAATGAGCGCTTCTCCGGCCTTGGTCAGTACGCGCCACAGCTTTCCGTCCATGGACAGCCACTTTTGTTGTGCCATGTTCTTCAACCCATGTTCTGAACCGTGTACCAGCTGAAGAATTCGCGGCTTTCGTCTACATATTGCTTTTCGCCGGTCAGCGTCACAGCACCGGATGCAGTGATTTTCTCCGCATGTTCGCCGAACATCACCTGAATCTCGCCCGGCTCAACCACGAACCGCATATCGCGGTCAACAAAAGCCATCTGCGATGCCGCAACTTCAAACTGTACACGGACTTTTTGCCCGCACTCCAAATGAACACGCGCGAAGCCCTTGAGTTCCTTGACAGGTCTGGTTACAGAGGCGACCGGGTCTGCGCAATACAGCTGAACAACTGCGTCTCCGGGCATATTTCCTGTGTTCTGCACGCAGATGGACGCCTTGAACGAGCCTGTCGTCGTCACTTCTTCGCTCTCAATTTCAAAATCGGAGTATGCAAACGTCGTATAGCTTAAGCCGAAGCCAAACGGAAGGAGCGGCTTTGTGCTGCCGTCGACGTAATCACCCTTCCAATGCGACCGCCCGCCAGAACGCTTGTGCGCGTAAAATACTGGAACCTGTCCGACTGCGCGCGGGAACGAAATTGCCAGATGTCCGCTCGGATCGCAGCGTCCCATCAGAACGTCGCAAACCGCCTCGGCGCCCTCGCTGCCCGGAAGCCACGCTTCCAGAACGGCGTTTGATTTTTCCAGAATTTCGTCCAGCACATAGGGCCGTCCGTTGATCAGAACTGTAATAAGCTGCGCGCCTGTCTGCGCCACAGCCCGGAACAGCTGTTCCTGCTGGCCGGGCAGATGGAGCGTAGAGCTGTCGCGCGTCTCTCCGGTCGAGCAGTCTTCCACGACACCCGCTTTGTCACCCAGCACGGCAATGACCAGATCCGCCTGCGAAGCGATTTTGACTGCGTCTTCAATCCCGTCCGCGCAGCTGCCCAGAACGTCGCAGCCCTTGGAGTACAGGATTCGTGCCTGACCTTCCAGATTGTCACAAATTGCCGTCAGGATGCTTTTCATGTGTGGCAGATGGATATGATCGGTGTCCACATCGTCCGGGACGGGCTGCGCCAGGGCGTTGTCTGTCACTTTGACTTCGATGAGAGATTCAATGTGCGCCGGATAGGTATAGTCACCGAGCATATTGCGCACGGAGTCGGCGTTCGGACCGACGATGGCAATCGTTTTGTATGTCTTTTTGAGCGGCAGCGTGCCGTCATTTTTCAAAAGAACCATCGTTTCCTGCGCAATTTTACGCGCAGCCGCACGGTCTTCGTCGGTGTCAAACGCTGCCGCAGCCGCATCAGGATCGACGAACGGATTTTCAAACAGGCCAAGTTCGAATTTGAGCTTCAAAATGTGGCGCACGGACTGATTCAGCAGCTCCATGTCGATTTTTCCCTCGCGTACCCCATCAAGCAGGGGCTCGGCTGCACAGTCTGTGTTGGGCAGTTCCGAATCAACACCGGACGCAAGTGCCTGCGCGATCGCATCCGTTTTGTTTTCGACGAGATGATGGTAGCTGTACAGCTGCGAAATGGCGAAGTAGTCGGATACAACGATGCCGCCAAAGTGCCACTTGTCACGAAGTGTATCACGCAAAAGTGTTTTTGACGCATGGCAGGGGACACCATCGAGTTCGTGATATCCCGGCATAATGGATGCCATAGAAGCCTTTTTTACAGCTGCTTCAAATGGGGTAAGGTACACTTCCCGGAGCTCGCGTTCTGAAATATGCGCCGGGGCCCAGTTCATGCCGCCCTCGGAAGCGCCATAGCCGACAAAATGCTTCCCGGTCGCCGCAACGCCGTCCTTGAGCGATTTTCCCTGCAAGCCTGTCACAAATGATGTCGACATGGAAGAGACCATGTACGGATCTTCGCCGTAGGTTTCCTCCACGCGCCCCCAGCGTGGATCACGCGTCACGTCCATCAGGGGAGCCAGTGCCAGATGCATACCCGCCGAGCGCATTTGGCGGCGGATGATCTCGCCCATCATCTCCGGCATACGGCGGTTCCACGAGCAGGCCACGCCGAGCGTTTGCGGAAATACCGTGCCGCCGCGGGCGAGCACGCCGCTGCACGCTTCTTCGTGGACAATTGCCGGGATTCCCAGCCGCGTATGCTCCAGAAGCCATGTCTGGATCTGATTCGCGGTTTCGGCGCACTCGTTTGGCAGCATTGTGCTTGCACCGCCGATTCTCGTGATCTGTCCGATACCGTTTTCCATGATTGGCTGAGCCTTTTCATCAGAGAACCGGCCGCCTTCCGTCAGCTGGTAGACCCAGCAGGAACCGATCTGTGCAGCCTTTTCCTCCAGCGTCATATGCGCCAGAAGCAGCTCCGCGCGTTCTGCGGCAGAAAGCGCCGGGTTCATATAGTCCGCATTTGCGCGGTTAAAATTGTGTTCCTGGTTCATTTCTTTTCTCCTTATCCTTTGACTGCGCCAGCGACCATGCCGCTTTCAATTTGGTTGCTCATGAGCAGGTACATCAGGATTGTGGGGACCGTTGCGACAACGAGCCCTGCCGCAAGACCGCCCCAGTTCGTGGTGTACTGGCCGACCATCTGCATAATGCCGACCGTCAGTGTCCGGAACTGATTTTTGCTGACATAGGTGATGGCGAACATCATCTCGTTCCAAGTGCTCAGAAAGGTAAAGATGGATACCGTCGCAATAGCCGGCGTAATCAGTGGTAGAATGATCTGCACAAACGCGCGGAACAGACCGCATCCATCCAAACAGGCGGATTCCTCCAACTCAATCGGAAGCGACGCGAAAAAGTTGGACAAAACGTAAATCGCAAGCGGAAGTGCAAAGGCAACATACGGAATAATGAGCGCCTGATAGGTGCTGAGCATTTTCAAATCGCGCAGGATGATAAAAACCGGAAGCAGCACAGCGTGCAGCGGGATCATCATGCCGAGAGAAAAATATGTTTTTACAAAGCGGTTGGAGCGGAGTTTCATTCTTGTAATCGCATACGCCACCATGGACGCCAAGATGATCGTAAATAGTATGGTGGTGAAGGTAACAAAAAAGCTGTTGAACAGATACAGCCCGATATTGCCGTCACGGAAGGCGCTTTCGTAGTTTTCCCAATGCCAGTTTTCCGGGAGTCCGGCAATGTTTCCGCCAAAAATTTCGTTGTTGTCCTTCAGCGACATAAAGAACAGGAATACCAGTGGGTAAAGCTGAACTACCGAAAAGAGGACAAATATTGCAAATATCAGCGCTTTTACCGGCGCATTTTTCTTTTTATGTACAGGCTTCATTGCGTTTCTCCATCAGCAGTCATGTTCAATTTTGAACAGCTTATCGATCAGCAGGTAGAACATCAGGCATTCCAGCACAACGAAAATTGCAATTGCGCTGCCAATGCCATATTCGTTCCGGTTGAAGATCGTCGTATACATCAATGTCGTGGGCACCTCACTTGCGTGCAGAGGGCCGCCTTTTGTCAGAATCCATACGAGGTCAAAGAATTTCAGAGAGCCAATCACGGCAAACGTTACACAGGTTTTGATCATCGGCTTGATCAGTGGAAGCGTAATGTTCCATGCGATCCGCCATTCCGACGCGCCATCAATCATCGCAGCCTCGGTAACATCGTATGGGACGCTTTTGGCTGCGGTATACAGGAGAAGCATGTGGTATCCGAGATACTGATACGCAACAGGGAAAAATGTCGCAAGCAGAACGGTTTTCTGATTGCCCAGCCAATCCACGCCGGTTCCGCCGAAACGTTCGATGATCGCGTTCAGAAGGCCATAATTGCTGTTATAGATTTTCAGAAACAGTTGACCGATCACAACGGACGACAGGACAACCGGAATAAAGAAGATCGTGCGGAAGACTTTTTCTCCCGGGAAGCTGCGTGCAAGAATGATGGCGATTATTCCGCCCGGAATGATTTCAAGCACAATCGATACAACTGCCAGTACAAGCGAGTTTACAATTGACTTTGTAAATGCGGTGTTTTTTGTAAAGAGATTTATAAAGTTTTCAAGTCCGACAAACGTTCCGTTTCCGATTCCGTCCCAATCCAGCGTGCTGTAATAGGCGGACATGCCAATTGGTAAAATAACCAGCGCTGTGTAAACCAATAAGGCAGGTAAGATAAACGTGAGATATGTCCGTTTGTTCCGTAAGAGTTTTTCCATATCTTCCTCCCGTGTGCGCTGATTTTGCAGCGCAGAAATAAAACTCGGCAGGGAAAACGCATCCGTCCTCCCTGCCGATAAACATTATGGACGCTGCATTCTCAGGCAGAAACCAATCATCCAAGCAGTGTTTTACTTGAGATAGATTTCATCGAGGTCTGCGCAGAACTGCTCAGGCGTCTGCTGCAGGGCAATCAGCTCTGCGATTTCGTTCTTCAGGCTGTCTGCTGCGGAGCCTTCGGAAATCGTATCCAGCCAGTACACATAGCCGGTTGCATCTGCCGTCAGTTCTGCGATTTCAACAGACAGGCGGTTCAGATCCGACACGTCGCTCAGATCTGCGCTCCATGCGGGCATGCCGGAACCGGCAGCATACTGCACCTTGGACATATACTCGGTGATAAAGGCAACAACTGCTGCCGCTTCCTTCGGATGCTCCGTCGAGGCGCTGACAAAGAAGCCTTCGCCGCAGCCGCCGTGGAACTCATTGATGTTGTCAGAGCCGCCGTCGAGCAGCGGGAACTTGATCACATCGACCTGCCCCTTGACAAGGGAATCGTCTGCTTCGCAGTCGCCGTTGAGCCAGCTGCCCATGAACATCATCGCAGCCTTGCCCTGCTTGATCATCGCAACCGCGTCGTCCTGTGAGGTACTCATAACGCTGTCGCCGAACGCGCCCATTTCAGAAAGGTTCTGCAGATACTGTGCAGCCTGAATCAGTTCTTCCGTCTGGAAGGTCGCCGTGCCGGACATTGCCTGGTTGAAGTATTCCGTGCCAGCCATGCGGATCGCCATGATGCCGTAGATCATCAGACCCGGCCACAGGGTGTTTTCGCCAAGAGCGATCGGCGTAATGCCGTTTTCCTTGAATGTCTCGACTGCGGTAACGAGTTCTTCGTAATTCGTCGGGATCGTCAGACCATACTGCTCAAAGAGCGCGGTGTTTGCGTAAAGGGATGCAACAGCGACGCTGTAGGGAAGACCGTAGATCTTGCCGTCGAACGTGAAGTTGTCCGTCGTGCCGCCGAGCAGGCGGGACATCGTCGCATCGTCCAGATAGTCGTTCAGCGGAAGAACCAGCTCTGCGTCAACATAGGGCTTGATGGTTGCCGAGCCCCAGTTGAAGAAGACATCGGGAAGTTCGTTGGCAGCCATAGACGTCTTCATTTTGACCTTGTAGGCTTCCTGCTCCGTGCCTTCATGAACGACATTCACTTCGGGCATTGCCGTCTTCAGCGCGTCCAGTGCTTCGTAGAACGCAATATAGTTGCCGTCTGTGGAATTCGGATCGGAGAACTGGGACCAGAGGTTGATCGTGACTGGCTCGGTGCTTTCTGCAGTGTCATCCGCAGTGTTTTCTGCCTCGGTGGATGCCTGTGCGTCGTTCTGCACCGCATCCGTCTGCGGCTCATCCGAAGTCTGCTTTGCAGCGCATGCAGCCATGCTGAAAACCATGATCGCTGCAAGAATGATTGCGATAATTCTTTTCATTGTTCTTCTCCTGTTTTGTATTTGTCCCTCGGGACTGATTTCATGATAAGCAAAAATACAGAAATATGGAATTGAAATCCTTGCGGCAATCCTATAAATTCTTTACCTTTTCCGCTCACAGCCAAGTTGTCTTCTGTACAAAACACTTTCGGCTATGCTATGATATACACACATAATCGGGCTTGGGAGAGAAGGAATTTATGAATCATGCTCAAAAAACGGAGGGTAGGCTTCCGGGCAGACTCTGTTCGCTTGCACGAAAAGTATATCAGAAAATACACCCATCCACCATCAGCAAACGCGTTTTAATGGTGCTGGTCGTTCTTCTTTTCTTGTGTGCGATCAGCTGCATTATCTGCTTTACAACTCTATATGATAAGACTCTGGACAATTCTGCCGCGGACATTGCCACGCAGACGGTCGAGTCCACCTATTCCAATACGTCAAGCCTTCTGGACACGATCAACAACTGCTCCAAATCCATCTTATCGGATTCGGCCGTGCAGTCGGCTCTGACGAGTTCTTCCGATCAGAATCTGGCGGTTGTTGCGCAGCAGATGCGCACACTGCTGACAAACCGCATGGAATCCATTTCCGCACTGAGCTCCATTTATCTGTTTGATCTGAACGGGCATGTGTATCATTCCAGCCGCTCCGGTCAGTCGCTGAGGCCTGTCAGCGACCCGGCACAGGCAGAGACATGGGATATGCTCTGCGAAAGCCGCGGCGGGTATCAGATGCTTCTCAACGGCGGAAATTTTCTAAGAGCCGAAACAGAAGAAACTTATATTTCTCACGCACGGCTGATCAACAGCACGCAGACGGCGAAACCCATTGGACTTCTTATCATCAATATTGATGTTGAAAAGCTCTTTACGATTGTATCTGCAAATGCTGCCAGCGTCGATATCTCAGTCACCGACAGCGAAGGAACCGTGATCCTCCCGTTCTCCATCTCGGCGCTGTCTGATTATTTCGAGCAAACGCATGGAGCCGACATTCCGAAGCAGGGCTGCATGCGTCATATCGCAGATTGCGGCAAGTTCTATCTCTTTCAGGAGGCTGCGCCGTCCACCGGCTGGTATTACATCTGCGCCGTACAGTATTCTGCCTTCCAGCCAAACAGAAGCGCGTACATCATTGCCGGGCTGATTCTTGTCGCCATCAATTGTCTGCTGGTATTGATGGCGCTGGGCGTTGTACAGGGAACGATCGTACGCCCGATCCGAAAACTGATGCAGGCGATCCGGGACAACAAGGGCGGGTTCCAGAAGATCTCCGTCGTCACGGAGCCAGATGAGCTTGCAGAGCTGCAAAGCGCATACAATCAGATGCTCGGGCAGATTGAGACGCTGCTGCATAAATCAATCGACGAGCAGCGGTTCAAGCGAAAAGCAGAGCTTGGGATGCTGCAGGCGCAGATCCACCCGCATTTTCTCTATAACAGTCTCGATGCCATCGCGTATATGACGCTGGCAGGAGAATCCCAAACAGCGTATGAGCTGGTTTTGGCTCTATCCAATTATTATCGCGGCAGCTTGAGCAAGGGGCGAGAGGTCATTACGTTGGGAGATGAAATTTCGATTGTCCGGAACTACCTGTTCCTGCAAAAAACAAGATTTCCCGGTCAAATCGAAGATAAATATGACATCGACGAGAGCCTCTCGCAGATGCTCATTCCCAAGCTGGTTTTGCAGCCGCTGGTTGAAAATTCGATTCACCACGGAATCCAGATGAAGGGCGAATGCGGCACGATACGGATTCGCGCACAGAAGGCAGACGATAATATGGTCGCCGTCAGTGTGGAAGACGACGGAATCGGCATGACGGAGCAGAAGCTGCACGAGATTCTGAACGGAAATCTGGAGCAGAACACAGACAGCTTCGGCTTGCGCGGCACCATTGAGCGACTGAAAATCTTTTATCGGAAAGATGACATTTATGAAATCAAAAGTGTTTACGGCGTTGGAACACGCATCACACTGTTTCTGCCATATTTAAGGAGGATTGACGAAAGTGGAGGAAAGACTGAAAGTTCTGATCGTGGATGACGAGCCGATCGCGCGGAAATTCCTTCGCGTGTGCATCGACTGGGAAGCAGCCGGTTTTACGATCAGCGCAGAGGCTGGTGGCGGCGCGGAGGCGTTGGACCTCATGGAGGTGGACACCCCCGATATTGTATTTGCGGACATTCAGATGCCGTTTATGGATGGCTTGACCTTCAGCCGCATCGTGGCAAAACAGTATCCGCAGGTAAAAATCGTGATCCTGACCGCGCATCAGAATTTTACTTATGCAAAGGAAAGCGTCGGCATCGGCGTGCAGGACTTCCTGCTCAAACCGATCAACCGCGATGAGGTGCAGACACTGGTTGCGCATCTGCGCGAGGAGATTCTTGCAGAAAAGCAGCATTGGCGCGAGTTCGGCGTGCTCAAGCAGAAGGTGCAGGAAAATCAGGAATATCTGAAGGAGAAGTTGCTGACAGAGCTGCTGACCCGATCCTACGATGTCAGAAATCTCACGCAAAAGCTGCGCATTTTCTATCCGGACGGTATTCCGGAGCAGTTTCAGGCGGCGATTTTCGAACCGTCTGATTCCAGGGAGTCTGAGGAGACGAAGCTCCTGCTGCGCATGAAAATGGCGGAATTGATTCGAAGCCGCCTCCCGCAGGATGTCAGCTGCGAAGTGTTTCTGGATAATCGTTATGCCGTCATTCTCCTGAACCACAGCGCAGAAACGGAATTTGCCCAGCTTTGTGAGCAAATGCAGACACTACTGAGTGCAAAACTCGACATTCCCATTTCGGTCGGGATCGGCGGCTGCTATGTGGGAGCCGCTCTCATGAGCCGCACCTATCGGGAAGCAAATGACGCATTAAAATACGGGCAGATTTTTACGCCGAATCAGGTCGTTCCATACAGCAATGAAATGGTCGTTCAGAAAACCGCATGGCAGATCGATGAGGCGCTGCTCTCCCAGCTCAGCTTCTGCGTTAAAGCGGGTCTGGACGAGAAGGCAATCCACGCTGCCCGTGAACTTCTTGACGGCGGCCGGGGCGCGCAGATCGCGCTGCAGCGGTACCGGATGCTTGCAATCGATATTGTAACGAATGCGTTTAACGCTGCAGCAGATATCGGTCTGGACTACGAGAGCTTTTACTCGGACGCGAAGCCATATATTACTTTGACCAGTTTGCCCTCGCAGGATGAGATCGACGAGCGGGTCTTCCATACGATCAAGAAGATCACGGATCAGATCCGACTCAAGCGAACGCAGCAGTCGCAGAAGAGTTTTTCTGAAATTGAGCAGTATATCCGGAAAAACTATGCTGACCCAGAGCTGTCGCTGACCAGCGTTGCGGAGCGGTTCTATTTTAATCCAAGCTATCTGAGCCGGATCTTCAAGAAGCAAACCGGACAGCATTTTTCGGAATTCCTCTATCAGATCCGGATGAAGAAAGCCGTGGAGCTGGCGTGTGAAACAGAGCAGAAATCCTATCAGATCGCCTCCGCCGTCGGTATCAAGGACGCGAATTATTTCTCCATCTGCTTTAAGAAATTTACGGGCAAAACGATCAGCGAATACCGGAAGGAAAACGGTCTTTCGTCGTAGATGCAAAAAACGCTTTGGCAGCGCGTAAAGTAATTCAAGAAAGAGGTCGATTTATTCTATACTGTTTCCTCTCCGCTCATGGTACTCTAAAGTAAAATTTGTGCGCTTTGTATAGTTTTTGCAGTATTTGGTCAGAAATCTGATTGTAATTTCCCAAAATTGTAAGTGCAAAACAATCCGATTCTGCAATCACGCAGAGCATTACAGCGCGTCAAGTTGAAATCTGAGAGCAAAGTGAGGAGAAAACGTATGAAATGGAAACGAGCGTTGTCAACACTGCTGGCAGTTTTGCTTCTTGTCAGCCTGTTGCCGACCGCAGTATTTGCAGAAAGCTCGACAGCAGAGGTTTCCGTACCGTCTGTCGGCTATCTGCAAAGCAAAATTCCGTCTCCTGACGGAAAAGCCGTGTATATGGCGCGTAATGGCAGTCCGTTTTTTACATGGACGGGAATGGATACGCACGCAGAGGACAATCAGTACTTTGCGTTTGAGCTTGTATCCAACGGCCTGTACAGCATGGTAAACCTGTCTGCCAATCAGGCGGTTACTGCGACCGACAGCGGCAACCTGAACCTTGCGGCAATCGATCATGGCGATGGCAAGCAACTTTGGAGTTTTGAAGCAGGCGCAGACGGCTATGTTTACATCAGAAACAGCTTCACACAGACTTACATCACAACGCCCAGAACAAAAAACACCGATGCAATGAATCAGTATCTTCAGCTCAGCGAAAAAGCGGAGGGTGCGGCGGACCGGCAGCTCTGGTATCTTGGCGATGGGCTGACAGCGTCGCTTCAGAACGGTATTTCGTCGGAATCCGGCAGCGCGACCTATCTTGCGCTTGACGGCGACGGTGTCTATCTGACCTGGACCGGTAATGGTTCCCACGCAGAATCCAACCAGTTTTATTCTTTCGACCGCCTATCCAATGGCGCGTATCAGCTGCTTCGCATCACGGACGACATGGCGGTTTCCGCAACTGATAACGAAGCCAAGCCCATTCAATCCAAGACCGCAAACGCGGAAGATGCCGCCCAGCAGTGGTACTTTGAGGACGCAGGTAACGGTTTCTACCGCATCCGTAGCGCGACAAAGGCCCTCTATCTGACCTCACCGCGGTCTGAGGCAAGCACGGTGATGGACTTTCAGTATCTTACGCTCTCTGAAAAGAGTGACGCGCAGGGACAGCTCTGGAAAACGGATCTCGCACTTCAGACCGTAAGCGCACCCGATACGCCGGACGTTCCCGGCGAGCCGTCCACACTTCCTGATGCATCCACCGGCGTGGTCTATACGATCTATTCCGCTTATGACGATCCGGACATTCAGGGCAGCGAAACAGTCGACCCGGAATTTGGAACCGTCGCAGGCACCTTGAATTCCTCGCTTTCCCCTCGCATTCTGGAGCTGAAGCATCAGAGCACCCCCGCAAACAATGGACGGCTTCTGGCAACCTTTGAGTGCAATCGTCTGCCGAAGTCCGACGCAGCGCTTGTTGCCGAGAAGTGGAAAAACGGCGAGAATTTCAACGCGAATCTCTCCAGTTTCCCGATTTATGAAAGCATCGACGGCGGCGCGACATGGGGCGCTGGCGACACAGAAAAATCGGCGCGCGGCGGCAACTATCTGCCGGTCGGCTATGTGCAGAATCAGGATTCTGACAACAGCGTGACAGGTATGCGCAATTGCCCGGAGCTTTTTGAAATGCCCGAAACGATCGGTGATCTGGCAGAAGGTACGATCCTCTGCGCCGGCAACTCCATCGAAGCCGGTACGAACGGATGCGCTGCGGATGTTAGCCAGAGCAACACAACCTATCTGGATCTGTGCGTCTCCACTGATGTCGGCAGAACGTGGACGCACCACAGCAGCATCGCAGGCCCGTTTACCGGCGCTTGCAAATTAAACAGCGATACGGCGTGGGAGCCGTTCTTTTTTGTCTGGGATCATCAGCTCTACTGCTTCTATTCCGACGAGGGCTTTGACAACACGAACGATCAGAATCTTTCCTATGCCGTTTATGACGGCAGCAAGTGGGAAGGTCCGTTTGTCGTCGTGCAGAGCAACAGCAGGCGCCCGGGTATGCCGATTCTGGCGCAGCTGGAAAACGGCCAGTTCATGATGGTTTATGAACGAGACGGCGGCTCCAGCTCTGGCTATGTGCTGTCCGCGGTCAACGATCCGACTGTCTGGTACTCGAAGGACGGCGCAGCGCGAAATACAAAAAATAAAGAACACTTAAACTGGGACGATGCTGTCCGTATCAACGGCAATGGCGCACCCTATGTGATCACGACCAAATCCGGAACTATCCTCTACAACAATACCGCACTGAGCAGTCTCTATGTCAACAGTGCAAAAGATCCCTCAGATCCGGGCGCATTCTGGATCGAGTACGCAACTGGTCTCGGCTCCGCCTACAACCGCCAGATTGTTGAGCTGAGCAACGGCAATATCATGATCCCGCGCGGTGTCAACGACAGCGGCATTACCTGCACCATTCTGGATTTCCCCGAAAACTTTGCAGAAACTGTTGGCAGCGTGCAGAGCAAAATTGACTTTCAGGACCACGCAACCTATATGGCGTTTGACGGTACTGCCGTTATGACGTGGACCGGCTCGGGCGACCACGCGGAGCCGAACCAGTATTATGAGTTCCGCGAGGTGGAGAACGGCACATATCTGCTGATCAATACTGCGCAGGGAAAAGCTGTTTCTTCCGGAACTTCCCACGTGGAGCTGCGTGATGTTAACGCTGCCGATCCGAAACAGCGTTGGTCTTTTGAAGCTGCGGAGAATGGTTGGTATTACATCTGGAATCACGCTTCCGGTCTGTACCTCACAACGCCCAGAGCATCTGCATCCAACGCTATGGATTATTCATATCTCGGCGTATCTGCGAAAGCAGATGTGGATACACAGCTCTGGAAACCGGAAGTTTCTGTTGCAGAAAAGGCTGCACCCGATACTTCGGATTATTACTCCCTCACGTTAGTCCCGGCTGATGGCGTTGAAATTGAACTCAGCAGTACGCGTGCTGCTGCTGGACACTCTGTCACGATTACAGTAACAAAGAAGGAACACTGCAAATCGATCAATGAGATCGTGGTTTATCCGGAAAACGATCAGCATATGCTGGTGAATGGCGAAAGCATCGCGTTCACGAAAACCTCGTCCGGCGCGACCGCGACCGTAACAGTCGACAAGAATCTGGTCATTACGGCAAAAACGACGCTGGAAGATTACTATGTCAGCGTCCCTACAAACAACCACACCGGACGAAATCAGTGCCTGTCGCCCCGAATTGTCGAGTCGCTGGACGGAACAACGCTGTGGTGCACCTTTGAGAGTGCGCTTACGTCCTATACAGCAGATGGAGAGTTTACATTCCCGATCTATCGCAGCAAAGACAAGGGTAAGACCTGGGAGAAGATCAGTGAAATCGTGAACGATGATACCGTTCACCCGGACGAATACTACATTGTTACCTATAACAATGGCATTCCTGCAAGTGCGACGCAGGTTTCTGCCGATACGGAAGGCGCGATCTGCCATCCGTGGAGCATGCATAACTGCCCGCAGCTGTTCGTTCTTCCGGAAGCGTGGAATAACTTGGCGGCCGGTACGCTTCTCTGCGCTGGCGATGCAGTCACGATTGAAAAGAACGCGAAAAAGGTATCCGACGCTGGCGACGGTGGTCTTTGGAAGACATCTCTTGATCTCTATTACAGCGTTGACGGTGGTGTGACATGGAGGTTCCACAGCACGATTGCAGCCGGCGGCAGAAATATCATGGGATATGACCCCGTATGGGAGCCGTTCTTTGTCTTCAATGACGGAAGACTGATCTGCTATTATTCCGATGAGCGCATCCCCAATGGGAAACAGAAGCTGGTATATAGTCTGAACATGGGAACCGGTGGTGGCTGGACCGATCCGGTCGACATTTTGGACTATAACGGCAATGGCCGTCCCGGCATGCCGATCCTGGCGCAGCTGACCAACGGAAAGTGGATTCTCGTTTCTGAGATCCCCACTCGGTATAAAATTTCGGATGATCTTCTGAATTGGGAACCGGTCAACACCTATGGTCTTGAGTGGGGCGCAGGCGGCGGTTCTCCGTATGTGCTCGCTCTGCAGGACGGACGCATCGTTGTCGGCGACGGTACGCTGTCCGAGGTGTTCATCAACACGAAGCGAGACTGCACCGGCGCATGGATTAAATACGAAACCGGCGCGATCGGCGGATATAACCGCTGCTTCCTGCAGCTGCAAAGCGGAGAATTCCTGATTTGCGGCAGTAAAGGGTTTGATAAACAGGACAACTACATCTACGTCAAGTCTTTGAATGTGGAAGATGCATTTAAGGAAGATGAAGTCTTGCTCCGTTCGTACAATCTGGTGAACAGCGCAAAGGACGAGGTCATCGGCATTGAGGCTGATTCCATGTCTGTCGGTGCCAACGCGATCACCTGGACCTTCAAGGGTAATTCCATGAACCAGATCTGGACGCCGGTTCGGTGCAGCAACGGAAGCTATTACCTGAAGAACTATCAGACAGGACTTGTGCTTTCCGTGAAGAATGGTGCGCTTGTGCAGACGACGCTGAATGAGAGCGAGGCCGCACAGAACTGGACGGCTACGCTCAAGGAGGACAGGACCGTTATCCTCTGCAACTGCGAAACCGGAACGTACCTGACCGCTGCAGACGGCAGCCATTCCCTTACGCTATCCGAAACAAGCAATGCTCTGGCACAGCGCTGGCAGTTCCGAATTGTCGCGGATAACGGCAGTACGTTCTCTCCGGATTGCCTGCATGGAACCAAAACGCATGTAGAGGCCAAGGCCGCAACCTGCACGCAGCCAGGAAATAAGGAATATTGGCGCTGCGAAGACTGTGGTCAGAACTTCTCGGATGAAGGCTGCCAGAATGTTCTGGATTCCGTCACAGTCCCGACAGTTAGTCATACGCTCAATCATGTCAACCGTACAGAACCAACAGCAGAATCTGACGGCAACATTGAATACTGGGTTTGCAGCAAGTGCGGCAGCAAATTCAAGGATGCAGATGGAACGGAAGCAGTTACAGATGTAACAATCCCGAAGCTGGACAAGCCTTCGAAGCCCTCTGGTGGAACTGTCAAGCCGGTTAGCCCGAACGCCGGCGTAAACAAGAAGCCGGAAGCTGAGAAAAAAGAGCTTCCGTTCACCGATGTTCCGCAGACGGCATGGTATCGTGAGAGCGTGCAGAAAGCGTGGGAAATCGGTCTGATCGACGGCGTTACGAAGACGCAGTTCCAACCCGACGGCACACTGACTGTCGCGCAAGCGATCAAGCTCGCCGCCGCGCTCTATCAAATGGAGCATGAGGGTGAGGTCAACCTGAAAAACGGTCGTGTCAACTGGTATGACAGCTACGTTTCTTACGCAGTCGCAAACGGCATTATCGAAAAGGATTATGCAAGCTATACTGCGGCGCAGATGAACGCTGCGATCACCAGAGCAGAGTTTGTCCACATCTTCCACGGCGCAGAAAACACCTACAAAGCGATCAATCAGGTTGCAGACGATGCGATCCCCGATGTGAAGACCAGCGATGCGTTTGCATCCGATATCTACGAGTTCTACCGCGCGGGCATCCTGACGGGTTCCGACGCGAAGGGCACGTTCCATCCGGTAAGCAGCATCAAGCGCAGCGAGGTTTCTGCAATTCTGGTTCGCATGTTTGACACAGCGTCCCGGCAGAGCATTACTCTCAAATAACTCTAGGAGCCATCCTGTTTTTTGCGGGATGGCTCTCCCTTATTTTAGGACTTCTTTTTTCTGTATTGGTTCTCAGCTAGAG
>OODL01001656.1_pt1 | contig 17846 bp, 18 predicted proteins | sample 1671181 | NCBI WGS metagenome assembly OODL01 (sample SAMN06348130, study PRJEB24527) | human gut metagenome | biome: human gut; feature: ankylosing spondylitis patient; material: feces | host: Homo sapiens | place: China | collected 2015-10 | reverse complement strand
ATATCTTATACATATATTTTTATGCAATATATACAAATTTCTTTAGTAATAATGAACAGTTAACGATAATTTATTTCATACCATAAGCACTACATTGTAAAAATCGGCTGCATTTACGTTTTTATTTTTACAAAAAAGAAAAGGCTTCATACGAAGCCTTTTCAAATGTACATGTTATTATGTCAAACCGACAATACACTAATGCTCTACTTTGCGTAATCCACTATACGTGACTCACGTATTACATTAACCTTTATCTGACCCGGATACTCTAACTCAGACTCAATCTGCTTAGATATGTCTCTGGCCATGATAACCATGTCAGCGTCGCTGACCTGCTCAGGAACTACCATAATACGAATCTCTCTACCTGCCTGAATAGCAAAAGATTTCTCTACCCCTTTATAACCATTTGTAATGTCCTCTAACTGCTGAAGACGATTTGAATATGTCTCCAAAGTCTCTCTTCTTGCACCCGGACGTGCCGCACTGATTGTATCAGCTGCCTGCACGAGACATGCAATAAGTGACTCCGGTTCAACATCACCGTGATGTGATTCTACTGCATTAATCACAAGTGGTGACTCTTTGTATTTCTTACATAATTCGGCACCGAGCTGGATATGTGAACCCTCCATCTCGTGATCTACTGCCTTACCTATATCATGTAATAAGCCAGCACGCTTTGCCATTCTGACATCCTCACCAATTTCAGCAGCCAGTAAGCCAGTCAGCTGTGCAACCTCGATAGAATGCTTTAACGCATTCTGACCGTAGCTTGTTCTAAACTTCATCTTTCCAAGAAGACGCACAAGCTCCGGGTGAATACCATGTATGCCCACCTCAAGTGTGGCAGCCTCACCCTCTTCACGAATCATATTATCGACTTCTTTTTGAGCCTTCTCAACCATCTCCTCTATACGGGCCGGATGGATTCTTCCGTCAACAATAAGCTTCTCAAGAGCTATTCTTGCAACCTCTCTTCTAATTGGATCAAAGCTTGACAAGATAACAGCCTCAGGTGTGTCATCTATAATCAGATCTACACCTGTCATAGTCTCAAGAGTACGGATATTACGTCCCTCTCTTCCTATGATACGTCCCTTCATCTCATCATTCGGAAGCGATACTACTGAAATAGTAGTCTCAGACACATGGTCTGCTGCACATTTCTGAATAGCTGTAACCACGTAATCCTTAGCCTTACGGTTTGCCTCTTCCTTTGCTTTGTTTTCCATTTCCTTAATCATTTTTGCAGTATCAAGTTTTACATCTTCTTCAATGGTCTTTAAGAGATATTCTTTAGCTTGCTCGGAGGTTAATCCAGAGATTCTTTCAAGTTCCTGTAAACGCTGCTCGTTAAGCTTTGATATTTCAATCTTCTGCTTCTTGAGTTCCTCTTCCTTAACTGCAAATCCGGCTTCACGCTTCTCGATAGCTTCGAGCTTCTTGTCGACATTTTCTTCCTTCTGAACGATACGACGCTCATTACGGGAAATCTCGTTTCTACGCTCTTTGATTTCCTTATCCAGATCATTCTTAGCCTTAATAGACTCTTCCTTGATCTCAAGCATAGACTCGCGCTTCTTTTCCTCCGCAGTCTTTACAGCCTCATCAATGATTCCTCTTGCCTTCTCCTCAGCATTTCCTATCTTGGAGTTAGCAGATTTCTTCTCGTATGAAGCGGCTGCAAACCATACAATCAATGCAGTAACAATAATAGAAACTACAGCAGTAATGATATACGGTAGCATTACAGGAGCACCTCCTTTATTAAATTTTCATTGTATTTCACAAATTACAACAATTAAATTCTATACTTTTTGGTGCAAATTGTCAAGGTAATTGTGACCTCATTGCTGAAAGAATCTGGCTGCTCTTAAAGCCCCTGCGCATAAGAAACTGGTATATCCTGCGAAACTCCTTTTCATCACAATTATCAGGATCATAGTGTTTCTTTTCAAGCAGCTTTGCTATATGTTTCTCTTCATCAGCAGTGTATTCGCTGTCTATGGCACAATTTATATCATCTCTGCCTATGCCCTTTGTCATAAGCTTCTGCTCCAGCTGCCTGCGGCTTAAGCTGTCCTGATGATACCTGACATATGTGGAAGCAAATCTGTAATCATCAAGATAATGAAAGCTCTTGACATAATCTATCGCTGCATCCACACAGCAATCCGGATATCCGCCCTGTGCGAGCTTTTCCCTAAGCTTTCTTTCACTCCTGTCCATCTGTTCAAGCAGATGCAGTGCTCTCTTTTTGGCTCTCTTTCCTACCACCTCAGTTATCAGCTTTTCGTAATCCGCTTCACTGATAAAGGCTCCCTCCATAATAGAGTACCGCACGGCCTCTGTACGGTACAGCACACATGTCGTGCCATTATCAAAGGTCGTGCGGTATTTGCCTTTACCAATATTCTCATATCCGGTAATCTCTATCATATATAACCCTGCTCACTTATTATTCTTCTGCTTCAGGCTTTTTTGAGTCTTCCTGTACTTCAGCCTCCTCATCCTCAGGCTGTGTAAAGTAAAAATCCCTTACCTTTGCCTCAAGCATATCAAAAAATGCCGGATTCTCATGAATATAAGTCTTTGCATTCTCACGACCCTGTCCTATCTTGTCTCCCTCGTATGCGTACCATGCACCGGATTTATTGACAATGCCTGCATTTACTGCAAGATCAAGCACATCTCCTTCTCTTGAGATACCCTGTCCAAACATGATATCAAACTCTGCCTCTCTGAAAGGAGGAGCTATTTTATTCTTAACAACCTTTACGCGGACATGGTTGCCGACTATCTCACCGCCCTGCTTGAGTGACTCAGTTCTTCTGACATCAAGACGCACTGATGAATAGAACTTTAATGCCCTTCCACCTGTGGTAGTCTCAGGATTTCCAAACATCACACCTACCTTCTCACGAAGCTGATTGATGAATATAACGATACAATTTGACTTGCTGATAACTGCCGTGAGCTTACGAAGCGCCTGGCTCATAAGTCTCGCCTGAAGACCCACATGGGAATCACCCATATCTCCGTCAATCTCGGCCTTTGGTACGAGTGCCGCAACTGAATCGACAACCACGATATCCACGGCGCCGGAACGTACCATTGTCTCTGTTATCTCAAGTGCCTGCTCACCACAGTCAGGCTGTGAAATATAGAGATTGTCAATATCAACACCTATATTTCTGGCATATACAGGGTCAAGCGCATGCTCTGCATCTATAAAGCCTGCGATGCCGCCACGCTTCTGCACCTCTGCCACACAGTGGAGTGCAACCGTTGTCTTACCTGATGACTCCGGTCCGTACACCTCAACAATCCTGCCCTTTGGAAGGCCTCCGAGTCCTAATGCAATATCAAGGCTTAATGAGCCTGTAGGTACTGTCTCTACATTCATATTGGCTGAATTGTCACCAAGCTTCATGACAGAGCCCTTTCCGTATTGTTTCTCAATCTGCGCGATGGCAGCGTCTAATGCTTTTAATTTATCTTCCTTTGCCATAATAATCTCCTATCCTCTCGCGAACAAACGTTCGTTCTGCTATTATAATAATACACTTCTATTCAATTGTCAACAAATAAATTGGAATAATTACAGAATCAGATAGCTGCCCGTGCTGCTGTTTGTGCCTCACACTATACTCTAAAACAGCTATAGCTAAAATACTCAAAAATATACAAATAAAACATAATTAAAAAGACAGTTGCTTTCACAACTGTCTTCATTATACACATAATCTCTCACTAACGTCAAGTCCAAATTCAACCTTGAAATCCTTACCTAATTTCTTCCAAACTCAGTAAGCACAAGTCCGTCATTTCTATCGAGTGTCATGCCGATGCTCCACTCATTGATGAACAGAAGAAGCGGATTGCCCTTCATATCGACAACCTTCTTCATGTCGCTTGTTCCGTTAATTGTATCTACATTGACCTCATCCTTGTTCTCAATCCATCTGATATGCTCATATGGCAGATTCTCAAGTCTGATCTGCACATTGTACTCATTTTCAAGTCTGAATTTAAGCACGTCAAACTGAAGCACACCGACCACGCCGACTATGATCTCTTCCATGCCGCCCTTGTACTCCTGGAACATCTGGATAGCACCCTCCTGCGCTATCTGTGTGACACCCTTTACAAACTGCTTTCTCTTCATGGAATCAACAAGTGATACCCTCGCAAAATGCTCAGGTGCAAATGTCGGGATGCCCTCAAACTCAAATTTATCCTTTGCTGTCGTGAGTGTATCTCCTATAGAGTATACACCCGGGTCAAACACACCTATGATGTCGCCCGCATATGCCTTGTCCACTATTTTTCTCTCATCTGCCATCATCTGCTGCGGCTGTGAAAGCTTTAAGCTCTTGCCTCCCTGCACATGGTATACCTCCATGCCGGCTGTAAACTGTCCGGAGCAGATTCGCATAAATGCTATTCTGTCCCTGTGGTTTTTGTTCATGTTGGCCTGAATCTTGAATACAAATGCAGAAAAATCCTCTGAAAACGGATCAATCATTCCGATGTCAGATTGTCTTGCTGTCGGTGCATATGTCATCTTAAGGAAATGCTGTAAAAATGTCTCAACACCAAAGTTTGTGAGAGCAGAGCCGAAAAATACAGGTGAAAGCTCTCCCTTTGTGACAAGCTCCATATCAAAATCGGCACTGGCGCCATCCAGCAGCTCAATCTCATCCATGAGCTGGCTTTTAAATTCCTCTCCTATCTCATCGGAAAGAGCCGGATCATCTATATGAATAATCTTCTCCGAGCCCTCCTTTGTACCCTTCAAGGTGTCAGCAAATGTCATGACCTCCTTGCTGTTTCTGTCATACACACCCTTAAACTGCTTTCCTGAGCCTATCGGCCAGTTGATAGGACATGTCGCGATACCAAGCTCTTTTTCGATATCATCGAGAAGCTCAAACGTATCGTTGGCATCACGATCCATCTTGTTTATGAATGTAAAAATAGGGATATGTCTCATGACACAGACCTTAAAAAGCTTTCTGGTCTGTGCCTCAACACCCTTGCTCGCGTCAATTACCATGACCGCCGAATCGGCTGCCATGAGTGTACGGTATGTGTCCTCTGAGAAATCCTGGTGTCCCGGTGTATCAAGGATATTGATGCAATATCCGTCATAATTAAACTGTAACACAGATGAAGTAACCGAAATACCTCTCTGCTTTTCTATCTCCATCCAGTCTGAAACAGCATGCTTTGCCGTAGCCTTTCCCTTTACCGAACCGGCCTGGTTTATCGCCCCTCCGTACAAAAGAAACTTCTCTGTCAGAGTAGTCTTTCCTGCATCCGGATGGGAAATTATTGCAAATGTTCTTCTTTTTTCTATTTCCTGTCTTAAGTTATCCACTGATATTTCCTCCAAACAAAATCAGAGTATAGTATAACTTAAAACGTTTTCTATTTCAAGATACTAAAAATTTATGTATCAGTCCATCGTAGATATGACGATATTTGATGCCCCTATATTGGTTTTTCGCTTGATAATGTCCTCAATCTGAGCCCTCTTTTCATCAGTCACATCTTCCTTTCCAACAATCACATCACAGCAGTCATCACTGAGACTTACCACAGCATTCTTAAATCCCTTTGCCTCAAGCATCATCTGGGCATCCTCTTCCATCTGTGCATTTTCTGTCAGCTTCACCATGGCATCGACTGCGCTCTTCTTCTCTTCCTCCGACACTCCTGCATCATCAATAATCTTCTGCAGAGCCTCCTTGTTCTTTGAGCGCACCTGCTCGCGTCCCAGCTTCACCTGTGCCACACACTCCTCGCTCTCTGTGGATGCACTTGTCAGTACCGTTTCACCGGCATTTAATATCTCCTCTGTCGAGTCTGTCTCAAGTGCCACCTCATCCGATACCTGTGTATCTGCTTCGCCATTTACAGCTTCGATTTCGGTGGAAAGCACATCCTTTGCATTCATAAAGGTATCCCTGTTATCGTAGCTTATGTATCCGACCACTGCCAAAAGAAGTGCAAGCGTCGTAATAATTATCTGATTTTTATGGCTGCCTTTCTTCACTTTTATTCCTCCCTGGATATCATTTTTGCTATTTTTATTTTATGCATGGGCACATCAAATAATGCAGAAACCGCATTAGAAATATCATTGTTTATCTGTGGGCTTCCTCCGCCCTGAGCTACCACAAGCACTCCTGAAACAGTCGGTTTGTCCGTGCTTGTGACATAAGGCACGCTTGCATCCTCATCATCGTATATGACCGTAGTCTTTTCAATGCTCTCCGAGGTTTCCTTGGTATCCTTATCCACTATCCTTGTGCCGTCGTCTGACAGCGTAATCATCACAGACACCTCGCCCACACCGTCCATCCTCTCAAGAATACTCTCAAGCTTTTTTTCAAGCAGCTTCTCATATTCTTCATCATCGTAGGTGCTTTCACTTACCGACTTGGCTTTAGCCTTCTTTTGCGAATCACTACAGGTTTTTTTTTCCTCTTTTACCGGAAGCACTACAATAAGAAGCAGCACTCCAACAAGTAAAATCACTATGTAGTCAGTTTTCTTCAGCTTCAAAAGCCTTAAACAAATCTGTCGCATCCGCGTCATATTCATACGAAATCCCCTCTATTTTCTTTGTAAGCTCAGCAAATCTCAAGTCATATTCATACCCTGCCGCAAGAGGCTTTAGAATAATAACAGCCAAAAATACCCCAAGCATAAACCTAAAATACCTCCTGTACTGCTCTCTCGGCAAAAGATATGTCATTACCATGAAAAAAAGTGCCAGATACAGATAGCTCTTCATACCTTGTCAACCTCCCATAAAGCTTGTGGATGCACACACTATCGCTATCACGATAAAAAATAATATAGATGCATCTCTTATCACAATGTAATACAGATTTCCTGCCCTCGCAACGGCATCTATGCCCTCTACGATTCTGTTGTCCGAAACCGGCTGAAGGGCTGCTGAAAGCAGTCTGTACATCAAAGAAAAAACAAGCGTTTTTACAAGCGGCGTCAGCACTATGAAAAAGAGCACGATAATTGCCGCCATCCCAACACTGTTTTTAATGAGCATCGCACAGCCAAGCATGATTTCACCTGCACCCTGCCCAAGCCTCCCCACACCGGGTATTGCCTGAAAGCTTTTTAAGATAAGACTTTCCGATATTTTGTCCTTTGCGGGAGCAATCATGGCCTGGACTATGCCTATGCCCGCTACTATCTTTATGGATGCCTTCATTATTTTTGTAACTGCTGATTCAATAAACTCTGCAAGCTTTTCAAGCTTCTTTTCACTAGATACGTGATTGAGCACCTCAAGCACCAGAAACAAATGAATTCCCGGTATGAGCACCAACTTTATAAGCCACTCCACTACATAAATGAGTACAAATGCAAGCACGTAAAAGCCTGATGCAGAAAATCCTTTTCCGGACGCAAGAAGTACTGTCGCATATGCCGGCACAAGCGCTGTAAGATAAGTCAAAAGCACATCAATACAGCCCTTTGCCACATCAGACAATACAAAAAAAGATGCCATAAGCATTGATATAACCGATGCATACATAAACAGAAAGCTTACATTGTATACATAATCCTGCCGCCAGAAAATAAGCCTTGAAAACACCATAAAAAGTATCGTGTAGCACAGCACATTTATAATAACCGGCTTCACTGCCGCTATCTCGTAAAAGAACAGCTCGTAAATATACTCACAGATTTTTTCGCCAGCCTTTTGATCTGCGTCTAAAAGAGCATCCACAATATCCGAAAACGATAGTCTGTCCGGCAGATAATCCTTTGAATATTTTTCAATCTCTGACATATCTATTTTTTCAAGCATCTGCTGCTCAATTTTATCTGTAATTTCTGTGTCCGACGCATACACAAAACACTGCGGCAAAAACACTACAGCCAATATGATTATTATCAAAATATATTTTTTACAAATCAAAACAGCTCTCCAATCAGCTCTATCAGACAAGACATCACCGGAATTGACATCACAACAATTGCTCCCTTCGCAAAAAGCTCTATCTGCGATGCAATTGCGCTATGACCGCAGTCCTTACAGATTGAGGATGAAAACTCCGCAATATATGCAATCCCAAGCATCTTTACCATAGTGACAAAAAATTCCGGTTCCACAGGAAGCTTTGAAAGAAGTCCTTTAAAAAACTCAATTGTTGTGCCGAGCCGCTCCAATGCAAAAGCAAAAATTATAGTGCCACAGGCCACTGAAAGAAGCATTGAAAGCTCAGGCCTGTCACGCTTTAAAAGCACTGCAAAAAATACTGCCGCAATTCCTATTATCCCAATCTTCAACATATTACAAAGAAAACATATCCTGCATTGCCTTAAACAGCTCACTTATATATGGCACAATCCAGAACAATACAATAACAAGCCCGGCCAGACTAAGCAGGAAAGTCATTTCCTCCCTTCCACTGTGTTTTAAGACCTGTCCGAGCACCGTAATCACTATTCCAAGTGCTGCTATCTTAAAAATAATCGAAATCTCCATCATCAAGTCCTTTCATCGCATACAACAATATGTTTAATCGGATTACCACATTTTTATACAAACATTTTTATATAAGCATTATTGATATCATAATCCCTCCCAAAATACCCACCGGACAAATCACCTTCATTTTTTCAACATAATCTTTTCTGTAAAAATCTATCTGTTTATGTATGTCCAAAGCACATTCCTTAAGCCGCTGCTCCATCGCAGCTGCATTTTTTTCAAAGAATGCACCTCCCATTTCAACTATCATTTTCTTTATTTTTTCATCAGATACCCTGCCGCAAAGCACCTTCTCCCACACAGCCTTCCAGCCCTCCTCCCCGCTTTTACAGCTCCTGTTTGAAAGCACTTCTCCCATTCTCCTGCAGCCCTCATTAAACACCTCGCTTTTTCCTCTTATGCTGTTAAAAAACTGTGGTGCCTTCATTCTTTCTCCTGCCAGATAAAATGCCCCCTTTTCAAGCAAAAGCATAAAATCATACAGCATCGCTATATCTGCTTTTTTTCTTTTGCTGTAATCGTTTATCAGCCCCAATACCGCAAACAGTACTATGCAAAAGCCTGTAAGCTTCATCATAAATGCTATAGCGCCTCACCCCTTTTTCATCATGGTCTATAAACACAAACCGTTCTATGGCATGTGGCAGAATTTTTCTTCGCAGATCATCTGCATTGGTGCCATGTACACTGCCAAGTATCCTTATTCCGCAACTCACAAGCTGGTTTAGTGCCTCGATATCGCTTTCACCTCCCAGCTCATCCACTGCAATCACATCCGGTGACATAGAGCGCAAAAGCATCCTCATGCCAAGTGACTTCGGACAGTTATCCAGCACATCACTGGAATTGCCTATATCGTTTTGAGCCACTCCCAAGTAGCACGCTGCTATCTCCGAACGCTCATCGACCACCGACACCTTAAGAGCGTTTTTTCCGTCACAGCCATCTGAAAGTATCCTTATGCAGTCTCTTAAAAATGTTGTTTTTCCTTCTCCCGGCCGTGATATAACCAATGTATTGTAAATGCTGTTTTCATCCCGGATATAAGGCATCAGTGGCATTGCAACGCCCCTTATCTGATGGGCAATTCTGATATTTAAGGACGCTATCTCACTGACTGCCGTAACCTTTCCTCCATCGCAGCCCATCTGCCCTGCAATTCCCACACGATGACCTCCCTCCACTGTAAAATAGCCTGCTGCAAGCTGCGGTGCTATCGCGTGGAATGAATATCCGCTTAGATAATTTATCATCTCCTCAATATCGCTATGTGAGATATACACTCCGGCTCTACATCCTCCCGCAAACATATACTGCACCTGCTTTCCGGCGCGCACCCTGATTTCCTCGAGACCACACGGCATGTACGCTTCTGCCTCAGCCTTCATCTTTTGTGGCAGATAATCAATTATATCCATATTTTTCACTCCTTATCGCCACCGACAGTTATTCAAATCAAAAAAGGACACAGACGATTCTGATAAATCATCTATGTCCTATTTATATTACATGTCCAATTGTTTTAGAACGTGAAAATTATTATTTTTTACATCCTGTCAGGAGCTGAGAATCCAAGCATATCGATACAAGCCTCAAGTATCTCCTTTGTGAGCACAAGCAGCGAAATATATGACTTCTTAAGCTCTTCATTCTCCTCAGAAAGAATCTTTGTGTCATGGTAGAAGCCGTTGAATGCGTTGGCAAGCTCGTAGATGTATGCACATATCTTGTGTGGTGCAGACTCCTCGTATGCACTCTCAATTGTAGCATTGAACTTTGCCAGAGAGAGCATGAGATTCTTCTGTCCTGCATTGACTGCCGGCATGATTGCATCCTTCAGTGCGCTGATGTCGCCACCCTTTGCCTCATACTTTGAGAGGATTGACTTGATACGCACGATTGTATAAAGGATATATGGACCTGTGTTACCCTCAAAGGATGTGAATCTGTCGATATCAAAGATGTAATCCTTGCTCGCCTGATTAGACAAATCACCATACTTGACTGCTGCAAGCGCTACAGTTTTGGCTGTCTGCTCAGCCTCCGCCTCGTCTATATTTAGATTCTCTTTTTCCTTCTGGTTTTCCTTAATCTTATTGAGCATCTCATCGTCAATTTCCTTGAGGAGGTACTCAAGACGCATTACTCCACCGTCTCTTGTCTTGAAAGGCTTGCCGTCCTTACCGTTCATTGTTCCAAAGCCGATATGTACAAGCTCTGTAGTATCAGGTACTATGCCTGTCTTTCTTGCGCAGCGGAACACCTGGATAAAGTGCATTGACTGACGTGCGTCTGCCAGATAAATCACACGGTCAGGGTTGTTCTCCTTCATACGCATAACAAGTGTTGCAAGGTCTGTAGTGCTGTAAAGTGAGGCTCCGTCAGACTTTAGGATGATACATGGCGGAATCTCCTTTGTATCTGTATCCTCCTTCACATCCACAACCAAAGCGCCCTCACTCATATGTGCAAAGCCCTTTTCCTTCATCATTTCAACCATCCCAGGTACATATGGCTGTGCATCCGACTCGCCCTTCCACAGCTCAAAATGAACATTCAGATTCTCATAATTTCTCTTAAGATCTGTTACAGATACATTCATGATGTGTGAAAGCAGCGCCTGATAGCCTCTCCTGCCTCCCTGAAGCTCTTTTGTAGCAAGAAGAGCTGCCTCCTTGAAGCTCTCATCTGATTTTGACTTACCGCTGGCTGTCGGATAGATGTCCTCAAGCTCTGATATGGTAAACGGTGCCTCCTTCGGGTACTCTCCTGTATAGCTCTCATCAAAATAAACGAGGTCAGGCTTTCTCTCGCGAAGCTCTGTTATGATAAGTCCCATCTGAAGTCCCCAGTCACCGAGATGCACATCACCAATCACATTGTGTCCCATGAACTTTGCGATACGCTTAACGCTCTCTCCGATTACTGCCGAACGAAGGTGTCCTACATGAAGAGGCTTTGCGACGTTTGGTCCGCCGTAATCCACTACTATAGTGAGTGGCTTTTTGGCTTTCTCCAAGCCGTATCTGCCCTCGTCATCCTTCATATCGTTCATATATTTTGCCAGAAAAGCGGTATCCATTTTGATATTAAGAAATCCCGGCTTTACTGATTCTACTGACTCAAACATCTCATCTGACTCAAGGAGCTCCGCTACCTTGTCCGAGATCATAAATGGTGCACACTTATACTCTTTTGCCGCTGCCATTGCTCCGTTACACTGGAACTCACAAAGGTCCGGTCTGTTTGAAAGTGTAACCTTTCCGTACTTCTCGTCATATCCTGCACTGACGAATGCCTTTGTCACTTCCTCTGATATCAAATTAATCAGTTTTTTCATTGTATTCCTCCTGATATATAGCTGTTTTGCGTCAAACAGCGAATATACTTATATTAGCACACAAATGAATTGCTTTCAATATCAAGTTCTATGACCTATTTCTTTATTCCTTCTGCTTTGCAGCATAAAACTCTTCTTTTATCTGTGTCAAAAGCCCTGGAGTTGTGATTACATCACAAAATGTATCTGCCATAATTTTTGCGGCATAGCATATTGCATCATGCGCCTTGTCAGTCTTTCCGGCCTCCAGATATTCCTGTGAATGTGGCTGTGCATCAGGCTTTGTAAATGCAATCCTGATGCAGGAACCCGGAATCTCATATAGCACATTTCCAAAATCTGTAGAGCCTGTCTTTTTTCGCGGTGCCGCTATGGAAGGTGCTTTTTCATATGCAGCATTTTTCATAAGGAGGTCATTTACACTGTGGCAGACTATCTTGCTCTTAAAAGGCAGGTCTCTTTGTATATCGTAGGTCGTGTCTGTCATAAGTGCCGCACCCTTTAAAATATTGTAAAATCTCTCCACCACCGTGTTAAGATAGCTTGTGCTGTATGAGCGAAGTGTATATTCAGCAACGGTCAAATCCGGAACTACGTTTGGCGGTCCTCCGGCATTTCTTATAGTATAGTGCATTCGTGTATCGTCCTTCACATGCTCACGAAGCATCTCGATAGCATGAAATGATAAAAGTGCTGCATCCAGTGCACTTCTGCCCTCGTCCGGACTGATAGCCGCATGACTCTTTACTCCGTGAAACGTGACAACAAAATTCTCCAATGCCATGCATTTCTCATCAACTGATGTATTTGGTGAACCATGTGACATGAGTGCAAGATCAAGTTCCTTCATGTAACCAGCATCAAGCATAACTATCTTACCGCCCAGTGTTTCTTCTGCCGGTGTGCCATATATCACAAGCTTAAACGGATAGTCCTTCATCACATCTTTTATCGCAATTGCAGCTCCGATTCCTGCCGGTCCCTGCATGTGATGTCCGCACGCATGTCCAATATCTTCAAGTGCATCGTACTCAACAAGTATTCCAAGCACAGGTGCTGTATTTTTCCTCTCATCATCTACTGCCACCCTGCAGTTATCCCATGTTGCCCTAAAAGCAGTATCAAGCGCTATTCCTCGCTCAACAGTGAATCCCTCATTTTGCAGATAGTCGGTCAGCAGTTCCATTGACTTGTATTCCTCTGCGCTTTTTTCTGCAAAATCATATATTAAATCTGCCATTTTACATAATTCTGCCCTATGCATTTCTATCACTTCACCTAGAAGCTTTTTCAAATCCTGCGACATAATTTAATCACACCTCCGAATAGTATTAACCATCTCTATTTAGTATCCAATCATAAGTGCGCCAAGCATAAACAGACAGCCGAGTGCCGTCCAGATTCCAAACAATGGAAGCATGAATTTGAGCCATTTACTGTAAGGAATCTTTGAAACTGCAAGATATCCCATGAGTGACGATGACATTGGAAGCACTGAATTTGAGAATCCATCTCCAAGCTGGAAAGCAAGTACAGCAGTCTGGCGTGATATGCCCACCAGGTCTGAAACAGGCACCATAAGTGGCATTGTAACCGCGGCCTGGCCTGTTCCCGATACGATAACACAGTTTATCAATGACTGGCACAAAAACATTCCAACCGCCTTGATTGAGTTTGGAAGCACTCCAACAATATTTACGATGCCATATACAATTGTATCAAGAATACTTGCATCACTTAAAATAACCTCTACCGTTCTCGCAATACCTATAATGAGACATCCCACAACGATACCCTTTGCACCCTCGCCAAATTCCTTTGCAATCCTGCTTGGGCCATATCCATTTACAAATCCACAGATAATTCCCATGAAAATAAACAGTGCTGACATCTCCTCAAAATACCATCCCAGCTTAGACAAGCCATAAATCAGAATGCCAAAACATGCCACCATAATGACAAGCACTCCAATCTGTCTTTTGCTCATAGTATCTGAAACATCGTCAAAAGTGTATTCCTGATCCTCTTTTATTCCGTAGATAATGCTCTTTTTAGGATTGGAAGCAACTTTTTTTGCATAGCAGATGATGTATGTACTTGTCGCTGCAAGCAAAACAATAAGAATAAATATCCTGTAGCCCATTCCCGAAAAAAGAGCAAGCTCAGCTATATCCTGTGCCACTCCGACATTAAATGGATTTAATATTCCGGCTGTAAATCCTATTGCGGCACCGAGGGCTATCATCGCTGTACCGGTCACCTTGTCAAGTCCCAAAAGCATTGCAAGTGTAATTCCTATTGGCACAAAAATCATGACCTCAGATGACATGCCCATTGTAAAACCGAATATTGAAAATATTGTTAAAAAAACCGGAATTACGAAATATTTTTTCTTTGAAAATGTTTTCGACAGCTTCTTGCAAAGAGCCGTGAGTGCTCCTGTCGACGTGATAATCTGGAATGCACCACCTATAATCAGCATAAATGTAAGAATAGGTGCCGAATCAACAATTCCTGTGTATATAGCAACCGGAATTTTGAGTGGATTAATAGGCTTTGATACTATGGTGTGATAGCTGCCCGCCTCAACAAGGGTCTTTCCTGTTGCCTTATCCTCATATCTGTTAAACTCTCCGGCCGGTACGAAATATGTGGCTGCCGCCGCTATCAAAATAATTGCCACAAGAATGACAAATGTATGTGGTGTTTTCCACTTTTTCTTTGGCTGTATTACGTTTTCTTTGTTTGCATCTTCACTAAATTCTGTATGCGTATTCATCTGTTGCTCCTTTCACACTCAGATTTTTGGTAATTTATAGTAGAATTTACAGGCTCTGAGTCATTTGAATTTTCTTTTATTCTAATATAACGCGGTCTGAATGTGAAATTTTATGTTTTTATCAAAAGTATAAATTAATTTTATAGTTTTATTGAATTTGTAAGAATTAATTAATATAATGTGCTATATACAGCTTATGTATCAATCATTTCAGTATTTATTATTATCCTGAAATAAACACTGTTATTCCACACTATAAAGGAGATTTATAGATATGATCACAGAAAAAGATATGCAATATGTCCTTACTATTGCAAATTACGGAAATCTGACCAAAGCAGCCAATGCACTGTTTCTGTCACAGCCTGCACTCAGCATACATCTCAAACAGCTTGAGACTTCGATAGGCATCCCTCTTTTCGAACGAAGGGGAAGACGCATGATTCTCACATATGCCGGTGAGGAATTTGTAAAATCAGCGCGTGAAATCACCATGAAATGCTTCGAGCTTGAAGACCGCATGCAGGATATAGGCAAAAACGTGGCAGTAAAACTTAATATAGGATATATGGTCAGACAGATTGCAACTCTGTTTCCTGCTGTCATGACAGAATTTCATAAACTCTATCCACAGTCTGTTGTCTATGCCATCGACGGTCATCTCTCAGCCCACGAGGAAAGTCTCTTATCCGGCGAACTTGATATGTTTTTCGGCTACAACAGTGTAAGCAATTCACGTTTATCATATGAGACAATATATGAAGACTGTCTCGTAATAGTACTTCCCAAAAAACATCCTGCAACAGCCCATGCCGAAAAAAAGGATACCTGTATATATCCTTGGCTTGATTTATCGCATGTGGCAAAGGAACGATTCATCTTGCAGCACAGTAATCAGAGTATACGACAGCTTGAGGAGGATGCACTGCTTTATTCTGATGTCCTGCCTGAGCTGACATATAAAATCAGCAGCATTGATGCAGGCATACGCCTTGCTGAGCAGGGCTACGGTGTAGCATTTACACTAAACAGCTATCTGTCAACCCTTAAGCTTTCTCCTGATTCCATTATACTGCAGGTAGGAGATCCTACTTTAAAAATTCCTTTCTCCGCTGTCTACCGAAGAGACGACGAAGCCCGTAAAGAGCTACAGGAATGGATACGCATTACACGAAATATAGCGTTTGCATTTGCTCCCCTAAAGGAGTATGATTGCATATGAAAAATTAAAGGAGGTCTTATCAATGAAGATAAAAACTAAACAAATAACCGTCACTGCAATTATGCTTGCAATCTGTCTTGTCAGTCAGTTCTTTAAGAACTTAAGCGTATACATCACAGGTCCAATCATTAATGAAGCTTTAATACTTACCGTGCTCTATGCCGGAATGGCATGTGGCATTATCCTAAGCATTATCACACCTGTCACATCATTTTTCATCACAGGAAGTCCTGTTATGGCGGCTATTCCTGCGATGTTTCCATGTATCATGATAGGAAATATCATTCTCGTAGTATGTGTGGGACTACTTCGCAAAAAATGCGGCAAAGCTGCCGGTTTTCCTGTATCAATTGCAATAGGTGCCATACTAAAGGCCGTTTTCATGGGAATAGCCATTGCTCTTATAATTCTACCGACATTTCTGCCTGCTCCGATGCACAAGATGCTGCCGGTATTACAGCTTCAGTTTTCAGTGACACAGCTTATCACTGCTGTTATCGGAGGTGTATATGCAGTCATAATTGCGGCTGTGCTTAAAAAAACTTCTTTAGCACAGGCAGACTAAATATTCAATTATCTGCTTATGCTTCCAGATATCCGTGCATATTTTTAAGCGCATTTTTCTCAAGCCTTGATACCTGTGCCTGAGAGATATTTATCTCCTCTGCCACCTCTATCTGTGTCTTGCCCTCGAAAAAACGCAGCTTAATAATCTGTCTCGCTCTGTCATCAAGCAGCTTTAAGGCATCGTCGAGAACCAGATTTTTTACCCATGCTTCCTCTTTGTTTTTCTTGTCCGATATCTGATCCATCACATAAAGTGTATCACCACCGTCAGTATATACAGGATCAAAGAGGGAAAGCGGTGTCTGGATTGCATCAAGTGCGTACAGTATATCGTTTTCGGGGATACCGCAATCCTTTGATATTTCCGCTAAAGACGGATCATGCACCAGCTTTCTCGATAGCTTTTCCTTTGATTTAATAGCCTGATAAGCTGTATCCCTGAGGGAGCGCGGAATACGGTATGCACTGTTGTCACGTAGATACCGTCTCACCTCACCGATAATCATCGGAACAGCATAGGTGGAAAACTTAACACCTATAGTCGGATCAAAATTATCAATTGATTTCATAAGTCCGATGCATCCTATCTGAAATAAATCATCCATATTTTCATTATGGTTTGAAAACCTTCTGATTACCGAAAGCACCAGCCTTAAATTTCCACGAATATACTTTTCTCTTGCAGCCTTATCTCCCTTTTTTATTTTGTCAAACAGTTCTTCTTTTTCATCATCCTTAAGTACCGGCAGTTTTGATGTGGTCACTCCACATATATCAACCTTATATACAGACATGGGAATCCTCCGGATAAATTTCTTTATCTAAAGTATTCCCATTTACAGTAATTTTATTCAATTAATCCTCGTATATAATTCTACAGCACTGCCGCTATTTTATATCCAAACGGATATCCTGAGCCGTCAAACTCTTCCTTTGTTAGCTTTATGTACTTCTTGACATTCAAAGCATTTTTTGTTAACATAGCAAGGCGAAAATAAATACGTCAGTTCGAAACCTTCCTGACGTAAAACAAAACTAAAGGAGAATTAAATATGAGAAACAAAAAAGTATTATTTGCAGTACAGGCAGCTATGATTGCAGCACTCTATGTTGTGCTCACGTATATCACCAATCTGCTAGGTCTCGCATCAGGCACCATTCAGGTACGCTTTTCTGAAGCGCTTTGCATCCTTCCGGTTTTCACACCGGCAGCCATTCCGGGTCTTTTCATCGGATGTCTGATTTCCAATCTTATCACAGGCGGCATCATCTGGGATATCATCTTCGGAAGTATCGCTACACTGCTCGGTGCACTTGGCACTTACTTCCTCAGAAAAAAGAAGTTTGTATACACGCTTCCACCTGTCATCGCCAACATTATTATCGTGCCACTCGT
>OODL01001646.1_pt1 | contig 17918 bp, 16 predicted proteins | sample 1671181 | NCBI WGS metagenome assembly OODL01 (sample SAMN06348130, study PRJEB24527) | human gut metagenome | biome: human gut; feature: ankylosing spondylitis patient; material: feces | host: Homo sapiens | place: China | collected 2015-10 | reverse complement strand
TCATGTTCAATATGTTAGTGTTGACCGGGCTTGTCAAGGGTTCTGATCGGCTGGTGCATGAAATGCTCGGTGCATAAAAGAATTGCGTCCCAAGTCGGGACGCAATTCTTTCTGACTGTTCAGAGAAATTCCAGTGTCCTGGATTCGCCTGGCTTCAGGTCCTTTGTGTAGTGGTGTATCAGCTCTGCCATGATCTGTTCTTCTCGCCTTTTACGGACGAAGTGGACAATCCATGTCACGGCAAAAAACAGGATGCAAGCGATAAAAAGCAGGATGCAGACTGTTCGGTGTGCTTCCGCCCAGCGCGGCCAGAACAGCTTTGTAGCTACAAAGTAGCAGCCGAGCGGCAGAAGCCGCAGCTTCCAGAGGATACGGATTGCCATTGGCAGGCTCCCCAGTACCAGACCAACGATCAAGAGCTGGCGACCTATTTCCTTGAATAAAATGAGTGTAGAATTCATAGCATTTTCTCCTTTTTGTCAAGTTTTTACCTATAAATATTATCTCATATCCTAAAATTTCTGTCAAATTTTCAACAAATCGGAGGCGATTTTTATAGAAGTCAAAATTCCAAAAGAAATCCGTGCACACCGGGAGACGATCTTTTTCGGGTTGTCTGCGCGGCAGTTTATCTGTGCGGTGCTGGCAGTTGGTCTGGCGGCGGGCATCTATCTTGGCTTGGGCAGCATCATCGGCAAAGAGGCCGCAAGCTGGCTCTGTCTGCTGCTTGCCGCGCCGGTTGCGATTGCGGGATTTTTTCATTACAACGGCATGAGCTTAGAACAGTTTCTTTGGGCGTTTATCAAATCCGAAATCCTGTGTGCAGGCCCGCGCCGGTTCTATTCCGTGAATCTACATGAGGAAGTCTTTGCAAGCATTATGGAGGACACATTGGAATGATGAAATCGTTGTTGGCTGCAAACCGCAGCGAAAAAGATTCTTTTCGGATTCCGCACAGTGTCCAGCAATCCATTCCCATCCGACGCATCTATACGGACGGTATCTGGCAGGTCGGGCAGAAGTACAGTAAAACGTGGCGCTTTTCGGATATAAATTACGCCGCATCGTCACTGGACGACCGGCGCAGTATCTTCCGTTCGTATGGCGCTGTTTTGAACAGCCTGCCAACCGACGCGACCGCAAAAATCACGATCATCAACCGCCGCCTGAATCCGGTTGACTTCCAGCGCACGATGCTCATGCCGGAGTGCAGCGACGGTTTGGACTACTATCGCGGCGAGTACAACCAGATCATCTTGGACAAAGCGGCTGAAAGCAACAATCTGGTGCAGGAAAAGTACATCACACTGTCAATCGGCTTACGGAAGATCGAGCAGACCCGCGCCTATTTCCGCCGCGTCGATACCAACTTGTCTGCCAGCTTTGGGCGGCTGGATTCCGGGGCATACGCCATTTCCTGCGCCGACCGGCTGCGGCTCCTGCATGACTTCTTCCGACCTGGCGAAGAAGCGTCGTTCCGGTTTGACCTGTCCGCGAATATCAAGCGCGGCATCGACTTCCGCGACCTGATCTGTCCGGACGGACTGCAATTCCGCGCGGGCTATTTTGAAATGGGCGGCAAATTTGGACGGGTGCTTTTTATGCGCGACTACGCATCTTTTATCAGCGACGAAATGATAAAGGACCTGTCTGACTTCTCCAGAAACCTGCTGCTGTCCATTGACATTCTTCCGATTCCCACCGAAGAAGCGGTACGAGAGGTGCAAAGCCGAATCCTCGGCGTGGAAACGGACATTACACGCTGGCAGCAAAGGCAGAACCGGCAGAACAATTTCACAGCGACGGTTCCCTATGACTTGGAGCAAATGCGCACCGAATCGAAAGACCTGTTGGAAGATCTGACCGCCCGTGATCAGCGGCTCATGTTTGCCTGTGTGACGCTCGTTCACATTGCCGATACGCTGGAGCAGCTTGACGCGGATACACAAACGCTGCAATCCATTGCGCAAGAAAAGCTCTGCGGATTCTTCGTTCTTCGCTACCAGCAGGAGGACGGCTTGAATACGGTTTTGCCGTATGGCCTGCGGCGCATCCATGCTTTGCGGACGCTCACGACCGAGAGCTGCGCCGTCCTTATGCCGTTCCGTGCGCAGGAGATTCAAGACCCCGGCGGTCTATACTATGGGGTCAATGCCATTTCTAAAAACCTGTTGATTTGCGACCGCAAGCGGCTCATTTCACCTCATGCGTTCTATCTCGGCGTGTCCGGTTCGGGCAAATCCGTGGCAATGAAAAATACCATCGCAAACGTCGCGCTGTCCACCAACGACGACATTATCATTATTGACGCAGAGCGTGAGTACGCGCCCATTGCGCGGGCGCTGGGCGGCGAGGTCATTGAAATTTCGCCAAACAGCCAGCACCATATCAATCCATTGGATTTACAAGATGGCTATGAGGATGGCGAAAATCCCATTGCGATGAAATCCGAACTCATAACCAGTATCTTGGAGCAGCAAATGGGCGCGGGGTTATTGTCCGGTTCTCAGAAATCCATCATTGACCGATGCACAGCCAGCGTCTACCAGAACTATTTCCACGCCAAAGGTGCGCTGCCTATGCCGCTCCTGTCCGACTGGCGCGCAGAGGTCTTGCAACAGCCAGACCCCGAAGCGCGTGAAATCGCGCTGGCGGCCGAGCTTATCACGGAGGGCAGCTTGAACGTGTTTGCGCACCCGACGAATGTGGATATTAACAACCGGATTGTCGTTCTGGATTTGTACGAAATGGGCGAACAGCTCCGTCCGACTGCCCTTGTTGTTGCGCTCGAAGCCATCCAAAACCGCGTCATGGAGAACCGCAAGCGCGGCAAATACACTTGGGTATTCCTCGACGAAGTGTACTTGTATTTTAAATACAAATACTCCGGCGAAATCCTTTACCGCGCATGGAAAAGATTCCGCAAATACGGTGCTGCGTTGACAGCGGCAAGCCAGAACGTAGAAGAATGTCTGAAATCCGAAACGGCGCGTCTGATGTTCGCCAACTCGGAATTTCTGCTGCTGTTCAATCAGGCGGCGACGGATCGCGCGGAGCTGTCTAAACTCCTTCATATCTCCGATACACAGCTTGGCTATATCACGAACGCCGAAGCCGGTCACGGCCTGCTGCGCATGGGTGGTTCCATCGTGCCTTTCGTCAACACCATTCCGAGGAACACGGAACTATATAAGTTAATGACAACGACACCGGGAGAAAATCTGGTATGACGATCACACTCGGAAGTCTGTTTGACGGGATCGGCGTGTTCCCGCTTGCGGCAAGCAGACATGGCATCACGCCGGTCTGGGCGAGTGAGATCATACCGGACGCAATCTCTATTACAAAGCGCCATTTCCCGGAGATGGTACATCTTGGTGATATAACAAAGCTGGACGGCAGGAAAATTCCCGCCGTCCATGTCATTACGTTTGGCTCTCCTTGCCAAAATCTGTCTTCGATTGGCCCGCGCGATGGCTTGTCGGGCGCAAAATCCAGCCTGTTTTATCAGGCAATCCGAATAATTGAAGAAATGAGGGATGCCAGTGGAGGGCTATATCCAGCTATCGTTGTTTGGGAAAACGTCGTTGGAGCTATGCAGAAAAATCTTAAAAATGAGTATCTTGCCGTACTGCGAGCCTTCGCGGGCGCCGAGGTTTCAATGCCTGATTCTGGGCACTGGGCAGACGCCGGAGTGGTGCGAGGGCGACGGTGTGATCTGGCATGGCGTGTCCTGGACGCCCAGTATTGGGCGAAGCCCAAACTCGCACGCAGAGAAAGAGTCTTTGTTGTGGCAGATTTTGCAGGACAGCGTGCCGCAGAAATATTATTTAAGCCCCGTGCAATGCTCCCGAATCCTGGGCTTTGCAGCGCGGGTGGGCTGCCCGCCGCCGAAGATCGTGGAGATGCTGCTTCTGAAACAGGGCGGCAAGTACCCGTTATCCTGCCCTTTTACGGATTCAAAATGCGGGGAGCTGCCGCAAACCGCGACCAACGGCAATTCCTCCGGAGCTTTGGAAAACGAACAAATAGCTTTCCAACTATTCTAGCGTCCGAGCAGACCGCGTTCGCGTATTACTATGAGGATGATCCGCTTGCCGGCTGCATCCGTTACCCGACTGAAGCCGAGAGCGAACGCCTGATGGGCTTGCCCGCAGACTGGACGAAATACGACGCGGATGGTGAAGAAATCCGAAGCTCCAGCCGCTATGCCGCGATTGGTAATTCTATTGCGCTGCCCTGCGCCGAGTATATCATGGAGGGAATCACAGAAGCATTGCAAAAATAAATCTCACCGTGAGACGCATTTCCGGAAAAGAAATGAATCTCATGGTGAGACGTAAAACTATTTTGTTTCTGCGATTCTATATTCACAGCACCCCGGGAGTCGAACAATGTCATCTTTCTTTATTTCTGAAAGACTGATTTTGCATGGCAAAAATGCACTCCGGTATGGACGAAAAGTAATGCCGTGAATAACTCTGTCCTGCAATGGTATGGGTTCATTCTCTTGGCACAAAAACGGTTCCTCAATTACTATATCATCATCAAAATAATTACTCGGAAGAGTTATGTCACAATTCTCATTTAACATGAGACCATCGTAGACAAAGTCGACAGACTCATACATTTTCAGTACATTATCTTCCCCCGAAATGGGTTCGAGCTTAAATTCTATATCATAGTACTCTTCAATTGCTTTAAGCTTAGATAATCCACTTACCCAAAATCCGAGCATAAACGAAATATCTTTCTTCTCCGGCCACAATTTTCCGGGGCGTCCAGTTGGTAGGAGAATTGAGGTATGGTCTGAATCTTCAACTGCAATCCGCAGGGATTTTGCTGCAAAACACTTTTTTATCGTTTCAAAACAAGCGAGTCTCGCACTTACAGTTCTATTCAAGACATGATATCCCATTTCAAAATGTATCAATTTCTCTTTACGAAAACAAATTGCGATTTGCATATATTCATTCTCGAAGAGATACCGCAAATCATCATTACAGTAAAATACTGTAGCTTCGCCCTGAATCAACGGGAAAATAAGGTCATCACAATATAGATTTGCATTATATATGCCCCGTGGAACATCTATCATATACGCTGGAATATCATAGCGTAAACCATTTTGGAGAAACGAATCAGTTGCATTTAGGTATTTTGCAACTAGCTGAACGTTACTTAGGCCATCGGCATTACGCCCCAGCGCGTTTCTGATATAGGCTAATGTTTCATTAGGGAGATTTAGTTCAGCATCATCAGTAATGATATGCACGGGATACTCGGTGCTATTCTGCAAGGCATTACATTCCTGCCAAGCTATCCTGACGGGTTCCGACGCGAAGGGCACGTTCCATCCGGCAGACAGCATCAAGCGCAGCGAGGTTGCAACCATCCTGCTCAGAATGTTTGAAACCTCCGCGAGAAAAAGCATTTCCCTGAGCTAAATACGCTCCACATTCTGCGGCGGCAGCCAGACAGTCCAATCTGGCTGTCGCCGTTTCCGTTTTGCAGATTCCTCTTATAAGCGAAAATAGTTCTCAAGAGAAAGCACCGCTCCTCTCATATAACAGGAGAGGAGCGGCGCTTTTTGCCATTTTCAGGCCGCATAATCATCGCAGACCTTAGACTGTATTTCAGATTGAACAAGTTCATTTTATTCGTCAAAGTTTGTCCAAGCGGGTCAAAGTTTGGCAGAAAACCTGAAAAGTGTGTAAAAATGTATTATGCTTATATCAGCTCGAACGGGAAAGGAATGTATAACCTATGAAGGATGTCCAGAACGCTATATACTCCATCGTCGAGACACGCGGCAAGGAATGTTATTGTATTTTGTGCCACGCGATTGATGTAGCAATCGCACACCAGCCGAATATGCCGAAGATGCAGGTGATCTGTAATGAGGTTCGCTTGCGGACGGGAAAACGTACCAACGAAGCTGTCTCGCGGGCGCTGAACCGCGCAGCCAAGGACATTTGGCAGAACGGGCGCAGACGCGAGCTGCGCGCCTATTGGATTGAGGAGGCGCCTACGGCGAAAGAGCTGATTTCTTTGATTTCGGCAAAGCTGTGGGCAGACCGGCAGGAATAAAAACACCTTGAACAGCTTTTGCGTCCGAATGTGTCGAATTGCGTTTCACCGTGAGACGTAATTCTCTGGCGACTTGAAGCCTATGTGATTATGCGGCATGGCGCTTGCGTAAGACGGACAGGTTTGTCCAGTCTGCGGGGCAGCCTTCCGCAGCAGCGCATCGATTATCATTCTGGAAAAGCGCATTACCGATCAATACGCTTTTGCGGGCTGACAATCCCGTTTGACAACTGAATAGGGTCAAACAGATACGTTTTTGTATGTGCGAGCCAGCGATGGGTGCGCGAGGATGCGACGGAACAGGGGGGTGAACCGATTCCAGAGCGGAGCGACGAACACCAGTATTGCGGACAAGCCGTGGCAGGCTTGTAGGCGACGACCACATACAAAGGATAATGATACTTGCGTTGGCTATGCGTCACAGCGTAGAACGCCCCGCCATAAGCATGGGGGGAGGTAAGAGCCTATGGAGCGGTTTGCCGCCGCCGTCTGATTGATCTATGAGAAAAGCAAAATACGCAGCATAGATTTTTAAGGCTTTGCCGTATGAATCCGTATGCGGTTTCATAGATTGCAGCAAGGGGGCGACGCAAATGGAAACTACCCATAACTACGTTCGGGAGGTCAAGCGAGAAGACGGCGTGACGATTCGCCTGCACTTCTCGTCCGGCAGCGTTACCTTGCAGGAATGTATGGTGCGTATTTTAGAAAAACATATTGAAAAATCATCGAAAAGTTGAGAATTTGGACAGTATTTGCTATAATAATATTGCAAATACTGTTTCTTATTTGTTCGGCAGAAAGGAGAAACCATGACCTTTGTGCAAAACAAAAAGAAAGAGAAACCAGATCATCTTACAACGAAATGGAGCGTGGGAGAATACAACCGGCTCAGCAAGGAAGACGGAGACAAGCCGGAGAGCGACAGCATTCAAAACCAGCACAGCATCAACCAGAAGCATCTGAATTATCTGCGAGAGCAAGGTGAACAGATTGAGTCTGTGACCGTCTATTCTGACGACGGCTTTGCAGGCGGAAACTTCAACCGTCCGCGGTATCAGGATATGATACGCGACATCGAGTGCGGGAAAATCAACTGCATCATTTTTAAGGACAACTCCCGGCTGGGTCGAAATTACCCGGAGCTGGGGCGGCTGATGGAGGATTACTTTCCGCAAAAGGGCGTTCGTGTGATTTCCGTCCTGAACAACCTCGACAGCGTCAAAGACCCACGCGGGTATTGCAGCGCGATCGTATCCTTTTCCAACATCGTCAATGACGATTACATTCGTCAGCTTTCCATCAAGATCAAATGCACGTTAGCCATGAAGCGCGAACGCGGCGAATTTACCGGAAACTATGCGCCGTTCGGCTATCAGAAAGACCCGGCCGATCATCACAAGCTCGTGGTGGACGAAGAGCAGGCGGAAATCGTGCGGAAGATCTTTGACTGGTATGAGGGCGGAATGTCTGCAAATTCGATTGCAAAGCGCCTGAACGCAATGCAGATTATGACGCCGGGAGATTTCAAAATCCGCGATGGCTGCAAGAGCTTCATTACGCACGATCAAAAAAGCAGCAAAATCCGAACATGGGCAGTTAATACCGTTGCGACGATTCTGAAAAATGAAGTCTACATCGGAAACATGGTGCAAGGCAAACATAAAAGCGCATCCTATCGCAGCAAGAAAATGGTGCTGACCGATGAGAGTGAATGGACGGTTGTGGAGGGTACGCATGAGCCGATCGTCTCAGATGAACAGTTTGCAATTGTACATGAGCGGTATGCCAGAAGAACGCGCGTGGCGCCGGAGCAAACGCATACATATATCCTCTCTGGATTGATTGCCTGCGGACAATGCGGACATACCATGAGCCGCGTTGTCTCTCAAGGCTATGCGCGATACCGCTGCCTGACGCGAACGTATGCACCGGACAAGTGCCAATGCCCGTCTGTGAAAGAGGACTATCTGGAGGAGCTAATTTTGCAGACTGTGCAATCGCAAATCCAACGGCTTGTTGATGTAAAAGCGGTCATTGATGCGGCGCGGCAATTCAAATCGACCAGCGGCGCAAAGAATGAATATATGCTGGCACTCAATAAAGCAAAGCGTGAACAGGAGCGATTGCAGGATGCGCAATTTCACCTTTACGACGATCTGCAAAGCGGTTTACTCCGGAGAGAGGAATATGTCCGTTTTCGGGAGCGCTATGAGGCTGAGATCGCAGCGCAGGAAGCGAAAATCGAGCAAATGAATCAAAGCCTTCTTCAGCTTAAAGAAGCCCGGCAACAGGACGATGCGTTTGTTTCGTTTTTCCAGAAGTACGGCAATATTGAACGGCTTGACCGCGATACTGTCAATCAGCTGATTCAAAAGGTTGTATTCCATGACAAGCAGAACATCGAGGTTTACTTCCGCTTTGCAGACGAGTACGAAAAGCTATGCAGTTTTGCCAATACAATTCAGGAGCAAACTACATCTCAATTTGCCGCCGCGACCTGAGTGGCGTGCATTAGCACATAAATCGTCAAAAAACTATGCTTTATGAAAATGCCGAAATTCTTCGACATTAAAAAACGATATATCATATCAAAACAAAGAAAATTTGAAACCCATGTGTGCAAACATCCGTCATTCATAAGTCATCAGCAGAACTGCGTCGCAGGCGGAGGCGACAGCGGCGTAGTCGTAGCCCTCGTAGAGGGTGCCGGGCTGATCGGCGGAGGTTTTGGGCGCAAGGGCGGCGATGAGCGGCAGGCCGTAGGGCGCAAGCAACCCGTGCAGACGCGAGAGGAACTGCGCGTATGCCTCTGCCAACTCCCGGCCCAGATATTCAAAGTCCACGTCCAGGCCCATATAGCCCTTTTCCTGCATCTTTTGCAGCACCGCCTCGGCAAGCGTCTGCTGAAGCGCTTCGCTTCGCAGCACGACCGACGCCTGCGCGGCGGAAAAGGTTCCGGCTGCCGTCAGCGTCGACAGGTGCAGAAACGGCCGCACGCCGTACTCCCCTGCCAGCGCAAGCAGCCGCTCGTCGTCCATCGGCACGAGTGCGCCCTCTGGCGTGAAGCCGTAGGTAAACGGCATCAGCGCCCCGGCAAACGGCAGAATGCCGCGCAAAACGGATTCCTGCACATACGGATACGCGTACCCGCCGACAAACGCGCTGCGCGTCCGGCTCTGCTCCAGCTGCGTCACGAGAACCTGCCCCGGATAGAGCTGGTCGGAGCCGGACAGGTTCGGGTTCATCCGGAATAGCGACAGCACATCCGTCCCGGACGAGGCTGCGATGGACGACAGCGCATCCCCCGCCCGGACGGTCACAGTCTGTTCCGGGTACAGGACAAGCAAACTCTGCCCCACGGCCAGCCGGTACGGCTCCCGCAGGCCGTTATAGCGCGCGAGGAACCCCGGCGCGAGAGAAAGCGCCCGGCCGATGGAATACAGCGTATCACCGGGCTTTACCACATAGATCTGCACACGATCACCTCGCAAAACCCTATGCGCCGGGCCGCGCTTGTGTTCCGGTATTTTATATGGTATAAAACTTCATGTATGGGCACCGCGAAAATGTGCAGATGCGGTGCATGAAGTTTTTGTGCATCATTTCCGGTTGCCCCGCAGGGGCGAGGAAATGGCACATTTCTGAATATTGCTATGCTTTTGCATAGCAATATTGCGGAAAAATCGGAAATACTAAGGAGTATGTACCATGAAACCGGAAGAACTCGGCGCATGGCAGGCGCTTTTGCAGGAGGAATTCGAAAAGCCGTACTGGCAGACGCTCTCGGAGCGGGTGGACACGGCCTACGCCGCGTCGGCGGTCTATCCGCCGCGCGAGGCGCTGTTTGCTGCTTTCCGGCTCACGCCGCCGGAGGCGGTGCGGGCCGTGATTCTGGGGCAGGACCCGTATCACGAGCCGGGGCAGGCCAACGGGCTGGCGTTCTCCGTGAATCCGGGCGTGAAGCTGCCGCCGTCGCTGCGCAATATTTTTGCGGAGCTGCAATCAGACTGCGATATCACGCCGCCGGACAGCGGCGATCTGACCACGTGGGCAAGGCAGGGCGTGTTCCTGCTCAACAGCAGCCTGAGTGTGGAGGCAGGAAGGGCCGCAAGCCACAAGGATTTCGGCTGGCAGACATTTACGGACGCAGTCGTGCAGCGGCTGGCCGCGCTGCCGCAGCCCGTCGCGTTCGTCCTCTGGGGCGCGCACGCGCAGAAAAAAGCCGTGATCGCGGCCCGCAGCCCCTATCCGCGCCTCGTCCTGCAGGCCCCGCACCCAAGCCCCCTGAGCGCCTATCGGGGCTTTTTCGGCAGCAGGCCGTTTTCGCAGATCAATGCGTTTCTCGCGCAGCACGGTCAGAAGCAGATCGACTGGCAGCCATAAGGACGGCAAATCAGCCAAATTTTATGCGCAGCAAAAAGAAATTTTTTTCGTAAAAAACCTTATTTTTTTCTGAAAAACAGTTGAAATCTGCGATGTTCTGTCATAGAATATGCTTGCCTGCCGCAAAGCGGCGGACAGGGAGTTTTTTCGTATGCTGCATATTGTACTGGTAGAACCTGAAATTCCGGCCAACACTGGGAATATCGCGCGTACCTGCGCCGCGACGGGCAGCGTCCTGCATCTGGTAAAGCCGCTGGGCTTCGATATTTCGGACAAGGCCGTGAAGCGTGCCGGGCTTGATTACTGGCATCTGGTCGACGTGCGCGTGTATGAGGATCTGGATGAGTTCTTCGCAAAGAACCAGCCTGCCTGTATGCGCCTGTTCTCGACCAAGGCTCCCCGCCGCTACGACGAGGCCGATTACCCTGACGGGACGTATCTGTTCTTCGGAAAGGAAACGAAGGGCCTGCCGGAGGAGTTTCTGGCTGCGCATTATGACAGCTGCGTCCGCATCCCCATCCGTGCGGAGGCACGGAGCCTCAACCTCAGCAATTCCGCCGCCGTCGGCGTGTTTGAGGCGCTGCGGCAGCAGGATTTCCCGCATCTGAAGACCGAAGGAAAAATGGCAGACTGGAACCTGTAAACAAAGCGGGCCACACCCGCGATCAAATAAGGAGGAACTACTATGAACTACAACAAAAAGTCTGTTGAAGATATCGACGTCGCCGGCAAGCGCGTGCTCTGCCGCTGCGACTTTAACGTCCCCACCAAGGACGGCAGGATCACGAGCGACAAGCGCATCGTCGCCGCGCTGCCGACGATCCAGTATCTTGTGAAGCACGGCGCCCGCGTCATCCTCTGCTCCCACATGGGCAAGCCCAAGGGCGAGGTCAAGCCTGAGCTGAGCCTGCAGGTCGTGGCCGAGCGCCTGTCCGAGCTTCTGGGCCAGCCGGTCAAGATGGCAAAGGACGTTGTAGGCGAGAGCGCACAGTCGCTGGCCGCTTCCTTAAAGGACGGCGAGGTCATGCTGCTTGAGAACACCCGCTTTGAAAAGGGCGAGACGAAGAATGACCCCGAGCTTTCCAAGAAGCTTGCCTCCATGGCTGATATTTTTGTCAACGACGCCTTCGGCACCGCGCACCGCGCGCACGCCTCCACGGCCGGTGTTGCAGATTACCTGCCCGCCGTCTGCGGCTATCTGGTGCAGAAGGAAGTCTCCATCATGGGCAAGGCCCTTGCCGATCCGGAGCGTCCGTTTGTCGCGATTCTCGGCGGCGCGAAGGTCTCCGACAAGCTGAACGTCATCAATAACCTGCTTGAGAAGGTCGACACGCTCATCATCGGCGGCGGCATGGCCTATACCTTCGTCGCAGCCAAGGGCTACGGCATCGGCAAGAGCCTGTTTGACGCGGAGAAGGTCGACTACTGCAAGGATATGATGAAGAAGGCCGAGGAGAAGGGCGTAAAGCTCCTGCTCCCGATCGATACCGTCGTCGCGGCTGATTTCCCGAACCCCATCGACGCACCTGTCGAGGTCGAAACCGTCGACGTGACCGCGATCCCGGCTGACAAGGAAGGTCTGGACATCGGCGAGAAGACCCGCGCGCTGTTTGCCGACGCGGTCAAGAACGCAAAGACCGTCGTCTGGAACGGGCCGATGGGCGTGTTCGAGAACCCGACGCTTGCCAAGGGCACGATCGCCGTTGCGCAGGCGCTGGCCGATTCCGACGCTGTGACCATCGTCGGCGGCGGCGACTCCGCAGCTGCCTGCGAGCAGCTGGGCTTTGCCGACAAGATCACCCACATCTCCACCGGCGGCGGCGCATCGCTCGAATTCCTCGAGGGTCTCGAGCTGCCCGGCATCGCCTGCCTGCAGGACAAATAAAGCCCTGAACTACGCCGCCGGATCTTTCCGCGCATGGCCGCGTCGGCCGGACTTGACGTATGGTATGTACGCCTGCGCCCGCACGCCTTGCCCTGCACGAAAATCTCTCGCCGGTGACGAAGTATGTAGGGGCGGACGACCCTGTCCGCCCATCACAGCCTTTCTCCGGGCCGACAGAGCCGTCGGCCCCTACAAGACGGAACAGATAAATTGTAATTTTGATTTAGATATAGGAGACTTCACACCATGAACAGAAAATACCGCAAGACCGTCATCGCAGGCAACTGGAAGATGAACAAGACCCCGACCGAGACGAAGGCTTTCATGACCGAGTTCAAGACCATCATGCCGCGCGGCCGCTGGTGCGACGTGGCGCTGTGTGTGCCCGCCGTCTGCATCCCGGCAGCTGTGCGCACCATGCGTGAGACCCGCATCGGCATCGGTGCAGAAAACTGCAACGCCAACGCCTCCGGCGCCTACACCGGCGAGATCGCGGCCAATATGCTGCTCGACGCTGGCTGCAAGTACGTCATCCTCGGCCATTCCGAGCGCCGCGCCATGGGCGAGACGAACGCGGACGTCAACGCAAAGGTTCTGGCTGCCCTCGACAACGGCCTGATCCCCATCATGTGCGTCGGTGAAAGCCTTGAGCAGCGCGAAGCGGGCATCACCGAGGAATGGATCACCATGCAGATCAAGACCGGCCTTGCCTCCATCGGCGAGGACAAGATCCGCAAGATGATCATTGCCTACGAGCCCATCTGGGCCATCGGCACCGGCAAGACCGCCACGCCGGAGCAGGCCGAAGAGGTCTGCGAGCACATCCGTGCGGTCATCCGCAAGCTCTACGGCGCAAAGGTCGCCCGTGCGATCTCCATCCTCTACGGTGGCTCCATGAACGAAAAGAACGCCTATGACCTGCTGGCCCAGCCCGACATCGACGGCGGCCTGATCGGCGGCGCTTCCCTCGTCCCCGAAAAGTTTGTCAAGATCATCGAGGCTGCCAACCAGCCCACGATCTGAGCCTCAATACGCACACGCCCCGCTGCCGAATCGACCGGCAGCGGGGCATTTTTCTGCTTCCTCACAGCATACAGATATGGTATCCGTCTGTTTCCAGAGACAGTGACTGGAACAGCGACTCGGTCCGTTCACGATTTTCCGGCGCTGTGCGCCAGCCGAGGCCGCAGTCTGCGGTGATCTCGCGGGGGACGGGGATGATCCTGCCGGGGAGGCCTGCCTGCCCGCAGGCCTTTTCCGCCGCCATAGCGGCGCTTGTGGTGTAAAATGTGACGATGAGCCACTGCTTTTTCTCTCTCATTGCTCTGCCAGCTCCCGGACTGCGGCGATGGCCGCGTCCGTTTCCTCCTCCGTGTTGTAATAGCCGAAGCTGAAGCGCACCGCGCCCTGCTCCACGGTTCCAAGCGCCTCGTGCATACGCGGCGCGCAGTGCGCGCCAGCCCGGACGGCAATGTCATAGTCCTCCGCCAGCGCGTCCGCGACCATGGACGATTCCGCGTCCCGGATATTGAGCGACACGACCGGCGCGCGCACGAAATCCGAAAAATCGCCGTAGACGCATACGCCGTCCACGTCCTTCACGCCCTCGTAAAACCGGCGGGCCAGCGCAAGCTCGTGCGTGCGGATGGCATCCATGCCCGCCTCCTGAATAAAATGCACGGCGGCAAGCAGCCCCGCGATGCCGTGGCCGTTGCGCGTTCCGGCTTCGAGCCGTGTGGGATACTGCGGCGGCTGTGACGGCAGGAACGTCTGCACGCCCGTCCCGCCGACGCACCATGGGCGGATGTCCACGCCCTCCGCCACGCACAGGCCGCCCGTGCCCTGCGGGCCCATGAGGCTTTTGTGGCCGGTGAAGCAGAGGACGCTGATGTGCTGCGCGCGCAGATCGATGGGGAACACGCCTGCCGTCTGCGACGCGTCGACCACGAACAGCAGTCCGTGCGCTGCGCAGAACGCGCCGATGCGCGTCAAATCAAGCAGATTCCCCGTCAGATTTGAGCCTGCCGTGCAGATGACGGCTTTGGTATTTGTTTGCAGCAGCCGATCAAAATCGGCATAGTCGATACAGCCCTTCCGGTCTGCGGGCAGAAAACTGACCGAAACGCCCCGCTCTATCTCGCGGTACAGCGGGCGCAGGACGGAATTATGCTCCAGATCGGTCGACAGCACGTGGTCGCCCGGCGCAAGCAGCCCGGAAATGGCGATGTTCAGTGCCTCGGTCGAATTGGCCGTGAAGCACACATGATCGGCGCGTTCGCAGCCGAAGAGCGCGGCCAGCGCCTCCCGCGCGGCATAGATCGTCCGGGACGCGGCAAGGCTTTCCGCGTGCGCGCTGCGCCCGCTGTTGCCCATGGTTTGCATCGCGTTCACGACCGCATCGATCACGCACGGCGGCTTATGCAGCGTTGTGGCCGCGTTGTCAAGATAGATCATTCCGTCGCCCTCCCGTCAGATGGAACTATTATAATACAGAAACCGGGCGGACTGCAACGTGATCCGCCCGGTTTTTGTTCGGCTATTTCGAAAACGCGCCGCTCACAGATGTGCGTCCGTCTGTGAGGCGCGGCGCAGGCCGCAGTCCGCCGTGATGAAAAATGCAATCACAAAGCAATAGAACACGACTGTCGCCCACGGTCTGCGGACGGCAAGCAGAACGTCCCAGATCCCGTGCAGCACGACCGGCGTGAGGATCGCCAGCGCGCACAGAACCGTCCGCCTGCGGCCATTCCCCTGCTTTTCGGCCTGCTTGCCCCGGCTGAGGAGCAGTCCCATCGCAACAGCAAAGAAAAAGTGCCCCGGCACGGACAGAACCGCCCGCGATACCGCCGTCCGGAGGTCAGACTGCACGACATACAGAATATTCTCCACCGCCGCGAAGCCCAGCGCGGAGGACACGGAGTAGACCACTGCGTCGAACCGGCAATCGAACGCCGGGTGCTTCCACGCAGCAAGACGCACAGGGACGATCTTGCAGACCTCCTCGCTCACGGCGACCACCAGAAAATTATCCAGCAGCAAAAACACCGCCGAGCGCCGGTTCAGCGCACTGCCCAGCGTCCGCGACGCAAGAAGCTGAATACCCGCCGCCGGGAGCGCCAGCAGCGCGCCTGACAACAGCAGGATACCGAGCAGCCTGCGCGGTTCTTTTTCAATGCGGTCGAGCTGATAAATGCGGACAAACAGAATGACCGCCGGAACCAGCGCCGCAAGAGACAGATAATAATTCAAAACGGCTCCTTTTCTGCGTTAGCGGGTTATTTCAGCAGCTTTTTCAGATACTGCCCCGTGAAGCTCTCCGGGCAGGCGGCGATCTGCTCCGGCGTGCCGCAGGCGACGATCTGCCCGCCGCCGGAGCCGCCCTCCGGCCCGAGATCGACGATATAGTCCGCGACCTTGATGACATCAAGATTGTGCTCGATGACGAGCACGGTATTGCCCGCGTCGACCAGCCGCTGCAATACCTCGATCAGCTTGTGCACGTCCGCCATGTGCAGGCCCGTCGTCGGCTCGTCGAGGATATAGAACGTGCGGCCCGTCGCTCTTCGGGAAAGCTCCGTTGCGAGCTTGACGCGCTGCGCCTCGCCGCCGGAGAGCGTCGTGGCGCTCTGGCCGAGCTTGATATAGCCGAGGCCCACGTCGACGAGCGTGGCGATCTTATTGCGGATGCGCGGCAGATTGTCGAAGAAGGCCAGCGCCTCCTCCACCGTCATGTCAAGGATATCCGCGATGTTCTTGCCCTTGTACAGAACCTCGAGCGTTTCGCGGTTATAGCGCTTGCCGCGGCAGACCTCGCAGGGGACGAAAACGTCGGCCAGAAAGTGCATCTCGATCTTCACAAGGCCGTTGCCGCTGCACGCCTCGCAGCGGCCGCCCTTCGTGTTGAACGAGAACCGGCCCGGGCCGTAGCCCCGCGTGCGCGCGTCGGCCGTCGACGCGAACAGGTCGCGGATGTCGTTAAATACGCCCGTATACGTCGCCGGATTGGAGCTTGGCATACGCCCGATGGGGCTCTGGTCGATGCCGACGACCTTGTCCAGATGCTCCAGCCCCTCGATGCGGTCAAATTTCCCCGGACGGGTGCGGGCACGGTTGAGGCTGCCTGCAAGCTTTTTATAGAGAATTTCATTGACGAGGCTCGACTTGCCGGAGCCGGACACGCCGGTCACGCACGTAAACGTGCCGAGCGGGAATTCCACGTCGATGTGGCGCAGATTGTTTTCTGCCGCGCCGAAAATTTTGAGGCTTTTCCCGTTGCCCTCCCGCCGTTTTTCGGGCAGGGGGATTTTTTTCGCGCCGGACAGATACTGGCCCGTGATGGAGCGCGGGGCGGCAATGATATCGTCGACTGTGCCCGCGGCGATGATCTCGCCGCCGTGCACGCCTGCGCCGGGACCAACGTCGACGATGAAATCGGCGGCGCGCATGGTGTCCTCGTCGTGCTCGACAACAAGAACGGAGTTGCCGATGTCGCGCAGACGGCGGAGGGTGTCGAGCAGCTTGTCGTTATCCCGCTGGTGCAGGCCGATGGACGGCTCGTCGAGGATATACAGAACGCCGATGAGGCTCGAGCCGATCTGCGTGGCCAGCCGGATACGCTGGCTTTCGCCGCCGGAAAGCGTGGCGGCAGAGCGCGAAAGCGTCAGATAGCTCAGGCCCACCGCCTGCAAAAACGACAGCCGGGAGCGAATTTCGCGCACGATCTGCTCCGCGATCACGGCCATGGAGCCGGTCAGCTTCAGATTGTCGATGAATTTCAGCTCCTCTGAGATGGGCATGGCGCAGAAATCCATGATGTTCATGCCGCCGACAGTCACGGCAAGGCTGATGTCGGACAGGCGCTTTCCGTGACACTTGGGGCACGGGCGCTCGGACATACACTCCTCAAGCTCCTTGCGCATGGCGTCGGACTGCGTCTCGGTGAGGCGGCGGGCGACGTTGTTGACGACGCCCTCAAAGGGCCGCTCCAGCGTGCCGCGCCCGTTGGCGCGCTCATAATAGATCGTGAGCTTTTCCGTGCCCGTGCCGTAGAGAATAACGTCGAGCGCCTTCTGCGGCAGCGCATCGATGGGGTCGCTCAGAGAAAAGTGATATTTTTTCGCCAGCGCTTCAAAATACATCCGGGAGATGGAGTCGTCGCGGACGTTGTTCCAGCCGCTGGCCTGGATTGCACCCTGTAAAATCGACTTGGAGCGGTCGGGGATGATGAGCAGCGGGTCCGCGACCTGCTGCGTACCGAGTCCCGCGCAGACCGGGCACGCGCCGTAGGGGTTGTTGAACGAGAACATACGCGGGGACAGCTCCGGCATGGAGATGCCGCAGTCCTCGCAGGCGTAGTTCTGGGAGAACAGGATATCCCGGTCTTCCCCCACCACGTTGATGACCACCAGGCCCCCCGCCAGGTTGGAGGCGATCTCCACGCTGTCGGTAAGCCGGCGTGTGATATCCTCCCGAATGACCAGCCGGTCCACCACGATTTCAATATCGTGCTTCTTGTTTTTCTCCAGCTTGATCTCCTCGGACAGGTCATAGGTGATGC
>OODL01001559.1_pt1 | contig 19009 bp, 17 predicted proteins | sample 1671181 | NCBI WGS metagenome assembly OODL01 (sample SAMN06348130, study PRJEB24527) | human gut metagenome | biome: human gut; feature: ankylosing spondylitis patient; material: feces | host: Homo sapiens | place: China | collected 2015-10 | reverse complement strand
TTTTTTGAGACTAACCGAAACCTTAAATTTTCTCCAGAATTATGAAATGACTTCTCATCACGGCTCCGAAAAAAATACAGGCAGCAAAACATAAAAAGCCTACCTGGGACATGTTTTTCATGCCGCAAGGCCTCTATGCACTGGCCTCTTTGTTCATTGCAGCCTTCATGCTGGGGATGGTCTCGAATTATACCTCAGTGCTGGCCAGAGACACTGGCATGGATTCCTATGCCAGTGCTTTTTTTCTGCTGATGGGGATAGGGCTCTTGGTGAGCCGTCTGTTCTCCGGCTATATTGTAGATAAAGGCTATCTCGTCATTCTGGTCTGTATGGCGGATCTTGTGGCGCTGGGCGCTGCGTTGCTCCTTGCCCGGACGACATCTCCCGTACTTTTTCTGGGATGCGGGGGGCTGCTGGGCATATCTCTGGGGGCTCTTCTGCCCAGCTATCAGACAGTACTTGTATATCTGGCGGACAAGACAAAGCGGGGAGTTGCCAATGCAATGTACTTTATCGGGATGGATAGCGGCATATGTCTTTCCCTCCTGATGGGAGGGATCATCTCTCAGTCATTGGGGATGGATATTGCCTATATGGTTGCAGCCTGGGGGCAGCTTGTCTCGCTGGGGATATTCCTCAAATTCGTCGCTCCCCAATATCGGGCTGTGCTTGGTTCCGAATAGGGCGGACAGGCTCTTTTTCTATCCTTCTGCCGCGGGGCGGAGAGGAAGACGGCCTTGGGAGTCGTCCGTATTCTCTGACATCCTTTCCCTGCATGGAAGACAGATGCCGGATAAGGATATGCCGCAGCGTGGGAAGATCAGGTACGCCAGGTAACGAAGCATGCAGCAAGGCAAAAAGTCGGCAGGCAAGCAGCTTGGCTTCCTGACGGAAACATGTTCCCAGGCTCAGGCGTATCTCGGCATTCCCCAGACGTTTTTTGGCAGCAGCAGGCAGAGCACAACGAAAATAGAAGATGCGTCCCACGCAAAGAAGATGCTGGCCGGAACGGCGGGTTGCTGGGTGGGAGTGGCAAGTGCCGTGCGGGTGAGCGGAAGAAGCGGCAGCGGATGGCATTTGAGGCACCTTTTGTACCACCTGTTTGACCCAAATTCGTAAAGGTAGGAAAAACAGGGGACGGGCTGGGCTTGCTGCGCTGCTCGAAACAACCAAAAAAGAAAGGGTTGCGGCTAGTTGCCACAACCCTTGATGTCTTGCTGGTGCCGAGGGCGGGAATCCTAAAAATTCCAATGCAAGCCGTTAATAAAAAATTATATTTTCCAAGTAAACACTTCTTTCGTATTATAGTATCGCAGGAAATAATGCAAGATAAAGTTAATTTTTTGACAGAAAGTTTGTAGAGTATGCTTGTCTGTTTAGAATTGCAGTGAAATTTTGTACAGAATGCTTTGCTTTAAGATTATGATAAAGGAATTGTAGTTAGCTAGTAAGGTATGCTCTTCGAATAATAGATCCAGGGAAGAATAATATAACTATCTTAAAATATTATATAAATTTTTTGTCCTGCAAAGGACTTGACTTATTGGCAGGAGTGCACATGATTAGTGCACGGCTCTTTGAAAATGAGGAGTTCCTAACGGGGCTTCAGACATATGGGTTTTGATGGAAATTTTCGAGAGATTGAAAGGGATTACGTAAGTAGGAGTAGGGTAAGGAATGGTGATAATTTCGCTACTTATAGTGCCACGAGCAATCTCGCTCCATAAAGCAACTGCCGTATATCAGTGTATATCGGCCAACATCAACTAATCAGCCAAATGGCATAACCTTAAACGTAATAAATTCAGCGTATTATAGCCATAATTCTGGCCTACTGCCAAAGTGGCTTAATCGCAGAAGATTACTTGAAAATAAAAATAATACATATTTAGCGCGATGGCTAAATCCGATTGATATACTATCAATAGGTTGATATTATTAAAATTCACGAAATTTTCCCCCTTCATTCTTCCCTCTCGCCTCCTTTTGATCTCTCCATCAGGCGACTAGCCCTGCACTCCCGCGATGAGGAGTTCTTTCAAGTTTCTTATGTTAGAACTAGGAGATGGGCTGGGCAGGTGATTTACTCACTTGCACGTTAACCTTTAGTTATGGAGAGATTGACATGAATACTATCGATGATAACTCCTCTGTGAAGAACGAATCCCCTACGAAGCGGACAAGAAATCGTTTATCAAAGCAGAAGAAGGAGTTGTTAAGGGAACAGGCTTGTACCCTTCTTAAGGACGGGTATGATCCTCATGCTATCAGTATTCTGTTAAAAATTTCTACAGCTCAAGCGAATACGCTGGCTATTGAATGCGCACAACAGTCGGAAGTGCTTCTGAAGAGCACTAAGACAATTCTTACAAAGAGCGAAATCCCCAGTTTTTGGCGCTCACCTGGCTACGAGTATTACCTTTTGAAGAAGGTTAATCCTGGATTCTCCTCAGGCCAGGAGATTTCAGGTTCTGAACAGAGTGATCTTGGCTTCCCATTGGGCAGTGTGTTTGGCGTGAGTGAGAAGGAGATGGAGGAGCTTCACGAAAAATTACTGGAAGCAACATCTACCTGCAAATAATTAGGAGAGAGCTTCGACAGATTGTCGAAGCTCTTTTTTTATAGTTAAAATAATTTTTAGGCGTTGAATAAAAGAAAAATTTCACATGTCGTTACAGATAATTTAAAAATATATGTAAATTTAGTCATATGAATGAAATAAGATAAGAGTATATTATTAGCGTTTTCATGGGATTCAATAATGTTAAAATTATAGTTTTCTGATAGAGGTATGTATGAACAATAGTTTTTTATTTGCTGGCACAAATGTACAGCCATCAATGCTTCAGGCAGATATGGCACCTCAAAAAATAGTTAAAAATAACCTCTCATTTAATGAGTATAATAAAGCATATGCGGAAATGTCTTTAAGGTGTCATATAGAGCAGGAACAGTTTAGGCTTAATCAAAACGCTTTGTACGATTTTAGATGGCAACGGCCAAACGAAATTAATTTTACGCAATCGTTTCCGGATGACTTTACACAATCTGTAAACTACATCCGTACAAGAACAAATTTTTCTGAAAAATCAATTTCTATGATTGTGACGAGTGCTATTGCTGCTGCAACCTTGGGAAAGGTTTCAGTTTGTGTAGATGGCCTCCCTAATGGCTGGATAGAGCCTGTAATTGATTTTATGGTACAGTTTGCGGAACCAGGTACAGGTAAATCTGAGGTTATAAAACTTATAATAAATCCATTTCTAAAATTTCAAGGGGAGTTGCAAAGCGAATACGATAATAACCGCTTTAAAAATCAGATTGTGAATAAAATGAAAAATGATTTTTTAAATTCAAAATATAAAAGTTTCATTAATGAAGTCAAAAGTCAGAAACATCTCGATATGGATAGAGTCAATGAATTTATCAAGGAATATCGTGACTATAGTTGCTTAGATAAAGAAGGAAAATCTTCTTATCCAGAAGTAGTCCATACGAGTGGAAGTCGCTATAAGTTATCAGAATTAATGCAAGCTAATGGCGATGCCCAAATTTTAATCAGTTCGGAAGGTGATTGCATTAAGACTCTTCTTGTCAATGAGCTTGATTTTATGCTTCGTTGCTATTGTGGTGAGAGGTATACAGATATAAAAAAGAATATCGATATAAAATTGGAAAGGCCTGCGCTTCCATTTATATTTTTTATTCAGCCATCTTTTATAAAAACTTTATACAATAATAAAAACTTAAGAGATCGTGGATTACTTAGTAGATTGAGCGCATATTATCATTCCCCTATAGAAAACCTGTTTGGCAATTCTAGCGCAGGAGATATCTCTTGCTATAACGAAAAGATAACCCATATTTTAAAAACTTTTTACTCTCAGAATGCCAATAGCAAATATGTAGAATTACATCTTTCCGAAGAAGCTAAAAATTTTGTTATGCGGCTGAAAGATCAAATGTTTAATGATGAATTGAGAAGGAGATCTTTAGGAAAGGCTATTCGTTATGCGGGGGCATTACATATATGGAACGAAATTCCATCACTATCAATGAATACAAAAATAACAGTCAATGAAATGACTATGGCTTGTGAGCTTGCTTGTATTAGCTATGATCATTCGTTTTTTCTTATGAATATATATAAAAATATAGAAATTTCAAAAAGAATCATTAATACGCTGCTTAACATAAATGATACTAATCTCATTCACTGCCAAGGAATAAGATCTGCTCAGGTACGTAATCGCTTAAGTGGTGTAACTAAAGATGATTTTGACAATGCATTACGCTTTTTAGCTTCCTTCAACTATCTATCGATTATAGATAGCGGTATAAGTAGTCCTTTGCTTGTTCTCCATCCCCAATTTTATACCAGGAATAATCCATTAACTCATAACTCGATGTAATTCTGCCTGTGTATCTCTAGGAGCACCTATAAGTACTTGACTACTCCATCATAGGTAGGATTTGGCTAAGAGGTCTACAAAATAAGTACCATTTTAAGAAAATTTATAAGCTTATATAATAAAAGGCTCTTAGTATTTTTCTAAGAGCCTTTTATTATGATATATTCATGACAGAACAGATAAACATCAATTACGGCTGTGTTTCTATTAGCTCAAAATTAATTTTAACAGTTATTAATTCGGACATATATAGTATGAAGATTTACTCTTCGTGATCTCTATTCTCAATACCTATAACATCTAACTATATAGGGGGTATGTAATACTAATATAATATATTAAAATAGTAACTTTATATAGGAAGTAGTTAGATTGTTTAAATATCAAAAATAGTAACTTTATATGTGGAATAGTTAGTAATTGTTTAAATATTAAAACAGCAACTAAATATTCTGATTGAATGTTGAGTATGGAAAAGTAATTGATTTAACAAAAAAACGATATGGAATGTGAAAGTATATTTATCCAATACACTGTAAACATGTCATCAGCATATTTGCAGAGTATTGGCTCATTCTTATTTGATGTTCTTCGTCTAAATATGAGGTGAAAATATGAAAAACAAAAACGTACAGTATCTGGATAATATCAAAAATAGTGTCAATGAGTTGTTAGACTTCTATACAGGTAGTCATCGTAAAACATTATCCATCAGGTTTGATGTTAGATATCCTCAAAATTATACTGGAGATACCTCATCAAAAAATATATCTGATTGCATGGCACATATGGTCAAAAAGTATAAACGTCGTAAATGTGATCCGTATTATATTTGGGTACGTGAACAAAACAAAAGTGATCATCCTCACTACCATTGTTTGTTCTTGTTAGATGGTACTAGAGTTAAGACTTATAACCATGTCTTTAAGAGTGTTGAGACAATTTGGAATTCTACTCTAGATATAGATAGAGATTCAAAAGGATTGATAGACTACTGCACGAATAAATCCAATAGGGATTATAACGGTAAAATGATTACCAGGACATCTAATATTGAAAAGTTTGATTCAAGATTAGATGAGGTGAAACAGCAGGCTTTATATTTAGCAAAAGCATATACCAAAGGTTCTATTCATGATGGGCAGAGAAACTTTGGTATGTCACGTTTACCTAAAACTAAAAACATAGATTCTCATAATTCTGATAATAATTAAGGGGATTATCATGGATACTCAAAACAAAAAATCTTATAGTTTTTCAGTGCAGCAGTCACCAAATTCTGAAAATGAGCATACTGCTATCGTATCTGTATCTCTCTGTGATGGTACGATGACAGTATCCAACTTTGGTAGTGCAAATCAGGCTACAGTGAATTCTTACAACACAGTCGATATTATCAATGCTGCTAGAAATGATGCTCAGGCAAAGATTCAAGATCAGATGAATTTCATGTCGTCTCAAGCAGCATATCATCCATCAGTATCTACGGCTCAGAAAGATTCTACATATCCAGTTAATAGCAATTCCAGTACAACAGCGTTGCCACCTTCTCAGCATAAACATGGAGGTGGAAGCAAACTGGCTAGTGAGAAACAGAAAGATTTTATAAAGCAGTTGGCTGATAGAAAGCGTATACATATAGATCAGTTGTGTATGGATATGTTTAGCCACGGTAGTAGTAATATGACAGGTGCTGAGGCAAACGAGATGATCAAGCATTTAAAAAGATCATAAAGGTTTGATAGTATAAAAAGGGGAAGGAGATGATCTTTTCATAGGTTATCTCCTTCCCTGTAAAATTCATCAAAAATGATAGAGCGTATTTTTGTTGAGTTTTATCATCATAGTATTGCGTGGAGAAAAATATCTGTATAAGATCAATTTTATCCTTGCAAGAGGATTTATCTGTATAATATATTTTCATATTATTTGTCTTTATATCGTCAGAGAAAAACATCATCAGATTTCCTTGACGAATGCTTTATCAAATTGATATGTTTTATCACCTTGGAACCTTGTCTTGATATTGCTATAGTTTAAGCTGCTGACTAGTAAAAATATAAAGATGATAGATGAAATTTATCGAAGAACTACCAGACACAGATAGAACAGCATGATTCATATGCTAGCACGCAGTTATATAGCCATCGATCTCAAGTCTTTTTACGCATCTGTGGAATGCATGGAGCGTGGTCTTGATCCATTGACTACTCACCTGGTGGTAGCTGATCCCAGCAGAACAGAGAAGACCATTTGCCTGGCAGTTTCTCCCTCATTGAAAGCTCATGGCATTCCGGGTAGAGCACGCTATTTTGAGGTCATCCAGAAGGTACATGCAGCTAATGCATTGCGCAGACAGAAAGCTCCACGGAGGAGATTCACGGGAGAATCCTCAGATGCTCTTGAGCTAGCTGCTGATCCTTCCCTAGCCATAAGTTATCTGACAGCTGTGCCTCGTATGGCTCTCTATATCGAGTACAGTACCAGAGTTTACAGCGTATACCTGAAGTATTTCTCTCCTGATGATATCCACGTTTATTCCATCGATGAGGTCTTTATCGATGCTACTTCCTATTTAAAAAAATATCGTACATCCGTACATGAACTCACTAAGACCGTCATTCTTGATGTTCTACGCAGCACTGGTATCACAGCTACAGCAGGTATAGGCACAAATCTCTATCTGGCAAAAGTGGCTATGGATATCATGGCAAAAAAAGTAGCAGCAGATGAGGATGGTGTGCGTATAGCCTGTCTGGATGAGATGTCGTATCGTCAGCAGTTGTGGCATCACACCCCCTTGAGGGATTTCTGGAGAGTTGGCAGAGGATATGTCCAGAAGCTGGAAAAGTACGGCATCAAAACGATGGGAGATATTGCCCGCTATTCCATCCATAGCGAAGATTTACTCTTTCGTCTGTTTGGGGTGAATGCAGAGCTGCTGATAGATCATGCCTGGGGTTATGAACCGTGTACGATGGCAGATATCAAGGCATACCAGCCATCTTCCAGGAGCATAGGTTCAGGACAGGTGCTGCATTCTCCCTATGAGGTGGAAAAAGCTCGTCTGGTGGTCAAGGAGATGGTGGACTCGCTTGCTCTGGATTTGGTGGACAAGCGTTTGGTGACGGATCAGCTGGTACTGACGGTGGGATATGATATCGAGAGTCTGTCCCCTGAGCGTGGTTATACCGGTCTGGTGATTACGGACAGCTATGGACGACAGCTTCCTCAACATGCACATGGTACGGTCAATCTAGGCCAGTTCACATCTTCCAGCAGACGGATGACACATGCTGTGCTGGAGCTTTTTGATCGCATCGTGGACCAAGAGTTGCTGGTCAGGCGTATCAACCTGGTGGCAGCCCATGTCTTGCATGAAAACCAGATAGGCAAAGACAAAAAGCCCAGGCAACTTGACCTTTTTACCGATTATGCGACAAAGCAGAAGCAGGCAGAACAGGAACAGAAACAGCTCTGGAAAGAACGCAAGAGACAGGAGGCCATCCTGAAAATCCGTGAACGCTATGGCAAAAATGCCCTGCTGAAGGGCATGAACCTGGAAGAAGGAGCGACGACCAGGGAACGCAATCAGCAGATAGGAGGGCACAAGGCATGAGCAACAAGTACGATGATATCATCAATCTGCCACGTCCTGAGTCCAAGTATCCCCGTATGCCCAGAGCCAACAGAGCTGCCCAGTTTTCCCCTTTTGCTGCCCTGACAGGGCATGAGGAAGCCATTCGGGAGACAGCTTTGCTTGCGAATAATGAAAATGATGACAGTGTTTGTCTATCTTGATTTTATAATATCAAGTAGAATGTTATTCCTTGCCGTTGCATCTGAAATTAGTGCATCAAGAGATATATAGTAACAATGAGCATTTGTTGAAGAATAATATCTGTAATAAATTTCATTTGAATCACCATTTGAGAATAACGGTTTAAAATCTTGAGTTATGATGTTTGATCTAAAAGCATCATCAAATTTTGTTACAGTATAGCACCATATTCTATCTATATTGGGAATGCTTTGACGAATTGCTTGTGCATTACGTATAATTTCCCAGAAAGCCTTTGATTTTTCATCAAGAGATGCATCACATGCCTTAAACTCGACAACTAAAGCATCACATCCTTGATCAGGATCATTTCCCGAAAAAAATACGGATAAATCTGGCCGTTTTAAACCAAATATATTCATTTTATCTAACGCATTTTCATATTTTGAAATTGCTATATCACTTGCTGCATACACATATGTCATAAATTTGTCGTCAAATAACCATAAATTATTGTCATATATTTGGCGATTTTCTTTAGAAGATTCAGTCCCCATTTTCATGAATAAGTTATGAAGTCTTTTTTCACTTTTTTCATTTTCTGTATTTAGACGGTGCAATGCTAATATTATTTGCTGTCTATAAACAATATATTCTGCTAACTCTCTAGCAGATACTTCGCTAATATTTGCAATCGATTTTATAAATTCATCGCTATCTATTATATTTTCATTTAGAAGTTTTTTAAATTTTCTCGACGCAGCTTCTTTATCCTGCTCATATCTTTTTTTCGAATTTGCAAGTATTTTATCCTTTGTTTTTATTTTTGAATTGTCTTCACGTATATATTTTGCAAGATACGGAAATTCATCTATTAGCTCTGATATATTTTTTTGGTTGTCTTCCTCTAAGTTTGGAAAATTCTGGAGTAATATCGAATCGAGTTCAAGCTGGAGGTAAAAATTTATTTTCTCCCATGAAATGGGACAGTCTATTCTATTTTCTGTCTGAGGAATATTAAATTGATTTCTCTCATTATTGATATGGTCATCAAAAAAACTCGATGAAACGAGTATTATCGATGATTTACCACTGGGGAGTGCAGAAAAAACAATTTTTTTAGGTAATTTTTCAACAGTTCTTCCATTAGCACAGTAAAAAGCAGTATTTTTTTGTTTCCCATGTGCATCAAAGAAGGAATAGTGTATTAAAAATTTTATTTTGTTATCATTCCCATCTGGAATATAAAAGCTATTCTCACAAAGAGAAGTCAAAGATGTATTAGTAATTGATAATGACTCATCAGAGTCATCTGTCTTTATGGTAATATTAAAATTCACCCCCTGCGACTTCAAAAGGGACAATTTAACTAGCAGACTCTCCTCAATAAAATCTTTTATTTTTTGCAAGTTTGAATCAATTCGTAGATCAATTTTTCCAGAATCATAAAACTGTTTTTTTACACCGTGGAATTTAATTATTGTTTTGTTTTTATCAGAGTGGCACACTGTTTCAGTGATATCATCATCTGAAAAATTTTCATCAAATTTGAAATAAATTTTTTTATTTTGCGCAATGCTTTCTACTTCTACATAACTAAATACTTTTAGCCAAGTTATTCTTCCGACTCCTTTACATCCAATATCGACTTTGTGTTCTGACATGTATGTTAAAAACGACGATATATTAGTGTCAGTAAAGCCATCCCCATCATCCTCAATTGAATAGGATTCAATCTTTTTAATTCGATCGTCTATAAGATTTTGAATCTTATCTGTATAAAAAATGATAGATATATTTTGTGCATTTGCTTCCAGAGAATTAGAAATGGCTTCGACTAAAGGTTGTAAAAAGTTAATATGATTATTAAACCTTTTTATGGCCGTAGCAATTGATACGTTAAAACCAGTCATATGTCTCTCCTGCCTCTGAAAACCTAAGGTAGTGTGATACTTGGTAATGATTTGACAATATTTTTTGTACGTAAACTCACCGTAATCACACTCAGGAGCAAGTCGAGGATATACCTTGGCTTACCCTGTTCTTGTGCCCAGTCATTAGGATCGTTGGTAATGCCGCTGGCTTTGTCGGTCTTGATTTGATAGCGCTCCATAACCCACTCGATGGCGGATCGACCATTGACCACGTAATCGTAGGCTTCCAGAGGGATGTTGGTCAGCTTGATCCAGGGGTTGAACTCGATGACAGATTTATCTTTCTTGTCAGGGAAGCGCATCTTCTCCACATGGAAATTGCCCTGTTCAGCTCCTTCGACAACCACTTCTCCACATGCGGGCTGTGTCTCATAGTTGAGGTGCAGGTCTGCCAGAGCTCTTCCTGCCTTGCTGAATGCCCAGAAATCCGCAGGTTTCTCCACCAGGGGGATACGAGGCAGCATTTTCTTCAGGTCCGCAGCAAAGGTTTTCCGGTAGTCAGGGGAGTGCAGCAAGCCATAGACGTAGTAGAAGATGTCTTCCTTGGTCACTTTGGGGCCATAGCTTTCCCGGCAGCGTTCCAGAATGAAGTTGGTGATGCCATCCTTACGCGTGTATTCCTCATTACCAGTGTCAAAAAGCGTCGGCTGATAAGCAGAACGTTTTTCATAGTAGTAGAGAGGGAAGCATTGACTACCGTCATTGTGAAAATGTAAGTCAGGAATATCGGTAACTATAAATGAACTGAATTCTAACCACCGACCTCCTATCCCAGGTAAGCAAATAATCAGATTTTTAGCGTCTTGTATAGGGAAGAGTTTGGGTATTTTATAGACTCTTTCATTTAGTTCTCGATTGAAATAGACATGCAATTTATTAAAAGGACGATATAAAGCAATGCAGCAGTCTTTTTTCTCAAAAATTATTTCTCGTTTTTTGAAGAAAGCTGTTTGAAGATTTGCAGACCAGCTTATCCTTGTAGCGTCAAGCACAGGTGCCTCTCTGCCTGATTCCACCATGCTGTTATAATAATCAATAGTCTCCTGAATATTCTGCTGTAACTTTTTCTGGGAAAAATTGTAGCACCATGCATCTCGTTGGGTTTTCAGACCATTAGAATAGTAGGGTACAAAGAATGTCTGCTTGTTCCCTTTGTTATCCTTATCGCCCAGAGGGAGGAAGCTGCTGAAGATATCATTACGCTGATTGAGCCAGTCGCCATGAGTATTGGGACGAAGCTGTACCCATTCCATGCGGGAATCAAGGATGCTGCACTTTTGGGCGATGATGGCAAGTTTCTCTTCTCGGCTCAGGTAGTCACCGATGTCATGGTACTGGATAAATGCTTTTCCCTGATGGCCAGACTTTTTAACAAGGACAGTGATGGCAATGGGAGTCCGGCTACCAGAGCCAAAAATTTTTCCACCCTCCCGACGAGAAGTTTCTCCGCTTGTCCTTTGGTTCCCACGCAGATTGAAGACATAAACAGCACTGAATTCTTCCTCTAGGCATTTGCGGAAACCGTCCATCGCATTACCATCCAGCCAGTAGCCATTGGAAACAAAAGCGATGATACCTCCCTGCTGTTTATCCAGCCTGTCAGATGCCCAACGAAATGCCTTGATATAGGAATCATAGAGCGCATTTTTGTTAGTCTTGTCAGACCTGGCAGCATAGGTGCTGGCTATACGCTTCTCCAAGTGAGGGTAAGACTGGTTCTGGGCATCATCATTGGCTGATTTCTGGCCCACAGAATATGGAGGATTGCCGATGATGACCTGGATGGGAGATTTTCGCTGTGCCTGTACGCGTTCAGAATTTTGCTTTAAGGCAGGAGTATAGAGCCGGTTGGTATCGTCTGTTTCTCCCAGCTGGAAAGTATCCGTCAGGCAGATGCCATTGAACGGAGTGTAGGCAGTGTTTTCCCCCTGAGTAGCGTGGTAGGCGTTCTCGATGTTGATGGAGGCGATATAATAGGCCAGCAGGACGATCTCGTTAGCATGGAGTTCGTGTTTGTATTTGTGAGGCAATGCTTCCGGTGTGATGAGACCACTTTCGATCATACGGGCAATAAAAGTTCCTGTTCCGGTAAAGGGATCAAGGATATGCACGTTTTCATCAGAAAGGGAACGATTGAATACCGCCTGCAAAACATCCGCTACAGAACGGTTGATAAAATCCACGATCTCCACCGGAGTGTAGACGATGCCCAGTTTTTCCACAGTCAAAGGGAAGGCGGTGCGGAAAAATTTGTCGTACAGCTCAACGATGATACGCTGTCTGCCCTCAGTGTTGTCGATCCCGGCAACACGCATCTTCACGGATTCGTAAAAGCGTGACAGGACAACGGTATCCTTTTCTAGAGCCTGTTCTTCCAGCAGATCGATCATTCCCTGCAAGGCACGAGAAACCGGATTGTTCTGGACAAAGGAATAGTTCTCGAACAGAGCTTCGAAGACTGGTTTGGTTATCAGATGCTGGGCCAGCATCTCCACCACTTCCCCCGGAGTGACAGAGGGATTGATGTTTTTGCGCAAGCCGGAAAGGAACTCGTCAAAAGCATCCTTGTGAGGACCAGGAGCCGCAATCAGACGATTGATGCGCTCGATATAGCCCTGTGCGATCTTGGCGACATCCGCTGCCCATTGCTCCCAATAGCGTTTGTTCCCCACCTTTTGCACCATGCGGGCATAGATGGCATTTTTCAGCTCTTCCAGCTGCGGTATGGGCAAGGGAAGCTGGGCTGGAGGCCGTTTCCCATCCCCTTTGTGTCCGGTATCGGTTCTATCCTGATCAGATTGTGAAGACCCTCCACCGATGGGACCAATCAAGACACTGCCACCCCCAGCAGGTTTGTGGCGGTTCAAATCGATCTTGTTGACCGTGGCACTGAAACGGTCATCATGGGCACGCAAAGCGTTCAATACCGTCCAGACAACAGCAAAGCGTTTGTTGTCGTTGAGGGCTTCTTCCGGGCTCACATTGGAGGGAATCAGGACAGGGATGATGATGTAGCCAAACTTTTTCCCGGGAGCGGTACGCATTACACGCCCCACAGATTGCACCACATCGATCTGGGAATTTCTGGCAGACAAAAAGAGAACGGCATCCAGGGAAGGTACGTCCACCCCTTCGGAAAGACAGCGTACATTCGTCAGGATACGACACTCATTGCCATCCGAAGGAGATGCGTTGAGCCAGGACAATTTTTCGTCACGAGTTGTAGCAGGCATGGTTCCATCCACATGCTGTGCTGCCACACCCACCATTTCATCCCGTTCCGCCTGGGTCAGACTATCGTAATAGCTGTCCTTGAAATCATTGAAGACGGCACTGATCTTTTTGGAAATCTTGATGTTCTGGCAGAAAGCGACAGCTTTGCGCATGGGGGAGGGATCGGATGTTTTCAGCAGCCCCTCGTCGATGAGCATCCGCTTGGAGAGAGCATTGATACACCCGATGAGCTTGCTTGCATCATCTGTATCGATCTCCTTGGTTCTATCGGCTACAGCAGCTTGCAAGGCAGCGGGAATCTGGCTTTCACTCAGCGTCAGTACCAGTACCTTGTAGTCAGCCAAAAGGTTTTTATCCACCGCCTCGCCAAAGCCGATACGGAAGACTTCCTGCCCGTACATGGCTTCATCGTCCATCGAGCAGAGATAGGCATCTGCCTCCTGGGCTTTCTTCTTGCTGGTTTCCGCATACAGACGTGGAGTAGCCGTCATGTACATGCGCTTTTTGGCATGGATGAAGGCATCATCGTGAACTTTGACGAAGGCGGACTCTTCTTCATCCTTCAGGGTAACACCCGTTGTGCGATGTGCTTCATCACAGATGATGAGATCGAACTCCCGCTGAAATTCCTTCTGTGCACGAGCTATGACGGCAATGGACTGGTAGGTGGAAAAAACGACGGTCAATCCATCCGTATGGAATTTCTCTGCCAAGCGCAGCTGACGAACGATTTCATCCACATCGGTAGAGGCAGGGAATGCCAAATCCGTGACGCTGTATCCATCATGCTCATCATCGGCCTTGGTCTTGCTTTTGCTGACTTCAGGATCAGAGCAGATGCAGATAGGGAAAAGGGAGCTGCTGGCTTCCGCTGTCCATTCACGCAGGGTTTGTCCCACCAGAGCAATGGAAGGAGCCAGAAAGAGGACGAGACCTTTCCCTCCGGTTTGGTTTTCCGCGATCTTCAGGGAGGTGTAGGTTTTGCCTGTACCGCATGCCATGATCAATTTGCCACGATCGTTGCTCTGGAAATGCTCATGGAATGCTGTGATTGCAGCCTGCTGATGCGGTCGAGGCGTTTTTTTGCTCTGCCTTGCCTGAGCACCACTGATCCCTTTCTCCAGCACAGACCAATCCACAGGAGCGCTCTCAAGATCAGCAAGACTAATTCGCTGAACAGGGGGTTCCTGGTGCCTGATGGCATTTTCTGCCTCACTACCCCATTTGTTGGTCGTGGAAATCCAGAGACGCAGAGCAAAGGAAGTCGTTTGCAGCTGGTCGTTGACGAACTGCTTGCTGGATGTTGCCAGAAAACTGTCCACAGCAGGTTTGTCGATCCGAGCTTTTTCGTCAAAGCACTTGCACTGGATAGCCCAGAAGTCACCTTCCACCGTTTGGGCCACCAGATCGATGCCGGTATCCTTGCCACCCAGGTTGTTCTTGTAGGGGAACTCTTTCCAGAGCCAGACATGCTGGAACTTGCCTTCATACCAGGGAACTGTTTGCAGAAAAGCCTGCATCAGGCGTTCAAAGCGATCCCCTTTATCCCGTTCGGAAAAAGAGATGTTGCGGAACTTGGCAAGAATATCACGAAAGGTCATGGAGCTCTCCTGGAGAAAATAGCGGTATGATTTTATCCGTGAACGCTTGAAAAGGGAAGGTGTAGACGCCCTTTCTCCTCTTTGAGGATGATCGTTTGGAGTAGACTCTAAATGAACACTATTCGAAAGGGACCAGTTTGTTCATTTAGAGTTATTTTTGTATTTAATTGACAAATACGTTTAGCCTCTATAATCTTATTTGAACAATTTGGAGGCTAAGCATGGAAGGAAAGCAGATCGGCTACATCCGTGTCAGCAGCACAGATCAGAACACAGCCCGGCAACTCGATGGTTTTCACTTGGATAAGGTCTTCACCGACAGATGCAGTGGAAAGGATACTTCCAGACCGCAGCTGATTGCTTGCCTGGACTACCTCCGTGATGGGGATACTCTACATGTGCACAGCATCGACAGGCTAGCTCGCAATCTTCAGGACCTTTTGCGGATCATAGAGAGCTTGAACCAACGGGATGTTTCTGTCTCCTTCCACAAGGAAGGACTCACCTTTTCCGCAGGCAAAGCGGAAGACCCCTTTCAGAAGCTCCAGCTCCAAATCATCGGCGCAGTCGCCCAGTTTGAACGAGCCATGATTCGGGAACGGCAGCGAGAAGGAATTGCTATTGCCAAAGCCGCAGGGAAGTACAAAGGACGCAAGCCATCCTTCACACCAGAGCAGGCAGAATTAGCTCGCAAGATGGTCGCTAATGGGCAGAGCAAAACGGAAGTCGCAGCTCATTTTGGGGTGAGCAGAACAACCCTCTACAAAATTTTAACTCATTTTAATTTTAAGTAAAATCTCAAATAAGCAACAGTCCTGCTACACCAGGACTGTTGCTTATTTATTTTTTTTGCATTAATGAGCTAAACATACTACAGATGAAAAAAATATTGGAGAAGAATATGGGCGTAATTATAAAGAAAATTATCGTAATATTATCTATAATGTGCATTATAATATTTACAAGTTCTCCAGTCTTTGCTTTTTGGGGACAAATTGTAAATCCAATTACTCATCAGATAGAAAAACAAGCCACAAAAGGTATCGCCAAGCAAACTACTCAAAAAGGCGTAAAGCATACTATCGGGGGTAATTCTAGAATATTAGCAAAAAATATGGGCAATGTACCGAAAGGCTGGCAAGCTCATCATATTATTCCTGTTGAATGTAAAACCCATCCTGTCCTAAATAAAATTGGCTTTGATATGGATGACCCCATTAATGGGATAGCATTGCCAAGTCGACCACAAATGGATCCTACTTTGCCAGTACATAGAGGGTATCATGCCGACTACTCACGTGCAGTAAAACGTGAGCTTGATGAAATTCCTCTTGATTTATCAGAAGAAGAAACTAGAAAAAGAGTTTTGAAGGTTATTTCGAAATTTCGTAAAAAAATAGAAAGCGGGCAATCTTTATACAATACTGAGGGAGTTCCAAATGGGTGGAAGTAATATAGATTGGAATGGTATTAGTAACTTTACCCTTTTTTCTTTACCTCAAAAAAAGCTTCATTATGAATGCGTCACGTTATCTCAAGCAGCTGAAATATATAAAAATGAATCTTATCTTGATGCTTCTACAGCATGTTGGGAAATAGGTAGAAATAAAATTATAGAGCTTAATCTTATCGAGGAGTGGAAAATAATTTTTTACCAAGCACAAACCTATGCAAAAGCAGCCTTTAATAGGTCGTTTGAAGCACAACGACTTATATCAACATTAGATATCGATAGGGATTTATTCATTCAAGATTTACCTTGCGTAGGTGCAGCAATGGAACGCTTGTTATGGAAAGAGTGGGAAAGCAATTTTTTCAATAAAGCATTAGATATATATAATTGTGGATATTGGATTTGTGGTTATGATAAAAATACATATATAATCTGTAACGAGTATTAAAATGGAATCGAAAATAACGATATGGAGAATTCTATTATTTTTTTTGATATTCCTGACTATAATATATATATTTAGCTCGTCGCCAACTAAGAAATATGATGATGAAGATGAGGCATCATTTTCAAAATTTAAGAAATATACTCATATGGAGATAAATTCTACTGTCGAAAAATCTCTAGATAGTTTTCTTGATGACCTGATTGGATTCAAGGGGTTATACAATTGCTCAAAAGATTTTTTGGGTATAGGAAGTGATAATAAGAAAAAATTCATCGCTGGAGTGTGGGATAAAAATTTAAAAGAACCTATATCAAGAATAATTGATGACAGAGTCCAAATACTGATAGAAGATCTATATAACACCAATAATAAATGCATTAATGATTTTAAACTTAAAGGGGTAAATATAGAGTCTTTTAGTAGAGAATTAAGAGATTCTTTGCATAAAAATATAGAAGGATATTTATTTAGTTTTTGTAGCTCTGCGATAGATGAAAATGCAATCAACAGTGGGATAGTTTTAGGCGCTGAAGCCTCTGCAGGGTTAATAATTTCGAAACTGATGAAAACAAATTGGATAACAAATATACTTTCTATAAGTGTTGACGTATTTATTTCTGAGGTTATTAATAATAAATTTAGGAATGAATTAAAGTCAAAGATATATAAAGATATAAAAGAGGCATTATACTTAACATTAGATGGTCCCAACGGATTATTCAAAGGAATTGAAAAGCATATAGCTGCATTTCATGCTTTTCGTAGACATGCTGTGTCTGTAGTTACTCACTGAGGTCAGCAAAGCCACGATGGAATACTCTCTTCCATCGTGGCTTTGCTATTTAAAACAATTTTGTTCTGATTTTACCATAGTCCTGCCTCTTGGCATGGTATTTTCACGAATTTATTTTCATTCTTTTGTATACTTTCAATTCGTTTCGCACGTGTACATTCCCATTCTGTGACAGGATACATTCTATCCCAAGCATCCATAAGCTGTGTTTGCTGGCGGCTCATTCGATATCTAGGGCTATAGGCATCTGCCATATATTTATAAGTTCGAGCGATTTGCCCTCTTGCGGTGATAGGAGGCTCAACTTTGTTATCAACAATTTTCATTTGACAGGTGCCAAATGTTGCAGGAACACTATCCCCAATCATTTGGAAATTCATGTTGCCACGCATCGCATTTACACTGCCGATTGCCGGATAAAGATTGTACATGTCTGCTTGCATGTACCTGTAATCTTTATTTACTTTTTCTGCGCACCGTCTACCCTTGAAAGGTTTCCCCTTATTCACACACTGCGGATCACCCTCGCGCCACTCTAAAAATGTACGTCCAAAGTTCTCAGCAGGGACAATATGTTCCCATTCAATACGTTTCGATCTTTTTTCATGTTTGGGTGCCACAAACCCTTTCGGAATTGTTATATTTTTTTCCTCATCAAAAAGAGCATTGCAATAGATTGTCACTCGATGATCAAAGTACACTTCTCTTTCAAGCAGTTTTTTTGCCTTATTAAATGAATCTATAGTTACATTTTTATTCTCTGCATAGACGTCTGAGAATAGAAAGATTGAAAAAATACATAAAAATACTGCAAATATTTTTTTCATTTGCCTCCTCCATCTTGAAAAATATTTTTTCCTGGAATAAGTTATACAAAAAACGTAGTATAACTGTCAAATATCGTCATAAATAGACTTGGAGGTAATAGAAATGGCACTAGACGATAAGGATATTTTTGCAGCAATTTTTGCTAAACACAGCAATCAACCTATCGAATATGTCATGGCGGAGTACGAGAAGGCCAAACGCCTCAATATGGAGATCGAAAAAAGGCTCATGGAGCAGGCTGATTCTATAGCCCCTGTTAAGCCTGTGGCTGCTCCGGTCAAGCAGGTAGCACTCATCCCTGAAATCGAGAAGAAGCCTGTTCCCCAGAAGAAGCAGTATACGCAGGCGGATCTGAAGTTCGCTCCTGCTACGGCCATTACGGATAAAAGCATCACCTGTTGCCTTTGCGGTAAGCAAGCTCTGACTTTGACTGCTCGTCACTTGGCCCATCACGAGATCAGCGTAGAGGACTAGAACTCATTTCATAATTAATGGGCAATTTTTATAACTCTTCTCAACAAAATC
>OODL01001547.1_pt1 | contig 19111 bp, 22 predicted proteins | sample 1671181 | NCBI WGS metagenome assembly OODL01 (sample SAMN06348130, study PRJEB24527) | human gut metagenome | biome: human gut; feature: ankylosing spondylitis patient; material: feces | host: Homo sapiens | place: China | collected 2015-10 | reverse complement strand
CTCACGCAAAGGAAAACGGAAAAAACATAAGGGGGAATTCCGCAAAGGGAAGTCTCGTTGCCGGAAAGTCCCATAGCGTTTTGTTGCGGGAAAATTCCGTGAGGCGGCAAGAAAAAATAAAAAAAACTTCCCGAAAAATTCCGGGAAAATTTTTATATTCGGACAACCGATCCCGGATCAAATTCGTTTAATCAGGCAAATGATCCGGTTGGCTTCCCGAAAACCGTTTTGCAGGTGAAACGACAAACTTTCCGAATTGTGAATTTCACAATCGGAAGCAAATTCGGCGCATCCTTTTTCCTTGGCCCATTCCTGACATTTTTGCAGCAAACGGCCGGCAACGCCCTGCCCGCGAAAAGCCGGTTCCACCCATATGCCTTCCAGATAGCCGACGGGAGAACTCTCCGCGCCTTCCACATAATCCCGCCGCAGCTGACATTGGGCAAAACCGACGGCCCGTTTGTCGTCGAAAGCCAAAAACACGGCTCCGTTTTCGGTTGCCGACAGCAACCGTTCATACAATATCCGCAAATCTTCCTCATTGTCATGCGGCCACAGCCGGTGCGCCAAAGCCGCGACCAAACCGCCGTCGCCGGCTTTGGCTTCGACAATCATCGTCATCATCCGAAAAAACGTCCGGCAATCGCCACTTCCGAAGCCGGCAGGGAAGTCGTAACAATGTTGATATTATACAGTTCGACTTTTTCAAACCTTTCATAGAAAAATTCGGTCAACAGTTTGATCAGGCCTTCCTTGTCGTTAAAACCGATCGAATCCATGTAGGCCAGCACGCCTTTGTTTTCCGCGCTGCCGCCGAAGGCCATCGTCTTTTCCTGCGCCAGACTGACGACCACGTAACCGATCGGCTTGCCGAGTTTGGCAGCAATCAGTTCGGACGCACGCCCGACAAACTGCGCGGCGTTTTTGTCCTTCAGTTCGGCATTGGAATAAACTTTCAGAAACGGCATAACATTCTCCTTATAATTCTTGTAATTGATGCAGATAGTCAAAATCCTTTATCCAGGCGGAAGCGTCTTTCGGCATTCCCATTCCGGTTTCCATCGTAATCATGGCGTCTGCCGCCACATATTTTTGCAAAAACGCCTTCAACGGAAAACTGCCTTCGCCGTAATGCATATGACGGTCCTCGGTTCCGTTGATATCGCCGTCGCACAGATGATAAACCGTCGGGTTCAATTTATAAAACCCCGACAATTGTTTTTCAATATCCAGACCGAGAGAATTTGCGGCGCAGACGGCGTGGGAAAAATCAAAGCAGAAACCGCAGCCGGCATAATCCGTCACATATTTTATCTGTTCCGGCGTGGTTCCGTGCATAACGCCTTCGACGTCTTCGGCTTCATAAGGCAGGTTTTCGATCACAATCCGCGGATCGCCGAACAAACGAAACTGCCGCGCCGTTTCTTCCAGATTGACCCGCTCCCCGCCGCCGCCGGCATGAACGACGATAACTTTCGCGTCAAACAAATCGGCGGCCCGCCGCGCGGCATCGAGGATCTTTGCGTTACTTTCAAAACGTTCCGGATAACCGGTATCAAAGTTCATGGTATTGTGCGGCGCATGAATGGTCACTTCCAGCCCGGCGAATTTATCGCGGAAAACGTCCCAGTCTTCCGCCGGCGTTGTCGGCACCACCATCAGTTCAATAAACATTTCCCTGTTGTTGGCACGGACAAACGCCGCCGCCTCGTCGATAAACGCCGGATTGTTTTGCAGATTGGTGGAAAACAGCTTAAAGCCGTATTTGCGCATTTTACCTTTTCCTTATAAATTCAGATTATCAAGATACCAGTCAACGGTTTTGACAATGCCGCCGGCAAAGTTCTCGTCGGCTTTCCACCCCAGTTCGGAAGAAAGTTTGTCGGCATTGATGGCATAGCGGCGGTCATGTCCCGGACGGTCTTTGACAAACACCACCTGTTCCTTATAAGACTTTCCGTCTGCCCGCGGCCGGCGCTCGTTCAAAATCGAACAGATGGCATCGACGATTTCCAGATTGTTCTTTTCGTTGTGGCCGCCGACGTTATAGGTTTCTCCGCTTCTGCCGCGATGGAAAATCAAATCGATTGCTTTGCAGTGATCCAGCACGTAAAGCCAGTCGCGCACGTTTTTGCCGTCGCCGTAAATCGGGATTTCCTTCCCCGCCAGCGCATTGGAAACAATCTTCGGGATCAGCTTTTCCGGGTGCTGCTTTGGACCGTAATTGTTGGAACAGTTGGAAACGGTCACGTTCAAGCCGAAAGTGCGGTGATAGGCGCGCGCCAGCATATCCGACCCGGCCTTGGAGGCGGAATACGGCGAACTCGGATCATAGGGCGTGGTTTCGCTGAAAAAGCCGGTTTCGCCCAGAGCGCCGTAAACTTCGTCGGTCGAAATATGATGGAAGCGGCAGTCCCCGTATCCGGGTTTTGTTTTGTGCGGTCCCTCCATCCAATGGTTACGGGCGGCATCAAGCAAAGTAAAAGTGCCTACCAGGTTGGTTTCGATAAAAGCCCGCGGCCCGCTGATCGAATTGTCGACATGGCTTTCGGCGGCAAAATGCACGACCCCGCGGATGTCATGTTCCTTAAACAGACGCGCTGCCAGTTCCGCATCGCAGATATCGCCCCTGACGAACCTGTAATTCGGCGCCCCTTCGCATTCCTTGAGGTTGGCAAGGTTGCCGGCATAGGTCAGCTTGTCAAGGTTAATAATCATATAATCGGGATATTTTTCCACCCAGTAAGGCACGAAATTCGAGCCGATAAAACCGGCACCGCCGGTAACGAGAACGGTTTTCATAAGTTGTTTTCCTCCAAATTGTCAATACATTCCCTCAAAGCGTCGCGCCAGTGGCGGATGCGGATGCCGAAATCTTTTTTAATCTTCGCCTTGTTTAAGACCGAATACGGCGGTCTGGCCGCTTTCGACGGATATTCCCAGCTCTCAATCGGCCGGATGTCGCAGGAAAGGCCGGACATTTCAATAATTGCCCTGGCAAAATCATACCACGAGCAGACTCCTTCGTTGGAAAAATGATAAATGCTTTTCATTCCCGGCCTGATCTGCGGCAGAATATGCACGATCGCCGCCGCCAGGTCGCCGGCATAGGTCGGGGTGCCGACCTGGTCGAAAATCACCTTCAGCATGCCGCGTTCCTTGCCCAGACGGCGCATGGTCTTGACAAAGTTGCTGCCGTATTCGGAATAAAGCCAGGAAGTGCGGATGATAACGGCCGTATCCGCCCGCGACATCACGATTTTTTCCCCTTCAAACTTGGTACAGCCGTAAACCGACTTCGGCCGTGCGGGATCGGTTTCGATATAGGGAACATAGTTTTTGCCGTCAAACACGTAATCGGTCGAAATATGAATAAGCGGCACGCCGCTGACCGCCAGGTTGGCCGGCCCCTCAATGTTGATTCTGGCCGCCGTTTCGGCATCGTCTTCCGCTTTGTCCACCGCCGTATAGGCCGCGCAGTTGATCACCGCCTGATAACGTTCGGGATTGACCACCAGCCGCACCGCCTCCGGGTTGGTTATGTCAAGCAGGTTGCGGTCGGTATAATCGGCCTTGTCGCCGAGCAGCCTCTTCAGTTCACTGCCGAGCTGGCCGTTGCTTCCGGTTACTAAATACATGTAATCTCCTTTAACAGCGGATTGTGCCGGTCCTTTTCCGAAAGAACCGCCTTGTCGGTATCTATTTTCCAGTCAATGCCCAGAGCCGGGTCGTTGTAAAGCAGCCCGCCTTCGGCCTCTTTGCAATATACGTTGTCGCATTTGTAGGCAAACACGGCAGAGGGGGTGAGCACCGAAAAGCCGTGACCGAACCCGCGCGGAATCATCAGTTGTTTTTTGTTTTCCGCCGACAGTTCGACCGCCACGTGCCGGCCGAAAGTCGAAGATCCGGGACGCAGATCGACCGCCACGTCCAACACCGTTCCTTCCAGAACCCGCACCAGTTTGGCCTGAGCAAATTCGCCCTTTTGAAAGTGAATGCCGCGGATGGTGCCGAAACAGGATTTCGACTGGTTGTCCTGAATAAAATCGTAGTCAATTCCCTGCTCTTTCAGCTTCGCCTTGTTCCAGCTTTCGAAAAAATAGCCGCGGGCGTCTTCAAAAACCTGAGGTTCAATGATAAAAACCCCGTCGATTGCCGTTTTAGAAACCTTCATGATAGTCCTCGTAAACACGTTTAAGATAAGCTTTGTAATCCACGCCGTCTTTCAGCCCGTCGATCAGCGCCAGAAGCTCTTCGGAAGAAATGAAACCGCGGCGGTAGGCAATTTCCTCGATACAGGCGATTTTCAAATCCTGCCGCTTCTCGATAATGCCGATAAAATTCGACGCTTCCAAAAGCGACTGCGGCGTTCCCGCGTCCAGCCAGGCATTGCCGCGCTTCATCGGCAGCACGTTTAAGCGCCCCTCTTCCAGATAAAGCCGGTTCAAATCGGTAATTTCCAGCTCTCCGCGGGCAGAAGGCTTGAGGTTCCGCGCTTTTTCCACCACATCGGATTTGTAAAAGTAAAGACCGACCACCGCATAGTTTGACTTCGGCTGTTTGGGTTTTTCCTCAATCGATACCGCTTTGAAATTCTTGTCAAACTCGACCACGCCGAAACGCTGCGGATCCGACACGTGATAACCGAACACGGTGCCGCCGGGATTGTTGGCAATTTCCCGTTCAAACAGACGCTGCTGTTCGCCCATATAAAAAATATTGTCGCCCAAAATCAGGCAGACGTCGTCACTGCCGATAAAGTCCGCGCCGATGGTAAAGGCCTGGGCAATACCCTTCGGCTCTTCCTGCACCTTGTAAGAAAGCTTCAGCCCCAGACGGGAACCGTCGCCGAAAAGTTTTTCGATGTTCGGCGTGTCCTGCGGGGTCGAAATAATCAGGATTTCGCGGATGCCGAACAGCATCAGGGTGGAAAGCGGATAATAAATCATCGGCTTGTCATAGACCGGCAGCAGCTGTTTGCTGATGACGTTGGTCAGAGGATACAGACGGGAACCGCTCCCGCCGGCCAGAATAATGCCTTTCATTTTTAAATTCCTCAAAGTTAGTCTTGCTTATGCCTGCCATATTACTCCCTGACATTGACAAATCAAGAAAATTGCCGTTTCTGTTCACAACTGTCTTAACGGCCGGCACTTAGAGAAAGCGCTTGTATTTACGGGATCAGCGGTTATACTTGGCGCATCATACGGATAAACTTTTCACCCGACGGAGAAAAAAATGAACGACCTCATCAGCGTCATCGTCCCGGCCTACAATGCGGAAGCCTTCATCGAACGCTGCCTGAACAGCCTCCTCAGACAGACATACGAAAACCTCGAAATCATCTGCATCAACGACGCTTCGACCGACAACACGGCACAGACCGTCAAAAAAATCAACGACCCGAGGATTCGTCTGATCAACAACGAACAAAACCTCGGCATCAGCCTCACCCGCAACCGCGGCATGGAAATTGCCCGCGGCAAATATATCGGCTTTATCGATTCCGACGATTTCGTCGATCCCGATTTTTACGAAAAACTCCACCGCGCGGCGGTTGCAAACGACGCCGAAGTCGTCACCGCCGCCACTTCCGTCGAATGGCCGGACAAAACCAAAATCTGGGCCGGCCGTCCCGGCGTCTGCACCGGCTTCGCCGACAAGCTGAAAGCGGTCAGGAACGGCAGCTGTTGGAACAAGCTCTATCAAACGGACTTTCTGCGCAAGCACAAACTGGAATTCCCGGCCGGGCTGATTGCCGAAGACAATTTTTTCATCATCCGCTGCCTGCATTGCTGCGCCGGACTCGCCATCATCGACGATACCCGTTATCACTACATCATGATGCCTTCTTCCCTCACCCACGATCCGCAAAAAGCGGAAAAGCGTAAAAACGACAGTCTGACCATCAGCCGCATGATTGTCGAATTCATTGAACAAAACGCGCCGGAACACAAAAAGGCGGCGGTTGCCTTCATTATCAAAAACGTGGTTGCGGCGCAATATTTCGCCGACATCGGCTACTACCGGCAGTTCAAAGCCTTCGCCGGCTTTTCCGGAATGTTGTTTAAGGCCCGCTTCAAGGCCTTGCGCCGCAAATGGACGGGAAAAATCAAATAAGCGTCGGCCAAAGGCCAAAATAAAAAAACGACGATTAAAATCAACGCCGCCGGTGGAAATTTTCCGCCGGCGCGCTTATTTAAACAGAACCTTCAATCATCAAACGGAGCTGTCAATGCAAAAAAATCGCGTTTTAACGGCGGAACAATACAATATTTTGCGGCATCGGGCCACTGAACCGGCCTTTTCCGGCAAATATTACCAGTTTAACGAAGAAGGCACCTACGTCTGCGCCGGCTGCGGCAACCCTTTGTTTACTTCCGAACAGAAATTCGACTGCGGCTGCGGATGGCCGAGCTTTGACGCCGCCATTCCCGGCAGCGTCAGGATGGTTCCCGACTACAGCTACGGCATGAGCCGCACCGAAGTCTGCTGCGCCAACTGCCATTCGCATCTCGGACACGTGTTTGACGACGGCCCCACCCTCACCGGCAGCCGTTTCTGCATCAACTCGCTGGCGCTCGAATTTCATCCCCGCCGCAAGAATTAAATCTTGAGGAAACGGCGGATTTCCTTCTTCAAAGTACGGGCCATCAACGGTCCGACATGCCCTTTTTCCGGCACAATTACCAGTTTGGACGCCGGCAGCGCCTTATGCAGGCGCCAGGCGCCGATCAGCGGACAGACCATATCCAGCCGGTTATGAACGATCAGCGCCGGCAGCTCCCTGATCCGCTCGACGTTGCTCATGATCTGGTCGTCTTTGAGCATAAACCCCGCTGCCGCATAGTTGATGAAAATCCTCGCCGCATTGACGTCGTCCTGAGTTACTTCCTTTTTCTCAAAAGCGGGCACCAGCTGCCCCAGCACCCGCTCGTAATTGCCGTAAAGGGAAGCCGCCTTAACCTGATCGGAGAGATTGCGGGAATTGACCATTTCGGCGTAATATTCCGGCAGATTTGCGTTTTCCGGCATATTGCGGCGCAGTTTGTCCATCACGTCGGGATAAAACCAGCCGCTGACGTCATCCGTCCAGCCGGCGGAGATTTCGTCAGCAAGGAAAATTTTTGAAAGCAGCAGTGCCTTCACCCGCTCGGGATATTTTTCGGCAAACAGAAGCGCCAGCGTCGCCCCCCAGGAACCGCCGAGCAAAATAACCTTTTCCTTTATATCCAGAAAATCGAGCAGACGGGCGGCGTCGTGCAAAAGGTCGGCGGTGGTGTTGTGCGCGGTTTCTCCCGACGGCTGCGAACGACCGCACCCGCGCTGGTCAAAAAAGACGACCCGGAATTTGCGGCGGTCGAAAGCCTCCGCATGACGAAGGCGGGAAGCGAAAAACCAGCACCGGCTTTCCGTCTTTGCTGCCGGCTTCCATAAAAAACACCTGATGTCCGTCTTCCTCGGGCAAATATCCCTGATTAAAAACTTTGGGAGCAAACCAATTAAACATGAGCATTTACCTTTTCTTTATTTTTATGTTTCATATTAATATAATCAAATTAATAATAAAGTAAAAAGGATATTTACCCATGAGACTGATTATTTCTCCCGATTACGAGCAATGTTCGCAGTGGGCCGCCGATTACGTCGCCTATAAAATCAAGGCCGCGCGCCCGACGGAAAACAAACCTTTCGTCATGGCCATTCCCGCCGGCAGCTCGCCGCTCGGCATGTTTGAACGCCTGATCGGCATGTTCCGCAAAGGCAGACTTTCGTTTCAAAACGTCGTCATTTTCAACATGGATGAATATGTCGGTTTAAGCCCCGAAGACGAACAGAGCTACCACAACTTCCTGTGGAAAAACTTTTTCGACCATATCGACGTAAAAAAAAGCAACGTTCATCTTTTGAACGGACAGACGACGGACTTTGCCAAAGAATGCACGTCTTATGAAAAGCTGATCCGCAGTTACGGCGGCATCGACCTTCTGATCGGCGGAGTCGGCGAAGACGGCCACGTCGCCTTTAACGAACCGGGTTCTTCTCTTGCTTCCCGCACCCGGGTAAAAACCTTAAACAAAAACACCGTCAAAGCCAACGCCCGCTTTTTTGACGACAATACCGACCTGGTACCGAGAAACGTCCTGACCATCGGCATTGCCACCATTATGGACGCCAAGGAAGTGATGATCATTGCCAGCGGCGACAAAAAGGCAAAAGCCCTGCACTGCGCCATTGAAGGCAGCGTCAACCACATGTGCCCGGTAAGCATTCTGCAAATGCACCCCCACGCGCTGATCGTCTGCGACGAAGAAGCCACTTCCGAACTCAAAGCGGAAACCGTCCGTTACTTTAAGGAAAACGAAGAAGTCAAAATGCCGCAAAAAAAACAATAGTCATCTGCCGGCATGCAAAAAAAAGCATTTTCAGAAAATCTGAAAATGCTTTTTTTATCAGGAAAAGATCACCTTTTCAAAAGATAGTTTTTGGCGGCTTGGGAGTGAAATTTCCATTTCTTGTCATATTCCTCAATCAAATCCGACTGCCGGGTCATCAGCAAAGCCACTTCGCCCCGTTCGGACAAAGGAAATTTTTCATACAGTTTGCGGGTTGCGGAAACAAGCTTACTGCTTACCAAAGCTTCCTCGGCATCCACCCACAAAACATGATACAAATCAAGATACTCCAAAATCAGTGCCTCTATTTTCAAACGCACCATCAACAATTCATTAAAACTGTCGAAATTCCCTTTTTGCGCCGCCAGCAAAATCAAACGCGGATCTTTTGACGCAATCAGCAGAGTCAAACCGTCACGCGTCAGCCTGTTTGTGCGCAGATAAAGTTCCCGTTCTTCATATGAACCGGATTTCAGCACATTAATATCCTCTTGAACACGTTCGGGTGTTTCCCAAAAATATTCCATATCCATAAAAATTTAAGTAAATAATAAAATTTTGACAAAAAAAGGATATATCCGACGGCAGCAACTGTCAAGAAAATATTACTGCATGGCAATGCTCAGCCCGCACATGAGGACAAAACCGGCAAAGAACGCCAGCGCCGACTTTTTGCTCTGTTTGGCGTCGTAAGTTTCGGGCAAAACCTCGTTGACAATAACAAACAGCATCGCCCCGCCGGCAAAAGCCATTCCGAGCGGCACCATCAGCGACCCGAAGTCGGCGATCAGAAGCCCGAAAACCGCCCCCAGCGGCTGCATCATTCCGCTCAAAGTCGCGGCCAGAGCGGCCTTCAGGCGGGAATAGCCGGCCGCGATCAATGCAATTGCCACGGTCAGCCCCTCGGGAATGTTTTGCAGAGCAATGCCGATGGTCAGACTTTCCGGATTGCTCAAATTTTCACCGCCGTAAGCCACGCCGATCGCCAGCCCTTCCGGCATCTTGTGAATGCTGACGGCAATTACGAACAGCCAGGCGGCGCCGATATTCATCATGCCGCCGTGGTGCCCGGAAATTTCATGTTCGTGCGGCAGCAAAGCGTTCAACATCCCGATCAGACTCATGCCGGCAAACACCGCCGCCGAAAACCACAACGCCGTTTCCCCGCTGCCGGGCAGCAGCTGCTTAAGCCCGGTCAGCGCCGGATCCATCAGCGAAAAGAATGCCGCCGCCAGCATTACTCCGGCCGCCGTGTTCAACATCAGATTGATGTCGTCTTTCGAATAAACCGCCTTGAAAAAAGTGAGAAAGCCGCCGGCTCCGGTCACCAGACCGGCCAAAATCGAAGCCGTCAGCCCTTCCGCCATAAAACCCGTCATATATCCTCCCGTCCGAATTCAAAAAGCCTGCGTCAGTATAATCGCAAAAACGCTGTTTCGGCAACCGGAATTTTTAGCTTTGCGGCAACGGAGAAAAACCGAACCTTTCCCGGACAAAATCCCCTGTCTCACGACGCATTTTCCCGTTCAGGCCGCTGTCGTCATGAAAACGCTGCAAAACGTCAAACATCATGTCGACCAGGTTAAGCCGGAGACAAAAAGCCGCCGAACTGCCATAGTTGAGATCATAAATCCAGCTGACATATCCCAGCATTTCGTCCGCCCGGGTGCGTATCTTCCGCCGGTCGACCGGCTGATGCCGCCAAAAGTCTTCCAGCACGCCGGCAGATATCCGCCGCCTTTTGTCGCTCACCTCTTCCGGATAAGGCACAAACAGGGGCACCAGCATCTTTTGATCATACATCATCAGGTTAAAATTGGCAATTTTATCGGCGTCACGGATCAGAAAAAGTATCTTTTCCACCTCCTCCTTCAAAACCGGATCGGCAATCGCACAATATTCTTCGTCTTTGTAAAAATCGCCGATCAAATGCCCGTGATGCTTAATCGGCAGCGTTATTCGCACATCGCTGTAAAGCGGAATTTTCCTCAGTTTTTCCCCTCCCGCAACGCTGTGGTCAAACGGACCTTTGGCGCCGAGAAAACGTTCCCGGATTTCGTCAAAACGGGCAATGTCGTGCAGCAGCACCGCCGTTTTCGCCAGATCGACGAACTCTTCTCCCCGGCCGGCAAACCAAGGTTCGTGCCGGATGATGAAATTTCCCGCGCCCAAAACCTGCAGACTGTGGCGGTACTTTTCGTCGGCATAAGCCGCATAATGAGGAGAAACCGCCACAATTTCCCGGTTCCCGTAATATTCGTCAAGCAAAAGCTTTCGTGCCCCGTCAAGCATTTTTCCCTCCCGCACTCATTATCAAACGGCGCCGGTTACTTTTCCGTAAACAAAACGAAAAAAACGCTTGCCAAAAGAACAAATTTAGAACATTGTAGTTTTCGGCGGATAACTGCAAAGCGCCGTTTGCAATCGACGGCAAATTATCGGATAGTAGAAAACAAATTAAGACAACAAACAGGAAAGTACAAGCAAAATGGAAAAAGACAAAGCATTGGACGCTGCCCTGACCCAGATTGAAAGAACCTTCGGCAAAGGCTCGATCATGCGGCTCGGGCAAAACACCAACATCGACATCGAAGCCATTTCCACCGGTTCGCTCGGAACCGACATCGCCTTGGGAATCGGAGGTTTGCCCAAAGGCCGGATCATTGAAATCTACGGCCCCGAAAGTTCGGGCAAAACCACTTTTGCCTTAAGCGTGGTGGCTCAGGCGCAGAAAAAAGGCGGCATCTGCGCGTTTGTCGACGCCGAACACGCCCTGGATCCCTCTTATGCCAAAAAAATCGGCGTAGACATTGAGAACCTGCTGGTTTCCCAGCCGGATTCCGGCGAACAGGCGCTGGAAATCGCCGACACGCTGGTACGCTCCGGCGCCATTGATGTACTGGTCGTCGATTCGGTCGCCGCTCTCGTCCCCAAGGCCGAACTGGAAGGTGAAATGGGCGATTCCCACATGGGGCTGCAGGCTCGCCTGATGAGCCAGGCGCTGCGCAAACTGACCTCCACCGTTTCCCGTTCCAACACGCTGATCATCTTCATCAACCAGATCCGCATGAAAATCGGCGTCATGTTCGGCAGCCCGGAAACCACCACCGGCGGCAACGCGCTGAAATTCTATGCCTCGGTGCGTCTCGACATTCGCCGCATCGGCTCAATCAAAGACAAAGACGAAGTGATCGGCAGCCAGACCAGAGTCAAAATCGTCAAAAACAAAGTGGCTCCTCCGTTTAAGACCGTCGACTTCGACATCATGTACGGGGAAGGCATTTCCAAAACCGGCGAGCTGATCGACCTAGGCGTCAAGGCCGGACTGGTCGAAAAATCCGGCGCATGGTTCTCCTATAAGGGCGAAAAACTCGGCCAGGGGCGGGAAAACGCCAAGATATTCCTGCGCGACCATCCGGAAATTGCCAACGAGATCGAAAACAAAATCCGCGCGGACGCCGGCCACCTGACGGTGGAAATGATGGGCGACGACGAAAACGAAGCCGTCGGCGAAGATTAAACATCTTTCCGGAAAAATACGGTTTTTGTACCGCACAAAGAAGCCTCCGGTTTTTACCGGGGGCTTCTTTTAACCCGAAAAATCTCCGCCGACCCGCAAAGGAAAAACCACGCCGGCAAAAACCCGGGCACCGCGGGCAATTCCGGCGAACGCCGCAGAACAGGCATTCCTGCCCGCCGGATATTTTGAATAACTGCCGCAAGCGGCTTTTTTTTTACCCGCCGTTTTGAAAGCTATATTGTCAAGGAAACATACTCTGCGACGGCAAAAAAGACGCCGATAACGCGCCTTTTTTTCTCGGGCAAACATGCTGCCCTTGCTTTTTTGCGGACAGCGCCGACCGCCCTGCCCGCCGGTCCTGCGAGAAAAAGAAACGGCTTTTTACCCCCCGTATCCCGGCAGCGTTTCCTTGTTGTCGTCATAAAGTTTCAGGGCTTCCCTGATCGTTTGCCTGGCATCCTCGGGACCGAGAAACGTTTCAATAATCACTTCCTTGTTTTCAAGAATTTTATAATCCTCAAAAAAGCGTTTCAGCGTTTTCAGACAATGCGGCGGCAGTTCGTCAATCGACGTATAATGATTGTATTCCGGATCATCGACATGAACGGCAATAATCTTGTCGTCCGGTTCGCCCTGATCAATCATTTTCATCACCCCGATCGGCCGCGCCCGTACGATCGTCAGCGGCAGAACAGGCTCCTGCCCCAGCACCAGAATGTCCAGAGGATCGTTGTCGCCGCAATAACTGCGGGGAATAAAACCGTAATTGGCGGGATAATGCACCGCACTGTACAAAATCCGGTCCACCTTCAGCAGACCGCTCAGTTTTTCCAGTTCGTATTTGACGTTGGAACCTTTCGGAACTTCAATGATAGCATTGATGATCTCCGGCCGTTCCTTACCGGCGGTAACGCCGTGCCATGGATGCAGCATATTTTAAAAATCCTTTCTTAAAAATAACTTTTAAAGTCAATGCCGATGACAATATAATAAAAAAAATCCCTTTTCAAGAGCCCGAGCATCATTCTGCACGGCAAACTTCTTCCAGCCGCCCGCTCTCAATGCAGAAATACCAGCCGCAGAGCCGGAGTTTTCCGGCCGCAACCTTCTCGGCAACGAAAGGAAAAGTTTGCAGGTTGCGGACTGAGATTGCCACCGCTTTCTTTTCGCAGTCACCGTAAACGTCCGCATCGTTTTTCCGCTCCCGTGCCGCTTCGTCGGCAATGCTCAGCCAGGAATCGATAAAATTGTGCTCATGTCCGTGATCGTCCACCAGCGTTTTTATCCCGCCGCAATGGCTGTGCCCGAGGACAACGATGTTTTCCACCCCGAGGTGGCGCACCGCATACTCAATTGCCGCCGAAGTGCCGTGACAGTGCACAAAATCGCACTCAAACGGCGGTACCAGACTGGCCACGTTGCGGATGACAAACAGCTCGCCCGGCTCGCTTTTGAAAATAATCGACGGATCCACCCTCGAATCGCTGCAGGCAATGACCAGTGTTTTCGGCGCCTGCCCTTCGGCGGAAAGCTTGCGGTAAAGCTCCGGCGAATGAACGAAATATTCGTCGTAAAACTGTTGATAACGGTTCAAAAGCTTGTTGATTTCAGTCATTTTTCAGTCTTCTCCAACATCAGGCTCATTTTTTGCTCCTGCGGAACAAAGCCCGATTTCCGATAAAATTCAACCGCGCCGCGGTTATCGTTAAACACGCCGAGCTTAATTTCCTTAAGCTGCCGTTCCCGGCAAAAGGAAAACAGCCCGTCCATCAGCCGGCCGGCAATTCCCCGCCGGCGAAAGACTTCTCCCACGACCAAAGTGTCGACATGGCAGACATCCGGATTTTCCAGCCAGGGAGAATGTTTGACCGCCGCCGTCAGCAGGCCGGCCAACCGTCCCTCTTCCGCCGCCGCGAAAGCAACCTTGTTTTCATCGGCAATAAAGCTTTTCAGATTCTCCTCTTCCAGAGCATAGTCAAGCGGCGCAAAATAACCTCCGAGCAGCCGCCGGTGATGCTCTCTTATCTCGTTGCACAGCTCAAGCGCCGCCGGCAGGTCGGCAACCGTCAGCCTTCTGATTTCCGTCATCGTCCGCCCCGTCCGAAAACGTTCGCCCCCAAAGCGCCGCCCTCCGGCAGCATCTTGTCCCAAAACACTTTCATCGTCCGGTAATAGTCCGGATTCTGCTTAAAATAAGCGTTGATTTTGGCACAGGCTTCGGGCGGAAAAAGCTTTTTGCCGGGCATGGCCGCAACCGCCGGCAACGCGTTGCCGAGAACGCTTATCGGATGGCGGAGACGGGCACGGTAACCGGCGCCGGATTTTCCTTCTTGGTCTATCGGCGGGAACTTTTCCGCCGCCGCGGCCGCCAGCCGCAGGAAAAAGCGGCTGCCTGCCTCGCTGCCTCTGGCGCTCACGCAATCTTTCAGCACCTGTTGAAAATCATCGCCGCCGCCGCGGACATAAACTTTTTGCAGATTTCCAACCATCACTGCCACTGCCTCGTCTTCCGGCGTTTCCGCCGAAGGAACTTTAAAATCCGGCCGCCATTTTTCGTAACGCGATTCCCGCCAGGGAGTCTGGTCAAGCGGCTGCGGCCGGCGAAAATCAAAAAAGGCGTTCATCGCCTGCCGGCGCGCATCTTTTCTCAGCCGCCATTCTTCCGTCAGCGGCACTTCCCGGTCCATGGTACTGACAACCGTTGCGTCATAACCCGCATCAAACAGCAGTTTCATGGCATTCAAATCGCAGGCAGCCTCTTCGTTTGACGACAGCGCACGCACCCGGTCATCCCCGTGCTGCCAGGAAAGATGCGACAACTCGTGTCCGAGAATAAAAGCCAGCTCGTCCTCGCTCTCGATTGCGGCCAGTTTTTCCCGGTTGAACATAACGACAAAATCCCTGCCCGAAAGATCGGCCGGATCCGACCGGTATTCGCTGCTGCTGATCCTTGCCGGGCTTTTGTCCGGACGATCCTGCAGATAAAAGCCGATCCGGTATTTTTTCAGCGGATTCTCCTCATCCGGCAGAGATGCCGTCAGTTTTTCCGCCAAATTGCGCATAAAACCGTCAAAAGCAACGGCACCCCGGTCGTCCAAAGACACCAGATGATTAAAATCCGCCAGATCAATATCAGGCAGACAGCCCCCGTTTTCGTTCTTTTCCATCGTCGCTCTCCGTTTGTAAATCTCGGGCAAAAGTATAACATCCGGAGACACGGCATGTCAAAACCAAAATCTCAGATAACCGGATTATAAGCCCATTGAAGCAAAGCCTGACGCTGCCTGGTCCGGCAGGCAACATCCAACGGCATGCAATTTTTTTCTACCTGTGCCAAATGGCGGCGGAACGAACGCCAGCGTTTGATTTGTATTTCGTCCGCTTCGGGCAGACGGCGGCCGTAATAATAGCGGCAATACCACTGAAACCAGCCGCGGACGTCCGGCCCGACAATCCAGCCGCGGCGCCGCCATTCGCTTAAGGAAAGACGCGATTTGACGCCGAAATAGTTATAAAGGGGATTGCTTTTTTCCGGCGACAGAATCGCATGTTCAAACCATTCTTCGGGAAACTCTTCCCAGCAGTCGGTCATATATTTGCCCTCAAACACGCCCATGGCAAGCATCTGGATCGGCGTCAGTTCCGGTTTGAAATCGGGATGAAAGTTCTTGCCTTCCGGTTCCGTCAGCATATAGCGGTAATTTTTCTGCATTTTGTCGTTAACGACCACCTCCGTCGGTTCCCGCTTCTCAATCACCGTCATCCGGCAAAACCGGCAATGTTCCGGCATTTCAAAAGAACGTCCGCCGCTCACCGTTTCCTGCGCCATTTTCTTTCTCCTGTTTACCCAAACCGCTTTTCTCTTAAAAAAACATGTTCACGGGATATATAATCCCCTCCGTTGCGTTTTTAACGCTTATATAATTAATTGTTTATCCGTCATTTATCAAAAAATTATACAAATGATGCAATTTTTTGCTTGATTATTTGTTTTTATGCGTGTATAAGTCTTCCCGTAAACAAGATGGGCGCTTAGCTCAGCTGGAAGAGCATCTCGTTTACACCGAGAGGGTCGGGAGTTCGAACCTCTCAGCGCCCACCATAAAAAATCCGCCGAAAGGCGGTTTTTTTTATGCTTCGAACGTCAGTATCCGCAGACAGATACAAGCATCCCGACCCGGCCGCCAGGCTTGCATAGCCTTCGGACTGTACAAACATTGTTCGAAACAGTTAATGCCTCTTGCGTCAGCTGGTGGAAGTTTATGAATACAACTCAGGTGAATACTCCCGGAAAATAAGTTTGCTTCTCTTACGTTCCTTACATTTACCCGGGCGAAACGTTTTAACGTCGGAATACCGCCGCCCCATGCCTTTTGATTATGATTTAAGCGTCAGCTTGACAGTATTTTAGAAAACAAAGCTGCCGGGATCATTTATACCTTTTGCCGCATCTCTCAGCGTCCGCCGCTTTCCCTTGCCGGCGCTTTGCCGGCAACAGAAACGTTTGCCGTCGTTTGAACGGCAGCATTTGTCCGTCCGCATTCGATTCCCTGTTCCCCGGCTTCAATATACCCGCCGCGGACATATACCCGGTGATAATCGCGGATCATGTCGGCAAACAGTCCGTAACTGTCCAGAACATAACCGAAATTGTGGTTTTTCAGCTTGCCGTCCTTAATGTCGTTGTTAAAACCGTAAAAACAATGCTCGCCGCTTTTGTCCTTGCCGGCGTAAATCATCAAATGATTATGGCTGCCCTCAAGCGACGGATTACGTTCCGCTTCCGGATCCATGGTCAGACAAATCAGAGCTCCCGGTTTAATGCCGTTGCGGTCGATAATCTCCTGCACGTCGCGGCAGCCGTCGTCCCCCGAGCGGCGAATATGTCCGGCATATTTTCCGCCTTCCGTTTCCATGAGATGTTTAAACAAAGAGGCCGGATGGGCAAGCCTTTCGGGATCGGTATTGAAGACGGCGTCCAATTCGCCGCTGCGGGCGCTTCTGCGCAGGCATTCCATAACCGAAGCCGTACAGTAGCCTTTGTTCTGCGCCGGATCAAAATACGGATTGAAACGGGAATTGATCCTCATAACCGCCAGTTGATTGTACAAATGCGACTTGACCACGTTTTCAAAAAAGCTTTCCCTTGCCTCTTCCGGCGACAATTCGCGCCCGGAAAACTTTTTTTCCTGTTCCCGGTGCCGCTCGGTCTTCTCGTCAAGTTTCGCCATTTTTTCCGCCGCCGACAACCCGGCACAGTCCCTTTGCTTTTCCATTTCCGCCAGAACAATACTGAGCTTTTGCTCCTCGCTTAATGTCGCATAATGACGGTCAGCCTGTTTTTTCTCTTTTTCCCAGCGATCCCAGAAAGCTTCCACTTCGCCGATAAAAGCCCGCACCTGCCGGCCGGCCGGCGTATTCGGCAGTTCCGACAACCGCCGCTCCAAATCGTTTTTTTGGTATATTTGCTGAAACTTTTCCAACGCATTTCCCCGTTTTTGCAGAAACGCGCTGTTTTTACTTTTCAGTTCCCGGCTGAAGGACGTTACTTTATACCCGGCATTCAAAACCATTTCTGCGCCGAGGATATCGGCCGTATATTCCTGATTTTCCGGCAAATGCCCGCGAAAATCCGCCGGCCGCCCGGCACCGTCGACATAATGCCCAAGTTCATGAGCAATCAGCATCGGCAGCAAACGCCGGTTGCCGAAAGCTCCTTCATACAGACTCACCACACACCTTCTGCCGTTTTCGTCATTGATCATCCGGCATTCCCCGTCTTTGTCCGCACTGCCGACAACGGCAAAAGAAACCGGACAGCGCTCGTTTAATTCTTTCAGACGGCGGTTGATTTTTCCGTCGGCGGCACACAAACGCGCAAATATTTCTTCCGCGACTTCGATTTTGTCGGCATGCGCTTCGACCGGCAGCAGCTTACCCGAACGCCACAGTTCTTTAACGTTCAGGCTGCGGTTAAGCGGTTCGCCTTCCCTTTGCAGACTGCGGTAAAACGCCGCCCCGTCCCCGTCTTCGATCATATCCGCCAGCGAGGCAAGATGAGCATGAAGATCAAAATCCGTTTTTTCAGCCGGCGCACCGGGCAGCGGCTTTGATATAAATTCCAATAAAGACATCAGCTTTCGCCGCGTTTCCGGCTCATCTCGCCTGGCATAAAGGAAATCGAGCGTTCGGGCTATCTCCGCCTTTTGTTCGGGACGCGCGTTTTCATAACCGGCAATTTTCAATTCCCCGGCCAGAGCCGTAACTTTTTCCATATTTTCAGCAGAATCAAGATGTTCCATCAACAAACCTTTTTTTGCATTTAAGTTAAGTCTAACATAATCCGCAATTTTTGTCCATATGCAAAAAACGTCCGCCGCATGCAAATACCGCCGTTTTTTCCCCGCTTCCTTCCGAACACAAAAAAAGGACGGCCGTTCAACCGTCCTTTGTCATTCAAAACTGAAAAAGCCGATTAGTTTACAGAATCCTGCAGAGCCTTACCCGGTTTGAATTTGGCAACCTTGCGGGCAGGAATTTTAATCGTTTCGCCGGTACGGGGGTTGCGGCCGGTCGTAGCGGCGCGTTCACTGACGCCGAAAGTGCCAAAACCGACCAGACGAACTTCTTTGCCTTCCTTTAAAGCTTTGGCAACAGAATTGATGAAAGCATCAAGAGCTTTGGTAGAATCTGTTTTTGTCAGACCGGTTGCAGCGGCAATGCTGGCAATAAGTTCATTTTTATTCATGAGGAACTCCCTATAAATGTAAGTTGTATTAAAACAAAGCGGTGCAGAACCGCCACACCAAAATTTAAGAACCTTTTTGCCTTCAAGTCAAACAAAAACAAAGCTTTTCCGCACAAAAAAACGATTTTTTTTCTTCAACCCGGCAAATAAAACAGTTATCAACAGGATTTTTAAAACTTTTTATCGTCAAACGGCAAATTTTCCGCAGATTTCCGCGACTCTTAAGACTCGCTCCGGCCGACGTTTTCCCGTCCCTTTCTCCCGCGTTTTTTCCGTCAGGCATGCGACAAAGAAAACTCCCGGAGTTGTCCGGGAGTTTTTTCTCGGGAGATGACGCTTTCATTTTCTAGAACGCGCAGTTCAGACCCAGACCGACGGTGGTTGCGTCATAGTCCGAACCGAACGTATAATTCGCCCAGCCGTAAGCCGAAAGCTGATCGGTGAAGC
>OODL01001546.1_pt1 | contig 19130 bp, 32 predicted proteins | sample 1671181 | NCBI WGS metagenome assembly OODL01 (sample SAMN06348130, study PRJEB24527) | human gut metagenome | biome: human gut; feature: ankylosing spondylitis patient; material: feces | host: Homo sapiens | place: China | collected 2015-10 | reverse complement strand
TCGCTAATTTTGCGCCAAATTCGTTATTGTTCATTTTTTTGTTTCCTTTCTTTTTTGTTAATAAAAAAGCCGACCGGAAAACCCAGCGGCGGTTAATCAATTTTTTTCTTCTTCCGGCAAAAGCATTGCCACGAATTACCGTATTCGTCCTCGTACATCGATCTTTTTTCTGTTTTTTCAAAGACACAGATGTTTGGGTAAAGCGATGTTAAAATCCAGATTAAAAGTCTTTTCATTTATCCCTCTCATAAAAAATATTTTCCGGGGTTCCCTGATTTTCGCCGCCATATCGTTGATTTAAGCCCCGCGGCTTGCGCCATCTCCCGGATCAGGAATCTCTCGAGGTGCCCCGGCACCCCGTTTTCAGGAGGTGGGCTGGCTTACTGATTTTGAAATTCTGTTGCATTTGATTGAGATCTTTCGTAATCTTCCATGAATTTAAGAACTTTCTTTTGCGTTGAATTTAAACATTCCCGCCCCTTCCGCAAATGAAAGACAAGCATCTGGTCGTTGATGGTCTTTTTTCCAAACGTGCTCGCCGCGATGTTGTTTTTTTTCAAAAAATTTTCTATTACAGCTAAAAATTCTTCCTTTTCCATAGCCAAACCTCCAATCGTAAAATAACGATTTTCTAATTCAAAGTCAATAGTTATTTTACGATTTGTTTTTTATTGTCATAATCGGGAAAATACGATATATTGCAAAAAAAAGGAGAATAATATGGATTGTGAGCAAGTCAGAAATAATATTGATATTTTGCTGAAAAAACACGAGATCAATTATCAACAAGTTTCTTTAATGCTAGGGAAACCTGCCGGCTGGATGCATCAGTTCATAAAAAGAAAATCGCCTAAAAGGTTAAATGAAATAGATAGAAAAAATCTCGCAGTAATTCTTAATGTTCCCGAGCAGGAGCTGACCGATATTGACCTATCCGCACCTGCGCTTCCTGTCAGTTTTTCCGGTGTTCAAACTTTAGCCGACATAATAGCTTCCGGTGTTTTCTCTCTTGTTCAAAAATTTGCCGACAAAAAAAACGACATCATCGCTATTGATATATTGGATGCGACCGCCTGTTGCGGTTCCGGTATTGAGAATTTATCCGAAAACATTGCCGGCAAATGGCTTATGCCCTTGGTTGATTTTCGGCAAATAACAATGTCCTCTCCTGAAAATATCAAAATGATAAAAGTTAAAGGCGACTCGATGGAACCGACGCTTAAAGACGGCGACTGGGTTCTGGTTGATATTTCCCGCACCATCCCCGACTCTGACGGGCTTTTTTTGCTCCGTCTTGCCGGCGGCCTCGCTGTTAAGCGCGTTCAATGCGGGCTTGGCAGCGATATCAGCGTTCTTTCCGATAACAGGAAATATCCCCCGCTTCCGGCAACGCTGGAGGAAATCCCGGTTGTCGGCAGGGTTATCTATACACTAACAGCAGAAAAGGTAGGCTAATATGGAAACACCATCTTTCACTCAAGAAGAATTCATAAAACAAGTAATTCTTAAAAACGCAGAGCAAACTCACCCAACCGAAGAGGAGCTCACAAATCAACTATTAGCATTTGATGAATTAAAAGAAAAAATACGACAAACTGTCATTGAAATAGATGAAAACGTTGGCTCAAAATTATTTGGAGGAAACGTTTTTCCTTACTTTTCGTTGATAATAAAAGAAGGGATAGAATATATAAATAACGCGGGGGTCTACGAAAGAAATCACCAAACTTATCAGGAAGCGATCAACCGGTGGCTGGATGCAGTTTCTATATATATACGAAACCCGTTGCTTCACTGCAGTGAGTTAACCAGTTTGTTTTTAGTATTTTTTTTCTGGTTGAAAGAACGCTTTTTCTCCAATTTTTATGGATTTAAATTATTAAACCCCACTTGTGGCTGGAGATATAATTTTTGGGGGACTTTTATAGGAAACTACGGTTGGACTCTTGTCGTGGGCACATTAACATCAGGATTCGTAATATTTCCCCTTTTGATCAGTTTAGCTTTTTTTTATCCCGTAGAGCAACTTTTTTTTATTCCAGTCATTGCAGGATTTTTGCTTACATATAAAGTATTTCGTATGTTTTTTGATATTTTGTTTTATAAATTAGGTTTCAAAAATAAATATCAAAAAGCTTTAGCGCCTTATGCTTATGCATTTGATTATCTTGTGAATAATGACATACTTCAACCATCAAAACTGCAAGATTTGACATCAAAAATAAATGATTTGCCGGCAGCGATAAACATAATCATATCGATGATGAGCAACGGTAAGGATATTGCATATAATGATTATGGAAATTTTCTAAAACTATATAAAAATAACAAATAAAGATAAATCTATTTTTCACCGCCCATCGGGCGGTATTTTTCATATTTTAACTGATGGCTATTTTAAAAATTTAGCACAACCCATAAAGTAATACCGTAGATCTCGCACAAGCGGCTGGAAATAAGCAAATATTTCCAGTCTTTTTTTGATTCTGCAATTAAAACAATCCCCGGTTTTTTCCCGCTCATTCTGGCATAATGCAGGCTTTGCCCTATCGCTTCCGCCCATTTGTTGGCAAAATCAAACTCCACCGCATATTCATCGGTCAAACAGTCGACGCGCGTGCCGTCGCTGAGCCGCACTTCCTGCAAACCATCGCAAAACTGTTGCTGGTACCATTTCTCCGGATGTTTGCGTTTTGCTTCTGCCGGCAGCGCTATAGACAACAAAAAAAATATAAAAAGTAGTTTTTTCATAACAACCTCAATCTTTGATTATAAAAAATCTTTTATTAAAGATCAAACAATTAAAATTTTATACTCAAAAAATCGTAAAAATACTATTGACATAATCGTTATTTAACGATATAAATATCGTATAAAAACGATTAAAGAGGTCAAAAAAATGAAAAATCTCAAAGAAAATATAGATCGCCTGTTTTGGAACTATAAGGAAACAGCAACCTACTTTGACAAGATCAATCTGGTTTGCAGCTTCAAAGAACACATCGACAACATGGACGATTTGGAACTTGCGGAAAAGTTAGAAATCGATGCAGACAATCCGGATTTTGACATTGAGATTTTGAACGCACGGCAAGCCGTATCAAACGGCACGGATAAATGGCTGGAAAAGCAAAGGAGCAAATATGGGATATTTTGACGAAATGGACAGAGATAAAGCGGATTTCTTTACCGCAGCGGACAGATTTATGAAAAGGGAAAAAGCAAGGCAGCAGCGCCTTGCGGAGTTAGAGGAAAATTACTTTTTCGAAAAGGACGGAGACGATGACGAATAGAATTTTAACAGACGCAGAAATGGACAGGCTGGAGCTGAAATTCGGTGCCACCCTGCCCGCTCCAAAAGCTCCGGAGATGACGGAAGCGCAAAAACTCGTCTTCGCCTTTGTTTTGGGTTTAAGCCTTGCGGCTATATTTATTTTATAAATTTAAGAAAAGGAAACAAAAAATGTCTTTACTCACACAACCGTCAGAATTGAAACATAACCAACCGATAAGCTGTCTGATCTACGGACAGCCGGGCACCGGAAAAACAACGCTTGCCCTGTCTGCCGACAAGCCGGTTCTGATTGACCTTGATCGCGGACTTTATCGCGTGGAAAAGCGTTTTCAATGCCCTTCTCTTCAAGTTGAGAATTATCAACAGATTTTAGACTTGATCAATTCAGATGAACTGCGTCCGTTTAATACGATCGTCATTGATACCCTCGGCAAGCTGGTTGACCGTATGGGGGACTTCGTTGCCCGCCAAAACCCGAAGTTCAAGCAAGGGGACGGAACCTTGTCAATGAAAGCATGGGGAGCAATCAAAATTCAGTTTGCGGCTTTGGTTAAACAAATTTTTAATTCCAACAAATCGGTTATTTTTGTTGCCCACGAAAAAGAAGACAAGGACGGCGACATCCGTTTTGTTCGCCCTGATGTTTCCGGTTCTTCGGGCAAGGATGCTGTGAAAGAGCTTGATTTGATGGGGTATGTTGAGATGAAAGGGAACAAGCGTACCGTATCATTTACGCCGAGCGAAAAATATTATGCTAAAAACGCCCTCAATCTCCCACCGGTGATTGAAGTCCCGGATACGGCTTCCGGCAATACTTTTTTCCAAGATAAAATTGTCGCTGCCGTTGCCGAAAAACGCCGGCAGGAAGCAGAACTTTTGGCAGATTATGAAAGCTTGAAAAATGTCATTGAAACAAAAGTCGGGGAGATAAAAGACATTGCCGGCTTAAATGAAGTTTACGGAGAAATCCGCGGCCTTCAGGTTATCTGGGACAGTCAGATTTTTGCCAACAAAATGCTGAAAGAAAAAGCTGCTGCCTTAAAAGCAAGATATAACAAGGAAACCGGAAAATTCGAGGTCGCCGATGAATAAAAAATATCTGATAACGGCCAGTTTGTATGGTGCGTATTCTTATTATATGCACACCGATTTTGAAGAGTACGGCGACAAGGCAGAAGAAATTGAAGAAAAAGCCCGGCAGGACTGGCTGGACTGTCTGAATAAGGTCAAAAAACCGGCAAATGAAATTCTGCAACGGGGCATTAACTTTGAAACGGCTGTTTTTGAGTTGACCCAAGGGACGGAAAACGGAGATAAAAACAGCATTGTTCCTCCTGTTTTCCCGACCCTTGATGAAAAAGAACAACAGACCGCACGCATCATTGCAGATATGGTTAAAGGCGGCATGTGGCAGGAAACGGTTTGTAAAACAATCGGCAATTATGTTTTTTACGGTAAAGCCGACATTATTCGAGGAAACACGATTTTCGACATTAAACGCGTCAGCAAATACGACTTGGGAAAATATCTGAAATCAATTCAGCATCTTATTTACATGGAATGCAGCGGAATTGACAATTTCAAATATGTTATTTCAGACGGTGCGTATGTTTATGTTGAAGATTACCATCGTGATACAGACACCCGACAAAATCTTCTTGCCCGCACCGAACAGATGGTTTCCTTTATTCGCGGAAACGAAGAGTTTAACGCCGCTTTTGAAAAGAACTGGATAGCAAGGGAGCGGTAAAATGCATGTTTTGGACGCAGCAAAAGAACTTGATAAGGTGTTTACGCAATTTTTAGATCTTTTTGATTACGAACACGCAGAAATCTTAAAGAAAAAAGCATATTTTGCCGGGGGGTGCATTTATTCCTTAATAAACGACAAAAAGGTAAATGACTATGATATTTTTCTCATCGACAATACAGATATGCGAAGCCTTATAGAGTTGCCTTTTTGGAAGTGCAAAACCGAGTATGCCCTATCTTTTGGAAAGTACCAAGTTGTTACTAAATATTTTGGCAATCCTGATGAATGCGTTGGCGAATTTGACTTTAAGCATAACATGTTTTTCTACGTTCCATTTTCCGGAGAAATAAAAAGCGCCTGCGATAGCTTCGATTATTTGACAAGCAATAAACTTGTTTTCAATGAAAGTCGCGCGCGCGATTTAGAAGGGGTATTTCTTAGAATTGAGAAGTTTAAGAATAGAGGCTTTATTATTCCTAGAGGACTAAAACAGCAAATCAAAAAGAGAACAACCCCTCAAAAAATACAAGCTTATAAAAAAGCAAAAGCAAGAAGAAATAAGAATTTTTATTAAAATATGGAGTTTAAAATGTTTTTTCATAAAGCGGCAAGCATTGACGGGATTCTTAAGTTTATACGACCAAAATTAGAGGCAACTCTCAATTCGAGTAAACACGGGATTGATGTCGAAATAAAAAAACATTCCCGCACCCGGTCAACTGAGCAAAACAAATATTTGTGGGCGATTTACAAACACATTGTCGAATTTTGGGAAAAAACCGGTTTCATCGTCGACAATTTACCGTTGCGGTTTGTTACGTCCGATTTTTTGCATGAGTATTTCAAAAACCGTTTCGACCTAAAAACCACCACCAAGATGACGATGGCAGAATTTATGAATTACACCGACGGCATTCAAAATCTGATGGTTGAGCAAAGCAAGGGCGAATATGACCCAGTTTACCCGGACGGAAATTATCAGGAATTTTAACTAAAGGAGAAACACACAAATGAGCGAAGAAAACAAAAACAAACTTTTTATCAGCAACCGCGACCGGGGCTTGTCGGTAGCTATTTTCAAAAAGCAAGAGGTTAACATTAAAGACGGACAGTTGCACACAACCTATTCGGCTAATATCCAGCGTTCCTGGCAAAAGCCGGAAGACAAAGGGACAGACAACTGGCAGCGGCAAGGTCTAAGCCTTTTCCCGGACGAGCTTTTGAAAGTGGCCGCACTTTGCGTCCGCACTTATAATGAACTGACCGCCGGCTTGCAAAAAGAAAGAGAAGAACGGCGGGAACGACCGGCGGCAAACTATCCGTCGCAATCTTATGACGCCCCGGAACCACCGGCATATTTTGACGACGTACCGATGGATTTTTGAGGGTTCTCCCGAGAACCGCCCGGGCATGCGGCTAAAAGGCCTTAACTTTAATATTTGAAAGGAAATGTAAAAATGAAAATCGACATTTACACATGGGAAGATGACGAGGGATACAAAAGACAGGCTTTATATATTGATGAAGTAGATGGGATATATGTAGGCCCACTTTGTGAATGTCCTGAAGACGCTATTATCGGACGTGATTTAATTGATTGCGAAAATCTGCTTATCTATTTCAAAGCCGGCTACGAAACCGCTAAGAAAGGCGAAACTTTTGAAGTTTTTTACCATGACGAACGTCCGAAAGATTTTTAATTAAAAACCTCGGGCGGCCACCCCGCCCCGACAGAAAGGAAACAATAGTGAAAATATTAAATTTATATTCCGGCATAGGCGGAAATCGCAAATTGTGGGGAAACGATCATGAAATAACCGCCGTAGAGCTGCGTCCGGAGATAGCTGCAATTTATCAGGACTTTTTCCCAAACGACCAGGTGGTCGTCGGAGACGCGCATCAGTATTTACTGGAGCATTACCGGGAGTTTGACTTCATCTGGAGTTCACCGCCCTGTCAAAGTCATTCAACCCTACGCGGCCGTACTTGTGTTGCCAAAGGACAATCAAAACCCATTTATTTCGACGCCAAACTCTGGCAAGAGATAATTTTTCTCAAAACATACTGTAAAAAGGATTTTGTTGTTGAAAATGTAATACCTTATTACAAACCGTTGATTGCCCCGGATTTCAAGATTCAACGGCATTTATTTTGGAGTAACAAATTCATTCTTTCGACACATTTTGAGAAAGATAATATAGACAGGGGAAATGTAAAAATATGGCAAGATAATACAGGGTTTGACCTCGGCAATTATCAGTTCAGTCGTAAATCCGGTCTGCGTAAGGGGCAAATTCTTAAAAACTGTGTCCGGCCGGAACTGGGACTTTATGTATTCAATCAAATAACAGGAGCAAACAAATGACAAAAACCCCCGAAGAACTGACTAAGGACTGGAAGGAAGGAAAGCTTAAAAGCGGCTTATATTGGGTCAAATTCAAAGGAAAAATCGTCATCGCCGAATGTACAGTTTTTGGCGACGTGAGCAGACCTTTTGAAATAGAAACAAAAACAGATTTTATGATAAAAATCTCCAAAGTCCTCGCTCCCGTCCTCACCTATGACGAATACAAGGCTATGCAAGAGCAATTAAATAAAGAGGGAACTTGGTATACAGAAATATCTTATAAGAAAATTAAAAAGGAAAACAACCAGCTCCGCGACCTGCTGAGAGAGTGTAAGCGGCATTTATATTTTCAAAAAAAAATCAACAATGAAGTTATAACTTTGTTAACCCGCATCAACGCCGCCCTTGGCGAAAGTGAGGAGTGATGGAACAGTTTGTTGACTGCTTAGTAGAAATGCCCTTCCGAACAGGTTTGTTTTTGGCATTGATGTTTTTACCTTTCATTTTCTGCTGCATTTTTTTAGGTGATAAAGATGACGATTAAATACGAGCTGCCCTATTCTGCCGAGATCCGGGCTAAACATTGTGAGCCGGACGACGAGATAGACTTCGGCGAACGATATTGCACCATCTGCGGTTGCGTTTTGAGCTTTGATGAAGAAGACATTTGCAACGATTGCCTGTTTGAGAGCAGCCGCCCGCTCACAGGTGAGGAAATCAAAATTTTGGAAGGACAAGAAAAATGACAAACATAATCACCGGCTACGTTGTTTGCCCCCTATTACCACTCACCCGAAACGCTTTCATTGTCTATCCGACAGAAGAGGAAGCACAGATGTGGGGCGTACCACGAAAAGTTTGTATTGCTGAAGCAAAAGAATTGTCTCCCAATTTCCGTCTTGTTGGATCTTGGGAAACTGACAAAAGAAACGGCGTCATTGTCGAAACCGACGACGGAGAACAACGGCTGTTATCTCACGAGCAATATAACGATTTGATGAAAGCCAGAAAATCGAAAGGGAAGAAAAATGAAACCGCTTAAACTTGTCCTAACTGACCATTGGTTTGAAGAAATTAAATCCGGGCATAAAACTCACGAATACAGAAATTTCACCCCTTATTGGGAAAACAGATTGCAGAAATTTGAGTTTTCACAAGGGTACTTTGTCCAGTTTCAAAAAGCATATCGGAAAAACCCTGAACGTATGACTTTTAAAATCGACAATATTCGCCTTGTAGACGGTAAAAACACCGACTTGCATATTGACGGCCTTGTTTTTGATATTGAACTTGGGGAGCGCATTAGATGACTAAAACCGACCGAGAGATTGAACTTGAGAAAAAGCTTTCGATTGCCGTTAAGGCTTTGAAATATTATGCAAACAGAAGAACTTATGATTTATGTACAATGCACCAGTGCTCTTATGTAGACGGAGCAGTTGCCCAGCAAGCATTAAAGGAGATTGAGAAATGCGTAAAAAATATGGATTAACACAGCACGAGCAAAAATTATTAAGTAAAGCTCAATACTACCAAAACAAAGCCTCTGAAATGCACAGAAAATTTGCCGATAGTCTACAAAATAGGTTTTACAATTCAACCACGATCAGCGAGTTTGAAGAGTGGGATTTATGGACTTTGAACGAAAGCGGGGATTGTTCAGGAAGTGAACAGGAAGTACTGTTTTGGCGAAAAGTAAAAGAGGAGGAGAAGTAACTTTTTACGAGGATAAGGCATGATCATCCATTGTTTTAACATCTTCAGCATCTGCCGGGACATCTGTAATGATGAGGGACTGTCCAAGAGAAACGCGATATACTTTTTCGCCGGTATTCTCGAAATGCTAGTTTTTGATTTTGTGATCTATAATCTTATGAGGTGAACTATGGTAAACAGAAATCTTGACGGCTGTTATTTCCGCGTCCGCCGCGGGGAGAAATACGAAGACCTGTGCTTTACAGACCTCACTCGCGACGAACAGGAAACGGTTTTGAAAGACAGATCCCCGGAGTTCATCATTGGGCTTACTTTACATCTGGCAAAAATCATCCGCCAAATCGGAGATGAATTTAACTTGAGGGGAGAAAATTATGATTGATGGGTTTATGACGGCGGAGGAAATCAAGCCGCTGCTGGGGCTTAAATCTCGGCCGGGAGATTTGCGGACGCTTAACAAGTATGTGCTGAAGGGCAAGCTTGAAATGCGCGCCCTCTCGCCCCGGGTGAAGCTCTACCGGCTTTGTTCGGAAAACGTGGAAACAATTAAAAACAAAACGGCAGACTTGGATTTTTGCTTTTGAAAGTTCTAAATGAAAATACCTTACCTGACATCGAAAAGGCTGGCAAATGGAGAAGTGGCCTACTACTTCAACATACCGGCACGTCTGATCCCGGAGGGCTGCACCATCAAATCTCAGCCCTTGGGAAAGGATTATTTTCGCGCATGTCAAAAGGCTTTGGAAATCTACGAACAATTAAAATCTTTCAAAAAAACCGGGGAAAATATCAATATAAAATCCGCCTCCGGCTTGTGGCGGCTGTACCGTGAAAGTCGTTTTTATAAAGAACTGGCTGAGCGGACAAAAAAAGACTATGCTTACGCTTTCGGATTGATTGAAAAAAAAGAAAATAAATCAGGCCAGAGTTTAGCCTCTGTCTCGCTTGACCTGTTCGACAACGACACCGCTTATCAGCTTTATGAACGGCTGGAAGAGAGCTACAAACCCCGTTGGGCAAAAAACTGCATCAGTTTTTTAAGAATGCTTTTTAACTTCGGCATCCGCAAAAATATCTTCACTTGCAAAAACCCCTTTGAAAACTTGAGGATTAAGCAAATAAAACCCAAAAAAATATTTATTCCGGCAGAAGACATACAAACCCTGATTGACAAAGCCCGCGAGATGGAATTTGCCTGCGTGGCTTTGGCAATAGAACTTAACTTTTATATATGCCAGCGCCCGGCGGATGTCCTGAAACTGCGCAAGGCTGATTTATATGTTAAAAACGGCGCATATTTTTTCAATATCATTCAAAATAAAACAGGGGCAAACGTTCATGTTCCCGTACCGCCGGAACTGTTGCCGGAGATATTAAAAGCAAAAAATTATATCATAGCAGACGACAACGGGCACCCGTTTAATGTTAACGCATTCGGGCGTATATTTAAAAAAGTAAATGACGCCTGCGGATTTAACTATACTTTCCGCCTGCTCCGCCATTCAGGCAGTACAGCATACGCAGAAGCAGGAGTAAATACCAGCGCTATTATTGCCTTAACCGGACATACGGACGAAAAAATATTCAACACAACTTATAAAGGCAATTCCGAGCGTCTGAGCCTTACCGCCATGAATAAGTTGCGAGAATATCGAAAAGAAACAAAGAATAAATAATATTCCGAGGACACAAAAACAGCCCCGATTCATTCGGGGCTTTCTCGTGCAGTTTCTCATTCTGACTTTATTCTGACCACTCTGCTAAGTATTTGATTCTATATGCACGAAAATGAGTGTAAAAGTCAGAATAAAAAAGAGGGGAAATTCCCCTCAAAGTGGCGGAGAGAGCGAGATTCGAACTCGCGAAAGGCTTGCGCCTTCGACGGTTTTCAAGACCGTTGCAATCAACCGCTCTGCCATCTCTCCAATAATTTTTCAACATACCCTTCGGAACTCCGTTCCGACGACGGTTTGCGGCTCAACCGCGGCGCCTACGCGCCTTGCTCGCCGATCTCCGCTTCACTCCGATGCCAAGACCGTTGCAATCAACCGCTTTCTTTCAAAACAACCGGGGCTGTTTTAGTTTGTACCCAAAACAGCCCCAAAGGTCAAGAGTTTTTTAAAAACTACTTGCGCTTGCCGATCAGACGCAGATAATCGACGATATAAACTACGACCAGGAAGCAAAAAGCGCGCAGACAAATGATGTAAAGCCCGGCCTTGACGCTGAAAAAGAAGACCTGTACCACCATTGAAGTCACAAAAGAGCAACCGAGCATCGTCAGCCAGTAATATTTGACTTTGCTGAAAGCAAAAGCGCAGACCAGCGCCGGCACGAAAATTTTCCAGTCGACGATCATGGACTGCAAAATACCGAGACTTACGGGAATAAACCTGGTGCCGGTAAACATGCTGACGACAATGACGACAACCGCCGCAATCAAAATGCCGAAATAAATTTTTTTCAAACTCATGGTCAAATCCTTCCGAATAAATTCTTTTGACCGGAGAATAGCAACAATTATTTAATTTTGCAATCAATTTAATAAAAACTCCGGCCGTTTTCCGTGCCGGAGTTTTTTAAAAGTCCGATAACCGTTGCGGTTGTTTAGAAAGTATATCTGATACCGGCGGTAACTTCCATCAGGTTGTCCAGATGTTTGGCGCCGATGTAGCTGTAACGTCCGACCACGCGGGCGGCAAAGTTTTCGGTAAAGTCAAACTGGGCGCCGATGCCGGCACGATAGCCCATTCTCTGTTTGTCAACGTTACCGTAGTGATATTTGGCTTTCATGTTATAGTTGGCCAGACCGAGCGAACCGAGCAGATTGAAACCGTCGCAGCCGATCGGCAGATAACCGTAGGCATCCAAACCATAAGCGTAGAATTCGGTTCTTACGCGATATTCGGTTCCTTTATAAGCCTTGGTCTTGGCCGACTGCTGGAAGAAAGCTTCCAAGCTGGCGTAAGGCGTAATCCAGGTACCGACGTTAACGGCGCCCGAATTGTAGCTCTTCTTCGGTTCCCTTACCATATCTTTGTAGTCCGCATGCGAATAGACATAATCCAAACCGATGTAGGGTCTGAATTCTCTGCTTAAATCCATTGCATTTGCACTTACGGAAAAAAGGCAAGCAACACCTGCTAACAGTAATGTCTTTTTCATATTCTAAACTCCATTTATAAATAGGTTTTTGTTAACTATCATTAAAAGTCTGTTGTAAATATTATAACAGTCATAATATTACTGATTGATGATGTAGCCATTGTTTGCGCAAATTAAAGAGTGCATTTCAAAAAAAATGTGCTAAATTAGAAAGAAAATATATAATAATATAGGAAAATTAAGATGTTATGTCCTGAAAAAAATTGTGCTCTGTGCCCCCGCCTGGCAGCCTTCCGCGAAGAAAACCGGCAGAAGTTTCCTTCTTTTCACAATGCGCCCGTCCGTCCTTTCGGCCCGCTCGAGGCTTCTCTCCTGGTTCTCGGCATGGCTCCGGGCTTAAAAGGCGCCAACCAGACCGGACGGCCCTTTACCAACGACTACGCCGGCGACCTGCTTTATCCGGTTTTAAAAAAATACGGCCTGGCCGCGGGCTGCTACGGCAAACGGGCCGACGACGGTTTTGAACTGACCGGCGCCAGGGTCACCAACGCCGTCCGCTGCGTGCCGCCGCAAAACAAAGTGGTGGCGGAAGAAGTCAACAACTGCCGGCGTTTTTTAGCCGACGAGATCGCCGCCATGAAAAACCTTAAAGTCGTCCTCGCTTTGGGCGGCGTGGCGCACAACGCGCTGCTCGGCACTCTCGGCTACCCGAAATCGGCGTTCAAATTCGCCCACGGCGCTCGGCACGAACTTTTCCGCCACAACCTGATACTGCTCGATTCCTACCACACCTCGCGCTATAACGTCAACACCGGGGTTCTGACCGAAGAAATGTTTGAAGACGTTGTCCGGCAGGCGGTCAAAGAATTGGGACGCAACGCCTGATGTCATACGATCTGATTCTGCGGCAGGCGCTGAAACTGCACGACGAAGGCCGGCTGGACGAAGCCGAACGGCTTTACCGGCAGATTCTGGAAACGGCCCCCGATCACCCGGTCGTGCTCAACCTGCTGGGACTGGTCGCCCAAAGCAAAGGGCTGCACGAACAGGCGGTATCTTTTTTTGCCCGGGCCGTTGAGCAAAATCCGCAGTCGGCGGAATATCACTTTAACCTCGCCTGGTCGGAAGAACGGCGCGGCAAAGCGGCCGAGGCGATCAAGGCTTATCTCCGCGCTCTGCAATTGCAGCCGGGCATCAAGGAAGCCCGCAATGCGCTCGGCAACCTTTACGCCGGCCTCGGGCAGACCGAACGGGCCCGTGAACAATATAATCAGGCCGCACTGCTCGACCCCGCTTACGTCGAACCGCGCGCCAACCTGGCAAAAGCGGAAAACGACATTCCGGCGTTGCAAAAACTGGCGGCGCAGTACCCTGACGACGCATTGATTCCTTATTATATAAGCCTGCTGTATCGCAAAGAGGGGAAAAACGAACAGGCGCTGGCAACCGCCGAACGGGCCTGTGCGCTGTCGGCGGACGAAAGCGCGCTGCTTCTGGCCGGCGAACTCTGTCTGGACATGAAACGGCAGACGGAAGCACTCGGATATTTCCGCCGCGCGCTTGGGCTCAACGCCAGGTCCGTTACCGCGCTGATCAACCTGGCCAACGCCGAAGCCGACGCCGAAACCGCCGAACAAATGTACAAAAAAGCGCTGGACATATCCCCCGACAACGTCGATGCCCGCATCAACCTTGCCGACCTGTTCTACCGACAGGGACGTCTGCACGAAGCGCTGGAAGAATACCGGCAGGCCGTCATTTTGGCTCCCGAACGCGCCGAAATCAGCAACAATCTGGGAATTATCCAAAAAGACTTCGGTGAATATGAAGAAGCGCTCGGCCTGTTCTTCAACGCCCTGCTCAAGCGGCCGGAACGCGCGGAATATGCCTTAAACGCCGCGGAAACGCTGACGCTGCTTTATGAAAAAGAGGCGGACAAAGCGAAAAAAATCGCCGCCAACTGGCTGCGGCAAATGCCCGAAAACATATTCGCCCGCCGCTTAAACGAAATATTCGGCCATACGGACGGCAGTTCAGGCACCGATTATGCGCGCGAACTGTTCAACCAGTTTGCCGGCAATTACGAAACGGTCATGAACAAAATCGAATACCGGCTGCCGCTGCTTTTCAAACAGCTGCTGGGCGCCGCCAAAGGCGAAATCATCGACCTCGGCTGCGGCACCGGTCTGATCGGTCAGGCGCTGAAAAACGACGAAAACCGCCTGACCGGCGTCGACATTTCTTCCGCCATGCTGGAACAGGCCGGGAAAAAAGGCGTTTACGACAAGCTGGTTGAAGCCGACATAGAAAAATACTGTCGCCGCCTGCCGCCGGCCGACTGGGTTGTTGCCGCCGACGTTTTCGGCTACGTCGGCCGGCTGGACGGGATCATCCCCGCCGTTTTTCCCCGCAATTTTTGTTTTTCCGTCGCCGCGGCAGCAGGAACCGACGATTATGAATTGACGCCGAGCGGACGGTACCGCCACAATCCCGAATACGTCAAAAAGCTTTTGCAAAAAGCCGGCTATTCGGATATTATGGAGCACAGGGCCGAGCTGCGCCGGGAAAACGGCCGTCCGGTAGAAGGCGTTGTCTTTGTCGCAAAGGAAAAGTAACATGGGAAGAAAAGAAGAAAACACCGGCTTTGTCTGCCGTCATTGCGGACGGGAAGTGCTGCCGCTGACCGGAGGCAGCTATCGCAACCATTGTCCGTTCTGCCTTTATTCCCTGCATGTTGACATAATCCCCGGCGACCGCGCCAGCGAATGCGGCGGTCTGATGGAACCGGTCGGGATCATCCATAACTCAGGCAAAGGCTGGCAGATCGTCCATCGCTGCCAAAAATGCGGTTTTGAGCGCTGCAACATGGTCAGCGAAGACCCGCGCCAGCCCGACGACATCAACGCCATCACCGCGCTTATGCGCCGCGCCGCCCGCTGACTTTTTTATGAGAAAAATCTTTTATCGGCACCACGGCAGACTATATTATTAACAGCAACATCAACACGAGGAGAAATTTTAATGAACAAAGATTTAAGCAGCCTGTATGCCGAAAGAAGATCCGTTTACAGCCTCGGCAACCGGCAGATTCTGCCGGAAACGGAAATCAGCGGGATCATTGCCGACGCCTTAAAATTCTGCCCCAGCGCTTTTAATTCCCAATCCGCCCGGGTAGTGGTCCTTTACGGCGACTATTACCGCAAACTGTGGGACATCGTTTTAACCGAACTAAGCAAAGTGGTGCCGGAAGACAAAATGCCGGCCACGATCGAAAAAATCAAAACCTTCAGCGCCGGCCTCGGAACGGTACTCTTTTTTGAAGACGCCAGCACCGTTGAAAGCCTGCAGAAAAAATTTCCGCTTTACGCCGAAAACTTTCCCAAATGGTCGCTTGAATCAAACGGCATGCTGCAATATATGATCTGGCTGGCGCTTTCCGAAAAAAACATCGGCGCCTCGCTTCAGCACTACAATCCGCTGATCGATGACGAGGTCAAACTGGCGTTCGACCTTCCCGGCCACTGGCAGCTGCTGGCACAAATGCCGTTCGGCAGCATTGAACGGCCGGCGGACGAAAAAAGCTTTTTGCCGATGGACGAACGGCTGAAAATTTTCGGATAAACAAAGATAAAATAAAGTCCGATCGGATACTTTTATATTGACGGAAGAACAAAACCGTCATATGCTGCCGGTTTAAAATTATTACTAATTCAAATTATTGCTTATGACAAAAACGTTTGACTGCCCGCTTTTATATGAGGACAATACCGTTTCCCGCATCAATCTGGCTGAAGAGAAAAGCCCGATTGCCGTCATTGTCGAAACTCCGGAACTGCCGCCGTTTCCGTTTTCTCTGTTTCAGTCAGAGGAAGCGCTCAACATTGACCGGGCGGAAGCTTATGCCGCGGCCTACCAAACCAAAGGCACCCGCCCCGGCGACTGGCAGATGCTCTCGGCAGAACAAATCCAAGCCGTTGCCCGCAATGCCCGCGCCGTTCAGGGAACCCTGCTGGCACTGGAAAATCTCGCGGCAAAAATCGACTGGGGACGCTATTACCTTGCCGCGCGCAAAAGTTATGACCAGTACTATCTGGAAACGGTAGGCATCCCCTGCGGAAAAATCTTCTCGATTCACAACCGCGGAGTTGATCTCGTACGGCTGACGATCGGAAAATTCAACGCCGTTTTATGAGTGTTCGCTTTCCCTAAAGCTCTTTTCCTCCGCGAAAAGAGCTTTTTTGCCTAATTCATTCCTCACCTTACACCCGTATTTTCCCCGCGCCCTTCTTTCGTCGGCAGCCACTCTGCCCGCTCGTCCCCGCCCTTTCACGGATCCTCCCGCGAACAGATAAAAAACTTCCCCTCGCCCGGCAAGCGAATATCCTCTCTGCCGCCTCACACCGGCAAGCGCCGAAATCACCGTATTGTTACCCCGCAAACCGGCGTCAACGGGCAAGTCCAAGAAGCAACAAAGAAATAAATGTCTTCCCGAACCTGTTGCGCAAACCCGGAAAACCGAACAAACCAACGAAAAAAACAAAAGCGAGAAAGACTTTGAAGCCTTTCCCGCTTTAATCATGTAGAAAAACTGCTGTTGTAAGCCGCGGCAAAAAAAGGATCCTTTTTTTGTCACGGAAAATATTATATCAGAAAGTTTATCAAAAGTCATCTAAATTGTTATTTTTGAATAAATTTTTCGTCTTTGGAAAATGCAGACAATAACCTCTTGTTTTAGTTTAAAAAAAGGATCGATAAAAAGAAGCATTTTTGAGAATAACGGAAAAATTTGTCAATAACTATTATAGAGGACAAAAGATGACGACAAACAAGACTATCGGACTTTTTCTGCTGGCGACAACGTTTTTGAGTTCGCCGGCGGGGGCGGCAGCATTGACGCCGACGCCGGACACTATTAAAAGCGAAGCGGCGGGTTTGAGCGGAAACTTCGCTTTAAGCGAACTGGTGGGCGATTTGCCCGAGGGCGCGGTTGAAGTGAAGATCGGTGACAAGAACTACTCTTTTACGCCTCCGGTTCCAAGTCAGGGTGCTGACGCCGCCTATATGATTAATGAAATTTCAGAAGACGAGTTCAACCGGAAGAACCCGTTTCATTTCGTAATGGCGGGTGACGGCATTAACGAAGATGAAGAGGGTAACGTTTATCTTTCCGAAGAAGCATTTTTTAAAATAGAAATAGACACTGAGGCTGATTGGCAAACGGATGTTTATGACACGGATCAGGCCGGCGGCGACATCGCAGTCAACTTCGGAGGACAGGCAAAAAATGCGGTCAGCAATCCGGAAAACGGCAAAATCGGCAAAATCAGCGGCAATTTCATCGTCAATTCAAGCTCCGCAATTTTAAACAACAATTTTGCCGAGATAAACGGTATAAACGCTGACTTTATCAGCAACCAAGCTTATCACGGCGGCGCCATTTATAATAGAGGAAAAATCGGCGATATTTCCGGCCTGTTCATAAACAATCAATCGGAAGGTGGCGGCAATGCCGTTTTCAACCTTGGCGAAATTGTCAACATCGGCGGTCAATTTGTTGATAATCATGATGCATATACATATGAGGCCCGGATGATGCCTATGGTATTAGACATTAGGGGTGGCGGTGCCATTCTCAATCGTGGCACCATCGGTAAGATCGATGCAGAATTTAACAACAACATTTTCAAATATGATAGGGGCGGCGGCGCCATTTTCAAATATGATAGGGGCGGCGGCGCCATTTTAAATGAGGGAGACATCAAAGAAATTTATGGAAAATTCACCGCCAATGAAGGCCCTGCCGGCGGCGCCATTACCAATATGAATAAGATTGACCTGATCAGCGCAGAATTTTATGCAAATTCAGCTGATATGGGATCTGCCTTAGCTAACGGTGGAGAAATAAACGAAATAAAAAATTCTGTTTTCCAAAACAACTACGATTCTGCCGCTGTTCTCAACGATGGCACTATCGGCAAGATCGACGCCAAATTCATTAATAATGTTAACGGCAACAATAATATGAGCAGTGCCATTCTTAACGAAGGTACAATAGACAGCATTTCCGGCACATTCTCGGGAAACCGCACCTATTCATATGATTCTTCGGCGTTTGGCGCTGTTGTCAACGCAGGCGTTATCGGCAATATTGACGCCGATTTCCTGAACAACAGCATAACTGTTTATGATCAGGGCACAGCAAATTATGATTTTTCTCCTGATTACGGTCAGCTTGCCGGAACAGGCGCCGCCATAACCTCCTACGGCCAAGACCTGACCTTTACCGCCGAAGGAAAAGACAACTTTATTTCCGGAAACTATGTAGAATTCGGCACCGCCCGTGACTACCCTGAGAAGTATGGCGTTTTTGCGGAAAGCGGGAGCAAGATCAACCACAATGCCATTTATATGCACTCTTTCAGCCTCGCCGAATTTGCCGTACCGTCTTACAAAAACAAAAAACTTAAACTGACGTTCAGCACCACCGAAGGCGGCAGTTATACCATCAACGACAATATCGACGGCGGTATTGTTGATATTGATAATGACGGCTTTGCCGAAAGGGATGTTGAATATGGTTACAATATGAACCTGACCGGTGACGGTACCGGAACGGTTTATATGAACAACGAAATCATCAATGCCGACACGGTTACTATTGATAACACAACCTTGAAATTCAACAAGTTTACCCACAATGACGGCACCGTCAGCAAAGGCGGTTTCACAACCGGATACAATGACGGCAGAGACGCCGTAACTTCTTTGGTTATGAAAAACAAAGCCAACTTTAACTTGTACAACAAATATCAGGATACGGTTAATCTGAAAGGCTGGAAGGCAAGCGGTGACAGCTATTTGCATGTTGACGTCGACGTTGAGAACTTAACCGCCGATATGCTCAACGTCAACGG
>OODL01001507.1_pt1 | contig 19461 bp, 16 predicted proteins | sample 1671181 | NCBI WGS metagenome assembly OODL01 (sample SAMN06348130, study PRJEB24527) | human gut metagenome | biome: human gut; feature: ankylosing spondylitis patient; material: feces | host: Homo sapiens | place: China | collected 2015-10 | reverse complement strand
TATCGGTTGAGCAAAAGTCAGCGTGGGAATGGTGTGGTATCTTTATCTAAGTGAAACCCCGGTTTCCCACTTGCTGACGGCCTGACGGGACACGTCCAGCTGCTGGGCCATCTGTTCCTGGGACAGACCGGCTTTGCGGCGCAGGTCGATGAGCTTTTCACACAGGGTCATAGAGAATGCCTCCTTTGATGTTGATGGCGTCAGCATACCGAAAAAGGTTGCAACTGTCCACCAAGCGGGGCTGGAAGTTCCGCAACCGACGGTTGCGGGCCGTTTTTTTCAGCCCCAGAGCTGGCGGGAGAGGTCCTGGGCCAGCTTTTCCACTACGCCGGGAGCGTAGGGCAGGGGCAGTCCGGCATCCGAAAGGGTCTCGGCATACAGCTTGCTGCCGCCGGAGGCACACAGGGCGTGATACCGGGCCCAGCCGTCTGCGGGGTCGGCGTCATAGGCGGCCTTCAGCTGCTGGGCGCAGACGATGGACAGGGCGTAGCTGATGACATACCGGGGGGACATATACAGGGCCATGTTGGTGAATAGGTCGCACCCGGCCAGCACCTGCTGCCGCCAGGGGCCGTTGTTCCGGCTGCGGCCGAAGGACTTCTCCGTGCGGTCGAACTCCTCTGCCCACTGGGCCAGAGAGGCGTCCGGATGCTCATACAGCCACGTCTCAAAGGTGTGGATGGAGCAGAAGGCGCACAGCTCCTTGATGACGCCATAGCGGTGCTCCGCCAGGAACTGTCCGGCGTGGTCGCCGAAGAAGTCCCGGGCGTAGGGCTGGGCCAGCAGCTCCATGGTCTTGGAGTGGACCTCCGCCAGATCGGGACTCAGCCCCACATAATCCGCCAGCGGCTGTCTGCGGATGGACAGATACCCCTGGAGCCCGTGGCCCAGCTCGTGGGTGTATACGGTGACGTCGCCGGAGGTGCCGTCGCAGTTGGCAAAGACAAAGGGCATGTTATAGGGCGCGCCCAGCATCTCGCAGAAGCCCATGCCGGAGATCTTGTTGGGGGAGGGGGCCACGTCCAGCAGGTCGTGGCGGACCATCTCGTCGAAAAACGCACCTGCCTCGGGGCTGAGGCTGTGATACATCCGGCGGGCGGCCCGGGGCAACTCCTCCGCCGCCACCGGCACGGCGTTGCCCTCCGGGAACACCAGGGCCCGGTCATAGGGCATCAGCGTGTCCACTCCCAGGCGCCGGCGCTGCTCCTCCTGCAGCCGCAGATACAGGGGGGTGATATGGGTCTGCACCTGGCGGCAGAACGCGTCCAGCTCCGCCCGGCCATAGCCCAGGCGCTGCTGGGCCAGGTCGCCGTAATCGGCGAAGCTGTCGAAGCCGTTGGCCCGGGCCAGGTCGATGCGGGCATGGACCAGCTGCCGCAGGATATCCTCCAGCTGTCCGGCGTTTTCCAGCACCGTCTGCTGCTGGGCGTCATAGGCGGCCTTGCGGCGCGCCCGGTCCCGGCTGGCCAGAGCGGCCCGCAGCTGTCCGCCGCTGAGCAGCTCCCCCTGGACCGGATACCTGGCGGAGGCCGTCAGCTGCTGATACAGGGCCGTCAGCCGGGAGATGTGGGCCTGCAGCTCCTTGCCGCCGGTGTGGAGCCGCTGATCCAGCATCAGCAGGCGGCGCAGCTGGGGGCCGAAGGTCCCGTCCACCGCCGCAGCGTAGGGGCTCTCCGCAATGGCCATGGACAGGGACTGGGTATCCAGCGTCTCCAGCCGGGGCAGGGTCTCCTGCAGCTCCCGCTGGTAAAATTCGTCGGTGACGTCGTGGAAGGCCCGGATGAAGGCCACCGCCTGGCACAGGCCCACTTCCTGCTGGAGGGCGTCCCGCTGGCGGACGATCTCCACCAGCTCCTCCGGGCTCCGGGCCTCCCTGGCCCGGCGGGTCAGGGCGTCATACCGGGCCTGGAGGGCCTCCACGTCGGGACGGTGATAGGGGATATCGGAAAATTTCCAGTTTTCGTTCATAGAATTGCTCCCATCTTACTCTTTCGGATAAATCACGGACAGGGCCATGCGCTCCGGGCGGATGTTGTCCCGGATGAAGTCCAGCAGATCCTGCTGGGTGATGGAGTCGTACACCTCCGGGAAGCGGAAGGGATCGTATCCCTGGAAGCAGCCCTCGGCCGCCGTGGAGGCGATGGCCTCGAAGGAGTTCAGACTTTTGATGGATGCGCCGAAGCTGGCCCGGCGGATGCGCTGGACATAGGCCGGGTCCACCCCCTCCCGGACCACCCGGCGGGCTTCGTCCAGAACGGCCTGCTGCACGGCCTCGGGGTCGTTGCTGTCGCCGCCGCAGAACACATAGGCGGCTCCCGGCAGCAGGTCATAGGCGCTGTCGAAGGTGCCGTTGATCAGCCCCTGGCTGTACAGCCGGGTGAACAGGGGGCTGGACTCGCCCATGAGCACGTCACAGGCCAGGTCTCCCAGAATGTCCAGGCGCATGCGGTCCGGCCCCTCCGGCACCGGGGGGCACTTGAAGCCCAGCAGGAAGGTGGGCATGGCCACCTCCATCCGGTCCTCGATGCGGGTCATGTGGGGGGTCAGGTCCTCCTCCCGGCCATAGTCCCGGGGGATCACGGGGCCGCTTTCCCGGGGCAGAATTTCCCGGGCAGCCCGGAGAACCTCCTCCGGGTCCACGTCGCCCACCACCACCAGGCACATATTGGCGGGGGTATAGAAGGCCTTGTGGCAGTCGTACAGGGTCTGGGCGGTGATCTGGCGGATGCTCTCCACGGACCCGGCCACGGACTGGCGGACGGGGCTGTGGCGGTACAGGGCCTGCATCATCTGGCGATAGACCTGCCACTCGGGATTGTCCTCGATCATGCCGATCTCCTGGGCGATGATGCCCTGCTCCTTCTCCACGCTCTCGTCGGTGAAGTAGGGGACGGACACGAAGGACAGCAGAATCCGGAGATTGTCGTAAAAATGCTCGGTGCAGTCGAAATAGTAGGCGGTGACGGCGTTGCTGGTGTAGGCGTTGGGCTCGGCCCCGCCCCGGGCCAGGTCCTGCATGGCGCTGCCATCGGCGGTGTCGAACATCTTGTGCTCCAGATAGTGGGCGATGCCGGCGGGGGTGTCCAGCCACTGGCCGTCCAGCCGGAAGCGCATATCCATGCCGCCGTAGCGGGTGGTGAAGAAAGCGAACTTCCGGGCATACCCGGGCTTGGGCACCACGCAGACGGGCAGGCCGTTGGGCAGGGTCTCCCAGATGGCCTTTTCCCCGATGCGGGGGTAGGTAAGGGTTTTCATCAGGCCTCCTCCTTTCCGTGCAGGAAGTATACGGTGTCCAGGGTCACGCTGCCGGCGGCGGCTTGAATGCGCTCCGGCGTCACCTGATCCAGCAGGCGCTGCATGGTCTCCGGGTCCTCGCTCTGACCGGTGGCGGCCTGACCCAGGCAGTAGTTCTCCAGGGCACCCTGGGAATCCGACAGGGAGGTCAGGGCGCTGCGCATGGTGCTGCGGGCCCCCTCCAGCTCCCAGGGCTCCCAGTGGCCGTCCCGGATCTCCTGCAATTGATGAAGGATCTCGTCCAGGGCCCGCTGATAGTCGGCGGTCTCGATGCCGGAGGACACCGTGAGGATGCCCTTGGAGCGGACATAGGTGCTGGAGGCGTAGTAGCACAGGGACAGCTTCTCCCGGACATTCATAAAGAGCTTGGAATTGCTGGTGCCGCCGAACAGAAGGTTTGCCAGGATCATGGCGGGCACATCGTCGGTGGCGCAGCGGAAGCCCATGGACAGCTTCCCCTGGGTCACGTCCATGGCCTCGTGGATGATGCAGGGCTCCGCCGGGGCGGCCACGGCACGGGGCGGCTCCGGGTCCTGGCCCGCGCCCCGGGGCAGGGCGGCGAAGGCCTCCAGCAGGGCGTCCTCCACCCGGGAGATGGGGGCGCTGCCGCAGTAGAACAGCTCCAGCCGGGAGGCGGCCATCATCTGTTGGCTGTAGGCATGGAGCTTCTGGTTGTTGATGGCGGCGGCGGCAGTCTCGTCGCCCAGGCGGCTGACGCCGTAGGGCTCATAGCGGCACATCTCCTGCAGAAGCCGCAGGTCCGCCCAGTCCCGCTTGTCGTTGCGGATGGAGCGGATGCTGTCCAGCAGGTTGGCCCGCTCACTGTCCACATACTCCGGCAGATACCGGCCGTTGCGGGTGACGGGGTCCAGCAGCAGCTCCCCCAGCAGGGCGGCGGTGGGCTCCAGCAGCTTTTCTCCCTGGGGGGCGAAGCTGTCGTCCATTACCGAGGCCACAAAGCCGATGCACTGGCACTCCGCCCGCTTGCGGATGGTGGGGTTGATCTGTGCGCCGTAGAGCCGGTCCATGGCGGCGGACAGCTGCTCAATGTCCGGGCAGGTCATGGTGCCCCGCTGGAGCACCAGCGGCAGCAGCGCCCCATAGGACGCCGTTTCCCGGCGCAGGGGGGCGATGAACTGGGCGGACAGGCAGCTGGTTTTGAACTTTTTGGCAGGCAGATAGGTGAGATATACCCGGTCCATGATCTCGCGGCGGGTCTTCTCCATATGCGGCACCTCCAGGATACAATAATACATTATTATATCGCAGGCGGCGGGAAATGAAAAGGACTTTTCCGTAAAATAAGGCTCCCGGCCGGTTGGCCGGGAGCCTTGATAAATTTAAGGGGAATCAGGCCACGCGCTTGCCCTTATAGCGGGACTTGACAGCCATGGCAATCAGCCCGCAGCCGCACAGACCGGCCAGGGTGGACCACAGGGCCGTGCCCATGTCGCCGGTTTTGGGACTGTTGCTGCCAGCGTTGCCAGAGTTACCGGTATTGCCAGCGTTGCCGGTGTTGCCGGTATTGCCGGAGTCGCCGCCCTGACCGGGCTGACCGGGTTGGCCGGGCTGACTGGGCTGACCGGGTTGGCCGGGCTGACCGGGCTGGCCGGGCTGGCCGCTTCCTCCGGCGTCACCGCCGGAGCCGCTGCCGGTTTGCTGATAGCCGCAGACGGAGCACACGCCGTTCACATAATCGTGGGCGCCGAAGCCGTCCTTCTGGCTGTTGTCGGTGACGGTGCAGCCGTCAGCCAGGCAGTCATGCCAGTGATTCTCGCCGTCGGAGGACCAGGTATCGGACCACTGATGCGTATGCTCCTTCACCAGGGGCTTGTCCTCGGCGCTGTACATGCGCCACAGCTGGGTGCCGTAGAAGGGATTGGCGGTGCCCATATACACGCCGTTCTCGGTGGAGCAGATGGTGCGCAGGCCATGGTTGGAGCCGTCGCCGAAGCCGTCCCGGGTGATGGCGTCGAAATTCACGCCGTCCTTGGACACCAGCAGGTCAAAGCCGTTCTCGCTCTGCTGGGCATAATAGTTGCAGCCGAAGTAGTACACAAAGTTGTGGATCGTGTCGTCATACACGGCCTTGTCCAGGGCGGCAAAGATGGCCTTCACGGCGCTTTGCAGGTCATCCTTCAGGCCCTGGGTGTCGGCGCTGCACATAGCCACGCCGGTGACCTGGGCGTATTCCTGGGCAAAGCCTGCGCTGTCCAGCTTCACGCCCAGCAGGTCGAACACCTTCTGCTTGAAGGCCTCATACTCCTCCAGCATGTTCCGGTAACCGGGCACGGGGTTCTTGTCGGCGGACATATCCGTGGCAAAGCCTGCCAGCATCTGATACAGATGGGCGGTATACTTGGTAAACAGGACCTTGTCCAGGAACCAGGTCAGATACTTGTTGTCGTGCTGCTGCAGAACCTCCAGCACGGCGTCCTTCAGCATATCGGCCCGGCCGCTGATGTCGGCATAGTCCATATTGGCCACCTGACCGTCGGTGATCTGGGTGAACTGATAGGTCAGAGTGGAGGTGTCATAGGTGCCGATGTACAGCTCACCGTTGTGCTCGCCGTAGCGCCAGACATACTGGTTGGAGTTGTTGCCCAGCCCCGCGCCCAGGTTGCCGATGGGGCCGTCGGGGAAATAGGGGTTGTCGTCCTTACCGGCTACCTGCTGGAAGTTGCCGTCGGCATCCATGCGGTACAGATAGATGGAATGGTCCAGATCGTTGTACAGCAGCTCGAAGTTGCCGGAGGCGGGGACCTCCGCCAGGTCCAGCATGGGATCGTTGTAGGTGCTCAGGTACAGATAGCCGTTGTACACCCACATGTTGCAGCTCATGGAGTAGTTGATGCCCAGACCGAAGCCGTAGCCACTGGTGCCGTGGTCGCCGATGACCTGGGTCCAGGTGAAGCTGCCGTCGTTGTTCTTGTCGCCGCGGTACATGGCGAAGCCCTGCTTGTTGATGTGGCCGTCGATGGACTTATCGGTGACCATGGTGACATACATGGAGCCGTTATACTCGATGATGTCCCAGATACCACCGCCGTTAAGGCCGTCCACATGCATCACGGCAGGCAGGTTGTCAAAATCGTCCTGATCGGCCACGCGGCGCCAGGAGCTCAGGCCCGCAGAGGGGTCAGAGCTGGCCACGATGATGCCGCCGGGGGTACCCTTGCCGTCATAGTTGTCGGAGGCCAGGCACATATAAATCTCGTCATCGAACACCAGCAGGCCGTGGACACCATTGGAGACGCCCCGGGTGTAGTTGGTGTTGTGATAGGCGATGCGGCATTCATTGGTTTCGGGGTCCACCTCGATGAGGGTGGCGGTGGGGTTGCCCATGCCGGCAAAATAGATCTTGCCCTTGAATTCAAAGGCCATGCGATAGCCGGACAGATAGTTCACGCCCTTGAGATAAGGGGGATAGCCGGGATAGATATCGGGATAGTCCTTGAGAATGTCCCGCTCCCGGAAGATCACCTGGGCCTCGCCGGTGTAGCGGTTCACAGCCATGATCACGGGGGTCCACTGGGACATGGGGGTTTCATCGAAGGTGTCCGTGCCGAACATGACCTTCACAAAATCTGCCGCGGCCCGGCTGGTGTCCACATTCTGGTCCAGCTTGCCCTCCTTCTTCATGGCGTCCAGGGACTTCTTGACGTTGTTGTGATAGATGTAGTAGGTGGAGTTGTAGCAGGTGCCGATGTAGACATAGTCACCGGCCTCGGCCATGGACCAGGAGTAGCTCTGGCCCCGGTCCTGAAGGTCGCCGGTCAGGATGCCGTCCACCTCTCCGGCGCCCAGCGTGGGGTGGGAGACCTTGTCGATGGTGTAGCCGCCCTTGGAGTAAACACCCTGCTCCAGGGGCTCGTAGCTGATGGTGTCGTCGTCATTGCGGACGACGGCTGCCAGTGCGCCGTTGACCAGGCTGACCGTCATAACCAGGGCCAGCAGAACAGCGGTGCAGGCTTTGAACGCTTTGTGCATGTTATCCCGCTCCTTTGAAATAATTTACCTGTCCTTGAACGAAGAACACTTTATCTATAATATGTGCACCGACAGGCACGCAGTATCTTAACATAATTCGCATCCTTTTACAATAGACAAAATCTGAAAATACAATAATCATTTCTTATAACAGAAAAAAGAACGGGCGATGACGGCGTTTTTTGCAGAGTTTTCCTATAAAGGCAGTGAAATGCGGAAAATTTTGACCAAAGACGGTTGCCAAAGGGCGGCAAGGGGTGGTAAAATAAATGCATCCTATTCCAACCGGCGGCGGCTACTCCACTTTCTTGGCCCCCTGCCGGAAAAACAAAGGAGGAACCAGGTCCCGCTGAGACTGGCGGTGCGGCAGTGTGGAGACCTGCCGTAAGGCGCTGCGGCTTCGCCGGGCGCGAGACCGTTCCATGCGGAGGCAGAACGGTTACAGTCTGTATATTATGGCAGAGGTCATTCTGAAAAACCTCAAGAAGGTGTACCCCAACGCGGAGAGCAAGAAGACCAAAAAGGGCGAGCCCCAGAAAAAGGGCAATCTGCAGATCACCGACGAGGGCGTGGTGGCGGTACAGGATTTCAACCTGCACATTGCGGACAAGGAGTTCATCGTGCTGGTGGGCCCCTCCGGCTGCGGCAAGTCCACCACCCTGCGGATGATCGCCGGTCTGGAGGACATCTCCGGCGGCGAGCTGACCATCGGCGGCAAGCTGATGAACGACGTGGAGCCCAAGGACCGGGACATCGCCATGGTGTTCCAGAGCTATGCCCTGTATCCCCACATGACCGTGTATGAAAACATGGCATTCTCCCTGAAGCTGAAGAAGCTGCCCAAGGACGAGATCGACAAGAAGGTCCGTGAGGCCGCCGAAATTCTGGACATCACCCAGTATCTGGACCGCAAGCCCAAGGCTCTGTCCGGCGGCCAGCGGCAGCGCGTGGCCATTGGCCGGGCCATCGTCCGGGACCCCGCCGTGTTCCTGATGGACGAGCCCCTGTCCAACCTGGACGCCAAGCTCCGCAACCAGATGCGGGCCGAGATCATCAAGCTGCGGGAGCGCATCGACACCACGTTTATCTACGTCACCCATGACCAGACCGAGGCCATGACCCTGGGCGACCGGATCGTCATCATGAAGGACGGCTTCATCCAGCAGATCGGCACCCCCCAGGAGGTGTTCGACCACCCGGCCAACCTGTTTGTGGCGGGCTTCATCGGCATGCCCCAGATGAACTTCTTCGACGCGAAGCTGACCCGGCAGAACGGCAGGTATGCCGTCACCGTAGGCGGCGTCACCGTGGAGCTGTCCGACGAGAAGCAGCAGCGCCTGGCCGAGCACAACGTGGCGGAGCAGGACGTGACCCTGGGCGTGCGCCCGGACCACCTGATGCTCTGCGCCGACGGCATCAAGGGCACCGTGGACGTGTCCGAGATGATGGGCTCCTCCGTGCACCTGCATGTGGCGGCCGAGGGCAAGGACGTGATCGTCATTGTTCCCACCAACGGCGCCGCCGCCCACTTCCCCATGGGCAGCGAGGTCAACATGATCTTCGGCGGCAACGTGGCCCACGTTTTCGACAAGGAGACCGGAAAGAACCTGGAGTGGTAAGGGCATAACGGCAATAGAAAGTCTAAATATATCCCCCGGCGCAGACGCGCCGGGGGATATATTTATGCGATGAGCGGATGCTCAGGCCCGGCGCTCCTCGTGGATGAACATGACCAGGAAGCTGACGGTCAGCAGGGCGCAGGACACCCAGATTCCCCGGACGGCGGATGCGCCGGTCAGCAGGGCTCCCAGACCGGCACCCAGGGCGAACAGGCCGATGACGCCGAAATATGTCAGGGCATTGCGCAGGGCCTCCGGCTCATGGGTGTGGAAATAGGCGCACAGGGCCTCTGTGCCGCTGCGCATGTTGCCGATGCACATGGTGCTGGCGTAGGCGTGGCCACGGACCTTGCGGAAGGTCTGCAGCTGCATGGCGCAGGAGAAGGACACCAGGGAATTGGCCACAGTGTTCAGTGACTGGGGCATAAAGCCCACCGCAAACAGCACGGCGATCTCCGCCAGGATAATCAGCTGACGCCAGTGGACCTTTTCCATGTGCTTGAAGCGGCGGTGGATGCATTCCGCCGCGAAAATTCCCGCCATAAAGGACAGAACGGGGATCAGATACCGCAGGCAGTGGTTCCAGGCCCCCTCAAACAGATAGGCGCTGAACAGCACAATGTTGCCGGTCTGGGCGTTGGCAAAAACGCCGCCCCGGCAGAGATAGGTATAGGCGTCCTGAAGGCCGCCGGATACGATGATGAAGGAGGCTGTCAGCATGGATTCGGACATCTGGCCCCGCAGTCGATGGATAAACACAGCTTGCACCAGGCTTTCTGAGAATTGACCGCCCTTCGGCGGCCCACTGATTATACGACAGGGGAGGGGATCCGTCAAGAGTCCGCCGGGGGAGGGGTTTGGAGGGAACGGAGAGGTGAATTTGCGGCCAAATGGTGAGAGAACAGGAGGATTTTTTCGGTTTTTCCGCGTAAAATCCATGTAATAATTCGAAATATTTATCAAATGACAATTTTCAGCAGTTGACAGGTATGGTACAATGGTTCTTATTATGGAATAGAATGTTTTCTCATCCATGCCGCGATCGGTGCGGCGCATACACCAGTAACAGAGAAAGGAAGGTGCCCTGTCTATGAACAAAGACAACCAGCCGAAAAAGACAGAGCAGAGCGCCAAAACAGGGAAAAAGTCCGGAAAGGGCCGCCGTGTGGGGCGGACCATCGGCATCGTCCTTGGTACCATCCTCCTGGTCACCGTGCTGACCTCCGCCATCTTCGTGGGGATCTTCATGACCTACGTCAACACGTCCCTGAAGGGGCATGTGGAGGTGGACATGTCCGAGTACGACCAGAAGGTGTCCACGGAGCTGTACTATCAGGATCCGGATACCAAGGAGCTGGTCATGTACCAGACCCTGTTCGGCGACGAAAACCGCATCTGGGTGGATTTTGATTCCATCCCCAAGAACCTCCGCAATGCCACCATCGCCATCGAGGACAAGCGCTTCGAGAGCCACCACGGCGTGGACTGGCACGGCACTGTCCGGGCCGTGTTCCGTACCCTCACCAACGGCAATACCCAGGGCGGCTCCACCATCACCCAGCAGCTCATCAAGAACGTCACCGGCAACAACGAGAACACCGTCAAGCGCAAGGTGACGGAGGTGTACCGGGCTCTGGCCCTGGAAAAGGACTACTCCAAGGACGAGATCCTGGAGATGTACCTGAACACCATCTACCTGGGCAACCAGTGCTACGGTGTGCAGACCGCCTCCCGGACATACTTCCACAAGGACGTGTCCGAGCTGACCCTGGCTGAGTGCGCGTGTCTCATCAGCATCACCAATAACCCCTCCCAGTATGACCCCCTGCGCAGCGACTGGACCCGGGAGCAGAACCGCAACCGGCAGCTGGACGTGCTGGACGCCATGCTGGCCCAGGAAAAGATCGACCAGGCCACCTATGACGCCGCCAAAGCCGAGGAGGTGGTATTCACCAACGGCTACACCAACCTGGGCAACTATGTGGGGCCCCAGGAGGAGGACGAAAAGCCCGCCGTGGTCAGCACCGCCAACAACTCCTACTTCACCGACGAGGTCATCACCGATGTGGCCGAGAAGTTTGTGGAGGTCTTTGGCCTGACCGACGACCCCGCAGACGCCGACGGCTATGTCCGCACCGCCTTTGAAAAGGCCGTCAGCAAGGTCTATAACGGCGGCTACAAGATCTATACCACCCAGAACCCCAAGATCCAGGACATCGCCGAGTCCGTGTTTGAAAACACCAACTACGCCAAGTATACCGACTCCAAGGGCGAGCCGCTCCAGGCGGCCATCACCATTGTGGACCCCTACACCGGGGATGTGGTGGCCATGGTGGGCGGCACCGGCGCCAAGGAGGTGGACCGGGGCTGGAACTGGGCCACGTCGGCCCGGCAGCCGGGTTCTGCCACCAAGCCCGTGTCCGTGTACGCCCCGGCTCTGGATAACGGCACCATCACCGCCGCCTCCGCCATCGACGACTATCCCGTCCGGGACCTGCCCGGCTACGGCGCATGGCCCTCCAACTCCGGCAGCGGCTTCCGGGGCCTGACCTCCTTCTATACCGCCTTGGTCCGCTCTCTGAACACCTGCGCCGTGCGCACGGTGGAGGAGCTGGGCACCTATCAGTCCTACACCTTCATGGTGGAGAAGCTGGGCTTCACCACCCTGACCCAGGCCGACAGCCAGCAGTCCGGCAACATGGGCCTGGGCGGCTATGAATACGGCGTCACCACCGAGGAGATGGCCGCGGCCTATGGGGCCTTCGTCAACGATGGCGTGTATACCCCGCCCCGGACCTTCTACCGGGTGGAGGATTCCCAGGGCAACCTGGTGTGTGAGAACAACAAGGAATCCCATGTGGCCATGAAGCAGACCACCGCCTACATCATCCGCCAGACCCTCAAGAGCGTCATCACCAGCGGTACCGGCGGCGAGGCCCGGTTCTCCGGCATGACCATCGCCGGCAAGACCGGTACCACCGACGAAAACCGCGACCGTTACTTCGCGGGCTTCTCCCCGTATTACAGCGCCGCTGTGTGGACGGGCTATAAGTCCAACGAGCGGTTCTCCGAGTCCCTGGGCAACCCCTCCGCCGTGCTGTGGCGTGAGGTCATGCGCCGCATCCACGACGGCCTGGAGAACAAGGACTTCAACAGCTGCTCCGGCCTGGTCCAGGTCACCGTCTGCCAGGACAGCGGCCTGCTGGCCACCGACGCCTGCACCCACGATCTGCGGGGCAATCGCGTCACCACCGTCACCGTGGCGGCAGACACCGCCCCCACCCAAAGCTGCAACGTCCACAAGATGGTGCGCTACTGCAAGGACGGCAAGCACCTGGCCACGGAATACTGCCCTGCCAGCAGCGTGGTGGAGATCGCCGCCCTGGATTGGCCCCGTGAGATCATCAAGGACATCAAGGCCCAGGACGACGAGTACCTGCTCCAGACCCTCACCGGCAAGGAGGAGGGCGAGCTGTGCCCGGTGCACAACAAGAAGCCCTCTATCTTCCCCATCATCCCCGGCGATGACGACGATGACGACGACGACACCCGCTTCGGCTCCTGGTCGGATTGGTGGGACAAGCTCCTGCCGTAAGCCCAAGATTTTTCCCAAAATCCCCGCCTCATCTACTGAGGCGGGGATTTTGCAAGGACTTTCACTGACTCCCTTTTCACATTTCTAATAAAAAATTAAAAATTAAATTATAGGCTTTGTGTATTGCTTTTTACAGAAAAAGGCTGTATGATAGGCATGTAAAGCAGAGAGACAAAAAACAAGGATGAATGGTGAATTATATGGCACTGAAGAAGAACCTGGACGTGACGATCCACGAGGCATTTTTGGAGGAGATCCTGCGGGGAAACTGGTTACCGGGCCAGGCCCTGAACCTGGACGAGCTGGCCGAGCGCTACGGCGTCAGCCGGACGCCGGTGCAGCAGGCTCTGAAGCGGATGCATACCCAGGGCATGGTGGTGTTTTCCAGCAAGGGACATTTCTCCGTGCCGACCTTCAGCGAGAAGGAAGTGTGCGACATCAACGAGATACGCTTGCTGCTGGAGCATCAGGCTCTGACGGACATTCAGCGCAAGGCGCTGCCGGTGGACTATCAGACGCTGGACCGTCTGGCCAGGGAGTGCATCCTCTCCAACGAAACGGACGATGTGGTCAGTGCTCGCCGCACGGACCTGGACTTCCACCGGGTGCTGGTGGAGCAGGCCGGGAACCGGTGTCTCAGCGAGGTCTATGACCGGATCCAGGGCCAGTTCATTGTGGCCAACTATCTGCTGGCCAGCCACACCCGGGTGCAGCAGGAGAGCGCCTCCGGCGACCATGAGATGGTGCTCGATGCCCTGCGGGCGGGGGATTTCTCCCGGGCCCACAGCATCATTGAGGAGCATATCCAGGGCGCCTGCCAGAAAATCCTGATCAAAATGCACGCATAAACGAAACGATATCCCCAACCATGAGTTGACGGCGGTCCGGAACAAGCTCCGTGCCGTTATCCACTCCACTGCACAATGGGATAACCTTGAGCCATCGGAAAGGGATATCTTTTTTCAGACCATAAAAAATTAAAAATTAAAAATTTTTCTTATCCCTTCCTACGAAGCAGGTTACATAAAAATCCAATAGATAAAAATGGGAAAGGAAGAATCATCATGAAAGTGAAAGAAACCGCCAAGAAGCCTTATGGTATCTGCCCTGCGTCCATGACCATCTGGAACGCTGACCAGACCTATAACAAGAAGGGCATGGAGAAGTATCTGACCTGGCTGCTGGACAACGGCGCACAGTCCATCTCCATCTGCGGCAGCACCGGCGAGAACGTCGCCATGAACATGGAGGAGCAGCGCGAGATCATCGGCCACGTGGCGTCCTTCCTGAATGGTCAGGTGCCCCTGATCTGCGGTACCGGCCGGTACGACACCCTGAACACCATCAAGATGAGCAAGTATGCCCAGGACTGCGGCGCCGACGGCGTGATGGTGATCCTGCCCTACTACCTCAATCCCCACAAGAAGGCCGTTATGCAGCACTTCCGCGACATCCGCGCCGCGCTGGATATCCGCATGATGATCTATAACAACCCCTGGTTCGCCAGCTATGAGATGACCGTTCCCGAGATCGAGGAGCTGGTCAACGATGGCACCATCCAGGACATCAAGGCTGCCCACGGCGATCCCAACCGCGTCCATGAGCTGAAGTTCCACCTGGGCGACAAGCTGAACGTGTTCTATGGCCACGACTACTGCGCCCTGGAGGGTCTGCTGGTTGGCGCTGACGGCTGGCTGTCCGGCTTCCCCGCCGTTCTGCCCAAGCAGTGCCGCGCCATCCTGGACGCTGCCCAGGCCGGTGATATTCAGGGTGCCATCAAGGCCCAGAACAACATCCAGCCCTATATCGACTACTTCTTCCACGACAAGGTCGACGGCGTGCCCCACTGGCAGGAGATCTGCAAGTACACCCTGCAGGCTCAGGGCCTGGACTTCGCCGGTCTGCCCCGCAAGCCCCTGGGCGAGCTGGATGCGGCCAACAAGAAGAAGGTCGAAAAGCTCCTGGCCGACATGGACTGATCCGGCAGCAGCCGGAAGGAAAGCTATCAACCCCACATACATAATTAGGAGGATCAAGCAATGAAATCCAGCTTTGTGAAAAAGTTTTTGTCCCTGGTTCTTGCCTCTGTGATGATTCTTACGCTGGTGGCCTGCGGCAGCAAGCCCAGCGATAACAACAACAATACGGATTCCACCGCCTTCCCCACCAAAACCATGACCATTGTCTGCCCCTACGGCGCAGGCGGCGGTACGGACCTGGCCCTGCAGATCCTGGCCGAGTGCGGCAAGGACACCTTCGGCCAGACCATCAATGTGGAGAATAAGACCGGCGGCTCCGGCACCGTGGGCCTGACCGAGGCTCTGAACGCCGCCGCTGACGGCTACACCCTGGGCACCTGCTCCGTGGACCTGATCACGCTGCCTCTGCTGGGCCTGGCTCCCGCCGAGACCACCCGCGACGCCTTTGATCCCATCTGCGTCATCAACGGCGAGCCTGCCGCCATCATCGTCCGCGCTGACTCCCGCTGGAACACCATCCAGGACTTCCTGGCTGAGGCCAAGGAGAAGCCCGGCACCGTCCAGCTGGCCAACTCCGGCATGGGCAACATCTGGCACCTGGCTGCCATCGGCATCGAGCTGGAAACCGGCGCCAGCTTCAACCACGTTCCCTTTGACGGCGCTGCTTCCGCCCTCACCGCCGTTCTGGGCGGCCATGTGGACGCCGTGACCTGCTCCGCCGCCGAGGCTGCCTCCAACATCGCCAGCGGCGAGCTGAAGGTCCTGGCTGTGGCCAACACCGAGCGCCTGGAGGCCTATCCTGACGTGCCCACCTTCCAGGAGGTCGGCGTGGATCTGACCATCGTGGCTCTGCGCGGCCTGTGCGTCAACAAGGATCCCCCCGACGACGTGAAGAAGGCTCTGTGCGACGGCTTTGAGAAGGTCATCAACAGCGATGCCTGCCGCGAGAAGATCGAGGCTGCCAACATGACCTACATGCCCCTGAACGCTCAGGAGACCAACGACATTCTGGACAGCATGTCCGGCAACTTTGAGAAGATCATCAACGCTTATCTGAATTCTGCGAACTGATCGTCTTAACCGACTCAAGTGGGCGGTACGCACAGGGGTGTGTACCGCCCACACTCGAAAGGAGAACTTATGAAAAAGCTGAATATTGTATTCTCCGTGGTTCTGATAGCGGTTGCCGCATTTTTCTTCTTTTACGCCGATACCTTCAAGATGCTGCCGGGTCAGACGGAGATCGGCCCCGGCGCTTTCCCCAAGGCCGTTTGTGTGGGCCTGGCAGTGTGCGGCGTCCTTCTGATTATCCAGGAGCTCCGCAAGGGCGGCAGTGAAAAGGCGGAGCTGTTCAGCAAGAAGCTGCTGATCGGCATTGCCACCGCCGTGGCCTATTTTGTTCTGCTGAAAATTCTTGGCTTCGTGCTGGACAGCATCTGGGTCGTGTTTGTGATGATGGCCCTGCTGCTCAACGAGCCGTTCAAAAAGGCGTGACGCTGCTGCTGCCCTTTACCTATGGCATGGACCCCGCGGCCAGTATTTCCATGCTGCTGGCCATCTCCTTCGGCGCGATTTACGGCGGCTCCATCACCGCCATCCTGATCGGCACACCCGGCACGCCGGCCTCGGCCGCCACTATCCCTCTGCTCCGAATTCCTGAAATTTTATCCCCCCGGGAGGCTTCCGCAGCGGGGCGGAAGCCGCTACAATAGAGAAAAATGCGGCGCACCATAGCCGCAAACGGAAACCAGAAAAGGAAGCATGGCCATGATTTCGGAATTGGAAAAGAGAGTGCAGCGCTACTGGACCCAGCGGTCCCACGACTTCGGAACCGTCCGGAGAAACGAATTGGAGGACGAGATGGGCCGGAAGTGGTTCCAGGAATTGGAAAAGCACCTACCGGAAAACGGAAAATTAAAGGTTCTGGATGTCGGAACAGGAACGGGCTTTTTCGCGGTGCTGCTGGCCCAGGCCGGATACCGGGTGGAGGGGGTGGATCTGACCCCGGCCATGCTGGAGGAGGCCCGGGCTCTGGCGGCCCAGCGGGGGCTGGACATCGTGTTCCGGGAGATGGACGCTCAGGCCCTGGACTATGAGGACGGATGCTTTGACGCCGTTATCAGCCGGAACCTCACCTGGACGCTGCCGGACCCGGAGCGGGCCTATGACCAGTGGTTCCGGGTGCTGAAGCCCGGCGGGGTGCTGCTGAACTTCGACGCGGACTACGCCGCCAACGTCCGCAGCCGCAGCACCCAGAACCGCCGGGTGCCGGCGGACAGCCCCTATGGCCATGTGGGCATGACCGACCGGCTGCAGCGGGAAAACGACGAGATCACCCTGACCATGGACGTGGGCCGGGCCCGCCCGGCCTGGGACCGGGAGGTGCTGGAGGGCATCGGCTTTGCGGACTGCCGGGTGGACACCCGGGTGGGGCGGCGGATCCTGGGGCCCCTGGACCTGGAGCACGCGCCCATGTTCGGCATTGCGGCCCGGAAGCCCTGACGGAAAGAGAGGAGCACATTATGCGTACATTTGCCACCTATGAGGAAGAAAATATCCACTACTGGACCCATCGGGCCTCCGGCTACTCCGCCGTCAACCGGGAGGAGCTGGCCACCGATCAGAAGGCCGTGTGGCGGGGTGTGATCGCCGGGAAAATCGCCGGAAACCACCCAGGGAAGCGCCCGGATGAGATCCGGGTGCTGGACGTGGGCACCGGGCCGGGCTTTTTTGCCATCATTCTGGCGGAGCTGGGCTATCAGGTGACGGCGGTGGACTACACGGCCTCCATGCTGGAGGAGGCCCGGCGCAACGCCGGGGCTTTGGCCGGGTGCATCCGCTTCCGGCAGATGAACGCCGAGGAGCTGACCTTTCCGGCGGACTCCTTCGACGTGGTGGTCACCCGGAACGTGACCTGGAACCTCCGGGACCCGGAGCGGGCCTATGGCCAGTGGTCCCGGGTGCTGAAGCCCGGCGGGGTGCTGCTGAACTTCGACGCCAACTGGTACCGCTATCTGTGGGACCGGGGGGCGGAGCAGGCCCATGCCCGGGACCGGGAGAACCTGTGGGCCTCCGACGTCCGGGACGAGACGGCGGGAACGGATGTGTCCGCCATGGAGGCCATCGCCCGGCAGGCACCGCTGTCGGCCCGTATGCGGCCGGGCTGGGACCTGGGGGTCCTGCGGGGCCTGGGGCTGCAGGCAGCGGCGGACACCGAGATCTGGCGGCAGGTCTGGACCAGGGAGGAGCGGATCAACAACGCTTCCACCCCCATGTTCCTGGTGGAGGCCCGGAAGTGTCCCCTGCCGCAGTAAGGTGGCGGCATGAGGCGATACATTCTCAAGCGGCTGCTGCAGCTGATCCCGGTGCTGCTGGGCGTCACGTTTCTGTCCTTCGCCATGATGCGCCTGGCCGGAAGCGATGCCATCACCGAGCTGTACGGCGACAAGGGGGCGGTGTCCCAGGAGATCATCGACGCCAAGCGGGCGGAGCTGGGACTGGACCGGCCGTTTCTGAGCCAGTATTTCTCCTGGCTGGGGGGGCTGCTGACCGGCGACATGGGCACAAGCTATGTGTCCGGCCGGGACGTGTTCGGCACCTTCGTGTCCAAGCTGCCGGCCACCCTGCTGCTGACGGCCCTGTCCGTGGCGGCCACGGTGCTGCTGTCGGTGCCGCTGGGCATCCTGGCCGCCGTGCGCCGTGACCGGTTCACGGACTATTTCCTGCGGTTTTGCAGCTTCATCGGCAACGCCCTGCCCAATTTCTTCGTGGCTCTGCTGCTGATGCAGGTGTTTTCCATCCGGTGGAGGCTGCTGCCGGTGCTGTCGGAGGGGACCTCCCTGCGCAGCGCCGTTCTGCCCACTCTGACGCTGGCCATCGCCATGTCCGCCAAGTATATGCGCCAGGTCCGGGCCGCCGTGCTGGAGGAGCTGAACCGGGACTACGTCACCGGCGCCCGGGCCCGGGGCGTCCGGGAGGGAGTCATTCTGCGCGGAAGTGTGCTCCGGTGCGCCATGCTGACCATCCTCACCCTGCTGGCCCTGTCCGTAGGGAGTCTGCTGGGGGGCACGGCCATCATCGAGAGCATTTTCCAGTGGGACGGCGTGGGCAAGCTGGCGGTGGACGCCATCACCATGCGGGATTATCCCATGATCCAGGCCTATGTGGTGTGGATGGCCATGATCTATGTGGCGGTGAACCTGGTCACGGACCTTTTATACCATGCGCTGGACCCGCGGATCCGACTGGGGGTGAGCCGGGAATGAGACAGCCATCCATCCGGCGCGGCGTCAGAACCCGGCTGGTGATTTTCGGGATCCTGGCCCTGCTGCTGATTCTGTTTTCGGCGTTTTCCGCGTATCTGACCCCCTATGACCCCTATTTGCAGGACCTGAGCCAGGCCAAGGCCCCTCCCTCGGCGGAGCATCTGCTGGGGACGGACCGTTATGGCCGGGATATGCTGTCCCGGGTCATTGTGGGGAGCCGCACCAGCATTTTCTCCACGCTGCTGCTGGTGGCGGCGGTCACCGTGCTCGGCACCGCCGTGGGCCTTTGCGGCGGCTTTTTCGGCGGATGGGCGGATGCGGTGCTCATGCGCGTATCCGATATATTCCTGGCCTTTCCTGGGCTGGTGTTCGCCCTGGCGGTGGCCGGGGCCCTGGGGGGCGGGCTGCACAACGCCATTCTGGCGCTGGCCGCCGTGTCCTGGCCCAAATATGCCCGGCTGGCCCGCAGCCAGACCCTGGCCCGGAGGGAGGCCCCCTGGATGCAGGCGGCGCGGCTCTCCGGCAGCGGCACGGCGGGGCTTCTGCTGCGGCATATGCTGCCCAATATCCTGGGCCCCATTCTGGTGACGGCCGTGCTGGATATCGGCACCATGATGATGGAGCTGGCGGCTCTGAGCTTTCTGGGCCTGGGGGCCAAGCCTCCCATCGCCGAGTGGGGCAGCATGATGAGCGATGCCCGCAGCCTGATGACCACCTCG
>OODL01001495.1_pt1 | contig 19589 bp, 22 predicted proteins | sample 1671181 | NCBI WGS metagenome assembly OODL01 (sample SAMN06348130, study PRJEB24527) | human gut metagenome | biome: human gut; feature: ankylosing spondylitis patient; material: feces | host: Homo sapiens | place: China | collected 2015-10 | reverse complement strand
GTTTTTCTACCACTTGAACTCTGGCCTTGCTCCGGCCGACTTCCTGCCCCGCCTCGTAAAAGGCAAAACAGAGGGCGGCAACCATCACAAAAGTCACCGCCCAACGTATCAGCCTGTTTACCACAGGACAAACGCGGTCAGTACCGCGCCCCACAGCCATTCACCGAGGTTCCAGGCGGTTTTGCCGCCTTTCTTTATCACCATCCGGTCCAAAAATCCGGTCAAGGCATAGCAAACGGGCATCAGCACGCCGCAAACCATGACCGGCACGCTCTGCAAAGCCAGACCGATAAAAAAGCTCCACATCAGTCCGCGCAGCGCCAAAGCTGCAAATCCCCACACCCGCGGATATTCCGACAGGTAAACCGTTTTGCCCTTAAACGTAAATTTTACAGAATTAACGATCTCGTCAATCTGCGGCACCTCTGCCTGTGTCGGACGGCTGCCGTACAAAGCGCCGATATAAGTTCCCCAGCCGAACTGCTGGCCGACGTAAGCGGCAATAAACGTGCACAGCACCGCTCCCGGACACCCCGCCGCCAACGACAAAAAAAGCGGAAACAACAGCTTGTTTCCGCAAAAGTCAAACAACCCGCCGCGAACCCGGTTGAGAAAAGCTCCGCCGGCAATCGCCAAAATTTTTACAATCAACATATAAATTTCCTTTCTTTAAAATCAATTACAACAACAAAAGTCCGGACAATCCGAACCGCCAGGCACAAAGTGCCGTTACCGCCAGCATTCCCCACAACAGCCAGTAAATCCGCCGGCTGCTGATTGCTTTTTCGATCAGCCAGCGCCAAAAACGGTACCGGCAATCGTGATCGTCTTTCATTTTTCCTCCTTTCAAAAAATTATTTTCATTAAAACTTAAGGCGGAAAATTTTCCCGCCCTGTCCCTTATTCTCGCGCATTTATGCATTTTTTGACAACGCCCCGGCCGCTTCGCTGAGGCTCACCCGACCACGCAACAGGTTATCAATCCAACCTGATGCACTTGTTGCCGTTTCCGACGCCTTATCTGTTTCTCATATTGTTATACGCTGCCGATGATAAACCTGCCGACAACAAAGGATTGATATTAACCTCAACCGGTGTTTGAACTATACCGTCCGCCAAACGACGACCGGCATTGCGCCTCATACCGCTCATCAATAATCCGCTCCAATACGGCGAAACCGTTGCTCCGCCGACAGACGTAAGACCTTTTTTAAGCCTGCTCTCAAATATATCCTGGGTTGTCTGTGCATCCGCAAAATTACGGTTCACATCTCTGAAACCGGGAAACTCCCTGTCCATCAACGTCTTCAGATCATTCTCCGCACGTTTCAACGCGCCGGAACGGGAAACCCCGACCTTTACTCTGTTGCCTGCCTCTTCCCGCAACCTCTTTTTCAGCATATCAAATTCCGCCAGACTGCCCGGCTGTATACCGGCAAAAGCCCGAGGATCAATCAAACGCATTTCTGCTATCATATCTTCGGCTATCGGATGTTGTGCGTAAAAATCCGCCACTTTTTCTTCCGGCATCATTTGTCCGCCGTTTTTCGCCATAAAATCGGCATATTTTTCTTCCGCACGGCTTAATTCCGGCGTTTTAATGACCTGCTCAAAGTCCGCATCATACATCTCGCCGTTTCGACGTTCCAAACGATCGGACAGAATTTTTGCCCGTTCGGATAAATCTTCCGCACCGGACATAACCGCATTGCGCATTGTCCGTCGTTTGTTCTCATCGGCCAAAGCTTCAACAAAGGAACGATTTATTGAATTATTTCTTGACGGTTGCAGAGGATGCCAGATATTTCTGATTGCTTCTTTTTGTTCTTGGATATTATTTTGCAAACGATTAACCACATTTTGCAGACTATTTGGCGATTGGTAGCTGCCATAATAAGCGGGATCATACTCCATATAAACAACATCCGGTTCACCCAAATTGAACTTTCTCATTGCCTTTTTGTCCCACCTATCCGGTGCAAATTGCTCATTCCAGACATCTCGACCAACTTCCTTAAACCCGTGTCGAGAATATTCCCCCGGTAAAAAAGTATCAAAAGCATCCAGTTTGGTACCACCGGCAGAAGTAGCTGCCTCCATAATAGAATCTCCGGCTCCTTTTATTCCGCTGCCATTAAACACTGAAACTATGTCACCATCATTTTTGATAGCAAATCCGGTCTTATTGTCATCAGTCAAAAATGACCGCATACTTGCGTATTCTTCCGGACTGTATAGATAAACCTGTTCTCCTTTTGCTCCGGCCTTTTTCTTAAAATCAGACATGGCCTGATAAAAACGATTGGCGTTCTCCCGGTTGGGCGCATATTCATTAAATGATAAAGGCGCATTCACTGCGCCCTTAAAATTTTCAGTAGGTTGCCAATATCCTTTCTGCCCAAATGATAAATCATCTGATTTTATAAATCTATAACCCGGCGATACTTTCCTCGATGCATGAATCCTATCCGCCTTAACAGCTTGACGAGCCAAGCGATCGCGCTCCTCCTGAAGCATAATTTGTAGTACTCTCTGTCTGCTTTTACGAGCATTGGATTCGTTCGCAACATTGAAACGTCCACTACTTTTCCATCCATTATTCCCCACTTGCCCATCGAATCTATCTGCTGGAATCTCAATTGATTTTCCTTTTCCTGTTACCTTATTCCATATATTTTCAATAATACCAACCTCGGGATCATCTGTCAATTGGTTTAATTGCCTTTCGGCCTTTAACAATTCCTTTCCTGAATTATAAGTACCGACAATCCTGTCAGTTACCGGTCTGGCCGCATATTTTGCCCCCTTTGCCCCATAATGCACCCCAAACGGCAATGCGGCGCCGAAAGCCGCGCCCCAGGCCACATTTTCCGGCAGTTCATCCATACTGTCCGAACCCGTTGCGCCGTAGGCCGCACCTTCTAAGCCGCCGCTGGCGCTTGCCAGTTTCAAACCCTTTAGGCCGGCTTTGCTCAAACCTTTGACTAACGCACCGCCCGCACCCTGTATATTTCCACCTAGCTCAGAAGCAAATTTTGCCGCTTTATTCCAGCCGCCCAAACCGGCGCCTTCCGCCGAGCGCTGCAAATCCGCATCAAGCGACGCCAAATGACCGCCAGTCTTCCTGTCCAGCCAGTCCGTCGCGCCCAGAGTTGCGCCGCCGGCCACTCGTCCCAAACCGGAAACAACACCTTGCCCGAAACCTTTCAGCCTCTCACCGGCAATTTCCAAAGCCCCGATCCCCTGCGGACGAAGGCCGGATGCTAACCACAAAGCTTTCGCCTTGTCTTTTTCCGTCAGAGGACGCAGTTCCGGCGGCGGTACTTCTTCCAGTTCTTCCCTATTATCGTTATAACGCACATAATACTCCCGACCATCCGATCCGCGAACCGGCAAACGCCCCTCCAATCGCGCCAGAAGTTCTTCCTTCGTACTTGCTGCAGAATTTTTCCCCATTTCTCATTCCTAATCTATGTCGTTATAAAACAAATGATTTCCGGCTTCATAGCAAGGACTTTTATGTGCCGCCCACTTCGGACGTATTGCCCGGGTATGGTAAAAAGTCGCATTGTTGGTAAAATCTTCCAACCGGCCGGCAACCGCTCTGGCCGCCAGATTCAGACAAAAGGCAAAAACCGGATCCTGCCCGTCAACCTTCTGCAGCAAACCAAAATTCGGATCTTTCCGGTTCCAACAGGAAAACTGCCTCGGTTTTAAACAGGTTTCCGCAATGCCGGGAATTTTCACCCCGTATTCTTCCCGGTAACCGGTAAACCATTTGCGTGCGTTATAACGGTTCATAATGACACAGGCTACCGCTTCCATACCTTCCTCTCCTTCGCCTCTGGCCTCTCCGTAGATGGTTTTGGCCATAATTTCGATATCGCGGTCAGTCATCTTTTCTTTTCCTCCGGTTTTTGTCCGCCAGCATCAGATCCAGTTTAACCTTCAATTCCGTCAGCAGTTCATTTTGCTTGTTGATCAGCAAAATCAGGCCTTCAACCCGGCCGTCATAACCGTCCTGCCGCTTTTCCAGTCCGTCCAGCCGCGTTTCCTGCCGGGCTTTCCATTCCCCGATCCTGATAAAATTATACAACACGCCGAGCATTGCCGCTCCGCCGCTTACCAGCCCCCAGTCCATATATTCCTCCGTAAAAGTAAAAGGGAGCTTCAGGCTCCCTTCCATTCTCCAAATGTTTTTATTCCTTCGTCAGGAAAACTTTCCTGTTCGGGAATATCCCGCAAATACTGACGATACTGCCGGTATTTTTCCCTTTCTTCCTCGCTGATCGGATAATCGGCAAACATGTATTTGTCGGTTGCCGCAATCAGCATATTGCGTTCAAGTCTTCTTTCCGCCGCCTTCATCTGCCGGGGTTTTTCGACGATCCGTCCCTGCTCAACGACAAACGTTCCGTCATCCAGTCCCTTTTGCATTTCGGCAGTTACGATCGTGTCGCCTTCTTTCTCTCCGAGATAGTCAATTTCAAATATCCCGCGATCGGCATTAACCGCCGTTTTTCCCCGGTTGTCGACAACCTGTTTCCAACCGTCGTCAAATATAACGGCTTTTCCGCCTTCGGCAATCGGCGGCCTGTCAAAAACCGCATTCGCCGGCAACAGATAAACAGGCTTTCCCTGCTTTTTTGTTTCCAAAGGATCTAAGAGTGCATCTTCTGCCCCGATATATTCCTTTGTTTCTCCGTCAAACATGTATATTTCCATTTTCCTCTCCTAATATTTTATGCACCAGCTGACGGCGTTGTTTCTCGGCGTGACATGAGAACTGTCGCCGTAAAGGCCGCTTGAGCGGCTGGCGTCAAAATTGACATAGTCAATTACATTTACCGTCCCGGTAGATGTCCCTGCCCAATCTTGACTAATGTTTTTATGAGAGAAGGCTCCGCTTGATGAGGACATCCCGCCAACCTGTTTTCCAAAATCAAGCCGCCCGCTGATATTCGGCAGCCCTTCGGCTTGTCTGGTGCCGATCGCCGAGGAAGTGCCGGAAAGATATCCGCGCAGAAAGTCACCCCGGTAATCCGGCAATTTAAACGTCGTTGAACCGTCACCGGCACCGAAAGTCGTCCCGATTACGGAAAAAAGATCGGCATAAGTTGTCCGGCTGACAACCGAACCGTCACAGTTCAACCAGCCGGAAGGGGCTTTTGTCCCCGGCCACGCAAGGATCATGCCGACCGGCAGCAAATTTTCCGGACTTATCTTCTCCGCCCAATATTTTGCCGACCCGGCCGGTTGTTCCTCTATGCTGCCGACCGCCCAGATTTCGGCCGTATCTGCCGACGACGACGCAGCCGCCGCGTTTTCCGCCGCTGCCGAAGCCGCCGTTTGAGCTGCGGACGAAGATGACGCGGCCGACGACGCCGAAGCTTCCGCCTGTTCCGCCAGAGCATTGACCGCCGCCGTTTTTTCCGCCGCATTGTTGTCAAACGCTTCCTCAAGCCCGTCGGCAAAAGACTGCAATTCCGATTTGACCGTTGTTTCGGCATATGAAGTTATTTCCGGTTTGCCCACTTCTTCAACATAACTATTTAAAATCCGTTCGGAATTCTCCGCCGCCTTATTAATTACATCAACACCGTCGTCCGCCGCTTCCGCAATAACGTCCTTTTTATTTTCGACGCAAACGTCAAGCTCCGGTTTGGCTACCTCGTCAACATATTGTTTGATTTCTTCTTCGCCGGATTTAATGTAAACAAGAGATACGTTGATATCCAACCGCACCTCATCTTGAAAAAGGACTTCCAGCTTGGCCGACTGTCCGGTATTTACATCCCAAATTGCATCTTCTTTTACCATTTTGCTCACCTCGTCACTTGTTCGGTAATGCGGAACACGCCGACCCGGTTAACGTCTTGCGGAAAAATGGTATGCACGTCGTTTTGGTCGGTGGTGACCTGAATATCCGTCACATAATCGCCGGCATCAATGCCGGTGTCTGCCGGTTTAAGCTCAATCCGGGCCTTGCCCTCCTTAACGTCGAAAATTTCCCCGTTTTTGCTGAACTTCAAAACTTTCCTGTCCGCATCATAAACCGACATTTTTATTTGCCAATCCTGAATATTGATCGCTTTTCCGTCGGCATTCCGGAATTGCAACAGAATATCGAAACTGTCCCCCTGCCGGACGACAATTCCGTTTTGTGTCATATACCCTGCCATAACCTAATCCTCCTTTACTTTGATAAAATAATTGAGCGCAATGTTTTTCATCCGCGTTTCGCTGCCGGTCCGTCCCGAAGCGTTGCTCGAAGTCTTGAAATCCGCCGAAGCCGACGCGTCGCTCGCATAATAAACGCCGATGTTGCGGCCGCCGCCGGAACAAAAAGACTGAACCCCCGGCACCCCGTGCGTATGCGTCTGCATCTGATCTGCCTGATAAGAACCGAACTTGCGGCCGCTGTCATAACCGCGCCCGTTGTCATAGCCGCGCACGGCCACGCCGCGGCAGTCCGGCAGATTGAAAGTGGTAATGCCGTTACCGTCACCGAAAGTTTCGCCGATGGCCTCAAACAAGTCGGCATAATCTTCGCGCGAAAGCGCCCGTCCGTTGCAAATCATCCAATTGCCGTGGTCCTTCTGCAAAGCTGAGCATTTAATGTCGCCGATCATCAACGAATCGTTGATAGTCTTTGTAATTTCCGTCTTAAGCTCTTCCACTTTCGTTTCCACTTGCGACAAATTGACCGCGTCCGTATCGTCCGTGGCTTCTTTCACGCGGGTGACCTTGAAACCGCCGGCATTAAGGTTGCCCTTCATCGGCACCACGCCGCTGCGCAAAAAGCACTGGTTAAAACCGTCGGCAAAATTATCGTCTTCGGCGTCATGATGGTCGGTGACAATGTCAATATCGTCGATCCGGTCCTGTTCCCAGCTGTGAAGCCGGGTAAAATTTCCTTGTGAATCAAAAGGCATGTGTTTTCTCCTGCAATAAAAGACCCGGAATGAAGATTCCGGGTCAGAATTAAAAAATAACGTTATTTTTCACAGGCCAGAGCGTAGTTCACTCTCAAATAGCCGTCGTCGCCGACGATCACCGCTTCCGGCTTAACGTCGCGGACTTCCTGCGCAATCAGGCCGATCTGAACCTGCGGCGAACCGATATAATTGAATCGGTATACCGTCAAACCGTTGTCCAGCCGCCCGACCGGAGAAATGTTTTCTTTCAGCCGGATGTCGGACACCGCAGCAGCAATCGTCGCCGCCGAAGAAGCGAGCGAAACCACATCCTGAACGCTCAGTCCGTTACTCTTGCCCTGATACGCATCTTGCGTCGTCACCTGTCCGGCCGCGCTGTTGATGGCATTAAAAATATCCTTCTGAACCTGATAGCCGCTGATGCTGTTTTGCAGAATCTGCAAAATTTCGCTCAACGACTGCTGGCGGGCATTGTTGGTAAAGTTGCCCGCGGTAACCGCGTTGTTCAGACTGTTGGTAAAGGCGTTCTGTCCCTGAATGATGCTCTCGTAAGCGGCGTTGTTCAAGGCGTCATACTGAGAGTCCTGCAAAGACGAAACCGCGTTCTGATAAGCCGTACTGCCAACCGACAATCCCTGGTTCTGCAATTTGGTGTTCAACGCGGACATATCTTCCGAAAACTGTTTGTTCAGTCTGCCCGCCGCCTGATTATATACGGCGTTTTCCATCCGCTGGCGCGCGGCGTCGGAGCCGTCCACGCTGTAAACGTAGTTGGGCAGCTGAGACGACAGTTCGTAAGCGTTGTTGGCAATGTTTTGATAGGTATTGTCCACCGTCGAGGTGTTCAAACTTTTCAGATAGTCGGTAAAATTATTGGCCGCCCACATCGCCTCCGGTCTGGCAGTTACGCTTCTGCTGCCGCTGCTGGTTCCCCCGCCAAAACTGTTAGACATATTATTTCTCCTTTTCTTTCAAAAATTTACATTCACTTTTTAACATGCCGAGAACATAAACGTCCCGGCCGTTTTCCCGGTATTGACGCATTTTGCCTTCATATCGGAAACCGACGCCTTCCGCCAGCCTGAGCGAGGCTTTGTTATCCGTATCAATCAGGGCGTTTGCCCGCCGACATCCCCAGAAGTCAAAAACAATACCGAAAACCGTTTGCAGAACGCGCCGGCTGCACCAACGCTTATCGTCCGCATAAATGCTGATCCACACGTCGCAGCCGGGCCGCAGGTCCGAAAACAAAACGCCGCCGGCAAGCTTTCCGCCGAGCAGAAAACCAAGACTGCCGGCAATTCTTTCCGCCGGCAGCCGCATATTGAGCTTTCGGCAGATCAACGCCGACAAACGCCCGTCGTCATCGACCGCAATTTTACAAAATTCCGCCGCCCTGCTCATAGCGTATCCCCGTATTGTGCCACTCGATCAGATTGCCCCGGGTTTTGGTTTTAAATACGACGGAACATTTGAAACCGCTTGCACTGCAACATATCCACCGGTTATAAACCGCCCCTTTCAAAGTGGCCCATTTGGTTCCTTTCGGCATGCCGAGACTGCTCCATTTGGTAGAAACGCCGCCGCCGGCCCATTTCGTCAGCCCGGTATTGCCGATGTTTTCCTGATACCCCTGCTCGCTGTCGTCAAAATCGGTATTGACATAAATGTTCAGCGCAAAACGGGTTGAACTTTTGGTTCGCGGATTAATCATCTGCACTTTTTTCAAATTGCCGCAGCCGAAATCGGAATACGCCTGATGAATATTGCCCAAAATATGCAGTCCGTTGTCCGAATATCCCTCGTCAAACAGATAAACACCTGTTTCCGAACCGAAATACAGACGCCCGGAAAGCAGCCCCCAGCACAGGGAAAGAATATTGGTAAAACGGCACCACGCGCCGGAACTGAGATTGATCACGTGCTGTTCAAACTGCTTTCTCACCGGCACGTTAAACAGGGCATATCCTCCGCGGGGATAAATGATGCCCTGCCAGCCGGGCAGGGTTTTGTTGTCGCGCACCCTTTCCAGTACCAACCCGCGGATTTTGTCGCTGTAGGCCAGTCCGGCGGTTCCCCCCTGGGCCAGCGGCATTACCTGGGAAAGCGGAACATATCCGTCTTCGGAAATCATCACCACGTCTCCCCGGTACTGAAACGTGCAGCGATATCCGATCGGACGGCTGACGTAATATTTACCCTTCAAACTCCAGTCGTCCGCGTTGCTCGGATCGGAACCGGCATAAACCAGAACTTCCCCTTCGGAAGTGATAAACAGGGTCAGGTCGTCAATCCCCTGCCCGCCGTCCTGCGTCCAGCCGGCAACCGCCTGCAGACAGCCGCCGCGGGTCACCAGGGCGGAAAAGTCAAGTTCCATCAACGTCCCCTGCACTTCTCCCGCACTTTCCGAATACCAGCATTTCAGCGAATTATGCTCAACGAAAAAAAGGCGCTGCTTCGACATCGCCACATTGATCAGCTTCTGCGGATCAAGGCCGCTGCCGGTAAATTCGGCTTCTTTCCATACCCACTCGCCTTCTTCGTCTTTCTGCCAGCTCAAAGGCTTGTCGTAGCCGTTGCAGGCCAGAATCCGGTCTTTGAACTGCACATACTGCCAATTGTTGTACTGATGATCCGAGCTCACTTCCCTGATGTCGGCAGGCGTGGAAACGTCCCAGATTTTACCGTTGCCGCAGGCAAACAGCCGGTCGCCGTCCGCATGGCGGAACTCAATCAGGGTTTCAACCTTGACTTTGTCGTCGTTCAGGGCATACGCCCGATACCCGCCGCGCAGGCAGACTTTCGTTTCCGAGGGATAGTAATTGTCCATGACGATCGCGTCGGTTTCGCTCATCGTATCCAGCCCGTCGCGAACGTTCAGTCCGCCGGTCGGTGCCGGAAGCGTATAGTTGTGAGACCGCCCGCTGCGGTTAATTGTCTGATTTGCCATGAATGATCACCCCCGCGTCAAATTTTTCGCCAAAACCGCCGGCAGCCAGGTTTATGTCCTTTGCCGCCAGCGAAGAGCCGAAGCGCTTGCGGCACTCCTTTTCATACTCGGCATATTCTTCTTCGTAACTCTGTCCGTTTCTCGCCTGCAGGCGCCAGCGGATCGCCAGTTTTACCAGATATTCGTCAAAGACCGGAATGTCGGTGTCGGCGCTGAGCTCCGTCTTCTCGGCAAACATCTGTCCGTCATAGGCAATCACAGCCGACCGATACTGAAACACGATCTTAACGTCGCCCGGCGGCGGCGTCAGAAAACGGAACATCGAATTTTGAATCTTAAATTTCACGTCGCCCGTCGTGTCGTGAAAATACTTCTCCCGCTGCCATTGCTCCGGCGTAACCGCGCCGATAAGCTTTTCCGCACCGTCGCGGATATAAACCGTATTGTTCAAAAGCTGATAAAAATCCGGACAAAACGACGCAATCGGATAATCACTTTTGCCGGCCACCGTCCGCAAAACCCCGTCCTTGGTCAGTTCCTGCCAGTCGCCGTAACGAAGCAGCCCGTTCAAAGCGTCATTGGCAACGCTTAAAAAAATCTTTTCGTTCTGCCCGGTGCTGCCGAACAGCGTCGTCGGCGCCTGCACGCAAACCACCGCCGCCACGTCCTGACAAATCTGCAATATGTTTTTCATTTTTCCTCACTTTCCGTTTTCTTTCTGCCGTTTCCCGTTTTCTTTTGCTTTTTTAAGGACGAAATCTCCTCTTCAAGAAACCTGATCCGGTTCTTATATTCCTCTTCCTTCTTCTGCCATCGCTTAAGCGAAAGGTTGTCCCTGGCCTGTTCCAAAAACTTTTCCGCCAGCTGGCGCTCTTCTTCCAGCCCCAGCTGCCTGGACTTATCCGGATCAACGGCTGCCAGCGCTTCCACCGTGAAAATGCCGTGCACTTTCAGTGTTTCCACTTCCGCCCGGTTCAAAAAGGCAAACTGTTCCAGCGGCGTTCCGTCCACCACCTGCTTTTTCCCCAGCTGATAACGGGCATATTCGGCCGGAAAACGGCGGATTTTCTCCTCGCTGGCCGGTTGGTCGTATATCTCCGATGTATTGTCCTTGATCCTGATCTCGCAAAAGCAGACAAGCTTAAACTTCGGCAGTCCGTTTTCCCCGACTTCGCCGGTTTTGACCGCCCGGTCATAAAAACGGGCGGCAACGCCTTCTTCGCTGCCGCTGTTGTTGGCAAATTTTTCAAACATCGCAAAATCCATTTTATTCTCCTTAACAAAAAAAACGGCAGTCACCGCCCCGAAATAAAAAAAGAAAGCCCGGACCAACTCCGGGCTTTCCCGCTCAACAAAAGACCGAAACTATTCGCCCTTGTCAATCAAAACGCCCTGCAGGGCGGCATTGGACATGGTCATGTTTCCGGCCCAGCCGACGATCTTGTAAATCGCGTCCTGGTTAACCGCCATCCGCTCGCCGCCGATCACCTTCATGTCGCGGTCCTTGTGGCTGCGCAGATAAATGTAGTTGGTGTTCAGGAAATACATTTTGTCTTCCGGACAATTGCCCCCCTGACCGCCGTCAAACACCACGTCGGCGCCTTTGAAGCGCAGCGAGGTAAAGCCGGCTTCCGCCAGTTTCGGCTCGGTATAACGCTGCAAAGCAGCCAACGACTGCTCAAACATGGAATACAGCGAATTGCCGGCAATGATCAGATCCGGTTTGTCGGAGCCGCGGCACAGAGAAAGATACATCTTATCCATCGCCGGACGCAGGGTTTCCGCGGTAAAGGCCGTCGCTGCGGTCGTCGACTGGTTGCGCCAGAACTCGTTGCCGGAAGTCGCGCGGTTGATACCGCCGACGGTTCCGGTTGCCGGCGCGTCGGCCACCAGCAGGGCCAAACCGCCGATCGCCTTGCCGCTTGCCGCGGTACCGTCGCCGTAAACGGCTTCCGACATCTTGTTGCACATGGTCTTCTGGGCGTTTTCGATCCGTTTTTCAAACAAATCCATAATCTGGTATTTGCCCGAGTTTTTCAGCAAATCCTCGCCGGAAACGGCCACCGGAACCGCACACAACTTAAGACTGTATTCGGCCGCGGTAAACAGCTGTTTCGGAGTATATTCGATCGAATCGTACCCCGAATACCAGCTCATGTCTCCTTCGCCGTATTCCAGTTCTTCCAAAATCTTGGAACCGCCGTAAACCAGACGGTTGTGGCCTTTTTCGCGCAGACGGTTCAAAAGGGCGTTGTTTTTGGAAACGGCATCGGCGATTTTGCCGCTGCGGTTTTCCAAAGTCGTGGTAAAAATATCATTGTAATTTGCATTTGCCATTTTCTTTTTCCTTATAAAAAAATGATTGGTTTTATCGTTTCGTATCCATAATTATTTGTTTAATCTTCAAGTTCCGCGAACTTTCTTTCCAAAATCTGACGCGTGGTCAGTTCCTGTTCGTCATCCGCCGCGGCGGCTCTGCCGCGCGGAGAAAAACCGGCGGCTTTTGCCTTTTTGGCCGCTCTGGCGGCAGCAGCGGCGGCGGCGTAATAACGTTCTCTTTCGTCAAAACGTTCGCGCAAACGCTGCAATTCTTCGCACAACAAACCGATTTTTCTCTCGCAGGCGTCGGCCTTGCCCGGTTTGCCGATAAAATCCGGCTCAAGTCCGTAGGCTTTGGCCAGATAACACAGGGTGTCCCGCGGCGAAGCCTCCAGCATTTCCTCGGCAAAAATCAGTTTTTCGATCCAGTCTCTTGCCGACTTAAATCCGTGACGGCATCCTTTGGACGAAAACTCTTCGTCAAGAAAACGCTTCTCCCGCAGTTCTTCTTCCAGCCGGGCAAAAGCTTTGGCAATTTCATGTTCCCGATAATGCAGATAACGGCGCATTTCCGGGGGAAGAGTCATAAACATTTCTCCCCACTCCTTGCCAAAAGAAGCGGGCGCCTGCAGAAACTCGTCCGCCGGCGCCTCCTCTTCCGTCAATTCCGAAACAAACGGCGCCGTCTGCTCCGGTCTTGATCTCTCATATTTGTCAAACTGTTCCTCAAGGAACCGTCTGGTTTCACTTTTTTGCATACCATATACTCCTTTTGTAATTTCGAATAAACTCAGCCCAGAGTTCTCTGCGCTCAGTCCGCTCATTATTAAGACGCACCGCACGGCGGAAGGCGTCCGAATAATCTCCTGCCGGGGCAAGCCGGTTTTCCTTTAAAAAACGATCGACATCCTGCTGGCAGGATGCCGTCGAACCGTCCGGAAGCACAACTTCCTCCGTCCATTGTTTGTTAAAGTAAGTCACTTTCCGAGCTCCCCGTTTGCCTCCATGTCCAGCTTCTGCACCTTGATCGCCGTTTCAGCGTCAAGCTGGCGGTTTTCAAGGTCAATCCGCTGCTGTTCCAGCTTTTCCTTAATTTCCAGTTCTTTCGCCTTCAACGCGTTTTTCTGCATCTCAAGCGCCAGCATCGGATTTTGCTGCGGCTGCTGCGCCGCCTGCTGCTGCATTTGCTGTTGCTGTATCTGCTGTGCCTGCTGCTGTTGTTCCAAAAACGCCGTCACGTCGGCAAACACTTTTTCCAGCACGGTTTCAAACACCCGTCCGCGCGGCAGCGTGTCTACGACGGAATCGATCATGATTTTGTAAAGCGGCAGCAGAAGCGGCTGCTGGCTGACGGTGGAAAGCGCCACCGTCACCATTTCATTAATCGTCTTAACGGCATTGATCGTTTTGCCGCTTTCCTCCTCGCGGTTAAAAACGGCGTCGGTTTCCACGCTGAAAAGCATTCCCCGCAGTTTTTCGGTCTTCAGGATATTAACGGCCTGATTGACCAAAGCCGCATCCTGCCGTTTGTCCTGATCAAGAAAACCGGCCAGCCGTTCGGGATCAAACATTTCGCAGATGATCTCCGCCTTGATCCGCAGCAGATCACGGATAAAACGCTGCATGTCGTTTTGCCGATCCTGATTGCGCAACGTCCCGAAATTGGTCTTTTTAACCACCGCGGTCGCCGTATCGCTGCCGTCGGAAGAACCGCGCATGATGTCGCTGACCCCGGTTACGTCAAAAATGCTCGCAATCACGTCCTGCCGGCGAACAGCCAGCTGTTCCAACGCCGTCACGTACTGTTCGATCGGTGCAAAGTCAACGACCCCGCGGATGCCGCCGTTTTCCCGCAGTTTGACAAAGTCGCTCACCGCCACCAGCGTCACGTCTTTGCTCAAAATGTCGGCCAGTTCGGGAAAAGCGTTGTCATAAGCGCCGCTCACCTTCAAAGCCTGCATCGTCAGCTTCATCCGCGAATTGATGCCGTTCAGCTCATTTAACATTTCCCGGATCATGCAATAATCCGGCACCGGGATAATGCTGTTGTTGGTCATGGTGGCGAAAATCGGTTTCGGACAAGGGAAAAAGCCGTTGACGTTCAGCAGATTGTCGCTTACTTTCAGAAACTTGTCGGCAACCGCCCGCGACAGCCAGTAGATTTTGCCCGAAGTCTTGTCCCAGATTTCGTATATGCAAACGTCCTTCCGTCCGCCGCCGTTTTCCGAAAATTCCTCGTCAAACTCCTCCTCGGCGGCTTCCCTGTCCATATAAATTTTGCGTGCGATCCAGGTCACGTCCTCCCACACGCCTACCCGGTCGGTGTCGGTCAGAAAATATCTCGGATCCAGATAAACAGATTCCACTTTTTCTCCGGTTTTGACCGCAATTTCGCTTTCCGGATCAAGCGGATCGGGCTGCGTTTCAATCACCGGCTTGTACTGTTCCCAGACAATCCCGGCACCGGAAATGAGAAAATCATTTCTCGCATATTTGATCACGCTGTCAAAATCAAACTGCTCCAAATCCCACTTCAGAGCGTTTTCCAACATTTCACAGGCAAGTTTTTCGGCTTTGCCGGCATTTTTGTTGGAACGCTCGACATAAAATTTCGGCTGTTTGAAATAAAGAAACGGCTTCAGCGTTTCGACCGAAGACCAGAAAATGTTGTATTTGCCGCTTTTGCTGCCTTTGCTGTCCTTGTAAAAATCCCTGGTTTCATCCACCAGCTCATAATATTTGGCATAGACCTTTTCCGCTTCGTTGATTTTTTTCAGCCATTCTTCAACCAGACCGCGTTCGTCCGTCTTGTCTTCAGTCATCGCACAACACTCCCAATATACTGTTTTCGCGCACGGCGACCACATCTTTTACCGGCGTTTCCAGCTCATCAAAAACATGAAACAACACCCTGTCGCCCGGTTTTATCCCTTTCACCTGCCCGCCGACGCTTTCCACGACGCCGACGGTTCTCGGTTCGGGGATATCGGAAACCAGCAAAACCCCGCCGGACGTTTTTTCCGCTTCCGGCTCCAACCGGACGAATATCCGGTCGGCAATTGCCTTGATCTTCATATTACCTCCTTAAAAAAAATGTTTTCTCCGCAACGGCATCATTTCCGCACCGCCGTCAGAAAACTATTTGACCCAGTATTTTGATAAATCGCCGCTGACACCGACAGGCAGCGACACATCCAGCCTTCCGTTGCTGATATTGTTGATTCTGTCATAAATCTGCAACGGACGGTTTGCGAGATTTTTCGCAACCTCACGATTATACCTGACATCAAGCGTATCCCGATACGAAGGAAATTCGGGCTGCAATTCATCCATAAGCTTATACAGCTGCCGGACGTTGTTATCCTCCGCACCGCCGGCCGGGAACCGGTTCAGGCGCACGCCGTCGTCAAGATGGCGCCCGGCAGCCTCCAACACTTTGAAATCGGTGTCCGGAAGATTGACAAAGGCGGAATTCTGAGCCCTGACGTTCTTGATTGCATCCTGTATCGGCGAACTTTCCCGGGCAAGACCGCCGATTTTCGACAAATATATGTTATTGTTCGGAAACATAATTACTCCCAGATCATTCTTCGGCGACTTTGTCGATTTCAAAGACAACGCCGGTCCGGTAAACTGTTCAGCCACATATCTCGGTTTATCGGTCGCAAACTTGTTGAAAATTTCCTGTTCGTTTCTCTGCATCAGCAAATCATACATCGGTTTCTGCCCGTCGGCCTGATATTTTCTCATCGTATAGAGTCTGAAACCTTCCGGTTCCTTTTTCAACATGGAAATATCCGGTGCTTTGAGAGTCCGGTTAAGCGTATGCACCATTTTTTTGCGTCCGTCTTTGGTAAAATGGTTAATGTCGCCATACAGTCCCATACCGCTTTTCTGCGCTTCCTGCCTCAAACGGGTCTGATACTGAGGCAGCGTATCATATTTTAACGGAGTCATGGAAGCGGACGGCAAATTTTCCAGTTTGTTGGTAATGTCCAAAATCTCCAAATCGCCGGCGGAAGCCAGACTGTCGTACTTCTTTTTGCTGGCCGCAATCGCATTGTCCCTTGCCTCCTGCATATTGGCCGGATAACGCGTCGGGATGTTCCCTTCTGACTGCATTTTTCGAGCCATGCGCATGGACTTGTTAAACCCTTTCTCACCGGTAACGCCGTTTTTCATATTGGCAATTTCATTAAAGCTCTTGCTGTGTTTTGCCAAAAACGGTCCCAAAGCCGTCATGCCTTTACGCAGCGTTTTGTCCATGCCGTAGCCGCCCAAGGCGCCGGATATCCCTCCGATCAGCAGATTCTGAGGCAGATCGGCCAAATTTTCCGTAGCAAAACCGGCATTCAGCATCCCGTCAATTCCGCCGCCGACCGCCGCCAGCTTTGAACCTCTCAAACCGGTTTTGATCAGTCCCTTGCCTAAAAGACCGCCGCCGCCGGCAACATTTCCGGCCAGTTCAAGCCCGGCACCGGTTAATTCGTTCAAAAGGCCGATCCCGGCACTGTCGGCAGCTTCCTGCAACCGCTGCTTACGTTCCGCATAGTTTCCGCCCAACGTGCGGTTCAACCAGTCATAAGCACCAAACGTCGCGCCGCTGGCCACCCGTTCCGCTCCCTGCAGCGCCTGACCGCCGACGTCCAGCCAGTCCCCGAGATCCATGCTTTTCAAACCTTCCCACAACGGATTGGCATTATTCCACTTCTCCGCCTGCTGACGGTTCCTTTCCGCCACAATCTCCTGCGGACTCATCCCCTGCGGCTGCTTCGGATCTCCCCAATCATCAAGATTAAGGCGTTTGAATTCGTTATCTATCAGCCGGCAGGTTTCCTCATAGGCTTCCCGCTGATTTCTAAATCTGTCATAACTCATTTGCTTGTTCCTTTTAAAAATTAATCAGTTGCCGCAACAGCAAACAAAAAAAACGTAAAAAACGGCAGTCCGCCGTTTCTCTTTCCTGTCCCTGCCGCCCGTTCATAAAAGGGTTAACGTTTTTGTACCGGTAACCCGTCTTTACAAGACTTTCCCGTCTTATAAATGATGCGTTCCAAAATTTCCCGCGTTGCCCGTCAACAATGCGCCGCCTGCCAGAGAAATTTGCCCTCACCAGCCGCCGCCGGACGTTTTTTCCGCCAGACTGAACATTTCTTCCACCGACACTCTGCCGTTTCCGTACAGCTTCGGAACGCCGTAGTCATATACCGGCTCGGCAAAAGTCAGAGCCAGCGCGTCGGCCTTGTCCGGCGAACGTCCGAGTTTTTTCTTGATTTCCTCTTTGTCCTCCAGCTGCAGCCGGCCGCGCCCGTCAAACTTTTTGTTCACGCTCACCAGTTCGTCAAACAAATCCTCGTCCGCCGGCAGCTGCGGCGGCGGCAGTTCTTCCAGCCAGCGGTTGATCTTGTCCCACATTTCCGCCCGCCGGTTAAAATAACGATCCGTCTTCAGCGCCTTTTCACCAAAGTAAACGCCGCGGATTACTTCGCTGAACCCTCTGTCTTTCAGAATGTCATACACACCGGCTCCCTGCCCGCCGATATCCATGAACATCCTGAGCGGACGGTACTCCTCAATAACGTTGGTGGCAATATTGGCCACTTCCACGTTGCTCTGCTTGCTGTAACATTGAAAACCCGTGCACAACCGGCCTTTGCGAAAGCAAAAAGTGGTCTTGTCGTCACCGAAACGTGCAATGTCCAACCCGACCACAAGCGGTGAAGTCGTCGACGCAATCTTCGGCTCAAAAGCCCGTCGCACCGCCGCCGCGCCGATCAGCCGCTCATTACCCTGCGACATCGGCGCTCCCATCCATATATGCTCGTAGCTCTCGGGATTTTCCCGCCGGCATTTTTCCGCCAGATAACGCATTTCTTCGGGACAAAAAGGATTGTCGCAATAGTTGACCCGCCGCAGCCAGGTCCGTTTGTCCGGGTTGGCCGCCACCGCCGTCCACAACGGATCGTTTTCATAAAGCCGGTTCATTGAAATCCAGATTTCCGATCCGTCTTTGCGGATTGTCGGCTCCAAAATCTCCCAGCTTTTTTTACTGATCGTCTGCGCTTCCTCGATCCAGGCAATATCAACCCCTTCCAGCGATTTGATCTTCTGGCTGTCCTGTTCGCGCAGCCCCTTAAAAATAAACCTGGTGCCGGTCACCAGGTTGTCAATTCTGTCTTCATACACTTTATAATCGTTCAGCCCGTAAAAGGCGATCCGGTCGGAAAGCAGCTTATGCACGGAATCTTTGATCGAATCCTGAATTTCGCGCAGACAGGCGATCAAGAGCTTTTTTTTCCGTCCCAAAAGCAGCAGGCTGTCGGCAAAGGCATAGCTCTTGCCGCCGGCCCGGCCGCCGTAACAAAATTTAATCCGGTATTTTTTCATCATCAGCGGCGCAAATATTTCCGGAATGCACGCCGTTATCTTCTTCATTTTTTACCCTCCGTTCCGCTTTTGTTTCACAATCGCCGACAAAACGCACCAGCACCTGCTTCAACTCGCCGTCGGCCGCCCGGTTCTTGGCGTCTCCCTTTTCAACCCAGCCGTGGTTGGCCTTCAAAGCCGTAATCGACATGGACGAATTGTAAAATCCGAGACCGGCCGCGTTCATCAGCCATTCTTCCTGATACAAAACAGCCTTCAGATAGGCCTCGGCAAATTCCGGATGTTTTTCCCGCCATTTTTCCAGCGACCCGATCGCCACGCCGATCTCGTCGGCAAACCGGACAAACGTCGGACACGGCGCCGGTACTTTTTCGCTGACCTCTTCGCTTTTGTCGTTTTTCCTGCTGTACACCGTTCTTGTTTCCCGGATATACAAAGGTGCGTTCTTAAACCATGCCACCAGTTTTCCCGCATATTCGGGACGATATTCGTCTGCCTTTAACTTCTTCTGCATTTTCTCCTGCCGTTTTTTCAACCACCATACCGTCAACGCTTTTCCGCAAAATTTTCCGCGCCGGCGGCAGACGCGCTTTCGCCCGTCCGGTACCCGGCCGCTTTCGCCAACCGAAGGCGCGCCGCTTCCTCACGCATACGAAAAAAGGGCGTCGTAAAAAACGACGCCCCGCTTCAGGAAACAATGAAAACATCGGAAACAAAAATTCCGGCCGCAGCCGGAAACCTGGTCAGATACCAGACCACCGGAACAAAAAACACTTGTCCGGCAGATAAAAAAACGGACGAATCGGCAAAATCGCCCTATTCGTCCATTATGGAAATAATCGATACCACACATTGTCGAAAAAATCAAGTCTTTTATGAAAAACTGTGGATAATTTCCGAAGTTATATAAAATTAATAATAAAAATCAATATGCTATGAAAAATATTTTTTAAAACCATCCTGTTCTGTCTTTACGGACTATCTTGCACACCGGG
>OODL01001486.1_pt1 | contig 19731 bp, 16 predicted proteins | sample 1671181 | NCBI WGS metagenome assembly OODL01 (sample SAMN06348130, study PRJEB24527) | human gut metagenome | biome: human gut; feature: ankylosing spondylitis patient; material: feces | host: Homo sapiens | place: China | collected 2015-10 | reverse complement strand
GCTCAAAAGGAAACCCAAATAAGGTTAAGCTTGAGTTCTCTAACAACCCTAACAATGGCGGAGAGGGAGACAAAGGGGAGACTCCGGAAGATACAGTAATCGTATTTACATACAAGGTTGTAATCAACAAGGTAGATGAGAACAATAAAGCACTCGATGGTGCAGAGTTCACTCTTTATAAAAAGATTAAAGGCGAAGCAGACAAAGAAATCAAAGCGGTAATTTCCGGTGATAAGAATGATGTCTTCACATTCAGCGGTCTTGATGATGGTGATTATGTACTTAAGGAGACAAAGACTCCTGATGAATACAATACTGCAAATGATATTGCATTCACAATCACAGCAGACCACTCAATTGAGTCTGATGCTCCTGAGCTTAATTCATTAAGCGGAGATAAGGTGACCGGTAATATTACACTTAAAGCAGATAAAGCTGAGGGTAGCTTAAGCACACCTGTACAGAACTTAAAGGGCTCAGTCCTTCCTTCAACCGGTGGTGCCGGACGTGTTGCAATTTATGTAATCGGTGCTATATTAGTTGTAGGTGGCGGAATTGTTCTTGTAACAAAGAAGCGTGTTAAATAATATCATTTTATGATAAAATATATCTGCCATGAGCCACTTTAGTGGTTCGTGGCAGTTACAATAGGCATAATTATATTATGCAAATGATAACAGTAAGGAGAGTGCTATGAGAAGAAAATTATCAACTATTTTGTTTGTCATAGTGTTTCTTGCAGGACTGTCCTTACTGCTATATCCGACGGTGAGTGATTACTGGAATTCATTCCATCAGTCAAGGGCAATCGCAAGCTATGTCGATGCAGTAGACAATACAGATGAACAAAAGCTTGAAGAAATGAGACAGGCGGCAGAGGCTTACAATGAAAAGCTTTTAAGCAAGCAGGACAGATATGATATGTCTGATTCGGACAGAGCAGAGTATGAAAGCCTACTTGATGTATCTGGCACAGGAGTCATGGGCTATGTTGAGATTCCGTCCATCAATGTCTCATTGCCGATTTACCACGGCACAGATAATACAATACTTCAGATAGGTGTTGGCCATATCGAGGGCACATCGCTTCCGGTTGGCGGAGCAAGCACACATTGTGCTGTTTCAGGCCACAGAGGACTTACGTCATCTAAGCTTTTTACGGATATTGACCAGATGGCGGAGGGTGACACCTTCAAGCTGTATGTGCTTGGTGAGACGCTGACCTACGAGGTTGATCAGATAAGGATAGTTTTACCTGATGAGCTTAATGACTTAAAGATTGAGGAAGGTCAGGATTACTGTACTCTTATCACATGTACACCGTATGGTGTGAATTCCCACAGGCTTCTTATCAGGGGTCACAGGATTGCGAATGATGCACAGGGACTTATTGTCGAGGATGTAAGGCAGATACAGCCGTTACATGAAGCCATAGTGCTTGGTATTTTGTTTCTGGTTTTGTATATTGTAATTTGTAAGATACTTAGTAAAACGATATTGTATAGATTCAGATAGAATCAGGAAGGAGGAAAAATGCACAATAGTATAAAAAGAGCTGTCAGTATAGCTATAGCAGCGATAGTCTTATTTTCTCTGCCATGTGGAAGCATTTTTGCAAGGACGCATATTGATATTGATAAGAAATGCTCTATAACAGTTGATATCCCTGATACATGGGAGGATTTGTACACTGTGGATTTTCCCGTAGAGCTTTACAGAGTGGCAGATGTAGATGAGAACGATGCATACACTGCAACGAAGCAGTTTGATGAGCTGGCTAAATCTATATCAGATATCAGCAGTAAAACTACCGCAGATGACTGGGAAAAGATGGCAAAGACAGCTTCGGACATTGCAGACAAAGGTTCTTTGACAGCAGATGAGGTAATAGATGTTTCAAACGGAAGGGGAAACGTCACAGGTGTTAAGACGGGACTATATCTGGTGTATGCAAAGCCTGCTAATTCGGCAAGGTTTGGATACACATTTGTGCCGTATCTGGTTTCGGCTCCTAATAATGAGTTTGCCATGACAGGAAGCGGCTCGGATTCATGGATATATGATGATATCGATATCGAGCTGAAGCCTGAACAGACCGGGCTTATGGGAAGCCTACAGATTAATAAAACATTAAAGACATACAATACAGCACTCGGGGAGCCGGTGTTTGCATTTGATGTTGAAGCCTATGACAGGGATGGCAATGTGGTGTTTTCAGATATTGCATCAATCAGATTTGACAGTACAGGGGCTAAGAGTGTAGTTATTGACAATATTCCGGCAGGGTCAAGGGTGATAGTAAAGGAGGTATATGCCGCTGGCAGTTATCAGGTGACCTCCTCAGACAGCATAGAGACACAGATTGTGGCCGGTGAGACCGCAGATGTTGATTTCACAAACGATTACAACGACAAATTGATTTATAGTACCGGTGTCGTAAACCATTTTGAGTATGACGGAACCGGATGGGAATGGGTGCAGAATTAATGAAAAAATTATCAGAGTCTTGTAAAAAATTTAATAGAAATCACCGTATTCTTGTATGTGCAGCCTTTGCTGCAACACTCATTGTCTGTGGTGTTTCAGTTAAACCGACACTGGCATATTTTACAACCTATGCTACGGCAAAGGGCGGTATCTCAGTAGATATCGGTCCTACAACTGATGTCAAGGAGAAGTTTAAGGACTGGAAGAAAACTATTGAGATTGAGAATACAGGAAAAGCAGACTGTTTTGTCAGGGTAAAGGTAATTGCAGCAAGCCAGTTTGATATACAGGCATCAGGCTCAAACTGGAGCCTTTCAGATGATGGCTACTGGTATTACAGTCAGGTAGTGCCGGTTGGTGGTAAAACCGAGCCAATTGTTGCAGCTATCACAGTTAGTGAAAAGGTAAAGACCAGCTTCAATGTAGTTGTGGTTCAGGAGTGTGCTCCTGTCGCATATGATGAGAATGGCAATCCGTGTGTCGCACCTGATGCAAAATGGGATGCGACAGCACAATATGATAAAGAGGAGGGCGAAGAGTAATGAAGAGAAAACTTCCAATTATACTTGTAGCATCCTCTGCGATAATGCTTGCAGCATCGACAATCGGATCTACAAAAGCTACTCTTACATATATGAGTGATAATTATCTGGCTCAGATTGATATCAAATCCATCGGTGTTACTTTGACTGAGAATGGCAATGATGTGAGCTGGCGTGATTATAAGCATAAGGATGACGACTGGAGCGAGGCAACAGGAGTGCTGCTTGGAGATATGCTAAAGAATGCCGGAGATGAAAAACTGATTCTCGACAAAAAGTACGATGAGAAGCTTGCTGTCAAAAACAGCGGCTCGATAGATGAGTATGTGAGAGTGACTGTGCAGCATTACTGGGCAGACAAGGAGACAGGTGATAAGCTTTCAAACCTTGATCCATCAAAGATACAGATTGACTTTACAAACGATGGCTGGACAGAGGATAAGAGTGCTGAGACTACAGAGCGAAATGTATTTTACTACAATTCTATTTTAAAAAAAGGTCAGACATCCACTGATTTTACAGACAAAATCAGTATATCCGGCGATATCGCAGCTATTGTGGGTCAGACATCACAGACTGATGATAACGGACTTACAACCATCACTACTACCTATGAATATGATGGTGCGCAGTTTGTGCTGGAGGCAACTGTTGATGCAGTACAGACACACAATGCAAAGGACGCAATTAAGAGTGCGTGGGGTGTTGATGTAAATATATCAGATGACGGGGCACTTAGCTTAGAGTAAAGGAGGACAATATGAAAAAATTTATCGCATTATTATCATGCATGTTGTTTATCCTTGGTTCGATAGGCACTGTATTTGCAGATGAGAATACTACTACAGCCGGCTCATGTGAGTTTACCGGCAAGGAGATGGTCAGTTCGTTCGATTCAAATAAAATAGCAGCCTCTGTCTCACAGATGGAGCCCGGAGATTCTGTAACATTTTCCGTTGATATAAAGAATAACAGCAGTATTTCGACGAAATGGTATATGTCCAATGATGTATTAAAGAGTCTTGAGGATACACAGGCTGTGGCTGAAAATGGTGGATACTCATATATTCTTACTTTCGTAGGACCGGATGGAAAAGAGGACACTATATACAGCAGCACCAGTGTAGGTGGAGAGAAGGAGGCAACAGCCGGAAAAGGACTCAATGAGGCTACAAATTCTCTGGATAAGTTCTTTTATTTAAAGACATTAGAGCCTGGAGAGGGAGGCAGTGTGAAACTTTTAGTAGGACTTGACGGAGAAAGTCAGGGTAATATATATCAGGATACACTCGCAAAGCTCATGATGAATTTTGCTGTGGAGGACAATTCAAATCCGACTTCGCAAAATCCACCTACATTTACAACTACAACGAGCAAGGTGAAGACCGGAGATATCTGGTCAATAGCGTCAGCTGTAGTGTTTGTGATTGGTATTATTTTGATGATACTGGCTTTCGTAAGTGACAGAAAGGGGGCTAAGCAAAATGAAAAGATTGCTTAAATATTTTCTTGCAGCTCTTGTTGTCATAACCGGTGTTTTCTCACAGACAAAAGATGTCAGGGCATTTTCATATACATACACTGTTTCCTTCTCAGCCGGAGGCCAGGGAAGCATAAACGGTGGCGTGCAGGTACGAAAGGCATCAGGCAATGAGGCTTCGGTTTCTGTTTCTGCTAAAGGAGACAAAATAATTGTCACAGGTCTTGAATATGGAGATGTCATCAGCTGTGATGCACAGGGCAGTGTGGCACTTAATGAAAACAGCAAGTACTACGTAAAGGGAATCAGATTAAGCGGCCGTGACAATAATACAGTTGCACAGTCGGCTTTTCTCGTATCGGGAGATCAGGACTATGTTGTTGCATATGGCATACCGGGCGAGCTTGCTGAGTATACAGTCAACTATGTGGATACAGATGGCAATAAGCTTGCAGAAAGCCGTACCTATTATGGTAATGTGGGCGATGAGCCGGTTATAGCTTATCTGTATATAGATGGATATATTCCGGACAGCTATAATCAGACAGGAAAGCTGTCGTCAAATGCGTCAGAAAACGTGTTCAATTTTGTGTATTCAAGGGCAGCATCCAGCATGGCTGCCGCCGGAAATGGGGCAAATGACAATGCTGCCGGTGGAAATGTGACAAATGGCAATACAACGGCCGCAGGAGCTGCAAATGCAGCCGGGACAGCTAATGCAGCGGGCAATGCAGCAGGAGCGGCAAATAACGGAGCTGCAGATGGAGCAAATGCCGCAAACACAATAGTGCCTGACGGACAGAATGATCCGCAGGATGGCATCCAGGCACCGCAGGCACAGCCAAATACTGATATAGCAGATGAGCAGGTGCCGCAGGCGGCAAACGACAATAAGCATGATATAGCAGATGAGCAGGTACCGCTTGCCACCATGATTAGTGAGAGTGGAATGGCCGTTCCACTGGCTATTGGTGCGATTGGGATAGTTGCAATTCTTGCAATTATGATATTTGTCATAGTAAAGAATGTTAAGTCTGTCCGTGTTCAAAAAAATAGTATGAAACATAAGGGAAAAGATAATAAAAATTAGTTGATATTTGCTGAAATTATGGTATTATTAATGTGTGCGCTTGTATAAGGGCACACATTAATCAAGTATATGGATGGTTTTTTTACCATACCAGAAATAAAGTTTAGGAGGAATTGCAAAATGGCAAACAAGTGGGTATATACCTTCAAAGAGGGTAACATGACCATGCGTAATCTTCTCGGTGGTAAGGGTGCTAACCTCGCTGAGATGACAGAGATTGGACTTCCTGTACCACAGGGCTTCACAATCACTACAGAGGCTTGTACACAGTACTACGAGGATGGACGTAAGATCAATGATGAGATTATGGCTCAGACTATGGAAGGTGTAAAATGGATGGAAGAGGTTAACGGAAAGAAATTCGGTGACCTTAAGAATCCTCTTCTCGTATCTGTTCGTTCAGGTGCCAGAGCTTCAATGCCAGGTATGATGGATACAATCCTTAACCTTGGTCTTAATGATGATGTTGTTGCAGCTATGATCGCTGGTAACCCAGATCCAGCATTCGAGCGTTTCGTATATGATTCATACAGACGTTTCATTCAGATGTTCTCAGACGTTGTTATGGAAGTAGGAAAGAAGTACTTCGAGCAGCTCATCGACAAGATGAAAGAGGACAGAGGTGTTAAATTTGACGTAGACCTTACAGCAGCTGATCTCAAAGAGTTAGCAGAGCAGTTCAAGGCTGAGTACAAGAATCAGTTAGGAACAGACTTCCCTTCAGATCCTGTAGAGCAGTTAAAGCTTGCTATCGAGGCTGTATTCCGTTCATGGGACAACCCACGTGCAAATGTTTATAGAAGAGATAACGATATCCCTTATTCATGGGGAACAGCTGTTAACGTAATGCCTATGGTATTCGGTAACTTAAATAACGAGTCAGGTACAGGTGTTGCATTCACACGTGATCCTGCAACTGGTGAGAACAAGCTTATGGGTGAGTTCCTTATCAATGCACAGGGTGAGGACGTTGTTGCCGGTGTTCGTACTCCAATGCCAATCGCTCAGATGGAGCAGGAGTTCCCAGAGGCATACGCTGATTTCCTTAAGGTTTGTGAGACTCTTGAGAATCACTACCATGATATGCAGGATATGGAGTTCACAGTTGAGAACAAGAAGCTCTATATGCTTCAGTGCCGTAATGGTAAGAGAACAGCTCCAGCTGCTCTTAAGATCGCTTGCGATTTAGTAGATGAGGGACATAAGACACCAGCTGAGGCTGTTGCAATGATCGACCCTCGTAACCTTGATACATTATTACATCCACAGTTCGATGCTGCTGCACTTAAGGCTGCAACTCCACTTGGAAAGGGTCTTGGAGCATCTCCAGGAGCTGCTTGTGGTAAGGTTGTATTCACAGCTGACGATGCTGAGGCATGGGCTGAAAGAGGAGAGAAAGTCGTACTTGTACGTCTTGAGACATCTCCAGAGGACATCACAGGAATGAAGGCTGCTCAGGGTATCCTTACAGTTCGTGGTGGTATGACATCTCACGCAGCCGTAGTTGCACGTGGTATGGGAACATGCTGTGTATCTGGTTGTGGTGATATCAATATGGACGAGGAGAACAAGAAGTTCACACTTGCAGGACAGACATTCACAGAGGGATCTGAGATTTCTATCGATGGTACAACAGGTAACATCTACGCTGGAATCATCCCAACAGTTGATGCTTCAATCGCTGGTGAGTTCGGACGTGTTATGGCATGGGCTGATGAGTTCAGAAGACTTAAGGTTCGTACAAATGCAGATACTCCTGCAGATGCTAAGAAGGCTCGTGAGCTTGGTGCAGAGGGAATCGGACTTTGCCGTACAGAGCATATGTTCTTCGATCCAGAGAGAATCGCTGCATTCCGTGAGATGATCTGCTCTGATACAGTAGAGGAGAGAGAGACAGCTCTTAACAAGATTCTTCCATATCAGCAGGGAGATTTCGAGAAATTATACGAGGCTCTTGAGGGATGCCCAGTAACAATCCGTTTCCTTGATCCACCTCTTCATGAGTTCGTTCCTACAGAGGAGGCTGACATCGAGAAGCTTGCAAAGGCTAAGAATAAGTCAGTAGAGGAAATCAAAGCTATCTGTGAGTCACTCCATGAGTTCAACCCAATGATGGGTCACAGAGGATGCCGTCTTGCAGTTACATATCCTGAGATTGCTAAGATGCAGACAAAGGCTGTTATCCGTGCAGCTATCAATGTAAAGAAAGCTCATCCAGACTGGGATATCGAGCCTGAGATCATGATCCCATTAGTATGTGAGATCAAAGAGCTTAAGTTCGTTAAGAAGATTGTAGTTGAGACAGCTGACGCTGAGATCGCTGCTGCAAATGCTGACATCAAGTACCATGTTGGTACAATGATTGAGATCCCAAGAGCTGCTCTTACAGCTGATGAGATCGCTACAGAGGCTGATTTCTTCTGCTTCGGTACAAACGACCTTACACAGATGACATTCGGATTCTCTCGTGATGATGCAGGTAAGTTCCTTAACGCTTACTATGACAACAAGATTTTCGAGAACGATCCATTTGCTAAGCTTGACCAGACAGGTGTTGGTAAATTAATGGAGACAGCTATTAAGCTTGGAAAGCCAGTTAATCCTAACCTTCACGTTGGTATCTGTGGAGAGCACGGTGGAGATCCTTCATCAGTTGAGTTCTGCCACAAGATTGGACTTGACTATGTTTCATGTTCACCATTCCGTGTACCAATCGCTCGTCTTGCTGCAGCACAGGCTGCTATCGCTGAGCAGGCAAAATAGACGAAGGTTCTAATTTAAAAGTCTATATATAATTTATGCAAGGGAAAGTATTTAATACTTTCCCTTGTTTTTTATTGCCAATCTGCATTTCACACCATAAAAACTACATTTCGCGCCGAGAGTATAGATTTTAGGCACTATATGTTGTATAATTAGTACTAGAAATACAAGTATATGTGATATGAATAGGGAACGAAGCACAGATACGATGTAGGTACTAAGGTATGGAGAGAACACATTTATGATTATAAAAAAGAAGAACATCCGTACAATTGTGATAACCTGTGCATTGCTAGGTATCATAATATTCAGCATTCATAGCTACAATGTATATATGAGCCGCCAGATATATAATGAGGGTACATCAAATGTCAAAGCCTCATACAGTCAGGTGAACCAGACCTTTAATATGTTTGCGCAACGCAACTGGAACGTTCTTTCTGACTGGAATGTTTATTTGACTAAAATACTTAATAACGACAGTGGTCTGCAGTGGAATGATTTTGTCAGGGAAAAGGAAACGTGGCATTACAGTGATTTTTACATGTTTAATGAGCAGAATCAGTTTATCACCATAGAAGGCAGAAGCGGAGTGGCTGACAATGCAAAAGATGCATTCAATGAGCTTTTTAAGGCAAATGAGCCTGTGATATCCAGCTATATATCTACAAAGGGCGTGAGAAAGGTGCTTTTTGCATATCCGTCTGATAGGATTACTGTGGATGGAATTTCATATACGGGGCTTGCTGTGAGCTATGATAATACGGACGTGGAAAGGATGCTCGGAGACAAGGCTTATAAAGACCAAAGTGATTGTTATATTGTTGATTCTGCAGGAAATGTCATACTTTCAATCGAACCAAAGACAGAGATTGATGATATGGTTGATAATCTGATTAATTTCATAGGTGATAATGCAACAGATTACGATACAGATGATTTTTACGATGTAAAGACCAATATAGCTGATGGCAGTGATGGCTGTTTTGCATTTTCATACAATAAAAAAGATTATTATATGACATATCAGCCTACCGGAATAAAGGACTGGTCTATAGTAGGTATCGTTGAAGCAAAGGCTGTCAGCTCATTCATGTTTCAGGTGCAGTACAGTACAATTTTGCTTATAGGCATAATGTTCATCTGCGTAATACTGCTTATTTGTATGTATGTAATGAAGAATACCAGGCTTAAGCTTCAAAAGGAAAAGCTCACTGTCATGGCAGTATCTCATGAAAAGGAAATCTCTGATATGCTGTTGAACAGTCTGGCAAGAATTGTGGACAGATACGCACTGTGTGATATTGAAAATGATACGTACGAATATCATGAGAGACTGGCGCGAAAGCTTTATCCTGAGCGTGGCAGCTACAGTGACCTGGTGGAGACTATATCAAACAGATACACCCTGCTTTCAGAGGATGAAAATAAAAAAATCTCTGAGCTGCTTTCTCTTGAAAATATTTATAGTCAAATTAAAAATGAGCATGATTATTTTAAATTTGAATGTGCAGAGAACAACAGCAAGCTATTTCTTTCAATGACCGTTATTCCGGCAAGATGGGAGGATGGCAGACTGACGCAGTATCTGCTTGTCTCACAGAATATAGGCGAAAAGCATAAGATGGCAGATCTTGCAAACACGGATGTGCTTACTGAGCTATATAATAAGAGGTATTTTGATACCATCATGAATATGAGAGTCCAGAGAGGAAAAGCATTTGCAATGATTTTTATGGATCTTGATTTTTTCAAGCCGGTCAATGATATATATGGTCATCCGGTCGGAGATGAGGTCCTTTGTAATGTAGGAAAGCGCATTATAAACAGCATACGAACAGCTGATTATGCATTCCGTATTGGAGGCGATGAGTTTGCATGTATAATAGATGGCAATGCAGATGAAAAAAATTGCTTAGAGGGCATAGAGAGGCTTCAAAGAGTTATATGCAACCCATATAACATACATGGTCGTAAAATAAAAATAGGAGTAAGCTGTGGATATGCACTTTATCCGTCCGATGCTGACACGGTTGAGAGCCTGCTAAAGATAGCAGACAGCCGGATGTATGCAGAGAAGGAAAAACATCATGCAGATAGAAGATAAAGATAATAGATAGAAGATAATAGGATAGAAGATTATCAATCAAAAAAGCTATGAGAGCCCGGTTAAAGGCTTTCATAGCTTTTATTTTTATGAGTGAGCACGAAGCTGTTCATCGACATATGTCTGGATATAATAATTATCCTCAGGCATCTGGCAGCCGACGATATATGTTCCGTCGTTATTTGAGCAGCGGATTACATATCCATCCAACACTGAGTGGTCAGCAAGCGCAAAGTCCTCTATCGAGATAGTAACCTTCGCTCCTTTATGATCCACGAAATAAGGATCCTTGGTCAAAAATGCAAATCCGTTTGCACTTATATTGTCAAGCGTGCCCTTGAATGTGGTGTCGGTTCCTTTAAGCTTGATAGTGCAATTGTTTGATAAATCCATGCGGGGGTATTTCCTACGGTTCAAGATTTCAGGCTGCGTATTGACTGTTATCATAAGGTCATCTGTAATTGTGAGATCCTTCCAGCAGTACATTACATTGCCAACTGTAACATACAGATTGCAAGGTCTGGATGAGTCTACAGATAGGCCGCCTGATACAAGCTTAAGCCCATTTTCGTCAACAGCCTTTACTTCGCAATGGAACTCGTTGCCGGTCTGTACATCTGTCAGGATCACTTTGGCCTTCATACCCGGGCGGATATCATCAAGTCCCATAAATCCACCAACTCCGAGCTCGTGCATGAGAGATTGGATAACAGTCTCGATATTATTGATATTTGTTGCACTTTCATCATATTTACTGAGCATCTTGCGGCTTATCGCGTCAGATGCATCGATACATGAGGTCATGGTTTCTACGATGTCAGATACCTTTTCCATATTGTCGACAAGCTGCTGGTTAGATGCTTCAACCTCCTGCATTGCGGTATCGATTTCACGGATATGGCTTCCGAGCTTATTGGAATCCTTTGTGATCTTCTCAACATTTTCACCGGTCTGCATTACCTTTTCAAGAGTGAGCTGGATGAGACGGAGCGTTTCTTCAATGGATGAGGTCATCTTTCCGGAAATCTCGTCAAGCCGTGAGAGAGCCTCACTGATCTGACCGGATGAATTTCTCGTCTCAGTGCTCAGAGTACGGATCTGTTCGGCAACAACAGCAAAGCCCTTACCTGCCTCACCTGCACGTGCAGCCTCGATAGAAGCGTTAAGAGCGAGGAGGTTCGTCTGGTTTGAAATATTATCAATTGTTCCGGTTTCATTTTTAACCATCTCAAATTCATCTCTGAATGTAGTCAGGATGTTTTCAACCTCTGTAGAAAGCTCCGACATAGTTTTTGCTGTCTGGGCAAGACCTTCAAGGTCCTCAGAGCTGACCTTGGCATGCTTGCCTGATTCAGTTGTCAGGGAAACCATATCATTTATCATGGCTGCAACATTCTCAACCTGTGAGCTTATATCGGTAGTCATTTCCTGGGAAGAAGCAGTGTGGGACTGAAGCTGCTTGTTATTTCCGGTAAGCTCATTCATCCCATCGACGACAACATCTGAGCCATGCTTGTTTTCAGAAGCAAGCTCACGGACCACTGTTATACCGTCCATTATAGTGTTGCTGGCAGTTTTAACCTGCTCAACTGTCGTGACAACACGGTTTAAATCAGACTTTATGCTCTCTGTGAGTGCTGCATCGGACTCAGTCAGGTGGCGCACCGACATGATATAGCCTATGTAACAAAGCAAAAGACATGCTATCTGAAGCTGAAAGTTTTTATGATCTATAGCAGTGTTCTGACCCAGCACAAATATGTGAAATGCAATACTTGCTATAAGGCTAAGCATATTTGCAACAGCGCAGTAAATCATGAATTTCTCATCCTTAAATATTACAATAAGGCTGATTATCGGAAGAATGTAGGTGAATGCAATCGGTGAGGTTGTCGTACACAAAAGAAATACGTAAAAAATACCATATCCGATGACGAATGCTAGCCTGTACCGGTCATTATCCTTCCCTTTCTTTTTTAGAAGTATGTCACCACACACGAAAGGCAGCCAGCATAAAATAACAAAAATGATATAATTACTGACAGAATAAGCGCCATTTGCTGTGTCGGTACCATAATTTGCGGTCAGCAGAATAGCAAAAACAAGCCATAATCTGCGGGCCTTGATATTCGCCTTTGCTTTAAAAATTTTTTCATCGTAACCCATATGAATTCTCCTGATTCGTAATAATATAGCTCTATTGTACTATCATAGTATTATAATTACAAGGCATACTTAAGAATTTGAATGTATTTTGAATGTATAATTATGGTATCGTTTCTAAGTCTAAACTTTAATTGTTTTTTGCCTGTCAATCCGCTATACTAAAATTAACTATATACTTACAGGAGGGCATAAAGCATGAACATACTTCTGATTAACGGAAGTCCAAAAGGCAAACGAAGCAATTCGTTAAGGCTTGCAAACAGCTTTATAGAAGGCTTCAAAGAAGGATATAAGAGAAAAAATGTAGCTATATCCATTGATGAAATGCATGTAGCCTCAATGAATGTAGGAGCGTGTAAGGGCTGCTTTGCATGCTGGCAGAAGACACCGGGGGTGTGCTGCATAAATGACGATATGCAGACTGTTATTGGGAAAATGCTTGAAGCGGATATTGTTGTGTGGTCGTTTCCTTTGTACTATTTTAGTGTGCCGGGAATACTAAAGAACGTGATTGACAGGCAGCTTCCCATGAGCCTGCCGTTTATGAGTACAAAGGATGACGGATACGGAAGCGGCAGCCATGATTGCAGATATGACATGGAGGGCAAAAGGCATGTGCTAATCTCTACCTGTGGCTTTTATTCTGCAGAGGGAAATTATGACAGTGTACTTCGGATGTTTGACCATTTCCTTGGAAAAGGGCATTATACAACAATATTTTGTGGTCAGGGTGAGCTGTTTCGTGTAAAAGAGCTGTCAAAGAGGACTGACGAATATTTGGTTGAGGTGAAAAATGCAGGAGCAGAATATGCCGTGACAGGAAAAATATCTGAAAAAACAGAAGCAGCACTCCATACTCTTTTATATCCAAGGGATGTGTTTGAAAGGATGGCGGATGCCAGTTGGGGCATCAGCAAAACAACCGGAGAGAAGGAAGCAGAGGACCTTGTTTTTACCAGACAGATGGCTGCATTATACAATAAAGATGCCTACGACGGAAAGGAACGCGTGCTTGAGATATGCTATACCGATTTGAAGCATACATACCAGATAAAGCTTGATGATAAAGGTAGTGAGGTGTTTACTGACCAAAGCCTTGCCGCGACTACACGCATAGATACGCCTTTTACGGTATGGTCGGCTATTTCCCGAGGCGAGATAGGCGGCGCAGAGGCATTGGGAAAGCAGATGTATACGGTGACAGGTGATTTCTCCTTGATGGTAAACTGGGATAAATTTTTTGGAAGTACATCGGCAGTCAAAGAGGCAGAAAAAACATCACAAGGTGTGGAGGTACAGAAAAATCCATCCATGATGACAATGCTCATACCATGGATTACGTTTTGGATAGCAGTTTCTGTCAATACTGAAAAGGGTTCTGTGATTGCTCTTTTGGTGGCATCCGCTATATCTTTTATTATGAGAAAACATAAATTTGTAATATGGGATCAGCTCTCAATTGTTGCTGTTGCTATACTTTCTGCGATTGCAAGCCTGACAGGAGCAGGTGACATATCAACAGATATCGGATATCTGGTGTTTGGGCTGTTTTGGCTGGTTTCATGCCTGACAAAGGAGCCTTTATGCGCAACATATGTGAAATACAATTATGGCGGTGAAGCCGCACATAAAAATCCTCTCTTTATGAAGACGAATTATATACTTGCTGCGGCATGGGGAGTATTATACGTGTTGACAGCAGTGTGGACATTTCTGCTGAAAAAGGCAGGTGTTGGAGCTACACTTATTGTCGTAAACAATCTGATGCCTGTATTGATGGGCATATTTACCGGATGGTTTGAAAAATGGTATCCTGCAAGGCTCGCAAGAGGATCAAAAAAGCAGTAATTCGTAAGATTTTTTTAATATTTTATGTATTCTATTTACTTTAGGTGGATAGAAGAGTACTCTTTAGAAAACGTACTCATAGTAGTGCTTATAAATAAAGAAAGAGGTAAATTATAATGAAGAAAAAACTGATTACAATTGTAATAGGAGCTATGCTTTGCGCAGGCTTATTTGCAGGCTGCGGACAGAGCGATACAAAGCAGGATAAGGCAGCAGGCACCGAAAGTGCAAAGCAGGCTGATACCAAGGATGAAGGTGATAAGGACTCACAGGAAGAGAAGGAGCTTACAGGAACGATTGATGACATAAAGGACTTCATGTTTGTAGTGACTGATGATAAGGATACACCATACAGCTTTACCTTCGATGAGAAGCCTGACGGACTAGAGAGTGTCGCAAGTGGTGATAAGGTGACTGTTAAGTATACAGGTACTATTTCAGAGGTAGATCCGTTTGAGGGAAAGATAATATCTGTTGAGAAGGCAGAATAAGGCAGAATAAGGTACCATAATCATGGATTGTATTTTGACGGTTAATCCGCTATACTATAGTTAAGTATAGCGGATTATTTTTGTGGAGGCTATTATGACAAATTCTTTGAAGTTACCGGTTGGAATTGATGATTTTAGAAAATTGCGGGAATCGCATTTTTATTATGTGGATAAGACAAGACTTATTGAGCAGCTTTTATTAAACTGGAGTAAAGTGACACTTTTTACACGTCCGCGCCGCTTTGGAAAAACTCTTAATATGAGCATGCTTAAGAGCTTTTTTGACATTGGCACAGATAAAGCTTTATTTGATGGCTTATATATTTCAGGTAATAAAGAGTTGTGTGATGAGTACATGGGAAAGTATCCGGTTATTTTTCTTTCGCTTAAGGGTGTGGAGGGATTAACGTATGAAGAAGCCTTTGAAGCATTTGTCAGGATTATGGGAAAAGAGGTAAACAGAGTTTCGTTTTTGGCTGACAGTGATAAGCTTACACAGATTGAGCGGGAACAATATAAAGGGCTTACTATTATAAAAAATGGCAGGCTTGCTTTTGACAAGGAAAAGCTCATATCTTCATTACAGCTTCTTTCGCAGCTATTGTATAAGCACTATGGAAAAAAGGTAGTTATTCTCATAGATGAGTATGATGTACCGCTCGATAAGGCCTTTCAGAATGGTTATTATAATGAAATGGTTTCGCTTATCAGAGGGCTTTTCGGGCAGGCACTAAAAACTAATGAATTTTTACAGTTCGCGGTGCTGACAGGGTGTCTTCGCATATCAAAGGAAAGTATATTTACCGGACTCAACAATTTCAAGGTAATGTCGATTACAGATTCGCGTTTTGATGAGCAGTTCGGTTTTACTGATGAAGAGGTGAAAAAGCTGCTGTCTGATTATGACATGGATTCGCATTTTGACGAGGTAAAGGAGTGGTATGACGGATATCACTTCGGCAGGGCTGATGTCTACTGCCCTTGGGATGTTATTAATCATGTGGATCATCTGCGTGATGACAGTGATGCAAAGCCTCAGACATATTGGATAAACAGCAGTGGAAACAGCTTGGTGAGGCGTCTTATCAATAGGGCTGATTCATCGACAAAGGATGAGATTGAGCGTCTGATTGCAGGTGAGGCGATTGAAAAGGTGATCCGCCAGGATCTGACCTATGATGAGATTGAGAACAGCATTGACAATATATGGAGTGTGCTTTTTACTACAGGCTACCTTACCAAAGTCGGGGAAGTAAAGCTTCCTGATAGCGAAAGCTACGCTTATAAGCTTGTTATACCCAACAAAGAAGTACGTGAGGTATTTGTGCTACAGATTCAGGAATGGTTTAAGGCGGTTGTTGCAAATGACAATGATACTATGAGTCTTTTATCAAAGGCAATTTTAGATAAAGACGAGGCGATTCTTGCGAGGCAGCTCAATATCGTGATGGGACGCATGATAAGTATACTTGATACAAAGGCACCTGATGATATGAAGGAAAACTTTTATCATGGCCTGCTTCTTGGTTTGCTTAGAGGAAGCAATCCGGACTGGCTCATCAAGTCCAATCGTGAGTCGGGAGTTGGCTTTAGTGACATACTTATAAAGCCTGAGAATCCTGATTTGGGCATTGTTATCGAGGTAAAGTATGCTAAGGAGTTTAAGGGGCTTGACGCAGCTTGCGATGCTGCGATGGCTCAGATAAAGGAGAAGAGGTATGATGAGACTCTCCGCGATGAGGGCAGGTGTGATATTTTAGCTTACGGCATTGCATTTTGCAGAAAGAGATGCAGGGTGGCAGGAGAGAGGCTGTAGGAGCTAAATGATTAGGATGTGAATGTTTATAAAGAAAGGATGTTTATTAATGAATGAATCAAATAAAGTATCAAGAGCTGTTTACATAGTTCCTGTTATATATGTGCTTGGCATGTACATGATGCCGGTTTTATTTTGGATAATATGCAATATGCAGGAATCAACAGACAGCTTTGATGCAGGCTGGATAATGGTCATGCCGATTGTTTTGGGACTGGTTAATCTGGCTGTGGTGCTTATCCTTGGGAAAAGAATAAGCAGAGTACAGCTGCTAATTTGTACAAGTATTATCAAATATGCATTAATACCATTTTATGTAATGGGTGGGTTTTGCATTATAGTGGCACTTCTCTTAATGCTAACACCGGTTGTTGTCATGATATTTATAGGCCCGACCGTTGCGATTGTGCTATCAGCTATTGGCTGGCTGGGATTGTTAGGTGCAGCGCCTTTTTCAATTGCCTATATTGTAAGGGCATGCAGTGAGGGAGTACAAGGAAAGGTGCTGTCTGTATTTGCATGTATATTCCAGTTCTTTTTTACGCTTGATGTAATTTTTGTGATTATACTGGCGGTGAAGGATAGAAGCTTTGTGAAGGCGCAAAAGGCATATGGAGTGATTCGATAATTGAAGTGTTATAAGGCAATATAAAAAGAGCTCTTTGCGAGAGCTCTTTTTGTATTGTACAACATGTAAGTGTGGATGATTACTGTAAGAGTGAAAGTACACCCTGGTTAGACTGATTAGCCTGTGCAAGCATAGACTGTCCAGCCTGAGCAAGAATGTTATTCTTGCTGTAGTTAACCATCTCAGAAGCCATATCTGTATCACGGATACGAGACTCAGCTGTTGTAGTATTCTCAACTACGTTGTCAAGGTTGTTTATTGTGTGCTCAAGACGGTTCTGAACTGCACCGAGTGATGAACGCTGTGAAGATACCTTTGAGATAGCATCTGAAATAGCGTCTACTGCGTATGTTGCAGCATTTCCTGAATCATCTTTTACATTAAGTCCTTTAATACCAAGACTTGCAGAATCCATAGCATCGATGTTGACCTGAATCTTGTTTGTCATGTCGGCATCTGCACCTACGTGAAGGCTGAATGCTAAGCTGTTTGCAACTTTTGCCTGACCAACTTTAATAGAAAATGTTCCATCACCATTAGTAAGGTCTACAGCGGTATCAACATTAGCGCTTGTACCAACTTTAGCTTTTCCTTCTGTATCACCAATCTGGTTAGCCTTGAGGAGTTCCTTTGAAGCAAGCTCGTACGCTTTATTCTTAGAAATAACTGTTGCATCTGTATCTGAGACACCATCCTTAGGAGTTGTATCATTCATTCCCGTAACACTCTTTGTTCCGTTCTGAACTGTAGCGCCTTTTTTTACTTCTGCTTTAATTGCATCAACATCAGCAAATTTTCCAGAAAGTGCCGTACCTGTTCCATCACCTTTATCTGTAGGTGCTGAAGCATACCAGCCCGCGTTCCATCCATCTGTAAGACTTCCGGCAGTTGTATTCGCTGCTTTTGCAGCATAATAAGTATACTCAGTTCCATTTACAGTAACTTTCTTGGTTGCCGCATCTTTTACATCATTTCCATTATCTGTAAACCACTTATCAACCTCTGCATCATCTGAGCCTATTGTATAACTCTTTCCGCCAATGCTTACTTTATCACCTGCATTAAGTGTATCCATAACAAATGTAGCAGTTCCATCGCCGTTATCTGTAAGTTTTCCCTTAAGACCTGCATCATGAGCCTTCATGTTGATTGTCTTTGTTCCGTCCTCACCCTTCAGCAGATATGTCTCATTGAACTTTGTTGTCTCTGACACACGGTCAATCTCTGTTGTGAGCTGGTCAATCTCATCCTGGATAGCCTGACGGTCTGAATCCTTTGAGTTTGTGCCATTGGCAGCCTGTGTTGCAAGCTCGTTCATACGCTGAAGCATTGAGTGAACCTCTGTAAGAGCACCCTCTGCTGTCTGTACTGATGAAACACCATCCTGAGCGTTTGTAGATGCCTGGTCAAGACCACGAATCTGCTTTCTCATCTTCTCAGATATTGTAAGTCCTGCTGCATCATCAGCTGCACGGTTAATTCTGTAACCTGATGAAAGCTTCTCTGTGCTCTTTGACTGTGCGCTTGTTGTTACGTTGAGCATTCTGTTGGCATTTGCTGCCTGCATGTTGTGTTGTACTACCATAATATAATCCTCCTTGTCCCACACTGTGGGTTATTATGTTTGACCTCTGGAAATCCTTTTCCCGAGGGTTTTGCAGCTGCTTTGTATTTATTTTGTATTTAAGCAGCTACTGTTTTTATAACAAGCGGCTTCCCGGGTGTGACAGATGCCACAGCCGCCTATTAACATGGTTAGTTGCTTTGCGTCTTTTTCTGACGCGCTTTTTCCTTCCAGATGATGCGCTGTATTTCTTTTTGTGCCTCATTGGAAATCTCAGGGTCGGGATAATATGTATCTTTTCGCTTCGCCGGGTCAGGTTCGTTGTTGGATCTTGCGATATTCAGTTCTTTTGGGGCATCTATCAGTAATCGACAGTGCTTTCCGGTTCCGCCCGCGAACACGATTCGGATATCGTCTCCGATGTTCACATATTGCCCTTCCTTTAATGATAATTTGAGCATTTTCTACCTCCATGCACTAGGGAATAGCTTTGTCCATGCTTTTCCGAATAATGTAACATTTTGTAGTAAAATGTTGCATTTTTCGTGGATTGATAATAGGTCAAAAAAGAAGCGGATTAAAAAACATCAAATGTTTACGCCAATTTAGTCATATTTCATCAAGAATTACTTTATCTTTGATACAGATATGATTAAATCCGGTAAGACTAACAAAAAAATGATAGAAAAATGAAAAGAAAATTATTGAAAAAATTATTTTTCAGGGGTTAAGTTCTGAAAATGGCGTCC
>OODL01001484.1_pt1 | contig 19763 bp, 11 predicted proteins | sample 1671181 | NCBI WGS metagenome assembly OODL01 (sample SAMN06348130, study PRJEB24527) | human gut metagenome | biome: human gut; feature: ankylosing spondylitis patient; material: feces | host: Homo sapiens | place: China | collected 2015-10 | reverse complement strand
ATCCGGTCAGTGGCGAAATCATCGGCACGGCCGGGGCAATCATCAACATTACCATTAAAAATTAACAGTAAAAAGGAGTAAATACCATGAAAAACTTTAAGAAAATCGTATCTCTCGTTCTCGCTGTCTGCCTGATGGCAAGCCTTGCAATCGGCGCTTCTGCTGCCAACACGGTTGACGCTTCGGGTGGCACGGGTACATCCAGCGTTACCCTGTCCTCCACTGCGGATGGCAGCATCGGCGGAGATCCCGCAGCCACCAAAATGAGCGTCACTGTTCCGACCGTTCTGCCCATCGCTGTTGGCACGGATGGAACAGTTTCTACTGCGACCGACGCGAAGATCGTCAACAACTCGTTCGGCGCTGTCAAGGTCAATTCCGTGAGCATCGAAGCCGCACAGGGCTGGTCGCTGGCTGCGTTCGGCGACAAGGCCACCCTTGCCCACGAAAAGGTCAACGCCAACAAGTTTGGCTTCTCCCTCTGTCTCGGCGACGGCGAAAAGAAGATGACCGACGACAAGAATGCTTCCAAGCAGACGCTTCTGACCGATGCGATTAACGGCTGCTTCATGTCCGGTGTGGGCGACACCTCTGCAAACAGCATCGGCATTGCCTATGATGCCATCGTGACCCCGGTTTCCGAAGCTGTGACCAACACCGCCATCGCAAGCGTTCTGTTCATCATCGCTTGGGATGCAGTCTAACCCACTCGCCTGCTATCAGGGGAACGCCAAAAGCGTTCCCCTTAAATTCTAACAGGAGGACTTCAACATGAAACACAAACGAATCCTCGCAATGATTCTTGCAGTCGCTTCGTGCCTGTCGCTGGCGGTCAGCGCATCGGCGGCAAACACCGTTGCCCGCAAAGCTACGGATTTCCGCGATTTCGATATGACAATGCGGAAAGCTGGCGCTTGGCGCTGCTGGCACATCAGAATGACTTTGCCGAAGCCATGCAGATCCCACCGGAATATCTTCACTGGTACGCGGCATTTCACGACGAAGGCGAGCATCCGCATATCCACATGATGCTCTGGTCGGACGATCTGCGGTATGGGTTTCTGCGGAAAGACAGGCTGCTGCATATGCAGTCTGTTCTGACCAATACGATCTACGCGGACGAGCTGAAAGAACTCTATATTCAGAAGGACGTGGCATATAAAGAAGTGACTGAAGCAGCGCGAGAAATCATGCGGGAAATCGTTGACCGGATGGAATCTACCGCCGAACCGCCTGTATCCATCCAGCAAAAGCTGTTGGAGCTTGCAATGGAGCTGCGCACAGTCAGCGGCAAAAAGCAGTACGCCTATCTCAAAAAGCCGCTCAAGGATAAGGTCGATGAAATCGTGGATGAACTCGAAAAGCTGCCGGAGGTGGCAGCATATTATTCCGTCTGGAATGGTCTGCGCGACACGCTGGAGGGCTACTATAAAAACCGACCCCGGCAGCACAATCCGCTTTCCCAGCAGAAAGAATTCCGAGCCATCAAGAACGCCATCATTCAAGAAGCGGAGCGTTTGCGGCAGCAGATGGAACAGAAATCTTCGCAGGATGAAGAACCATCTGCGGAGAATACTTCTACGGACGCTTCTGCAAATCCGACGCTTGCAGATGAAAATACTTCATCCACAGCTTCTCACCATGCACGGCTTCCAACTGAATATCTTCTGAATTCAACTATCAGATTGTTCCACCAGATTGGACAGATCTTCCGCGAGAATGCCGCGCCGCCCAGCAATCCAATGGGCATCCGTATCGACTCCAAGCGCCGCAAAAAGCTCATGCAGAAGCGGCTGGCGTTGGGGCATAAGCAGGACGATCATTTGCTGGACTATGATGAACAAAGCCTGTAACTTCAAAAGGGCATACCTTGCGTTGCAATCCATGTAGAAAACCGACTATGGAGCGGAAACAAATTTCGGGTCGCAGAAAAAATCTGCGACCCGAAAGAAAAATGTTCAATTCATAACATATGAGGCAATATCAGTAGCGTGATTATTGAAATGCAATGCTGTCGATATTGAGCTTACCATTATTGCCGTTGTCGTAGGCTAAAACAATTGAATTTATCCCTTTATAAAGCTTTAGTATTTTACTAAATGATATTTCACGCCACGCATTCCAATCAGCACTTGAGACAACTGGGAAATGCAGCGTCTGCACAAATTTCCTATTCACATACAGATTCAGTGTCCGGCCACTTGCCTCGCCATTTGCATAGCGGACAATGAGATCATAATATCCTGTCGCTTCACAATTCGCAGTAAATGATGCTTTTGCACCAGCAGTAGACCACGAATCTGTAAATCCGGTTCCGACATATCCACTATGATTGCAGTTGATTTGAACGCCGCCAGAAAGAACCGCGTTTTCTGCTTGCAGCCATGAAGTACTTTTTGGTACTAATGTTAAAGCATCAATATTGATATTCCCGCTATCTCCAGAATCATATTTCAGCATAACGGAGTTGCTTCCACACACGAGCGGCACCCGATAAGAAACCGTTCCCCAAGTATTCCAATCGGACATCGCTACAACGGGAAATATGACCTGCTGAAGTTTGTGCCCGTTCACATATAGGCTCAATGCTTTCTCATCTCGTTGTGCGTTGGCATAGCGGATCTGGAGCGTGTAATCGGTTTCGCGGCTTGATTCGATCTGAAGCGTGGCAGAGGCGCCAATTTGTGTCCATGTATCTGTGAAGCCGCGACCGTGATAACCTTGCTTATCTGTGTTGCATCGTGCGATGCGCAGTATGCCATCTTCGCATTCGAATGTTCGGCCTTTGCTGAAATCTACGGAGAAGTAATCTACGTTGACTTCACCGGTATCCTGTGCATCACGCGCAAGTACAACTGTATTTTTACCAGCGTCAAGCGGAATATCAAATGCAAGCATTTCCCATTGACTCCAGTTGGCAGGCGCAACAACAGGCAGCGTAAGCTGACGCACATATGTACCGTTCACATAAAGACTTAAGGTTCGGCCATTAGCCTGACCATTAGCATACCGAAGCATGCCCTTATAAATTCCAGCGTCTTTGCTTGCCACGGAAAACGACAGCGATGCGCCTGTGGAAGAAAAGCCTCCGGCATATCCGATTCCGCTGAAGCCAGTATGTTCGTACTCAATTGGGAGTGAGATGGAACGGTCTGCATACTCCGCTTCATAGACGGAACCAACCGCTTCAACCTGTCCTGCATATCTGTCGCGTGCAGGCCTGCTCTGCACAGCAGAGGTTGAAACCTGATTGAACTGATATGCGAATCGGCCGTCTGGTGCAGTGTCGCCAATATTATAGAAATCCATAATATTACCGCTTTCACCGAAATTGTCAGCCCACTTGAAACGGAAGTGCAGTTCTGCATTGTCCAGTCCTACAGCGCTTCTGGGGATGGCAAGCTGAAGTTCATTTCCGCTTGCATTGAACGGGATAGCTTCAACATCCTCCCACTTCCACGCATTACCGACATTCTTTTGGAGAATGCCCACACTGTCGCTGGATAGTCTCCGATTTAATACGTAGTCATACCCATTCCATCCGGTCTTCGCGTTTTGATCTGCGTCAATAAAGAGCGTCATCCAGTTTTCGGAAGCTGGCGCGGTCAAATTATCTACAGTTTTTACATAAAAGTAAAGATTCTCGGCATCGTAAGCCACTTTAAGGGTGTCAAAGTCATTTCGGCCAGATTGATTTACAAGCGTTGTATAGCCGGCATAGGCAAGCTCATTGCGGTGTGTGACATCGCCTACACTGTCATAAAAAGCAGGTTCAACCGTATCCCACTGTGCAAAACTTTCGTTTATGCTGATCGTATGACTTCCATTGGCAGCACCAACTGCCCGCGCCCCCTTGAACAGGCGGATGTAGTGCGCCAGCTTCATATATGCCTCATCACCAAGAAAGCCATCCGACGGTTCAATATCACGGCTGAATTCCGGATTGTATTCATCAACGAAATAATAGTCATTGGCAGAGAGTTTTCTTCCCAGAAAATCCTGCCCCTCAGCTGCGTAATAGTTGGAAGCAACCCATTCGTTCCATGCCGTTACAAAGATAAATTCTGGATCAAGTGAAAGTGCATGCTCCCACTGCCCACGAAAGTTTATCAGTTCAAGCGTGGTTTCCTCCGATACATTTGCAGGCTCTACGCCGCCCGAATAACTCTTGCCTTTGTTTGTAGTTGCATGTTGCGCCAAACATACACTGGTTGCTTCTGGTTTGTCAGCAGATTCGTTCCAGCCATAGCCTTGCGGCGTATTGTCCAGCCATGGGAATTGATTTTCACCGCTCTGCCACGCCCAGGACCGACGGAATGTAAAGACATTGCGGTATTGCGCGGAAAGCTGTGTGCTGTTTCCCAACATAAGCGGCTTCCCATCCCACATAAACCAAAGTTCTCTGTATTTTCCGGTAGAATAGAGGTTCTTGTAAAGATATGCGGCCAATTTGTTGGTTCCGTCTGTCCCATCGCCTGTATGGAATGCAAACTGCGGTGTATTGAGGCCTTCTTCGCGCATTTGATAAAGTGTATCTACAATTGCCATCCAATATGGAGCAAATGGGAAGCCCGCATTTGACGTATCGAAAATAATTACATCAACGCCTGCATTGTATAACAGTTGCGCATGCCGCCGAATGACATAGGTGTCTATATTTCTGTAGTAATCAAAAATCGGTTTCCCCCAGAAATGGTCTGTATTGACAGGCCCATACGCAGGATCAAAATAATTTTCCTCCAGAAGCCTGGAATTATCATACACCTCGCCCTGCTTCCGCGTTAGAAACAGGTGATAGAAGATACCGACATATTTGTTGCTGCGCGGATTTCCTGCCATTCTATTGTCTGCAACTGCTTCACCAAGCATATCCGTAGCGACCCATGTATCAGGTCGTGTATCGCGCCCCTGCCAATTGGCTGGAAGCGGTTCATAGCTGTATGTGGGGCGCACTGTTTCCTCGGGGACAGTATGCAGAAACGTAAAATAATTCAAAGAAGCTTTCGCAGGATTGTTTTCAAACTTCAGAAAGACGTCATGCACACCGGATGTCGGCATAATTGGGCAGGACTGCGTTTCCCAGTCCTGCTGCTTCCCGGTTGATACAATGTGCAGGGTTCCAATTACGGGACCATTGATGCTGTCCAAAATGATTTTCAGATCGGCGTGATCCGAAAAATCCGCAACTCGTGCCGAAAAGCCATAGGCGGCATCCGATCCAAAATCGACGTTGGCATACTTGAAATATGTGTTTCTCTGCCAGTCAAATACATTCTTTCCACCGCCCGCATCCAAGCAGTTCTCAAGATAATGTGTGGAGCCAAGTCCCAACACAGAAGCGCAGGAAGCTTCAGAATAATTCTCCGCTTGAATCGTCTCATAAGCGTTTATGAACTGCGCAGCGGATACCGGAATCATCATGGATACGAGGAAAAGGCATACCAGGATAAGAGACAATGCTTTTTTCATTTTTATTCCTCCGATTGCTCATATAAGTAGTTTTTAGGTGAAATGACGGGCAAAGGGGATGGGTATCTGTGGAATACAAAGCTTGTACTCAAAAGGAAAGCACTGTAAAATATGGCCTGTGATCGGAAGCAATGACCGGCAGAATCTCCGCGCTCTGCACGGTCAGATCGCGGCTGAGGAACAGATAGTCAAGCTTTCTGTCCGGGCGGTCAGAGGGAAAGGTGGCGGTAGGGCCCTGAATCAGAGCGGCGGTATCGGTCATGCAGGCGCGGATGCTCTGCAGCAGCTCCGCATCCGGCGTCATGTTGAAATCGCCCATTAGAACGCAGCGCTGATCTTCAATCTGCGCAAGAACCGTTTCCTGCGCAAGCACCTGCTCATCCGGGTTCAGCCCGAAATGGGTCACACAGACGGTGAGCGGCTGTGGCGTCCGGACGACGGCCTTTAGCAGACAGCGCGTCTCATAATACCCGGCATATCCGCGTGTCTCCGGATCCGGTATGAGAATGGTCTGCGCCGTCTCGATCGAGTAACGGGACAGCAGCGCATTCCCGTAGGGATTGACACCATCAAACGCGATCGCTTGTGCGAAATAGGCGTGAAATCCCAGCCTTTCGGCCAGAATCTCAGCCTGCGGCAGATAGTCTGCGCCTGCACCCCTGCCGTTGACCTCGTTCAGACCGACGATATCGGCCCCGGACTGCCGGATCACCTGCGCAAACAGATTAAAATCGATCTGCCGCGTCCGGTAATTCAGGCAATGCTGGATGTTGAAGCTCATGACACTGATCTGCATGGCGTTTGCCTCCCTGATCATGTCCGTACAACCACTTCGTGTATCTGTCCGTCGTTCAGAACGGGCAGGAGAGTATCTGCAAGCCGGTTTCCGTCGACTGTGACCTCCGGCTTCCCGCTTCCTGTGTTGAAAATATGAATGTGATACCAGCAGCCGCGGAACGTGCGCGTCAGCGTCAGCTCCTTCCACGCTCCGGGAATGCAGGGCTGCACCCGCAGCCCGCCGTATTCCCGCCGCAGGCCGCAGATGCCCTCATAGAAGCCGCGCAGCGCCCACGCGGACGTGCCGGTAAACCAGCCAAACCAGATCCGCGTGAAGAACGACGGGTGCATGCACCAGCAGTTTACGAACAGATACGGCTCCGCGCCGGTGATGGACACAGGATTGTCCTTACTGTCCGGGATCATCTTGTGGAGCGTGGAAAGCGCCTGCTCCGCCCGGCCAAGCCTGCAGTCAGCCATGATCTTGAATGCGTTGCAGTGATTATACACGCCGCCGTTTTCAAACAGCCCCGGAAGCATGCCGGACATTCTGCCGACATGACTGTCATAGTGCGGGTAGGCGGGCTCACAGAGCTGGATGCCGTATTTTTTGTCCATTTTGTCGATTGCAGTCAGAACTGCGTCCAGCCGGTCTTCCGGTACGACGTCGGCCAGGATCGACCAGACCTGCGGGTTGATATAGATGTTGCCGCCCGTCGGACTGGATTTCGAGCCGACGGGGCCAAATTTGCTGAACGCACGCAAATACCATTCTCCGTCCCAGGCCTTGCGGTTGATCGTCTCGACCAGCGCTGCCCGCTGCTCGAGCAGCTGCTGGGCGTATGCGTTATCACCGAGGAAACGGCTGAGCGCGGCAAGCTCTTTGCATGCCCACGCCATTGCCATGGCCATAAAGACGGATTCCGCCTCCGGATCGTCGATATTCAGCGCGTCGTTCCAGTCGGCGTAGCGGATGCGGGGAATCCCGTGCGCGCCCGCGTCGTTTATCATATACTGCATCGCGCACTTCAGATGCTCATAGACACCCGCTTCGCCGCCGTCCTGGAACGGCAGCTTTTTTTGCAGGAACGAGGTGTTGCCCGTTTCCTTTACAAGCTCGCAGCATGCAAGGATCAGCCACATATGCGGGTCAGAGTAGAGATTTGGGTCAAGCGTCGGGCCAAAGCCAAGAACAGCGTGGCCATCCTGATACTGGTGGCACAGGCATTCGCTGATCGTCCGCTCCGCCTGCTCCGGCGCAAAATTCAGCTGCGCCATTGCGACCTGCGCATTATCGCGCACGGCCTTTTTTCCGAGCGAACAGAAATCAACCTGCTTCTGCGTCCAGTAATTGAAGATGGAATTGACGCGCACATCTGGCGTCTGCGCGTGCAGCGTGTCATATTTCTGCCGCATTGCGCGCTGCGCTGCTTCCAGCTGTGACTGCGGATCGCGAAAGCTCTCCTGCGCCGCCGCACGCGCGTCCTCCAGCGAGACAGCAAGCCCCGCCGTATAGCAGATCGTCTGCTTCTGACCCGGCAAAAGCGTTACGGTATTCTGCAAAACCGCGCCAAGGCCAAGCACCGTCGTCAGACTGTTGGTGCAGGCTTCCCCTGCAAGCAGTCGTTCCGGACGTGCAGTGGAGCCCATGATGCCAAGAAACCGTTCCAGACAGCCGTCATACGCAGCCGGCGGCAGACTGCTGGCTAAAAAGCCGCTGTAGCGCGGGTGCGGGTTGTGCGGGTTTTTGTTCCATGCGAAAATGCCTTGCAGCTGCCCGTCAAATATCGTCTCCGTACAGTTGAAGGGCACATAATAGGCGGGCTGCTGAAAGCCACCGAGGTCGAACGAGACGAGCGGGAACGCGCTGATCGTGCGCGGCCGGTCTGTCGTGTTGCGAAGACGCAGCAGCCAAACCTCATGATACCCGTGAACCGGAACAAACAGCGTCCACGCGGCTTCAATTCCGAGATTATCTGTTTCAATCCGGGAGAAGCCCATGGAATGCTCGCAGAAAAGACGGTCAACCGGCTCCATCAGCGGAAATTTTCCGACACTCCAGCATGCTTTGCTTTCTTCGTCTCGCAGATAGAGAAACCGTTCCTCGCGCTCATTCAGAACGGCATGCGTGGCGGTCTGGTCGATATAACGGCTGGGGCCGTGCCCGACATTCGTGACGCTTGCCGTGTACCCATCTGCGTTGAACAGCTGGTTGTACCAGAAGCGATTGCGGTTCGGCTCAAAAATTTCATAGGAAGCATAGTCTGCGGAAAATTGGTTCTTCATCGTTGAATCCCTCCGAAGCATATTGATTCTTCAAAATAGACCTTCGGCGCGCACAGAAGGCCGGTCGGATACAGGCAGTACCGGGAAACGTCGTCACAGGTGAAGCTGTCCGGCGCGATATAGGGCTGCTTACGCGGGAAGCGGTGCAGCGGCCCGAATGTGTTTCTTCGATTCAAAATCAGTTCGAGTTCCAGCGTCCGCGCCGCGTCAGAATGCAGGCGAATCGGGTCAGAGCCCCAGAATACAGTCCGTTCCCCGCCGCAAGCTGCCGCGGTGCAGCTGCCGCCGAAAGCGTCAAGCTGAAGCCAGAATTTCTGATCGGCAGGTACGTCAAACAGATATCGCACCTTGCCGCTGTAGAACGGAAGCCCCTGATAAACAAGATTTCCGATTTTCAGCGTCTGCGGCAGACACCCGATTACCGGTGTTCCGGAACGGAACCAGACGCCAACGTCTCCCAGCAAATACGCCGCTTCCAGTCCGCAGACCTCGGAATACGCTGCAGTCCACTCGATCTGATTTTCGCCCAGCTTCCAGCAAGCTGCCGGAAGTGCGTAGAGGGAAAAGCAGGAATCGACCCAGAAGCCTGCCGCCTTGCAAAGCGAAATGGCCATGCCGTTGACAGTCAGCGTCTGCGCAGGCAGATCCTCCAGCGCCAGCAGAAGCGGCGTCTGTGGAAGCTGCTCACACAAAACGGAGAAGCACAGCCGAATCGGATAGGATGTATCCGGCCCTTTTCGTGCCCATGGCTGGAGCATTTCGCCGCTTCGCTGCTCCATGCCCAGCCGCCCGCGCAGCGTGCGGTCGAGCTTCAGAATTTCATCCTGCGCACAGAGCAGTTCTTCGTCCAGCCAGAGCGCCGCCCGATCCAGCGGCAGCACGTTCGGCTCATTGAGACGGAAACCGGCAGGGGAGCGAAGGAAGACCGGCTCGGTCTGCGGCGGAAGGGGAAGGGGAGGGAGCGCACGCTGTTCGCGGCAAAGGCGCACTGTGCGCACCGCACCCGGTGCAAGGCTGACCGAAACGCAGTCGTTTCGCACCGGGAGCGCATATACGGCCCCGTCCCGGCAGTCCCACAATTCAGCGTATAAGCCGTCGGGGATGCGAACCGGGACATCGTGCAGCGTCCGGCTCATGCTTTTATTCCACAAAAATGCAAATATACAGTCATCCGTCTGCCGCATCTGCAAATAGATCTCTGCGGCAGCGTTGTCATCCATAATTCTGACCGATTGCGGCTGCGCGCGGAAATAGCGCAGCACATCCGATTTGCGCAGTGGAAGTCTTATGCCTGCTGCCGCAAGCGAAGCGCATTCGGAGAATGCTTCTCCGGCGATATAGCGCGGTGGTGTGCCGATCCAGACAAGCTCGCCGCCCGCTGCGGAGAAGCTCCGCAAAAGCTGCAGTGTCGATGCGCGGATACAGGTACAGCCGCAGATCACGACCCGTCGGTAGCGCATCTGCCCAACGCGGAGCGCAGCGGGCTGCGCGGCATCGACTGCGGCATGTGCGGCCAGAATGCCCTCGTCGCCATAGTCAAAGTCGGTCTGCGTCTGCATCAGCCAATGGAACAACTGCCGGAACTGCCGTTCCAGCCTTTTCATGGCCGGTTCGGCGGCGTCCAGACCATTTGCCCAGCCGGGATGGATCTGGTACCAGAGGCTTTCGACCGGATGCAGCACCAGCGTCCGGCAGACCGGCGTTCCCTGCGAGATAAGCAGGCCGAGCCGCGAGAGCTTCGCTTCCAGTGCGGCATGCTCCCGGAACCACGTCGCCTGATGCAGGAACGACCCCGGATAATCCCGTTTTGCCTGCCCCTGCATGGTATACCACGCCAGATGCGGGCAGCGCACATTGATGCCCAGAAGCGTCTGCCAGTTTGCAATGTACTCATAATCCTGAAACGTCATCTGCCAGCCGGTCGCGCCGAACAGCTCCGAGAGCTTTTTCGCCTTCCCAAGCTGCCGCGCGGCAGAGTCCAGCTGCTTGACGGCCCACGGTGTAAAATTGAACGCTGTCAGATTGTCAATTCCCGGCTCGTCCAGATATTCGTAGCACCGCATCATCGAGCCGGTCGGGACAGCCTGTGCGCACAAACTGTCCTCATGCAGAAAATGTCCCGTCGTCTTTATGCCGTTTTCCTGCGCCCAGCGCCGGATGGGCTGCAAAAACCGTGTCAGAAACAGCGTTTGCAGCAGCTCCATGTACTGCCACTTCAGCCTTGAAACCGGCTTCCCGCGCAGAAGCAGAAACAACTCCGGCAGACGCGGCAGCAGCGGCTCGCCATAGGCCGCCTCAAACGCCTCCGGCAGATTGTCTGTCCACGGGAGCGACCAGCGGCGTTCTTCGCCGGGGTCGGAAAAATCGGAAAACACCATCCCCCGGTGCGGCTCGTCGGTAAAAACGCCGCGGATGGAGGAAAACTCCGTGCAGCGTGCGGCATACTGCCGGTGCGTTACGTCCAGAAAGCGCTCCGTCGCGGCAAGGCTCAGCCGGTCAGAGTCCGTAAAGCCGTTATAAACACTCTGCGGCTGCATGGTGTGGACGCGGAAGACCAGCTTCGTTTCGCCGGGCTGCAGCCGGTCAAAGCTGCGGTAGCCCGGCGAAAGGGAAAGCCCATCGATCCGCGCGGCAAACACCGCAAGCGGCGGCTCCGAAGAATCCGCCGCTTCATTCAGCGTCAGGGTCAGATATTTGCGTCGGAACGGCGGCTCCTTTGTCACAAGACCGCCCGTGCAGCCGCTGGGCCAGCGATCCTCGTCGTAGATCCATGGCTCCATGCCGAGTTCCTGCGCCCTTTTTATGCAGGCATCCGTCAGTCGGAACCAGTCTTCGCCCAGATACTCCGTCTGCAGGCCGGTGCGCGAGTGCATGAAAAAGCCGCCGAAGCCCATTTCATGCAGCACGTCGATCTGCCGCAGGAGCTCCTGCTCCTCCAGCTTTCCGTTCCACGCCCAAAAGGGCTTGCCGCGATAGGCGGCGGAGGGATTATGAAATTCCTGTTCCAGCGTTTTCATAGACAAGTTCAATCTCAGGCGGAGCCTGCACGGCGGTCCGGATGCTGCCGTCCGGCAGGCGCTTGTGTTCCAGTTTGATCACGCCGAACGGCGTCGGATAGCTGCCCTTTGCCCAATCCAGTCCGTCCAGATGCGGGCAAACGCGGATCTTCTTACAGCCGGGCTCCAGGATCTCCACGCCCAGCACGAACCGCGTCAGCCATGCGGTCGGCCCGCTTGCCCAGCCGTGACAGAGACTGTGGCGGAAGCCGCGGTAGCAGTGCTTTCCATAGGTCGCGTGAACGTCAATCTCGCCCGCGCGGGGAAGCCGGTCGATGGGCGCAGCGTTTTCCATCCACCGAAGATCAAAGTCCTCCCAGAAGGTCGTTGCGCCGAGCCGGAGCATGCCGCCCCAGTATGCGCGGAGCATGTCGAGCGCGCCCGCATAGTCCTGTGCCGCAGCCTGCGCCAGCAGCACATAATAGCCCATGAAGCAGCACAGTCCGGCGGCGCCGCCCTTTTTCAGAATGGTCTCGTTTGCGTCAGATGCATCGAGAAGCCCTGCCAGCGCGGCCAGTGCTGCGGCCTGTTTGGATGCACAATGCTCCGGGCGGTATTGCAGCAGACGGGTACAGTCGGACTCTGCCTGCTGGGCAAGTGCTTCCTCGCCAAGCGCACGGAAGATCCGGCTGCTTGCCCGCGCCGCAAGAATGTGCAGCGCCTGGATCCCCATGTCGACTGCTGCGGGATCGCCCTTCGTCGGCCAGTCCAGAAACCGGTTTTCCGGCGTACAGTCCTTTCCGTCCGGACCGATATGCGCGGACAGATTTTCCGTCAGCTTTTTGAGATAGGGCAGTTGCCGGGCCAGATACGCCCGGTCGCCGAACTGCATATAGTAATCATGCTGAATGACGATCCACCACATGGAATAGGTCGGGATATCGTTCATCCACTGATCGGCAGGTGTCTGCGACGTTACCAGATCCAGACTGTCACGGATGACCTGCTGGTCGCCGAAGACGGCCTGGATGGTAGAGAGTTCTGGGTGCAGATCTCCGATCCATACCAGCCGGTCGCGCTTGACGCCGTCCCAGATATACTGCTGCATATTAAGATGGACGGTATAAGCGCCGGTCTCCCAGATCCGGTTCAAAAGCGGGTCGCTGCAGGAGAAGCTTCCGAGATACGGAATATCGCGGTATAGAAGGATCGCCTTTGCTGCACAGAACTGCATACCGGCACCCTCTGTCAGCAGATCAATGCGGACAAAGCGGAAGCCGGTCTCGCCGACGGGTGTCATGCTGAGCTGCCGGACAGAAATCGTCCAGTCGCGGCAGGCGTGGTCGTTCGTTGCGCCGCCGGGGCCACCCGGCTCGCTCATTGCTTCTGTCGCGGATTCGCCGAACCGGATGCGCAGCCGCACTTCTTCCGCGCCGCACAGCGTACCGACACTGAGCATCAGCCCGCCTGCGAGCTCCTTTCCATAGTCCAGCAGAATGGAGGCGGCAGCACCGTCGTTTGTGAGCGTGCAGCAGTCGGAATTGTGAAGCCCGACCTGTACCGAGCGGTTTTCCAGCAGCGCTTTACTGCCGGAAACGCGCCCGGCTTCCCATATCACCGCCGTGGGCGTCAGATAGACGCGGCGGCGCTCGTCCGCTTCCGCGCGGGACTCCAGCCCCTGTTTCTGCAAAAGGGTGTTTTCCTCTTTTTGAATCATATCGTTCTCCTGTGTTATCCTTTGACGGCTCCGGCGACCATGCCCTCCAGATAGTATTTCAGGCAACTGCATGTGATGAGCATGAGCGGAATGGTACCGAGAATAAACGAGGCTGCAACAAGGCCAAGATCTGTCCGGGCAATGCCGGAGGCCGCGTTGAATACGATCTGGCAGAACGTCTTCATATCGTCACCGCCGGTCAGCGCGATCGTCGGCCAGATGTAGTCGTTGTACATGGCGACGACGACAGTAATGCCGACCGTGACCAGCGTCGGCTTGAGCAGCGGCAGACCGATGCGCAGAAAGCTGGAAAATTCATTTGCGCCGTCGATTTTTGCCGCCTCGAAAATATCGTTCGGCATCTGCTCAAACGCGGCCTTTGCCAGCATAATGCCAAAAACCTGCTGGCTTGCAATGTATGGCAGAATCAGCGCCCAGTATTTGTTGATGAGCCTAAGTTTCTGCATGATGAGATACTGCGGCACGATCGTGATCGTAGTCGGCACCATCATGACGGCGACCAGCATCCCGAACAAAAAGCGCTTACCCTTGAACCGAAGCCGCGCAAAGGCATAGCCGCTCAGAGAAACGTGCAGCAGAATGAAACCGAGCGACGCGCCGCAGATCAGGAACGAATTCAGGATAGGACGGCCGACAAAGCTGAGCGCTTTGCTGAAATTCTGCCAGTACGGCTCCTTCGGCAGTCCGAGAAAGTCGGTCGTGATGAGAACCGTCGGCTTGAGCGACATGTTTATAAGCATCACGAACGGGAAAAACGTCGTTACGATAAGAAAGACCAGAACGATTCGACTGACCCAATAGGAGGCAGTGCGCGGGGCATTTTTATTCATGCGGATTTCTCCCCCTTTCCGGACAGCACCTTATTGGTAATGAGCGTCAGAATGACGATCACAAAGAACAGCACCACACCGAGCGCGGACGCATAGCCATGCCGCCCGTCGCCGAACGCGACCTTATACATCTGTAGTGCCGGGATCATGGTGCTGTAGCCGGGGCCGCCGGCAGTCATGGCTGCGACCTGCCCGAAGCCGGACAGACTTCCGATCAGGCTCAGCGTCGCGACGATCTTGACATACGGCCATACTCCGGGGATCTGCACATACCGGACGACATCCATGCTGGTTGCGCCGTCCACGCGGGCCGCGTCATAGAGCTCCGGGCTGATACTGTTGATCCCGGTATGGAACAGCAGAAAGTACATACCGGAGACGAACGGAAATCCGACCAGAATGATGCACATCAGCGCGGTGTCGGCGTTGTTCAGCCAGTTCTGCGTCAGACTGCCGAGATGCAGCAGCTTCAGAATGCTGTTGAAACCGAAATTCGGATTATAAAGGTATTTCCAGATCAAAATCACAACGATGCTCGGCACCAGCATCGGGATGACAAACAGCGTCTTGATGATGCGGGAGAGCTTCTTATGCCGGACGTGATACAGAATCAGCGCGGCCAGTAGCGGGAAGAAAACGCTGTTGAACACGGCAAACAGGCTCAGAACCGCCTGATTCCGGAACGACATGCGGAACATATCGTCAGAGAGCAGAGCCTTGTAGTTTTCCAGCCCGATGAAATGCGTTTCGCGTCCCGGCATTTTGTCGGTCAGCGAGGTATAGAACGCCAGACCGACCGAAAAATACATGAATACGATCAGCATCAGAAACGTTCCGGCAATGAACAGATACGGAACGCACCGTTCCGCAAAGCTTTTTTTCATATCCAGCAGCCTCCTGTCTTTTATAACTGTCCATCCAAACGGTGTGCTTCTCTTAAGCTGCGCTGCGCTTGGATCGACAGTTATTGAGAATAGCCGGGGAAAAGCGCGGAGCTTTTCCCCGGCCGGCGGAATCCAATTTTATTTCGCGGTGTCAGCGGTGGTCGGGTCAAGATCGTAGCCGCCGGCTTCGATCTTGGCGTCGGTATCATTGCCCTGCACGGTGGCCAGACCATCGAGGAAGGTATCGATGTCGATCTCACCCGCTGTCAGCTTGTTGATCAGGTCGTTGTGAATCGGGCGGTCAGCCTCCTGCGTCTGATACAGGCCGCACAGCTCGGAGGAATACGCCTTGACAGCGCCCTCGACCACAAAGCCGGTCAGCTTTTCCATCAGCTCGTCCTTGAGGACGACGCCGTTGATCATGCACGGACCCTGCACAAAGTTGCCGTTGGAGAGCGTCTCCTCATAGCACATCTGTGCGCCTGCCTGCGAGTACCAGTACAGATAGAAGTCCAGAACACGCGCGTCGTGGTCGGCGTCGTTCTTCGGAACAATGCCCATGACGTTGCCGAGCACGTACAGGCCGCGCATCTTCGTGCCGAAACCCTCGGGAGCGTTGGCAAAGTCGGGGATGTTGAAGGTCGCCCAGTCAAACTGCGCACTCTCCGGCATGTTATTGATGTCGTCCAGAATCAGGCCGACATTCCACGCGCCGTTGAGCAGGATGGGGGAGACCTGCGTTTCAAACTCGGTGATGTTGTCAGCGCCGCCGCCGATCCAGTTTGCGGGGAAATATGCCGCGAGCTTCGCAAACTCAATCCAGGAGGTACGGCTGATATTGGAATGGATGATATCGTTCTTTCTGGCAGCAAGCATACGCTCGGTGCTGGTCACGGTGAAGGCGTCGCAGGAGAGGTTGTTGTCGTCAAAGACAAACCCGTCGTTTGCGGACATGGTCTCGGCGTCATAGATCGCGTCGCCGGGCTGCACAAGAAATTCGCTTTCTTCATAGCGGAAGCCTGCGTCTGCAAGAGAGGCAAGGATCCAGGAAGCCTCCTGACCGACAGTGATCGGGTTTTCGTATCCGTTGTCGCGCAGCGTCTGGCAGGTTTCCAGCAGTTCTTCCCAGGTCTGCGGCGCTTCAAGTCCAAGCGCTTCAAATGCGGTCTTATTATAGTAGAAGGAAATACCGGTCTTGTCAAACGGCAGCGCACCGATGCCAAGACCGCCGAAGGCGTTCCAGGCCTCGGTCAGAATGGTGTCGTTGTACATGTCGCGGACAAGGCCATCCTGATACGGGTGCTGCATATCCAGAACGTCGCTCAGCTCACGCAGATAGTTCTTCTGGAAGCAGACCTCGTTGCCGCCCAGCGCATTTGTGAGGAAGTTTGCATGGACGATATCGGAGGTGCCGGTCATGTCGCCGGAGAACAGGGACTGCATCTTGGCCATGTAAGCGTCGTTGTCAGAAACAACGTCGACCGTGACCTTGGTTTCCGGGTGCAGCTTGGTGTATTCCTCGGCGAGCTTCTTTTCGCCTGCGGTATAGTAGCCGTTGATGACCGTGACGATGATCTCGTCATTTTTGCTGGTGTCCCATGCTGCGTCAGAGCCCTCCTGCGGCTGCGGGGCGGGCTGATTGGCAGTTTCCGTGCCCTGTGTGTCCGTCTCCGTCTGCTGGGTATCGCCCTGTTCCGGGGTGGTCGTCGGTTTTGCGCAGCCTGCAAAAATCGCCGAAAGCATCAGCACGGCAAGCAGGAGCGCGATCCACTTTTGCATCTTTTTCATTGTTTGCTTCCTTTCATGTTAAAATTATAATGTATCCTGAAGCCGCTGCCAGCTCTGCATGCCTGAGCGGGCTGCGGGCGCTTCATTCAAATATGCTACACGGGTAACTTTTGAGCCTGAAAGAAATTCTACGTTTTGATCCGTAGAATTTCCAAAGTGATTACCGGCCGGGAGGCGCAGTCGATGCACGCTGGATCAGCTCCAGCTGATTCAGATAATATCCGGTCGTGTCCTGCTGGATGTTGGTATAGAGCAATTCAAACGCCTTTTTGCCGAATTCCGCCTTTGAAACTGCCATTGTCGTGATGGAGGGCCGCCACGCCTGCGAAAAGAGAATGTCGTCAAAGCCCATGACGGAAACATCCTCCGGCACGCGCAGTCCCGCCTCCTGAAGCGCGGAGATCGCGCCCATTGCCATCAGATCGTTCAGGCAGATGACGGCTGTGAACCGGCGTTCCGACTTTAGCAGTTCCTGCGTCAGCGCATAGCCCTCTGCGATCTCTGTGTGATACGGCGGTTTGCCGTCGAACAGCAGATCCGAGCCGCAGGGGAGCTGGTAACGCTCGACTGCGGCGAGATAGCCGTCGATACGGTGGTCAAACTGGAATTTCCGGCTGAGGCCGCTCAGATATGAGATCTCCCGGTGCCCGAGGCCGTACAGGTAGCTGACCGCCTTATCCATTGCAGTGACATAATCGCTTTCAATCGAGCTGACACGCTTGAGATCGACGTCGGTGTTGCCGGAAACGACGACGCGGATACCATTATCGGTCAGACTGTAGAGCTTGGCCATGTCGAACTTGTAGGGAATGGCAGCGATAAAAACGCCGTCCACGCGGCGGGCGATATAGTTGTCGAAATAGTCGTTGATATTCTTGTTGCCGGTGCAGATGTTGACGAAATATCCGCGCTCCATCGCGGCGTTTTCAAAGCCGACGATGATCTCGCCGTAAAACGGGTTCGTCGCATCGTTGACCATGAAGGAAAGCTGACGGGTCTCGTTTTTTGTCATGCTGCGCGCGATCATATCCGGCTTGTAGTTGAGCTGCTCAACGGCGTCCAGCACCAGCTTCCGCGTCTTTTCAGACATGCTGCGCGAGCCGTTCAGGACATAGGAGACCGTCGCGGTGGAAACGCCTGCAAGCTTTGCTACATCTGTGCGCGTGACCTTCATGGGCGTTTCCTCCTTCCATTTTGCTACCCGGATCAATGCAAAAAAGCATCAAAATATCAGATAATTCCGGATGATCCAATCCTTTTACGATTGCAGTATATCTTTTCTAAACCGGAAAAGCAAGTATAATTTTACCCGTATAGCAAAATTTGTTGACTTCTCATAATCGCCGGTCTATAATCTATGCAGAATCCACAAAACATTTTGCTGACGCAAAGGAGCAACGCCTATGCGAGTTTCGGGACAAAGCACGGACTACCTGCGCATCTCTCCTTCGCGCGCGCATTGGAGTGTCTGCGCACCGCTGATCCTCGTCAACCTTGTGCTTGCCGTCACAACGACGCTGACGAACCGGCTCTATAGTCAATACGCGGGGCAGACCTATTTCACCGTGACCGGCTATCTGAGTGTCGCCACGACGCTGTTCGTGAACGTCGTTTCCAGCGTCTATACTGCTGCATGGATCAAAATTGCGCACCAGTTCGCCCTGCACGACCATCCGACCGTGACACGCGCGATGAAAAACGCGGGATTTACGGTTCTGCTTGCCAGCGCGGCCTGCGCGGGACTGATGCTGCTGCTCACAGAGCCGGTTCTGCATGCGCTGAACGTTCCACCGGTGTTCGGCGCTGACGCGAGACTTTATTATATTCTGTATCTGATCGCGTATCTGCCTTCCGCGCTTGCGGCGCTCTTTTTAACGATCGTCAACGGGATCGGCAGCTCACGGCGGATCTTTTGGATCAACATTATCGTGATCTGCACGAATCTGCTTGCCGCCGTTCTTCTGCTTGCGGTTTTCCGCATGAAGCTGATCGGTGCAGCCCTGAGCAGCGCGTTGGGCGCGGCGCTGCATCTGCTGGTTTATTGGTTCCTGTTCCGCAGGGAAGGCTATTTCCGCGCGGGAGAACGCTTCCGACCGGACTGGATGCAGACCGCCGCGATCCTGCGCGACAGTGTGCCGATCGCGCTGCAAAACCTTTTCTGTACCGCCGGATACCTGATCGTGACGCTTCAGGCAAACCGCTTGCTTCCGTCTGATTATATTACGGTTTTGAGTGTCAGCCTGCCCCTGACCGGCATCATGAGCGCTATCACCTCGGCGGGACTTGCGTTTGTGCCGCCCAATTTCGCTGCCGGCAATGCCGCACGTATCAGGGCGTTTCTGCGGTTATCGCTTGTGTGCTGCGTTCTGTATGGCGCGCTGTGCGAGTCGACCGCTTCCGAGCAGGCCGCCCGCCGCACCGCCATGGATTCCGCCACCAAAAACGCCGACGAGATCATCGACGATCTGAATCTCCGCTACAACCGCGCGCGTCAGGGCGCGATCACGCAGGAGATCACCGAAATTGTCGCCGGCGCAGAACAGTCTTGAAAGGAGTGACCGTATTGCCAAATACCGGTACTGTCGTACAGGTTGTCGGACCTGTCCTTGATATTCGCTTCCCCGACGGTCAGCTTCCCAATCTGAACCACGCCGTTACGCTCAAAAACGGCGATCGCACGATCGTGGCCGAGGTTGCCCAGCAGATCGGCGACGGCATCGTCCGCTGCGTTGCCATGAGCTCCACCGACGGCCTTGTCCGCGGCACCGAAGCCGTCGACACAGGCTCGCCCATCACCGTTCCCGTTGGCGAGGCCTGCCTTGGCCGTATCTTCGACCTGATGGGAAACCCGCTGGACGATCAGCCCATCGACCCGAAGCTCGAGCGCTGGCCGATCCATCGCGAAGCGCCGTCTTATGCAGAGCAGGAATCCTCCACGGAGATCCTCGAAACCGGCATCAAGGTCGTCGACCTCATCTGCCCGTATGCAAAGGGC
>OODL01001463.1_pt1 | contig 20083 bp, 12 predicted proteins | sample 1671181 | NCBI WGS metagenome assembly OODL01 (sample SAMN06348130, study PRJEB24527) | human gut metagenome | biome: human gut; feature: ankylosing spondylitis patient; material: feces | host: Homo sapiens | place: China | collected 2015-10 | reverse complement strand
TTGCGCACTCGCTACTGTTGTTACCTCGTCAATTTTATGGGGCTACTTTACCTTGCTTTGGCCTGTATCCTTTGGAGAAAACTGGTATAGCAAGGTGCATGCCGGACATTCTCTATGAAGAACAACCAGCAAAACCGGTGGGTCCATTTCATTGCCTTTGGTCGCGTTTTTTCTTCGCTGTTATGGTTAGCAGATTGCTATGCGTTTTTTGAAAATTTATTTCGCAGCCAGCGAGATATTTCTCGTAAAGGAAACGTAATCTTCCATGAATTTGAATTCAAAATTGATTCGAGCTCGCATTTTAGTTGGCTATACATATTTTTTATGTTGGTATTCTCCTGAGATAGACAGCTATATCTTTCATTGAGGATATTGTATTTGGATTCTATGTCTTTTAATTTATGGCTATTAATAAAAGCTCCTGAAATTGATTTTATTAATTCTATAATTGATATCGATGTTTCTTTATCCCGAGATAAAAGATTTTTTAATAGAGGGTTATCAATGGTTGGGCCTCCAGGTTTTCTCCACACAGCAAGTCCATGGGAATGTGGAAAAACGCAAATTTCCTGAGATGTTTCTGCTATTTCATGCCATAATTTATAAACACCAAAATTGTTCCCTTGTTCGGCAACATCATGAAAAAGGATGATTCCTCCAGGTTTTACTTTGGGTAACCAGGTATAGAAGTCGTGCTTAACCGCATCATAGGTATGAAGTCCATCAATATGGAGTATATCAATGGATTCATCTTTAAAATATTGTATTGCATCATCAAATTTCATACGTAACATAGTTGAAAAATTTGAATAATATTTTTCCGTATACTCCGAAAATTTTATATATACATCTTCTCCATAGAAGCCAGCTTGTTCATCCCCCTTCCAAGTATCAACTGCATAGCATTTTGTTTCAAGCCATGATTGTTTGACAGCTTCACAAAAGGCAAAAAAAGAAACGCCAGTATGGCTACCAAGTTCTACAAGGCATTGAGGCTGGTATGCTCGAATAAGTATATCTGCAAAAATAATATGCCCGATCCATGTAGTAGCCTCTCTGGTGAGTATGTCATTCGGTCCTTTATATTCATAGGTAGTATAGTGTGATAAAAAGTGAAGTATTTCTTTATTCATAGCCATGGTCTCCCTTTGTCTATAAAATTTTTAGTCGTTTCCTTAATCTCATACCTGGATTCTCGATGTGTGTATGCAAAAAAGAAGACATTGAAAATGTTATTTTTATGGATATGATTATTATTGATATAAATAAGATATATTTTAATGAGATGTCTTGTATATTTATTTTATAGTATATTGACATAGTAAAAGTGAGGACTTGCAAGTGCACAAGATAAAATGGATATGAAATTTTTGACATATATATAAGAAATGATTTTGCTTTATCTAATTCCCCATCGCAAAATGTGATCTTACTCAAGAAAGGCAGTATTATAGAAGATAAAATACCTGACAGTGTAAAATCAATAGCTGCGTGGATTTCCTTATTTTTTTCAAATTTTGTATTTTGAATGAAAGCATCAGAATATTGCCATTCTAAAAAGATAAATATAACTAAAATCACAATAATGAATATCCTTGGTGATGCCATCCTATTATAAAATGCCGGAAAAGCTTTTTGCATACACGCTATGCCAAGGCCATAAAATAAGGCATCCATGCGAAGGTGAGGCATTTTCCTTATAGCATCATCAAGGACTATGTTAGAACTCCTTAATACACTTAAATATCTAGCAACTGACGCTAATGTAATTAATATAACAATAAAGAATAGTATATTAATATATGGATTGTCAAAAGTTTTTATTTTGAATTTAAATAGGTATATAAAGATTGGCATAAGAATGTACGAAAACATTTCTATTGATAGCGTCCAAGCTACACCAATAAAGTAAAGATCATCTGTATAAGCCTGTACAAAGAATATATAGCTTAGTGGATATTCATATCCAAGTATCAGATATATAGATAATGTCAATAAAAATATAGTATAGTAGCAAGGAAATATTTTTGTTATCCTGTCAATAGCGTAGTTGTATATCGATTTAAAATCATATTTTTTATAATTTAATAGTGTTCCTCCAATTAGAAATCCGCTTAATGCAAAAAAACAATCTACGGAATAATTTGCAAGATATGTAATACGCCATGTAAGAGCGTGTATCTGGATAAAAAATTCTTTTGGTATAAATAATAAAATATGCGCACTAAAAACTGCAATAACTGCGAATCCCCGAAGAATATCAAGGCCAACTAATCGTTTTTTTTCCATATTTATTGATGAGTGCCAATGGTAAGTTCGATGGACCGCATGGGCAGCCCCATGATGCCCGCACTGGCGCTGGAGGTGACAGAGGTCAGGATCAGGGCATCATGGCGCCACTCGTGCTGCACATGTTCTTCCTGCGTGCCTTCGGCCACTGCCACGGCAAAGGAGTAATCGCCTGCGGCCAGGACCGGCATGCGGAAGCAGAAGCTGGCGCAAAAGCTTTCGCCTTCCTCCACATGCAGGGGCTGGTCCATGTAGGACAGGAAGGTGTTGTCGCCAAACAGGGTCTGCCCCAGCCTGTCCTTGAGATAAAAGCCGACAATGGGACGGCTCAGGGCCTGGCGGGCCCGGCAATGGACGCGCAGCGTGACGATTTCGCCGCCAACGCACCAGCAGAGCGGTCTTTTTTGCTCATCCAGCAGCAGCACCTGCTCGATGCAGGCGCCTCCTTTGCCGAAGGCCGGGGCATCCGGGTCAAAACGGAACACCTGGATATCGTTGCGCAAGTTCGAACTGTTGAGGAAATCCTGCCGGGCATCCCGAAAGTCCTCCTCTTCCGGCCGGAGCACCAGCCCGCGTCCGAAGGCGGATGATGTGCCGGCCGGTGGCTTTCCCTGAGCAGCTTCAAAGATGTCTTCAAGATAAAGTTCCGTGATTTGCTTGGGATCCCCGGCGCTTTTGATGCGACCATGCTCAAGGAGAATGGCATGTGTACACAGGCTGTTGATGGCGGCCACATCATGGCTGACAAAAAACAGCGTCTTGTTGGCAATAAAATGGCGCAGGAAGCGCATGCATTTTTGTGTAAAAAAAGCGTCACCCACAGAAAGGGCCTCGTCCACGATAAGGATATCCGCATCCACATGGGCGATGACGGCAAAGGCTAGGCGCATGATCATGCCGCTGGAATAGCTCTTGACTGGCTGATCTATGAACTGGCCAATATCGGCAAACGTAACGATATCCTCATAGCGTGCATTGATTTCTTCTTGTGTTAATCCAAGAATTGCAGCATTTAAATAGACATTTTCCCGTCCGGTGAATTCGGGATTAAAGCCACTTCCAAGCTCCAATAGTGCAGCTACCCGCCCCCGCACCTGCAGGCTGCCTGATGAAGGTGCCAGTGTTCCGGTAATGATCTGGAGCAGCGTACTTTTACCAGCGCCATTGCGCCCGATAATGCCTACGCATTCCCCACGCCCCACGCTGAAGGAGACATCGTGCAAGGCCCAAAAAGGCTCATAAAAGCAGCGGTGCCCGCGCCAGAGCATTTGCCATAGACGATGTGACGGTTTGCTGTATATCTCGAAGTATTTGGAAATGCCGTCAGCGCAGATAACGTTTTCATCATTAGAGCACATCGGCAAACCCCTTTTTCATCTTGACAAAACAGGCAAAGCCCAATTGAAACACTGTGAGTGAAAACAGAAAAAGATACAAACAGATGAGATAGTCCGGTTGCTGGCCATAAAGCAATAGCTTGCGCGATTCTTCCACAACGGGCGTCAGGGGATTGAGCCATACTATCCACTGCAAACGTTCTGGCACCAGAGATACAGGATATATGATGGGAGTTATAAAAAACAGGATCTGCATCAACACAGCTACAAGCTGGGGAATATCCCGCAGATAAACGCCAAACGCTGCGACAGCCAAAGAAATTCCGCTCGTTAGCAGCAATAAGGGAATAATGGTAAGAGGAAAAAGCAGCAATGTCCAAGATAATGTGTCAAGAAAAATGACAGCGCCCAGCAGCAAAAGCATAAACCACGCCATTCCGAAGAAAAAAGATGTGGCAACATTGCATAGTGGAAGTATTTCCAGGGGGAATATGACTTTCTTGACAAAATTTGTATGAAAGACAATAAGGTTTCCACAACTATTTATACTTTCTGAAAAAAGATTAAACAGTGCCATCCCGCAAAACATGATTATGGGGAAGGCTGCTCTGTTTTCATCCAAAGACTCGACACCCCACCGTGCTTTGAAGATGATGCCAAATACAAAGGTATATACGGCAAGCATTATGAGAGGGTGGGCAAAGCTCCAGAAAAGCCCCAGAATCGATCCCCGATAGCGCGCAGTGATATTGCGCTTTACCAGCTGACGAACAAGCGACCTGTGATGCCACAACAACCGAGGGGCGGCCAGTATGTCTAGTAGTATTTTCAGCATAGCACCCATCGTGACAATGTAGTTATTGTGTAATAAACGTGAGCAGGATGCAGATCATCCAGGGTAACCTTGTCGGCATCACAATGGCGAACTGGCATACATGCCTGAACAGTATCCATTACGCTCGGCGATAAGAGCCGGCAGGCGCTCAATGGCGTGGGCAAACGTGCCTTCCACGCCAACAGGTTCTTCCGCAAATTCTTCCAGTTCCAGAGCAAAGGAAAAGAGCTGCCGCAGAGCGTCAGGACGATACCACAGCATGGTCCCCATGGAGAAGAACAGCTCGGAGCGGCAGATTTCGCCCCGTAGCCCCATACGCCTCAGAAGCATACAGGCATCCTCTTCCTCATTCTTGAGTCCGATGGGCGGAATGTCATGACACTTCATCAGCGCCGCCAGGGGAGGAAATGGCGGAGGAAAAAGACAGCCAAGGCGGGGCTGCTCGCGAAACAGGGCAAGGATCTCCGCCACGGCGTCAGGCAGCAGCAGGTTGTTCAAAAGGTAGCGCCGCCAGGCCGCGCCAAAATCAAAATGGGGGGATTCCTTGGCATGAATATGGCAAAAAAGTGTATACGCACTTTGGAAGGGGCGCATGCCCAGTACCCAGGGGGCCACATCTCTTCCCCTGTTGGGTACCACACATATCCGTGCCTGGCGTAGTTGCGGGATACAGGCGCGGCAAAACAGGTGCCGGGCGGCATCGGCGGCATCCCCGCGTGTAAGGGAAACAAAAATATCCAACGGTACTGGAAAGTTATGCAAATAGCATAGCATCTCATCCATCAATGCAGGATTGTGGATGTGGACATGCATGCCGATATGGGCTGGTTCCGAAAGGGCTGGCATGGCCCGCAAGATACGCTGCGGATTTTCAAACCCCGTGCCAGAAAAAACGCTACGCTGGGGCAAAAAACGTTCTATTTTTTTTTCCAAGGATGGCACGTCAGCATAATGCAAGGGATCAGGAAACCTCAGCTGGCGCAGCAGCCGGCTATTGCAAAACGGACTTTCTGCCAGCAGCCAATGGCATATATCGACTGCAGCGTCGCCACATGCCAGATGGACATACGCGGCATAATCGCCCAGGCGCTGGCAAAAGCCTTCCGCAAAATCAGTGCAAGCTGTGTGTATAGCCTCCATATCGGCCTGGAACCTGCTATCGGCCTGTAAGTTCTCAAGTACTGGTTCCCCCTGGCTGTCAAAATCCAGAACTCCACCGGCACAAGGCGAAAAGACTTCTTCGAGTATGAGGTTCACGGGCTCGGTGTCCGCCTTCCGCATGAACAGACGCGTGCGCGTCCCCTGCGCTTTGTCACACGTCACATTCAGGGTCTTCTGCCAGAAATAGAGCTTATCTATCAGGCAGCCTGTCGCCGCCTCTAACGCACGCCCGATGGATCCGGAATACCCCAGATCAAAGACTAGATGCCGTTTGACCTCGGGCGAAAAGACTCGCCGATAATACCGCCGTGCCCGTTCACGCTTTTCTTCCAGAACGGAAGCTATCCTGGCATCAAAACGTTGAAGGATAGCCATACAGCGCTGTCGTTCGACAAAAAAAGGAAGTTCTTTTTCTGCCGCTGTAAGGCATCCTTCTATTTCCTCCAGCAGGGGGCTAGCCTCAAAATGGCCTCGGATGAAGTCGAGCAAAGTATAGCAGCTACTCCCTGCAGGCGGAAATGCTGCGGCATAGCTGGAAAAAGATTCGTACAAAAAAGGATAATAGGCGCGCCTTCCAGCCAAAAAGTAGACGCCAGGTAGGGCTGCTGGAACATGCTTAGCAATAACAGTATAGACCTTATGCGGCAAAAAACCATCACGGGATGCAAAGTGAATGCAGCCATAGTTGCGGCGCAGCTCGGCATCTCCGGCAAGAGACAGAGCATATCCGGTCAGCAGAGGGGCAATGACTATCTCCGCAAGACATGTCGTATCCTGCAGATCGTCAAGGCATACGGCTGTTCCTGTGCGGGCACACAGACGTTGCAGGCCAAATCCCAGCAATAGACTCCAAAAAGGGTCTTGTCGCGTAGCGGCTTCCAGGCGGGCTGCAAAAGCCGGGCTTTTTCCCAGCTGCCGCGCCAGTGGAGCCGGGCAGTACACTGCCGTAATGCCGCAGGCCAGTGCCATCTGGCAGTCTGCCTGTCGATTGTCTCCCACATGCAGCAGCTGCCGCGCTGCAATTTTTTCGGCTGCCAGCACTTCAGTATAAAGGGTGCCATCGCTTTTTCGCTTGCCATAATCGCAGGAAACATAGACGGCAGAGATTTGCGTGTAGCCCTTTCGGCGTAATATGCCATGCAGGGTCTCGCCAGGAATATACATATCGGAAATGGCGATGATGCGCTTTCCCTGGCGCACAGCCTCGTCATAGCAGGCACGCATATCAGCCCGCGGAGCCAGCAGGCGCTCTTCGCAGCGCAGCTCTTCTTCCATCAACGCAACGGTGGTCGCATCATCCAGACCGTATTTTTTTTGTATGAAAGTATAGATATCGGTGAGGCGCGCGTTGCGCAGGCCTGTTTCCTCTTCGGCGCTCCAGCGCATCTTCACAAAGTCGACATGCAGGCGGGCGTCTACCACAGCTGCAACAAGGGCAAAGATATCTTTGGGGTGCAAGACGGGCCGCTCAAGAAGGGTATCAAAAACATCAAAACTGACAGTCTGGATAGCCGGATCCTGCAGAATGCCCAGAACGGCGGTAGTGGGCAGGGGCGCAGGCTCCTGGCTGCCGGCATGGCGCAGTGTGGGCGCCCCCAGGCCCTGCTGCCGCCATCGACGCCAGGCTTTACGGGCAGTCGCTCGTATGCTGCGGTTGCGCAGCAGCGCGATGCCAAGCTTCATAGGCCCGTATACCAGCAGGTTATGAAAGCAGGAAGGAGAATGGTGTATCAGAAGGGGGCCGCTTCTGACCACGGTGGCAAAAAAGCAGACCGGGCTGGTAAAAAGGGTGGTGATCCATGTCCGCACCGCGGGATAAACACGCAACGAGGCAGGCAGCAGCAGGATGGCGGCAAGGCAGCGATACATGAGGACCTCCCGTTAGCGGCCAATTTCCCGGTAAACTTCGGCAAGCTCCCGGGCCTGAGTTTCAACCGTAATGATGTCACCGAAGTCCGTTGTCTGATAGGCGCGAAAGCGCTCCTGATTGTTCAGGACAAAATGCAGATGCCGGCAGAAGGCTTCTTCGTCCCCCTTGGGGAACAGCAGCCCGTTCTTTCCGGGAACGATGCCCTCACAGGGGCCACCGCATTGGGAGGCAATGACAAAAACATGGTGCATGATGGCTTCGCGCACCGTAAGTCCAAAACTTTCATCCCACAGTGAAGGAAAGAGCAGGACATCGATTTGGGCATAAAAGGTATCCATTTCATCATGCTCTATAAAAGGAAGGATACGCACAGGCAGCCCCTGCCAAAGCTCTTTGTCTTCCTGGCTATCCATGGCTGCGGAACCCAAAGCCGTATGCACATCAACCAGCAAAAGCTCAAAATCGGCACGTCCAAGGGCGCGCAAGGCCTTTGCAAGGAAAAAATACCCCTTGTGCGCGGTCTTGCCTCCCAAAAAACCCAACCGCAGAGGATCCCCCTTTTGCGGCACTGCAGGGGCGTCGACACGCGTCCACCTGATACCATTTTTATTGACGTGACACCGCTCGGCAACAGAAGGGAAATTGCGCCGCACAAAGTCGGTATAGAAGGCGGAAGGAGCAAAAATACGTGCTGCCCCTTTCACGGCATCATTGATGGCAAAGCGCCTGGAGTACACTTCGGCATCATGCAGATGGCAGCGGGAAACACAGGTTTCTGGGCGCACGACCTGCTGAGCGCAGTAGGTGTTTGTTGTGTCCAGCATAAATTGACGTGGGCAAAGCCACCAGGCGTCATGCATGGTCAGGACATAGGGGATACCCCTGCGCTGGCATTCCATGACAAGACCAATACCCAGCCCCTGTATGCAATGAAAATGCACAACATGGGGACGTACAGACTGTAAAGCTTTGCAGAATGTCTTTTTCAAAATATCTGATGTTATATACTCATTTCCTGGACACATATTTACAGAAATAACATTTACACCTTGCCATTCATAACGCAAAACATCATTTACAGATATCTTTTCAGACCGTATAGTGCTGAAAATATGGACGTCAATATCTTCTTTTTGTAATGCACGGGCGGTATCTTCAACAATCATTGTTGCACCACCAAAAGATGCCATACCAAACAGCATATTTACCAATAAAACACGTAGCCTGTGATCTGGCGCCACAGACGGCAGCAGGGGGCGCAACTCCTGCTTTGCCACACGGGCACAGCTGTACCGCTCCAGAACATTTTGGCGGGCCTTGCGTCCCATGCTGACACGAAGCTCCGGCGAGGCAGCAAGCTTCAGGATGGCATCACGCCATTCCTCATGCGTCCGGGCAATGATGCCATCTACCCCATCCGTAACGGCATCCACAAACTCAGCACAAGGCGACACAATGGAGGGAAGGCCAAGAGCTGATGCTTCAAGATATTTGATATTGCTTTTTGCATCGTTGAAGAGGGTTTCCTCCAATGGCATCAGCGCAATATCATATTCCGAAATCAGACGATAATATGTTTTTTTATCGAGAAAGCCGATGCGGTGCACGCGCTCGCAGCTGTCAAGGCACGGAGGTGGCGCAATGTGCCCCATAAGATAAAGATGGATGCGTGGATCGCGTTCCAGAGCTTCACGCAACGCATCAGCGATGAGTGCAAAATCACGATCATGCGTAGCTGAACCGCTGCCATAAAAAATCCGCACGATCCCATCGTCCCGGGCAAACAGGCTGCGCTCCCGCAGCGATATCTGCACCAAAGCGTCCGCCACCGTGTTATGCACGATATTATCGGCATGACGTTCTGGGTATGGCAGCAGGCCACTCAGGGTTCTGGTGCTGGAAAGGAGCACATCTGCGGCATTCATGGCCGCAAGGTAGGCATCCGCTAGATCCAGCAGTCCCTTTCGCTCTTTGTCAGGGCACTGGAGCCGTTCCAAATACTGGCCATACGGTTCCCGGGCAAAAATATAGTCGTCAATATCAAAAAATATGGGCAGGTGCAGCCTTCGGGCTTCGGCAAACAGCGCATCGGCAGGCGGGAACATGGGGACACGATAAAAGATGACGCAGGTAGCCAGCTGCAATTGCCTGCGCGCAGTAGCAAAATCATGCCAGCTGCAAAAAGTTGTCTTCCAGCCCAGCAGACGCAACTGTCGAACCCGTTCCTGCACACGGTAGTGCAGACACTGGGAGATACTTGTCTCCGCAATGAGCAGACAGCGGGCGGCAAGCCGTGGTACCTGTGTGCAGGCGGGCAGGGAGATGCTGGCATCCCACGCAGCATGCCTTTTGGGGTGCATCAGACGACGAATACGCTTGAACAGGCGAACGGACGTGCAGATGCCATTGAAGCAGATATTGGCAGACCGCGCTGCATAACTGCACCCTGCAAGAAAAGACCGCAGCATGGCCAGGTTATCATCACGGACGGCGTTTATATTACGCCAGCGACGATACAGGGCAGGAAAATTTTTTTGGATCCAGGAACTATACTTCATTGCTCTGCCAAAGAATATAAAGCGAATTGTCGCCTTATGCACTATGATTTTTGAGGGTGTCAACTAAATAATGTCACAATATCTTTCCAGCTTCCATTGACATGGAATCTGGCAAAAAGTGCCATTGTCAGGTCTACCATTTCAAGAGTTTTAGATACGACTATTGATTTCCTCCTGAAACGCGCAAACCAATGTCTCTGTCTTCCGTTGTTCTGCTCAAGGTACACCGTTTGTGATTTGCTCTGATAGAGTTTATCGGCAACTATCACTTCAGGATATACTCCCCAGTTATCCGTGCAGAACAGCTCAACTTTCCACCTTGAAAGACGTTCCATCAATTTCGATAGCGTACCCTTATCCCTTCCTCCACATTCCCAGTCAATAAGCTCTCCAGTTTCTCTACGATAAGCTTTCCAGATCCATAGCTTGTTTTTTTTGACCCTAGATAATGCCACATTTCGTCGAGTTCAACAATGATGGCATCACCGGGCGCAGGTTTTTCATAGTGTGTTTTGGCGAATGTCTTTATCCACTTCAAAACAGCAGTCGGAGAAACCCCAATGAGCCTGGCTATAGCCCGTATGGAAAGCCCGAGCGTGTACAAGGTTACTGCCATGGCCTTTTCTTGTGCAGGCCGACCGCGAGGAGTTAGCCTGGTAAACTGCAAAGAACATGATTCGCACTTATATCTTTGTTTTCCTTGAACTTTTCCATTCTTGACGACTTCTATTGATTGACATTTAGGGCATGGCGGTTTTTCGTTCATGTAATCTTATCGCACATAAATGTCGCGAAGTCATTAGTTTATCAACACCCTCTGATTTTTATTGTATATTTTTTGCAGGTTGAGCTGCCCGATTGCTGTCACAACACAATCATTGAATTGCTCAGGCTTCCCGTCACAGAAGGGACCCTGTGCTGGTGCCCGGGGCAGGGACAGATCGGGATACGCCCAAAGCGCATGCACATGCCGTGGCAAACCCATTTTCCAAGCCGAAACGCTCATTTCTCCTCCCGCCGTGCAGCGGCCGTCAGCTACTTCAGGCCCGGGTTTTCCTGCCCGATGTTGAAGTAAAAGCGGGCCCGGGCGCTGTGGTAATCGGCCAGGGCCTGGCTGGCGTCGCGTTCGGCCTCTGTCAGACGTACCTGGGCATCCACAAGATCCGTGATGGTACCGATATTGGTCATATAGCGCTTTTGGGACATGGCATAATTTTCCCGGGCGGAATCAACACCGTAGCGTGTCGTGGTGATGAGCTCCCGGGCAGCGTCCATGTCGAGCATGGCCTTGATGACGTCCGTCCTGGCGCCGGCCATGGCGTCCTCATAGTCTTTTTGCAGGGCCCTGGCCCTGTTCCGCTCGGCCAAAGTGTTGAACACGGCGCTGCCGCCACTGAAGATATCCCAGGAAAAGTTGAGGCCGATGGCCCAGTAGCTGCGGGTATAGTCATTATACCGCCTGTCGTCATAATCTTTGCTGAAGCGGGTATCCTCGTAGCTGGCATCCACTCTGGGGGCGAATTCCCCCATGGCGATATGGGTGTCCTTGTAAGCTACAGCCACGCTTTTCTGAGCGACGATCAGGTCCGGGCGGCTGTAGAGTGCCGTTTTTATGGCCTGGTCTTCCGTGTAGGAGACGACACCATGAAAATCCTGCAGCCTGCCGGCATAGGTGATGCGCTCATGGGGTGAAAATCCCAGATAGCGGTTGAGCTGTACTTCGGCATTACGGATATCGTTTTTGCAGCGGATGACTTCCTGCTGGGCACGAGAAAGCTCCACCCGGTTCTGCAGCACGTTGGCGTACGGAGCCATGTCCACCCTTACGAACGCCTCGGAAGCCTCCAGCTGTTTCCGGATGCGTTTGACCGACTCTTCAGCAGTAGCAAGATCTTCACGGGCTTGCAGCAGGGCCAGGAACTGCAGTTGCACATTGGTGATGAGCTCCAGACGTGCCTGCCGGTGCCGGGCTTTTTCCACATCCACTTGCAGCAGGGATTTCTGCACGTTGTTCAGGTGGGCGAAGCCGGCAAAGAGAGAAAGTGTCAGCCGCCAGCCCTGGGACCAGCTTTTGCTGCTCAGGTCATCACTGCTGTAGGTCTGGACTTCCGAGCGGTTCTGAAGCTCGTTGTAAGAAGCTACGATCGATACACGCGGCCAGAAATAGCTCTGGGCCACGCCGACGTTCATGCGTGCCTGTTCCAGTACCAGAAGCTTGGACTGGATGGTGGGATTGACGTCCAGTGCGCGGCGGACTGCCTGCTCCATGGTGAAGCTGGCTGCCCGGACACTACCGGAATAGAGGCAAACAAAGACGGCCAGCAGAATAAAACAGCGTTTCATTCGATCTCCTGTATCGATACAGAGCGGTCAACGTTCGTTTACTTCAAGGATGCAGAGAATGTCGCGCTCGTCTTCGAGTGCAAGGACCCGGTCATGGACGCTCCAGTGACGGGTCTTGTCCAATACGCTGGCCAGGGCCTCCATACCCAGGGCCATGAGCATCTCCCTGTCCTCTGGCCGCAGGGCAAAGCCCAGTTCCCGTGCCTGTGCCGCATAGGGCACCTGCAGGAAAATCCCCCGGGCGGAAGCGTCCATGATACCTGTGGCAGGAGACGAGGGAGCAAAGCTGCAGGACAGCGTACTTCCATCCTCAAGCCCCAGACGCCAGTGTTTTTTGCCGACGGCAGCATGAAAGTCGGGAGCAGCATCGCTGCCGGGCAAACGGGTGGAGCTGGCACGTACGCTGACGATCCTGAGCGTGTCACGATGCATCTGGCAGTCCGCTTCAATGAATACCGGGAGCGGCCTCTGAAGCAGTTCTTGCAGCGCGGGGGAATCCTCCAAAGCAAAATCCAGCCCGGATCCTCCTTCATGCAGGATGGGCACCCCTTCACGGCTCTCCAGCACGCCCATGACCTGTACAGGAGCGCTGTCAGGGGCATCGAGGTAAAAGCGTACCCCCAGGCTGGGGCGCCCGCCTTTCAGAGGCATGTCTGCATACAGGGTCCGGGCCCGTCCCAGGTTCAGCAGGCGCGACAGGCCATAATGGTTATGCAGCAACAGCATGCCTCCCTGCCGTATCGGCAGCCAGCGCCCGTTACTCTTTCGCCGTAATTCCGGTTCGCCCCGCATCATGATGGTCTCCGACAGTTCGAAGAAATGGCGATCCAGCAGCCGCAGACGGGCTGTATAGGAAAGGTCGTCGTTCTTGCAGACCGCACTGTAGACCTGTCCGGCCTGCAGGCGGGGAAAGGAAGCCGCCACGGCGTGCCCCGTCAGCAGCAGGAGCAGACAGGCGATGAAAAAAAAGCCTGTCCCTGAGCCTGCGGGCAGAGGTGCTCCCCGTGTATCGTCCGGGCAGGGGCGTAGCCGTATCCGGCGCGGGTGCCATAGAGAAAAACACATGGCAGCCTCACTCCCGCAGGGCACGGTCCCAGCTTTTGAGCAGGGGCTCGAACATGTAGTAGAGCACGGTACGCTTTTTGGTGGTGATGAACACCGTGGCCGGCATGCCGGGAGAAAGATAGAGCTGGGCCTCCTTCAGGGCCTGCGGATCGATGACCACATAACAAAGGTAGTAGGGCATGGTCCCGGCGGAAGTTTTGTCCTCCAGACGGTCGGCCGAGATATAGGTCACTTTGGCCGGGATATGGGGGATGATGCGGGTATCGAAGGCATCCAGCTGCACCAGGGCGTCCTGACCGATATAGACTTCAGTGATCTTGTTGATGGGCACCTGGGTCTCCACGATAAGCGGGGTATCGTGGGGCACGATGTCCATCAGGGGCTCGCCCGGGCGGACCACACCACCACGGGAATGGACCTTGAGATCGACCACCTTGCCGCTGACTGGCGCCTTGACCTGCAGGCGCTTTTTGGCGTCGCGCAGGGGACGGATACGTTCACGGGTCTGGATGATGTCGTTCTCCAGTTTCCCGGCTTCACTGGTGGCCTCTTCCACAAAGCGGTTGCGCAGGTCTTCCATGCGCAGGCGCAATTCGGCATCCCGCTGTTTGGTTTCGGCGATGGCCTGGCGCAGTCGGCCCCGCTCGCCCATGTGGCTGGCCAAATTGCGTTCCAGCTCCAGGATCTGGGATTTTTCCAGATAGCGTTCCTTGTAAAGCTGGCGTTTGGCCCGCAGCTCTTCATTGAGGGTACCGATGATGGTGGTCTCGGCCCTGACCTGGTCCTCAAAACCGCTTACCTGGGCCTGCAGCTGGGCTATCTGGGTCTCCAGCAGGGAAAGCTGGCCGCGCAGGGCTTCCCGGCGGGCCAGAAAGATCTTCTGCTCATTGTCCAGCACGTCAGTGCTGTTCACCACATGGGCGAGTTCCACCAGACCATCGGGCCAGACAAGATCATCTTTGAAAGACTTTTCGGCCAGGGCACGGGAATGCGCAGCCCACTGGGCTACCAGCTGTTTTTGCAGCATGTTTTCCGAGGCATCCACCTGCACCGATTCCAGCTCCACCAGCACCTGGCCCTCTGCCACCTCCTGTCCTTCCCGCACCAGGATGGCGTCCACGATGCCGCCTTCCAGATGCTGGACGGTCTTGCGCTCGCTTTCCACCTTGATCTTGCCGGGGGCGACCACGGCACCGCTTATCTCGCCCCAGAAGGCCCAGGCGCCAAGTACGCCAAAGAAGAGCAGGATCACTGCCATCCCCTGGCGTATGATGCTGCGGGGATCTTCTATGGCGCTGTTTTTCCTGCTGCCGGGGGCCTGATCTTCACTGTGGCCGGTGCCGGCCGTGCCGGCCGGGACTTTTACCGGGGCGATGCGGGCGATGGTGCGCCCTGTGGTCTCCAGGGGCGTATTCTCTTTGGGGGACGTATCAGGCATTGCCGCCGGCCTCCTGCGTTTTTTGCAGGGCTTCCTGCTGTTTCTGCAATGCCTGCTGCTGGGCGAGCTTTTCCTGCTGCACGCGGGCCTGTGCGGCCTGTTCCTGCTGGTGGCGCATGGCGGCCAGTTTTTCCAGCACGGCCTGACGGGGACCGGAAAGGGCTATCTGGCCCTCCTGCATGACGATGATGTTGTCCACGATATTGAGGATGCTGGGCTTGTGGGTGACCAGCACCACGGTGGCCTTGCGCTGCTTGAGGTTCAGTACGGCGCGGGCCAGCTGCTGTTCGCCTTCTTCATCCAGATTGGAGTTGGGTTCGTCCAGGACCACGAGGCGGGGATCGCCGTACAGGGCGCGGGCCAGCCCGATGCGCTGGCGCTGGCCGCCGGAAAGGGCCGCGCCGTGTTCGCCTATCTGGGTGTCGTAGCCTTTGGGCAGGCCCAGCACCATACTGTGGACGCCGGCCATCTGCGCGGCAGAGATGACCTTCTGGCTGTCCACATCACCCATGCGGGCGATGTTCTCGGCCACAGATCCTGCAAAAAGTTCCACATCCTGCGGCAGATAGCCGATGTAGGGGCCCAGTTTTTCTGAATCCCAGCTGTGGATGTCGGCACGGTCGATGCGCACCTTGCCGGCCGTAGGTGCCCAGATGCTGAGCAGCAGCTTGCACAGGGTGGATTTGCCGGCAGCACTGGGGCCGATGATGGCCAGGCTCTGCCCGGCAGGCAGGCGGAACGAGACGCCCCGGACGAGGGGACGGCCGTTGATGGTCAGGAAAAGGTTTTCGGCCGTCAGCTCGCCGGCAGGGGCGGGCAGATCCATGGAAGGCGGCGCGGGAGGAGTATCCAGCAGCTCTTTCAGATGGTTGTAGGAACTGCGGGCGTCAAGCGATTGCTTGTAGGTGGCCATGGCCTGGTCGATGGGAGCCAGTGCCCGGCCCATGACGATGGAGGCCGCGATCATGACACCGGCCGTGGACTCGTGCATGACGGTCAGGTAGGCGCCCACGGCATAGATGGCTACCTGCAGGCCGGTCCGCAGGGATTTGCTCACGGCCCGCAACAGACCTGCCTTGTGGCTGGCGCGGGTCTGCAGGCCGATGACCGCGTCATTGAGCCTGCGCCAGCGTGCGGTCACATGGCCAACCATGCCCATGGCGCGCACGATGCTGGCGTTGCGCAGGGCCGCACCGGTGAATCCGGCAGCCATGGCATTGAGGCGGGTGGCATTCTCCAGCCGGGTACGGGTCAGGCGCTCCGTAAGGACGCCGAGGATGAAGACGATGATCCCGCCCCCGACGGCCACCCAGCCCAGGGCCGGATGCAGCACGAAGATCAGGGCAAAGTAGATGGGCATCCACGGCAGGTCGAAAAAGGCAAAAACAGCATTGCCGCCCAGAAAGTTGCGCAGCTGCTGCACGTCGCGCAGGTTGCCCCGGCTGCCTGCCCCGCCCGGAACTGCGGCGGCATGCTTGAGGTTCATGCTGAGCACAGTGGCGCTGAGCATGTTGTCGAAGGCGATGCCCGCACGCACCAGAAGGCGGGAGCGTATCCACTCCAGCAGGGCCAGCACGACGAGGCAGATGACGGCGGCAAGGGTGATGACGGCGAGTGTGGAAAGATTGTAGCTGGTCAGGACCTTGTCATAGACCTGCAGCATGTAGATGGAGAAAGTCAGTTGCAGGATGTTGACGAACATGCTGAAAAAAAAGGCATATCCGAAAAAATACCTGCACGAGCGCAAAAATTCCTGCATGTGGGGGCATATCCGGCGGTAGTGCCGCCCCCTGGGGAAGGACGCCTGTTTTGCAGCGTGGGGACCATAGAAAAACTGGCAGGGTGGTCCCCGGGCGACGGTTTGCAGGGCGCACTATACGCACAAAGCCCCTGCTTGTCCAGATGGCAAACCAACGCCAAAAAGACCACAAGAAAAAACTTGCGGCCGCAAGAAAATCATGGCAACAAAAAAATTTTAAAAAAATTAAAGTGTTAAGTCTTTTTACCGCCTCCTTGAGCAGGTTGCCGGAGTATCCCGGAGCGTGCAAACCGTCGCGCCTGTCTGCCAGAACAGGCTGTATCTCAGCAGGGTACACCCCATTGAGACAACCATAATGAGTTGACTCAATTATCCTGCATTGCGAACGATTGTCAATCTTTTTTATGCATTTTTAAATAATAGTGGCAATTCGATTAGTTACAGGAGTTCATCTATGTCCGGCAGCACCTTTGCCGTACAGGAGAGCCCGCGGCAGCGCGCGTATTGCAGATAGCGGTAGGCTGTCTGGCGCGAGATGCCGAACTCCCGGGCCAGCCCCAAGATGTTCTCTTTGTTCTTGAGGGCCCGTGTTGCCAGCAGGGTGATCTCGTCCTCGGTAAGGCGCTTTTTGCTTCCTTTGTATTTGCCCCGCTGTTTGGCCAGGGCGATGCCCTCGCGCTGGCGCTCCCGGATGAGGGCCCGCTCGAATTCGGCCACGGCGCCGATGATCTGCAGATGCAGGCGCTGGAAGGGCGAGCTCTCCCCGCTGAATACAAGATTTTCCTTGTAGAATTTAACAGTCACGTTCCTGTCCGCCATGTCTTCCAGTATGGCCAGCAGGTCTTGCAGGCTGCGCGTCAGGCGGTCGATGCTGTGCACATGCAGCATGTCCCCTGCCCGCAGGGCACGCAAACAGGCCTGGAATTCCGGCCTGTCCATGTTTTTGCCACTCGTCTTGTCCATGAAGACCCTGTCCAGCGCCACCCCTTCCAACTGCCTGTCCGTACGCTGCCCGCAGCTACTGACACGAATATATCCAATGTTCACGTGAGACCCGTTTCAAAAGCTGTAAATCTCTTTGATGTCTACCGGTTATCGTGATTTTCCGGCATGCTGTCGCCGCCTGCCTGTCTCAATTGGGTGTACCCCGCTGAGACAGTCCCGCAGTGATGCATTCAGGGTGCGTCATGGCTGGCGCAGACAGCACCTGCCGCACCTGCCCATATCTGCGGATGGCACTCCCGTTTGCGGCACAGGGCCGCACGGTACGGGGAAAGGGGGCATGCCCCATTGTCATCCGTACCGGTGCCGTGCACCGGAGGAGGGACGTCCCCGCGCGTGCGGCCGGGCAACATGTCCGGGACCGACGTGGCTAGGTACCTCCATGCTGGTGACGAGGCCGCACGCTGTTACCGAGACCAAGGTAGCCAGCGGTTCGTCCCTTCTGGGTCGCATCCGCATAGGGTGGATGCGGCGTGTGCCCAAGGCACAAAACCTTTCACTATCCTCCGGAGGATAACAATGGCTAATCCTACCTGGTTTAATGCGGACTTCTATCTCGAGCGCAAACTGGATCAGCTGAACGCTATCGACCCTGACGGCAAGCAGTGGTCGTCTGATGACGTGAAGGCTGCCCTCGAAGCTGCCGGCTACGAAGGCAACGAAGGCCTGTACCAGCACTTCGTCGATTTTGGCATGGACGAGAACATCAGCCCCATGGAAGGCTTTGATGTGATGTTCTATCTGCAGTCCAAGGCTGCTGCCCTGAATGCCGTCAAGTACGAAGGCAAAGAATGGGATCCCGCCTCTGTCATGGATGCCTTCAAGGCCGCTGGCATCGAGTCCGCCTGGGAACATTACCAGATGTTCGGTTCCAGCGAAGGCATCGCCACCAGCGCTGAGTTCGACAGCGAAGCTTACTTCGTCGCCAAGGTGAAGCAGCTGAACGATACTGCCTACGAACTCCGCAGCAACTGGACCGTCGATGAGGTGAAGGCCGCCTTTGCCGAACAGGGCCTGACCGCTCTGGAGCACTATCAGCTCTATGGCAAAGACGAAAAGATTGATACCTACGGTAATTTTACGACTGATCCTATTGATCCTGATGCGAGCTTTGACATCTACACTGGCGTCAAGACCTATGCGACGCTGGAGAACGCCCTTGAAGCCCAGGACAGTGGGAAGCTTGCGGAAAACTACGCCATCACAGACTATGCTAATGCCGGAGAAGTGACCGTGGCTCAGCAGGCCGGTCTTGCTGACCTTCTGGCCGGTGCCACGCCTGCCATCAAGGCTGATCCCACCTATACTCTGGTGGACACCGTGGATGCCATCGCCAATGCCAGCACTGCTGTGCTGATGGGTTCTAAAGACGGTTACAAAATCGCTGATACCCTTGCCAATATTACTGCCGGCGCTGAAAGCCTGGTGCATGGCGCTGTGGATGTTACCATCACAGATCTCGGAGATGATGGCATCACCGTCAAGGACAAGATCGATAACTATGTCGATGGCAGCGATACCGGTTTCGTTTCTACTGCTGATAAGCTGGATGAGCCTTGGATGACTGCCAGCAGCAATGACCTGCTGGTTGCCACGAACGATAAGGCAATCGATTTTGATACCTTGAAGGGGCTGGATTGGGCTGGTGCTACGCACTTTGTCACGGCCATGAAGGGTGCCGCAAATATCCTTGAAGGCGGCAAGGGGAACGATACTCTCGTCGGCAAGGATGACGTAATGGACGTCTTCCTGTTCAATTCTTGGACCTTGGGTGGTGCCGATGGTGGTAGTCTGCTTGGGGAGGATACGATTTATAATTTTGAAATCGGTACCGACAAGCTTTTGATCAACGATCCTTATGCTGTGGCTGGCGAGGGGATGATTGATGGTTCTGACCATGTTTCCTTTGGTGAAGAGGATGGAAATGCCACGATTACGATCGATGGCGCATTCTTCCATGATGGGCTTGGGACTTCTGATCTCACGATCACCCTCATGGGAGTGACTAAAGATGAGGCGGAAGCGAATAAGGCTGACCTGTTCGCATTCGCAGAGTAATACTCGTCGCCGGGAAAAGAACTGACGGATACAGGCGCCCTCCCGTCCCCGGGGGGGCGCCTTCACAAAGCGGCGCCCCTGTGTCCCGCCGGGGCAGAGCGGCGCCGCGGCATATTTGGCAAGATCGTGCATATGTCCTCTCCTGCTGTCAGCATCATCGTGGCCAGCTACAACTATGAGCAATGGCTGCCCCAGGCCCTGCAAAGTGCGCTGGACCAGTACGTTGCGGACTTTGAACTGCTGGTGGTGGACGACGGTTCTACGGACGGATCCCTGGCCGTGGCGCAGGACTTTGCCGCACGGGATGCCCGCGTGCGCGTCCTCACCCATGCGGACGGCGGCAACCACGGCCTGCCCGCCACCCTGGC
>OODL01001455.1_pt1 | contig 20192 bp, 16 predicted proteins | sample 1671181 | NCBI WGS metagenome assembly OODL01 (sample SAMN06348130, study PRJEB24527) | human gut metagenome | biome: human gut; feature: ankylosing spondylitis patient; material: feces | host: Homo sapiens | place: China | collected 2015-10 | reverse complement strand
TGTACGGCAGGTTACGGGCTGGCTTCCGGTAATCTGATCTATTTTCTGGGAGCCTTTTACCTCTACTTCATAAACTCCGTATTCATTAGCCTCGCAACTTTTATCGGTGTGCGTGTGATGCATTTCCAGCGGAAAGAGTTCGTTGATAAAAACCGTGAAAAGACGGTGCGTAAATATATCATCCTGATTGTGATTCTGACGATGTGCCCGGCTGTTTATCTGACATTCGGCATTATCAAAAGTACTTTCTATGAAGCGGCGGCCAACCGGTTTATCAACGAACAGTTGGGATTCGAGAATACGCAAGTGCTTGATAAAAAGGTCAGCTATGAACATAAGGAAGTCCGTGTTGTCCTGATCGGCTCGGAAGTGCCGGACGCTTCGATCTCCATAGCCCGCAGTAAACTGAAAGAGTATAAACTTGAAGATACCAAGCTGATAGTATTGCAGGGTATGAACAACGAAGCGGTGGATGTGTCTTCTATCCGTGCCATGGTAATGGAAGACTTCTACAAGAACAGCGAACAACGGCTTCAGGAACAGAAAGTCAAAATAACTCAACTGGAGACAACTCTCCAACAATATAAATCGTATGATGAAATGAGTCGTACACTGGTGCCGGAACTGAAGGTGCTTTATCCTTCTATCACTACGCTTTCCATTGCTCACTCGCTCGAAGTACGGGTAGATTCGATGAAAACGGATACGGTGACGCTGGCTGTCATGAAGTTTGCCAAACATCCGACGAATACGGAGAAAGAGAAAATCAGCGAGTGGCTGAAAGCCCGGGTAGGGGCGAAAAAGTTGAGGTTGATTACCGAATAAAGAATCTAAAAATAATAGCATGAAATTCAGACTGACCGCAGTTATTGTCCTTGCTCTTTGCTTGTCGAATGCTTTTGCCGATGAGGGAATGTGGCTATTGGGAAATCTTAAGAAGAATAAGCAAACAGACCGGGTAATGAGAGAACTTGGTTTGCAGATGCCTGTAAATAAATTATATAATCCGAAGAAGCCGTGTCTGGCGGATGCCGTTGTCAGTTTCGGTGGCTTTTGTTCGGGAGTAGTCGTATCGGAAGACGGGTTGGTGTTCACCAATCATCATTGCGGTTTCAGTAGTATCCAGCAGCATTCTTCGGTAGAACATGATTATCTGAAAGACGGTTTTGTGGCCCGTAGCCTCGAAGAAGAACTGCCGAATCCCGAGTTATATGTCCGTTTCCTGCTTCGTACGGAAAATGTGACCAAGCGGGTATTGTCTGCCGCCAAACACGCCAAGACGGAATCCGAGCGGCGGGTGGCAGTCGATTCTGTGATGAATGTAATCGGGATGGAAGTATCGGAAAAGGACTCCACGTTGACGGGTATTGTTGACGCCTACTATGCGGGAAATGAGTTCTGGCTGTCTGTTTACCGTGATTATAATGATGTCCGTCTGGTATTTGCTCCCCCTTCCTCTGTCGGTAAGTTCGGGTGGGATACGGACAACTGGATGTGGCCGCGTCATACGGGCGATTTCAGCGTATTCCGTATCTATGCGAACACTCAGAACGGTCCGGCGGATTATTCTCCGGACAATGTGCCCTATCATCCCGAATATGTAGCTCCTGTCTCTTTGGAAGGATATAAGGAAGGCTCTTTCTGTATGACGCTCGGTTATCCGGGGAGTACGGAGCGTTATCTCTCTTCGTATGGTATCGAGGAGATGATGAACGGCATCAATCAGGCTATGATTGACGTGCGTGGAGTGAAACAGGCTATCTGGAAGCGGGAAATGGACCGTCGTCCGGACATCCGTATCAAGTATGCCTCAAAGTACGATGAAAGCTCTAATTACTGGAAGAATAGTATCGGAACCAATAAAGCGATCCAACACCTGAAAGTGCTGGAAAAGAAACGTGCTGCTGAGGCTGCACTGCGCGAATGGATTCAGGCGCATCCCGAAGAAAGGGAGAAACTTATTCGTTTATTCTCTTCCCTGGAGCTGAATTATGGCAATCGTCGTGAGATAAACCGTGCCTTGGCTTATTTCGGTGAAGCATTTATCAATGGTCCTGAATTGGTTCAGCTTGCGCTTGAAATTCTGAACTTCGACTTTGAGGCGGAAGAAAAGCAAGTGGTAAGCCGTATGAAGAAGCTGTTGGAAAAGTATGACAACCTGGATACTGCCATTGACAAGGAAGTCTTTGCCGCCATGGATATACTGAAAGCCATCGGGCTGAAAAACGACAGCCCCTACTTAATTGCCTGCCCCACCTGCGGGCGCACCCGCATTGACCTGGTGGGTCTTGCAAAACAGGTGGAGGAGAAGCTGCGGGATGTGCACAAGCCCATTAAAGTGGCTGTGATGGGGTGCGTGGTCAACGGCCCCGGCGAGGCCAGAGAAGCGGACATTGGCATTGCCGGCGGCGACGGCGAGGGCCTGCTGTTTAAGAAAGGCCAAATTCTTCGCAAAGTCCCGGAGGACCAACTGCTAACGGAATTGATGAAAGAGATTGATAAATTATAATGCAAGCAATGAACCGATTTGTTGAATATTTTGGCGCCTATATGGACGAGGCGGGACGCCTGGCGTTGGCAGATGCGGCCGTGGTGGGTATGTCTACTTACCACGACCGGCGGGAACTGCACATTGTCTTGCAGCTGCCGGCGTTGGTCGAAACGGCGGAGCTGGAGCGGTGCGCAGACCAAATTGCAGCCCAAATGGGACTGGAAAAGGCGGTGTTGACCCCTCATTATGCCTCGGCGGCGTTCTCTGCGGACTGTCTGCCCTCCCTAATTGCCAACATTCGGCGGCACCATGCGGAGGTTAATGGCTTCTTTAAGGACGCCAAAGCTACGGTAAACGGCAACACCCTGCATATCGACCTGCAATACGGGGGTAGGGAAGTGCTGCTGGCCAAGGGCACGGACAAGCTGCTGGCCCAGGAAATTCATAAGCTGTTCGATCTGGAACTGGCTGTGGAATTTGTAGAAGCCAAGACTTATGATATAGAAGCGGCGGTGCGCTCTGCGGTGGCAGAGAAGCAGGAGGCCGAGAAACAAAAGAAAGAAGAAGCGGAAAAGCAGGTGGAGCACCGGCCTATGCAGGGCGGTCTGCCGCTCTACGGCGACACGGTACATGGCTTCTTTGGCAAGCCCATTCGGGAATTGCCTAAGCCCATGAATGAGGTCAAGACCGACGACGGCTACATTACCGTATGGGGTGATGTGCTGTGCAGTGAGGCCCGGGAGACCAAGCGTGGCGGCAACAAGATTTTTTCCTTTAATATCAGCGATTACACATCTTCCATGACGGTGAAGATGTTTGACAGCAATAAAGTGATGGACCCGGTGATCAATAAGATCCAGAGTGCCAAGACTGTGATGGTCAGCGGTATGTACCAGTACGACAACTACGCCGGTGAGTATGTGCTGCGGGCCAATTCGTTGGCTACCGTGACCAAGATGGAGGAGATGGACACCGCACCGGAGAAGCGGGTGGAGCTGCACATGCATACCTCCCTGTCGGAGATGGACGCCATTTCCTCACCTACCTCTTTGGTGAAGCGGGCGGCCAAGTGGGGCCACAAGGCGGTTGCGATCACCGACCACGGCGTGGTGCAGGCACTGCCGGAGGCCTGTAAGGCAGCCAAGAGCGCCGGCATCAAGCTGCTGTGCGGTATGGAGGGTTACTTGGTAGACGACGAGAAGTACCCGGACTTTATGAATATGAAGCTCAAGGACTTCCCCCGGTATCATATTATTTTTTTGATCCGCACCCTGGCCGGGCGCAAGGTACTGTATAAGCATATCTCCAAGAGCAATATTGAGTACTTTAAGAACCGTCCGCTGATCTTGAAGTCGGCGTTGAAAGAGCACCGGGACGGCATTATTATCGGCTCCGCCTGCGAGCAGGGCGAGCTGTACCAGGCCATTCTCCACGGCAAAAGCGACGAAGAGTTGGAGAAAATCGCCGCCTTTTATGATTATTTGGAAATTCAGCCGAACGGCAACAATGCTTTTATGCTGCGTTCCAATAAAGAAATTCATGAGCAGATCCGGGAAGAAGAGGATCTGAACAATATTAACCGCAAAATTCTCGCCATCGGCGACAAGCTGGGCAAGCTGACCGTAGCTACCGGCGATGTACATTTTCTTGATAAAAAAGACGCCAAGTTCCGCGCCATTATTATGGCCAGCAAAGGCTTTGAGGACGCGGATATGCAGCCGCCTCTGTACTTTAAGACCACCAACGAGATGCTGGAGGACTTTGCCTACCTGGGTGACCGGGCCAAGGAAGTGGTGGTGGACAACCCCAACAAGATCGCCGATATGATCGACGATGATATTGTGCCCATTCCTCCCGGCACCTTCCAGCCCCACATTGACGGCGCAGACGATGAGCTGACGGACATTTGCTGGAAAACCGCTAAGGAGAAATACGGCGATCCGGTGCCGGAGTATGTGGCCTCTCGCTTGCAGCGTGAGCTGGACTCCATTATCAAGCACGGGTTTGGCGTGCTATATGTTATTGCCAAACGATTGGTTAAGAACTCGGAGGAGCACGGTTACTTGGTGGGCTCCCGAGGGTCCGTCGGTTCCTCTTTTGTAGCCCACATGGCGGGTATTTCCGAGGTAAACCCCTTGGCACCTCATTATGTGTGCCCCAAGTGCAAGCACAGTGAGTTTATACAGGACGGCTCTGTGGGCAGCGGCTTTGACCTGCCGCCTAAGGACTGCCCCCATTGCCATATACCCATGAACCGGGACGGCCACGAAATTCCCTTTGAGACTTTTCTGGGCTTTGACGGCGATAAAGAGCCGGATATTGACTTGAACTTCAGCGGCGACTACCAGTCCCAGAGCCATCGGTTCACGGAGGAGCTGTTTGGTAAGTCCCATGTGTTCAAGGCCGGCACCATGGCTACCGTGGCGGAAAAAACCGCCTTTGGCTATGTGATCAAGTACTTGGAGGAGCGGGGCTTGGAGGGTTCCACCCCCAAGGCGGAGATTGAGCGACTGAAGGATGGCTGTACCGGTATTAAGCGTACCACCGGCCAGCACCCGGGCGGCATGGTGGTTGTGCCGGACGAGTACGAGGTGGAGGACTTTACGCCTATTCAGTACCCGTCTAACGATAAGAGCAAGGGCACCTATACCACACATTTTGACTTTAAGAACGCGCTTCACGATACGCTGCTGAAGTTGGACGAGCTGGGTCACGATGTGCCCACCCTTTATAAATTTCTGGAGGATGCCACCGGTATTCCTGTGATGGATGTGGACCTGTGCGACCCCAAGCTGTACCAGATGATCACCTCTACGGAGCCGATCGGCGTGTCGCCGGAGGATATTGACTGCCCCACCTCCACATTGTCTATCCCGGAGATGGGCACCCCCTTTGTGCTGGGAATGCTCATGGAGGCACAGCCAAAAACTTTTTCCGATTTGCTGCAAATTTCCGGCCTGTCCCACGGCACGGATGTGTGGTTGGGCAACGCCCAGGAGCTGATCAAAAACGGCGTGTGCACCATTTCTGATGTGATCGGCTGCCGTGACGGTATTATGACCTATCTGCTCCATAAGGCGGAAGCCTATGAGCAGCGCACCGGCAAGCCCTCGCCCCTAAGTAAGAAGGACTGCTTTAAGATCATGGAATACACGCGTAAGGGCAAGGCGCCCAAGGAGCTGCCGCCTTATGAGGAAGCCATGAAAGAAGTGGGCGTGGAGCAGTGGTACATAGACAGCTGCTATAAAATTAAATATATGTTCCCCAAGGCGCACGCAGCGGCGTATGTGATCGCGGCCCTGCGCTTGGGATGGTACAAGATCTATTATCCCTTGCAGTATTACAGTGCGTTCTTTACCGTGCGCGGCGGCGATCTGGACGCTGTGGCGGCGGTTCAGGGCAAGGATGCGGTTAAGGCCAGAATGGAAGAGATCAAGCGCAAGGGCAACGACGCCTCTGCCAAGGAGCAGGACACATACGGCATTTTGCAGATTGTGATTGAAATGTTGGCTCGCGGGTATCACTTCCTGCCGGTGGATATTTATAAGTCCGACTGGCGGGTGTATAATATTGAGGACGGCAAGATCCGTCTGCCTTTTAGCGCGATTGCCGGCGTAGGTGAGAACGCAGCGAAGCAGTTGGCCCAGGCCAAGGAAGACGGTATGGGCGAGTTTATCTCCTGTGATGATCTGATGGCACGCAGCGGGGTAGGCAAGTCTGTGGTAGACTCCCTGCGCGAGGCGGGGGCACTGGGCGACCTGCCGGAGAGCAACCAAATTTCTCTCTTTTAAGTCCGGGCTTGACAAACGCTCTTTTGTGTGGTAGCATATTACCACATTAGCGTACTAAAGCGAGGGAAACGACATGAAACAATATGCAAAAGTGACCCCGGAGGGCAGCCGTGATCTGCTGTTTGAGGAGTGCGACGATCGCCGCCGGGTAGAGAACGCCCTGACCGGGTTATATGAGGCTAACGGTTACCGCAAGGTGATCACCCCCACATTGGAGTTTTTTGATGTGTTCAACAGCGGCGATGCCGGGCTGGATGCAGATGAGATGTATAAGCTGACGGATAACAGGGGCAGAACCACTGTGCTACGGCCGGACAACACTCTGCCCATTGCCCGCCTGGTGGCTACTCGGCTGTCGGAGGACGCCTTTCCGGTACGGCTCTATTACAATCAAAGTGTATTTGTGCGCACCAAGGAGCTGGCCGGGCGCACCGACGAGGTGGCGCAGAGCGGCATTGAGCTCATTGGCGACGGCTCTATGGCGGCGGATATTCAGGTCATTACGCTGGCTTGCCGCGCTATGCAAAGCACGGTGCCGGGCTTTAAGATTGAGTTGGGCCACGCCGGGTACTTTGGTGCGGTGTTGCGCAATCTGAATGTAAAACCGGCGGTGAAGGCAGAAATTTGCCACCTGATCGAGCAAAAGAACTTTGCAGCGCTGGGCGATTTGCTGGATACCTTGGAGGATTGCAGAGAGACCCGGGTGTTGCGGCGGCTGCCTCGGCTGTTTGGCGGCCCGGAGGTGCTGGACGAAGCGCGGGAACTGTATACCGAGGGCGGCGCAGACGCCTCCTTGCAGTATATTAAAACACTGTACGACACGCTGTGCGCCGCAGGTTTGCAGGAGCAGGTGCTGCTGGATTTAGGCATTGTTAATCGTTCTAACTACTACACCGGCGTGATCTTTCGCGGGTATGTGCAGGGCAGCGGTCTGACAGTGCTGTCCGGCGGTCGGTATGACAATCTGCTGGGCGAATTTGGCACGGACAAACCGGCCATCGGCTTTGCAGTGGATGTGTCGGCGGTGACTGATGTGCTTCACGAGGAGATCAATTTGGATCGCCCGCTGCGCATTGCACTTACTAAGGGACGGCTGGAAAAGGCGTCTGTACAGATGTTTAAGACCATGGGGCTGAACACGGAGGCTCTGGAGAATAAAGGCCGTCGGCTGATCTTGCCGGTGGATCCGTACGAGGCGGTACTGTCCAAAGCGCCGGATGTGATCACTTATGTGGAGCACGGCGTGTGCGACATTGGCATTGTAGGCAAAGACACCATTGTGGAGCACGGCAGTGCATTCTATGAAGTGCTGGATCTGAATATCGGCCGTTGTGCCTTTGCCCTGGCGACCAAGAAGGGCACGGATTTCTTCAGCGGCTACAAGCGCAAAACCGTGGCCAGCAAATACCCTAAGGTGGCTAAAGAATTCTTTAAGTCCAAGGGTATGGATGTGGATGTAATCAAGATCGAGGGCAGCGTGGAACTGGCGCCGCTCCTGGGCCTGGCAGACGGCATTGTGGATATTGTGGAGACCGGCTCCACCTTAAAGGAGAACGGTCTGGAAGTGGTAGAGAAGATCATGCCCATTTCTGCGCGGGTGATCGTGAATATGGCTTCTATGAAACTGCGCAAGGACGAGATTGAGGCGTTCCTGCATGATATTGAACTGGCAGCGCAAGTGGGTTGAAAGAGGGTAGAACAATGAAAATCACAAAAGCAAACGGCGTGGTCGAATACCAGCTTCTGGCGCAGCTGAAACAGCGGGCAGGGGAGACGGATCCCAAGATCACCGAGGCGGTGACCACCATTATCAATGGTGTAAAAGAGGGCGGAGACGAGGCTGTGCGGGAGTACACCGTGCGGTTTGACGGCAGCGTGCCTAAGAAAATCGAATTTGACAAGGACGAGATCCATGCCTTTTTGGATCAGGTAGACCCGGCCTTTAAGGACGCTGTGGTGAAAGCGCAGCAAAATATCTATGACTTCCATCAGCGCCAGGCCCAGCAAAGCTGGATGACCACCAAGGAAAGCGGCGTTATTATGGGCCAGCGCATTCGCGGGCTGAAGCGTGTAGGCATTTATGTGCCCGGTGGCACGGCGGCGTATCCCTCCTCTGTGCTGATGAACGCCGTTCCCGCCAAGATCGCCGGTGTACAGGAAATCATTATGGTGACCCCGCCCGGCAAAGACGGCAATCCCAATCCCAATATTATGGCGGCGGCTGCGGTGGCCGGTGTGGATAAGGTATTCTTAGTAGGCGGCGCCCAGGCGGTGGCTGCTTTGGCCTACGGTACCCAGCGAATCCCCAAGGTAGATAAAATCGTTGGTCCCGGCAATATCTTTGTGGCCACGGCCAAAAAGCTGCTGTACGGCGTGGTGGATATTGATATGGTGGCAGGCCCCAGCGAAATTCTCATTGTGGCGGACTCTACGGCGGATGCCTCCTTCTTGGCGGCAGACCTGATGAGCCAGGCGGAGCACGATATGCGGGCTTCTGCCATTTTGCTAACCACTTCCGAGTCTTTGGCTAAGAATACGCTGCGGGAGATTGACCGGCAGATCAAGACCTTGGTGCGGCAGGAGATCATTCAAAAATCCTTTGACGACTACGGTGAAATCATTGTGTGCGACAATTTGCGCCAGGCGCTGGATTTTGCGAACGAATTGGCGCCGGAGCACTTGGAATTGTGCGTGGCTGAGCCGCTGAAATATATCGGTATGGTGGATAACGCCGGTTCTGTATTCCTGGGAAATTGGTCCCCGGAGCCCTTGGGCGATTATTACGCAGGCCCCAATCATGTGCTGCCCACCAGCGGTACGGCTCGGTTCTTTTCGCCCCTGTCGGTAGATAGCTTTGTGAAGAAGTCATCCTTTATTTATTACACCCCGGATGAGCTGAAAAAGGCCAAGGACGATATTATGCTTTTGGCAGAGACGGAGGGCCTGACCGCCCACGCCAACTCTATAAAAGTTCGGTTTGAATAAGAGGTACGGTTTATGCGAACGGCAACGGTAGAACGAAATACGAAAGAGACCCAAATTGCAGCCACCCTGTGTCTGGACGGTGGGGAAGTGGCCGTGTCCACCGGCAACGGCTTTTTTGATCACATGCTTACCGCCTTTGCGGTGCACGGCGGCTTTGGGCTGCAGCTGACGGTGCAGGGAGACCTGGAGGTAGACACCCATCACACGGTAGAAGATACCGGTATTGTGCTGGGGCAGGCACTGCGCCGGGCGCTGGGCGACTTTGGCGGCATTGCCCGGTACGGCAGTTTTGCTGTGCCGATGGACGAGAGCCTGGCACGGTGCGATCTGGATTTGTCCAATCGGCCGTTTTTGGTGTTCCGCGCCACATTCCAGCAGGAGCGGTGCGGGGACTATGAAACCTGTGTAACAGAGGAATTTTGGCGCGCCTTTGCGGTGAACGCCGGGATCACTCTGCATATTGATGTGCCTTACGGCACCAACGCCCACCACCAAATTGAGGCCGTCTTTAAGGCTGTTGGTCACGCCCTGCACGGAGCGGTACAGCCCACCGGCGGTGCGGTGTTGTCTACCAAGGGCGTATTATAAACAAAATTAGAGAGGGTAACGACTTATGATTATTTTTCCCGCCATTGATATTATGGACGGTAAGCCGGTGCGGCTGCTGCGGGGCAATTTTGCCACCGCAGAGCAGGTGGCAGAGGATATCCTGACGACTGCCAAGCAGTTTGCCCGGGTGGGCTGTACCTGGGTGCATATGGTGGATCTGGACGGCTCCCTGCAAAAGAAGCCGGTAAACGCAGACCCGATTTTGCAGGTGGTGGAGCACACCCCGCTGAAAGTGGAAGTTGGCGGTGGTATTCGCACCATGGAGGATATTGCGTTCTACCTGGATCGGGGCGTGGATCGGGTCATTCTCGGCTCCGTTGCCCTTAAAAATCCGGAGCTGGTGCAGCAGGCGGTAGACGCCTATGGGGACAAGATCGCCGTAGGGATCGACGCCAAGCACGGTATGGTGGCCACCGAGGGCTGGACCGAGGACTCCCAAATGGACTTTATCGACCTGGCAAAGGCCATGGAGAAGATGGGCGTTGCCACCATTATCTATACGGATATTGGTCGGGACGGTACCCTCAGCGGCCCGGATGTGCAAGGGCTGGATCGGCTGAACAAGGCGGTCAGTTGCAATGTGATCGCCAGCGGCGGCGTTACCACCATTACGGATATTTTGGTGATGAAAGATAAAAAAATGTATGGCACCATTTGCGGCAAGTGCATTTATAAAAAGACGCTGGATTTGCGGGAAGCGGTAGGTATTTGCAAATGACAGAAGATTTGGAGCAGTATTTTGCCAAGGGCGAGTTGATCCCGGCGGTGGTGCAGGAGGCCTCTACCGGCCAGGTGCTGATGCTGGCTTATATGAACAAGGAATCCTTAAAGCGCACCCTGGAGAGCGGCTACACTTGGTTTTGGTCCCGCTCCCGGCAGGAGCTTTGGAACAAAGGTGCCACCAGCGGCCACCTGCAAAAGGTGGTGGCCATGTACAGCGACTGCGACAACGACACCCTGTTGGTGCAAGTGGAGCAGACCGGCGCCGCGTGCCACACCGGGCACCACAGCTGTTTTTATACCAAGATGGAGGGCAATTTCAATGACTGCGATTGAGCGTGAATATCAGGTGATTCTGGATCGTCGGGCGGATCGGCAGGAGGGGTCTTATACCTGCTACCTGTTTGACCAGGGCATCGACAAAATTTTGAAGAAAGTGGGCGAGGAATGTACCGAGATGGTCATTGCCGCCAAGAATAACGACAAGGACGAGACGGTGTATGAGATCACGGATCTGATCTACCACACCCTTGTAATGATGGCCAATCAGGGCATTACCCCGGCGGACATTCAGGCGGAGCTGGACAAGCGCGCCGAAAAAGCCGGCAATCTGAAAAAATTCCACCAGGTGGATAAGAATACATAATGCTGCATAAAAAATGGGTGATCCGGCAGGCAGACAAAGAGACTGCCTCAGCCATTAGCGAACAATTCAATATCGACCCGTTTTTGGCATTTTTGCTGGTGTCTCGCGGACTGACGGACGATTTGGCGGTGCAGGAATTCCTCCACCCCGGTCAGGCGCTATGCGCTCCGGAGGGCTTTGCGGATATGGAAGCGGCTGCTGCCAGACTGCAACAGGCGCTGGACAGCGGCGAAAGAATATGCATATACGGAGATTATGACTGTGACGGTGTGACCGCCACAGCTTTGCTATACTCTTTTTTAGAGGCCATGGGCGGCAATGTGATCTACTATATACCGGATCGGGAGACAGAGGGCTACGGCCTAAACAAAGGCGCCATTGACACCCTGGCCGCCAAAGGCACCGGCCTGATTGTCACGGTGGATAACGGTATTTCGTCTGTGGACGAGGCAGAGTATATCTACCGGCTGGGTATGCAGCTGGTGGTGACCGACCACCACCAGGTAGGAGAGCAGCTGCCCCGCGCAGAGGCCGTGGTGAACCCACACAGAACGGACAATCAGCTGCCCTTTACGGATTTTTGCGGGGTGGGCGTGGCCTTTAAGCTGGCCTGCTGTTTGTATGACGGTGAGCCGGCGGAATTGTTGGAGCAGTTCGGCGACTTGGTTGCCATCGGCACGATGGGTGATCTGGTTCCCTTGGTAGGGGAGAACCGGGCGTTGGTGCAGGCCGGTTTGCGAACCCTGCAAGAGGAACCGCGCCCCGGCGTATATGCGCTGTTACAGGCAGCCGGAGCCGGAGAAGAGCTGAGCGGCACCGATGTGGCCTTTAAGCTATGCCCACGCATTAACGCCGCCGGGCGAATGGATAGTGCCCTGCGGGCGCTGGAGTTGCTGCTGGCAGAGGATGAAGAAACGGCTGCGGCGCGCGCCCGTCAGCTGTGCGACGATAACGCCCTGCGGCAAGAGCTGGAACGTAAAATCATAGATGATATTACTGCCAAGTTGGCTGCGGATCCGGCACCCTTGCGCCAGCGTGTACTGGTGGTGGCCGGGGAGGATTACCACCCGGGGGTCATCGGCATTGTGGCTTCCCACCTGGTAGAGCGCTACGGCAAACCCACTGTGGTGCTGGATATGAAGGCGGACGGCACCGCCTGCGGCTCTGCCCGGAGCATTGAGGGCTTTGATCTGTACCGGGCGGTGGCGGCGTGCAGCCATGTGCTCACCCGCTTTGGCGGTCACCCCATGGCTGCGGGTATGGGCTTGGCAGTGGCAGATATTCCTGTTTTTGCCCAAGCCATCAACGCTTATGCTGAAAAGGAATATCCTCGTATGCCGGCTTTGCAGCTGCATCTGGACTGCAAGCTGTCCCCGGCGTACTTGACCTTAGATTTGGCAGAGAATTTGCAGCTGCTGGAGCCTTGTGGCACAGACAATCCGGCGGCGCTGTTTGGTCTGTTTCACTTGCAGCTGGTGTCTGTCAGCCCCCTGGGGGCAGAGGGCAAGCACTTGCGTCTGGAGGCGGAGAAAAAGGGTCGCCGTCTGCGAATTGTGCAGTTTGGGGTGAAGCCCGAGGACTTCCCCTATGTGCCCGGTGACTTTATCGACTGCGCGGTACAGATTTCTAAAAATCCCTATAAGGGCAAGGTCTATCTTTCTGTGCGGGCGGCAGATGTGCGCCGCAGCGGCACGGACGATGACCGGTATTTTAACGAGCTTTACGATTACAGAGCCTTTTTGCAAAACGGTACCCACCAATACCCGGTGTACCCGGATCGGCAAGTTTGCGCCGCGGTATATCGGTTCTTAAAGAGTCGGGGCGGTTGGGATTTTGCCACCGAGGAACTGTATTTTGCCCTGCAAAAAGGGGCAACCTACGGACAGGTGCTCGTGGCGCTAAAAGCCCTGCACCAGGCGGGATTGATTCGCCGTGGTAAAAGCCAAATTCGCCTGGCACAGCCTGCGGGCAAGGTTGATTTGGAAGCCACGCCCATTTTGCGAAAACTGAGAGAGGGTGCAAGCCTTGGAGAATAAAAAAACAATACCCCCGGTGCCGGCAGCGGCAGAGCTGCCCCCGGAACAGACGGCGGACCATAAGCCCTATGACGATGGGTTTGCGCCGTTCTTTGCGGAAATACAAAAGAAACCCCAGTATGACAGCGCCCGGATCGAAAAGGCCTATTCCTTGGCCCGCTCTGCCCACGAAGGGCAGTTTCGCCGTTCCGGGGAGCCGTATATTATGCACCCGGTGGCGGTGGCGAAAATCCTGTTTGACCTGGGCATGGACAATGAGTGTATTATCGGCGCGCTGCTCCACGATGTGGTGGAGGACACGCCTTATGACATTGACTATATCTCCCGCGAGTTTGGCCCGGAGGTGGCGCTGTTGGTGGACGGCGTAACCAAGCTGGGTCAGATCCCCCTGTCTACCCGGGAGGAAGTGCAGGCGGAGAACATTCGCAAAATGTTTATGGCCATGAACCGGGATGTGCGGGTGATTATCATTAAGCTGGCGGACCGGCTGCACAATATGCGCACCGCCAAGTTTTGGCCTCCGTATAAACAGCGGGAGAAGAGCCTGGAAACACTGGAGATTTATGCCCCCATTGCCCATCGGTTAGGTATTCGTGCCATTAAAGAGGAATTAGAGGATCTGGCGATTTTTTATCTGGATCCTATTGCTTATAAGGAAATTGAGCAGAACCTGCGCTTAAAGCAGGTGGAGGGCGAGCGTTTCTTAGCGGATATTAAGGCGCAAATCCGCGCCAAGTTAGAGCCGATCATGAAGAATGTCCAGATCACCTCCCGGGTGAAGTCCGTCCACGGAATCTTCCGCAAGGTGTATATCAAGGGCAAAGATTTTGAACAAATCTTTGACATTTACGCCGTGCGCATTATCGTGGACTCTATGATCGACTGCTACAATGCCTTGGGTATTGTGCACGATATGTTTACGCCCTTGCCCGGTCGGTTTAAGGACTACATCTCTACCCCCAAGCCCAATATGTACCAGTCCCTGCATACTACGGTGCTGGGCCCCGGCGGCATACCCTTTGAAATTCAGATTCGCACCTGGGATATGCACCGCACGGCAGAGTACTGGGCAAAGGCGGCAAGGACTCCATCGACAATCGGTTGGAGTGGATCCATAAAATGCTGGAGACCGGTGAGGCGTCTACCAACGCTGAGGATCTGGTGCGCAACATTAAGGGCGACCTGTCCTCGGATGAGATCTTTGTGTTTACCCCCAATGGGGACATTAAGACTTTGCCCAGCGGCGCCACGGTGATCGACTTTGCCTATGCTATTCACTCAGCGGTAGGCAACCGCATGACCGGCGCCAAGGTCAACGGCAAGATCGTACCTATTACCTATAAACTGAAAACCGGCGAGATCTGCGAGGTGCTTACCAGCAATCAGCCGGGCAAAGGCCCGTCCAGAGACTGGCTGAAAGTGGTGACCACCGGCGAAGCCCGGTCCAAAATTCGCTCTTGGTTCAAGAAAGAGCGGCGGGACGAGAATATCGTCCAGGGCAAGGCTGAGGTGGATCGAGAGCTGCGGCGGAACTTTATCCGCTTGGACGGCGAGCAGTACGACGCCTTTTTGCAGCGGATCGCCGAGCGCCAGCACTGCGCTTCCGTGGAGGATTTCTACGCCACCGTGGGCTATGGCGGGCTGGTCATCAGCCGTATGATGCCTGGTATCAAGGACGAATATAATCGCAACTGGCGCCAGGCGGAGGAGTCTGCCCAACCGGCAAAAGCGCCGGAGCGCTCCCGCAAATCCGGTGGCAGCAGCGGCGGTGTAATCGTGGAGGGCATTGACAACTGCCTGATCAATATGGCCCGCTGCTGTGCGCCGGTGCCCGGTGAGGAGATCATCGGCTTTATCACCCGGGGGCACGGGCTGACCATTCATCGGCGGGATTGTGTGAATGTGCCGCGAGATTTGGCAGAGTGCCCGGAACCGGAGCGCTGGGTCAAGGCTCGGTGGGACGACTCTGTGCAAGTGGAGACCATGTCCACCTTGGAAGTCTATGCCATTGATCGGGACGGCTTGGTGCTGGATATTGCCAACGCCATGTCCAAGGCCCATGTGAAGATCCAGTCTATTAATGCCAGACCCATTAACGAAGGCAACTGCCTGACCACCCTGACATTGTCGGTAAACAGCCGGGAGCACCTGGAAAATGTGGTCAAGATTTTGAAGAAGATACCCAGTGTGTATCATATTGAGCGAGGTGCAGGACGATGATTACCGTATTACAGCGTGTGCAGCACGCCAAAGTGGAAATAGACGGCAAGACCGTGGGCGCCACCGAACAGGGGCTGTTGATTCTCCTGGGCGTGGCCGAAGGTGATACTCAAGTAGAGGCAGACAAGCTGGTAAAAAAAATTGCCAACTTGCGGATCTTTGAAGATGAAAACGGCAAGATGAACCTGTCGCTCTTAGACATTGGCGGCGGGGCGCTGGTGGTGAGCCAGTTCACCCTGTGTGCGGACTGCTCCCACGGGCGGCGCCCCAGCTTTACCCGTTCCGCCCCGCCGGCACAGGCCAACGAACTGTACGAATACTTTACCCGGGCACTGGGGGAGCAGGGCGTGTCCCATATTGAAACCGGTGTGTTTGGCGCCGATATGGCGGTGACACTCCTAAACGACGGCCCGGTGACCATTATACTTGACACAAAGGACTTAAAATAATGCAGATCAAATCAGCCACCTTTGGCCAGTTGCAGAACAACTGCTACCTGGTTACGGACGAAGCCAGCGGCCGCAGTGCCCTGGTGGATTGCACGGAATACAGCGACAAGATGAAAGATTTTATCGGCGACGCCAAGCTGGATTATATTCTGCTGACCCATGGCCATTTTGACCACATCGGCGGCGTAGCGGTGGTAAAGGCTGCCACCGGCGCCAAGGTCGTCATCAGCGCCGAGGATGCCCCGATGCTCACTTCTTCTCGCAAGTCGCTGGCGGCGTTTTCGTTCCTCTCTCAGGCGCCGGCGCAGGCGGATATTTTGGTGCAGGACGGCGATACCGTCACCTTGGGCAACACGGCCTTTACCGTGCTGGCCACGCCAGGTCACACCCCCGGCGGTGTGTGCTATATTGCCGGGGACTGTATCTTTAGCGGCGACACGCTGTTTTTCTGCTCTTGCGGGCGCACGGATTTTCCCGGCGGCAGCAGTAGAGAAATTATGGATAGCCTGCAAAAACTGGCGGCCCTGCCCGGGGACTATACCGTCTATCCCGGCCACGATCGCTTTTCCACCCTAAATTTTGAACGGCAACATAACCCGTATATGAAGAAATTATGATTTTACGCGTCATTAACCACCCTTATGAATTTGATATGAAGAACCTGTGCATCACCTTCTTCCCCCATGAGAAGCTCCGTTTGGAGGGGGAGGAGGACCCGGTGGTGGTCACCACCCGTCGGGAGACGGACGGGTCCTTTTTTGTGTCTGCCAAGGTATACGATGTGTACCGGGAGACAACAGCCAAGCCGGAACCGGCAGACGAGGAGCACCTGGTGCTGTCCGTTACCCTTTATCGGCTGCTTAGCGGTATATTAGGCTTTGCGCCCCCTTGGGGCGTGCTGTACGGCGTGCGCCCGGCTAAATTGATGCACCGGCTGTGCGCCCAAATGGGGGACGATGCGGCGGTTGCACACTTCCAAACTGCCTTTTTGACCCAAAAAAGCAAGGCGGAGTTGGCACATGAGGTGATGCTCCATGAGAACCGCTCCATTGCTCGCTCCGGGCCAAAGTCGTTCTCTCTGTATGTGTCTATTCCGTTTTGCCCCACCCGGTGCGCTTACTGCTCTTTTGTGTCTCATTCAATTGAAAAGACCCACAAGCTGATGACCCCTTATGTGGATCTGTTGCTGCGGGAGCTGGAGGAGACCGCCAAGTACGCCAAAGAATTGGGGTTGGAGCTGGCCACCGTGTATTTCGGCGGCGGCACGCCCACCACATTATCGGCGCGGGATTTAGGGCGCATTTTCAGCACCATTGAACAGAATTTTGACCTTTCGCACCTGATGGAATACACAGTGGAGGCCGGTCGACCGGACACGGTCACCCGGGAGCGGCTGGAGGTCATTCAAGCCGCCGGCGTGCAGCGGATCAGCATTAACCCCCAGAGCTTTAACGACAAGGTGCTGGAGGCCATTGGTCGCCGCCATACGGCGCCGCAAACGCTGGACGCCTTTGCGCTGGCGCGGGATTGCGGCTTTGACCATATCAATATGGACTTTATCGCCGGGCTGCCGGAGGACGATCTGCCGTCTTTTCAGCGCAGTATTCAAACGGCGCTGGACTTGCAGGCAGAGTCCATCACCGTGCACACCTTGGCTCTGAAAACCTCTGCCTATATGGTTACAAGAGAACAGACCTTTGATTTGAAAGATCGGCTCACTGTGTCCAATATGGTGGACTATGCCGGGCAGACCCTTCACGGCGCCGGGTACTATCCCTACTACATGTACCGGCAGAGCAAATCTCTGGGCAATTTGGAGAATGTAGGCTGGTGCAAACCGGGTTATGATTGTCTCTATAATGTGTATATGATGGACGAGACCCACACGGTTCTGGCAGTTGGCGCCGGTGCGGTGACCAAACTGCGAGGCCAAAACAGCGGTATGATCGAGCGGATTTATAATTATAAATACCCCTATGAGTACATTCGGGATTTTGACACCCTGTTGGAGCGCAAAAAACGCATACCCGGCTTTTACGCGGAATATGATTAAACAGACGGTTGAAATAGACATTGTCGGCGGATTGTATAGCGTAATTCTACAAAATCTTTGCAACTTGTATTGCAATTCTTTACCCTCTGTAATATAATAACAATACGGAGGGATATTATGGCTAAGAAATTCGGTGATCTTTTTGGCAATATGGACGATGTGTTCTCCGGTGCCAAGATTTCTAATTTTGATTTAGACGATGTGCTGAGTCGTACCCGTACCTTTACGGAGGAAGTCAGCAAAAGAAGTGCGGAGGCTTTGGAGCTGTCCCGCAAAAAAGTGGAGTGTCTGGATATAAAGGCCAAGCTGAGCAAGGCGTATGAGAGATACGGCCGACTGGCGTATGAATCGGTGCAGCAACCTCAGTTGCAGCAGACGGAGGCGTTGGAGAGCTGTGGGGCGGAGATCACCGCTCTGCGTACCAAGCTGGATCAGCTGACGGCGGAGCTTGAGGCCGCCAAGAATCCGACGGTCACCACTGTTAGTGATGACGATGTGAGCGTATCCTAACCCCCACGCAAATAGAGGAAGAAGAAAGCAGTGTATGGACCCTATGGTCTGTGCGCTGCTCTTTTTTCACACCGGGTGATGGAATGGAACTGACAACCAAACAAAAGTACTTGTCCGCTGCAGGGCTGCTGTTGGTAGCTACGGCTGCCGTTAAGGTCATTGGTGCGGTGTATAAAATCCCACTGACCGGCCTGATCGGTGGCACCGGACGCGGCTATTTCTCTACGGCTTATACGTTGTTTATGCCGGTGCATGCCATCACATTGGGCGCTTTTCCCGTTGCGTTGTCCGGGCTGGTGAGCAAGTACCGTGCTACCGGTGACAGTGCACGGGTGGCGGCCTTACAGCGCAGTGCCTGCGGGTTGGTCTTGCCGGCACGGCACTGATGGTGCTGCTGGCCGGACCGTACACCCGGTTGGTGGCCGGTGCGCCAAAGGCGGTTTATACGGTGCTGATCCTGGCGCCTACGGCGCTTTTTTCCGCCATGGCGGCAGCCCACCGTGCCTTTGCGGAAGGACACCTGAATATGGTGCCGACTTCTGTTTGCCAGGTACTGGAAGCACTGTTCAAGATGGTGTTCGGTCTGCTGTTTGCCAAGCTGTCTATGGGGCGGCTGTATCAAATTTACTTAGATACCGGCATGGTACTGGGCAATCGGGCAGAGAGCGAGACGGCGGCTCTGTCTATGATGTACCCGGTAACAGCAGCCTGCGCCATGCTGGGGGTAACCCTGGGGGCGTTGGCGGCTTGGGTGTATGCGGCGCTGTACGATCGGTTCCGGTATCCCCACCGTCTGCCGCGGCAGCAGTTGCCCGGTGGCGCGACCCGAGAGCTGATACGGTTTGCCCTGCCACTGGTGGTGGCAGCGGTGATCCAGAGCCTGTCCGGCTTTGCAGATACTGCCAGTGTACAGATGTGTCTGGGGCTGTGCGGTACGGCGCAGTTGCAGCAAATCTTTGCAGTGCCGCTGTCGCTAACCAAGGTAGCGGAAAGAGATGTGGTTACTTATGTGTACGGTCTGTATTCAACCGTGCAGGATTTTGCCCACCTGGTGCCGTCCTTAACCATGGCGCTGGGGGTGGCGGCGGTTCCGGCGCTGTCCGGCGCTTATCAGGACCAGTCCGCCCGGTTTGGCAGCCTGTATGCGGGTATCCTGAAATATACGGTGATCTTAGGCGCCGCCGGCAGTGGGGGACTGGCGCTGTTCTCTTATGAGGTGCTGTCTTTATTTTACGGCACTTCGTCGCCGGATCTGGTACTGGGGTGCCACCAACTGCTGTTTTGGTTTGCCTTTACTGCGCTGCCGGCAGCTCTATCCTCTACTTGTGTGTTCGCTTTGCAGGCGCTGGGCTATGCCAAACGGCTGCTGCTGCCTTTTTCTCTGACGGCGGTACTGCGGGTGGGGCTGAACTTTCTTTTGATTCCCAACGGGCGGTTCCATCTTTACGGCTCGGCTGTCTCCACTGCCGTTTCATTTTTGTTTCTTTCCGTCTATTGTTTGGTGCTGATGCGTAGGATCACCAAGGTCAAATTCTCCCGGACAGAGGTGTTCGCAAAGCCGGTGTTGGCGGTGATTTTTACTTGTCTGACGGTGAAAGGTGTGGCCGGCGTGTTCTTTACCCAGCTGCAAAATACCTGGAATTTTGTCTTATCTGCGGTTTTATTTTCGGCAGTTCTAACAA
>OODL01001421.1_pt1 | contig 20704 bp, 20 predicted proteins | sample 1671181 | NCBI WGS metagenome assembly OODL01 (sample SAMN06348130, study PRJEB24527) | human gut metagenome | biome: human gut; feature: ankylosing spondylitis patient; material: feces | host: Homo sapiens | place: China | collected 2015-10 | reverse complement strand
GCATACCAATCAGCGTGTGGATCAAGGTTTTGAGCCAGGGGGCAAGTTTTTCGTTGTAGTAAATCAGCGCAGGGACATAAAAACCGAGCGATATGACGATGCAGCAGATTGCAAACCGCTGTAAATCTCCTCCCGTGTACCCTGCAAAGAAGCGGTCTACCCCTCCCGCAAAAACAGGTCCGATAAACAGAGTTGCGACAAAAGTGAAGCACCCCATGCCGATTCCCGAATAAATCTGTTTCAGCTTTTTCATGCGGAACACCTCCCTATAATCCTAAATATTTTTTGAAAGCGGGCAGATACTTCCGTGAGATACATTCCTTGCAGCCGTTTTTCAGAGTTACCATCATAAGCCCGCCCAAAGTCGGCTCAACGCACTCAAGGTATTGTAAGTTGATAAGTACAGACTTGGAAATACGCATAAAGCTAACTCCGAGCATATCCTCAAATTCATACAGCCGTCTGCCGCTGTCAAAGCGTTTCGTTCGGGTGTAAACGGCTGCCCTTTCGTTTTCTACCCGAAGCATATACAGCTCCTCCGGGCGCAGGACAAAGATCCTTTCGTTGTCCGTTACGGTTATCGCCTTGTTGGAAACTGCGCCCTCAAGAATGGCTGCGGCTTGGCGCACGGCTTCCGTCATTTCATTCGTGAAGATAACGGCATACGGCTCCTTGGCAGTTTCGGTCATTTTGATTTCAACTTTCACTCGTATCACCTCGCTCCCTGCTGCAAGTATATTATAGCGCAGGCTCTGTTTTTTGTCTGTGCTTTTTAGGTAAGTGGTAGGTTTGGACAGGTAAGATGCGATTTGAAGAAGGTAAGTTTCAATGCACTTATGAAGAAGGTAAGTTTCAATGCACTTATATTATACCAGCCGGATTAAAAGCGTTCAATCTGTTATACAGCCTTGAACTGCAACTTTTCCATGAACGCTGCTCTTTTTCGCCGCCTCGCTTGCCGCCCTGCGGCGTTCCTCGCTGTATGGGGCGGTCAGACGGAAAGAGAAACGCCCCTTTGCAATCACAAACTCCATGCAGCCCGTGTCCGGGTCTGTGTCGGTCTGCTGGCAGATCGCCGGGTAGCGGCGGCTGTAAGCAAGCAGCCGCTTCTTCAAGTTGGTGTTGTGGGTGCGGATATGGATAAGGGGGTCTTTCTCGTCAAACCAAATATTAGTGGTCTTTTCCTGCTTCGTAAGCCCTGTTCTCATAAACTCTCCTTTCTGCCCTCTGTCGCACAGGAGTGGCATTTTTCGGCTGTTTTCTCCGGATCTTGACTTGAAGAAAACGGCGATTTTCAAACAGGAGCGCGCCGGACGATGTCTGGCCCTGTCCGACGCGCTTCCATTCGATAAAATGCGTTTTTTCCGGCTCTACACAGGAATCAGCGAGCTTCGTCCCTCGTGACCGCTTTTTCTCTGTGCGGGTGGAAGAAACGCCACAGATTATTGCGCTGAATCACGTCCTCATAGCTTCGGATTTTCCCGCGCAGCTCCGTATTTTCACGCTCCAATTCTGCTGCACGGAGCTTGCCGCGAACAGACTTATAATCGGAAATCTCCTGCTTCAAACCGTCAATCTCAGCCTTGAGTTTTGCAATCAGTTTGTTTGCCGCATCCAACGCCTTTTGCAGTTTGGATTCCTTTTTCTCTGCTGTAACGTACTTCTTTGCCAGAGTGGAAAGTCGGTCAAAGTCCTCACGCTCCACGGCAACTTTGGATGAGAAGGGAATGGACGTTGCCACGATTTTTTCGATAGACCGCACATCGACCCGCTGATTCTGGATTTTTTCAATTTTGCTTCCAAGCGTTGCTGCCTGTTTTTCCTGCTGACGGTTCTGCTCTGTGAATTCTGCCAGCCGCGCCTGTTCCTGCTGCACCTTGAACTGCGTCACCGTCAGGTGTTCCTCGGAGCTGCCGCGCTCGCCTCGCTCCACATCGTCATACCCTGCCTTTCGCATGGCGGCGAAGAAATCATCTTGCAGAACAGAATAGGATTTTCGGAGCACAGTTTTTCCGTTTGCGTTCAGCAGCGGTTTCCCATGTTCGTCCAGCGCGGGCTTGGAATCCCACTTTTTACTCATACTGACCTGCTGTATCGTTTCCTTGACCGTTCCCACCAGCGATTTATCCTTGCAGCGTTTCGACCACAGGATTTGCTTTTCCACGACGGGAATGTAGACCACATGAAGGTGATAGTGGTACACGTCCTTGCCCAGCGCGTCGGACATGGCGCGGTTGCGCTCGTCGGCGTGCATGACCGCAGAGAGAATGTACTGCTCTCCGCCTACGATTTCTATTGCGGATTTGTATGCGTCGATGTAGAATTGTTTTGCGAAGTCATAGCCGCCGTGGTTGTGAAAGTAGGCGGTGTTTACGTCAAAGACCAGCTCGCCGTAGAGAAAGGCGTCCTCTTTCAGTCCGCGGGTGGAGATGATCCCATCCTCTTTCATCTGCTCAAACATCTCCGCATATCCAGCGGTCGGTTTCTTGAAATGAATATTGAGCCACGTTCTTTCCGGGACAATATCCTGATTGACATAGGATCCCTTTTCCCGTTCGTTGTGTTGCTGCGCGTTGCCGATTCTGGCAGCGGTCAGCCTCATATTTCTTGCGTTGGTACGATGGATACCGTCGCCTCTTGCCATGGGCATTTACCTCCTGATTTCAGATTTCGCAGGACAAGGTGGCTTTCGGGGGAGCACTTCTGCGGAAGTGTAATAACCCACTATGATACTTTCATCCTGCGGCTGCAAAGTATCGTGGGCTCTCCGAGGGGGAACGGGGAATGCGGCTTCTGCGGAAGCCTCTGCCGTGGCTTGCAAGTAGTATCCACTTTGCAAAATCCACGGCGTGACCGCCAGCCTTTCAGCAATCGAATTTGCTTCAACGCTGCCGCCCACAGGCAGAGAGAATTTTGAAAATCCTCTCCGCCATCCATCTCAAAATCTGCGGGTTTTTCGATGGGGACGGGGATGCGAGGGGCTGTGTCAGCCAATGCTTTGCCTTGTCCTCCAGCAACAGGAGCGTGGCACGCTCCTGTCACAGCTCCCAAGGAGGAGTAGTCCATCGGTAGCTCTGCGGCACTCCACGCCGGTCAAGATACTCCTGCCGCGCCTGCTCCCGTTCTTCTTCGTTGGGAGCGGTTTTGTACCGGGAATAGAGCTGCCGGTTCAGCATGGCGTCGAGCTTTTGCTCCAAGCCCTGCCGGATTTCTTCTTCAAAATCATCCTCGCCCCGCAGATGGTACATGGCGAGGTCGATGAACAGATCATAGGGGATTTGTACGCTTTTCATTTTCCTATCCATTCCTTTCCGCGACGGTCGCAACGATTGCGACGGTTGCTTTGATGGCATCATTTCCACCGTCGCGACCGTCGCAGCCGTCGCGCTGTCCTCATTCGATTACTTCGTACTCAACATTGTCGATTACCATATAGGTGAGCTTCACCTGCCGCCCGGAGTGTTTTGCTCTGTTCTCATACCTCACATGGTACTCGTCCAGCAGCCTGCCGGATTTAACGTTCAGGTATTTGGTGAGGGCATTTGCCGCCATGCCTGTATTCACCGCTTCCGCAAGCTCGGTCGGACTGCCTGCCCATTCTCTGCTTTCGGAGGAAACAAGCTGGGAAACCGTATCCAATACCGGGTCGGGCGGCTCCTGATACGGCTCGTTCTCTGTCCGTTCAAGGCTCCATATCTGCGTGTCGGCATCTTTTTTCAGATATAGAATCTGATCCTGTTGATCTCGCCCCACTGCATCGACCGTGGCCTCCAATGCTGTCCGTTTCTTCTTCTGCATCAGGAGTGCTCCGTCTGCACAACCGAGAAGTCCCGTCGTGCCGGAGATCGTTTCAAAGCTGTCTCCGGCTGGCTGTTTTCTTGTGTGATGAACGGTAACGATGCAAATGCTGTGCCTGTCCGCAAAACGCTTGAGCTTGCCGATGATCTCATAGTCGCTGGCGTAGCTGTAAGCCTCGCCTCCGGCCTCCCGAATCTTCTGCATGGTGTCAATGATAACCAGCTTCGTGTCGGGGTGTTCCTTTATGAAATTCTCAAGCTGCTCGTCAAGACCGTTTCCGATTTTGTTTGCTGCCGTTGCAAAATGCAGGCTGGCGGTATCCGCCACGCCGTACATCATAAACATTCGGCTCTGGATTCTCTGGAAATCATCTTCCAGCGCGAGGTATAGAACCGTACCCTGATGGACTTCATAGCCCCACAGCCTTTGCCCTGTGCTGACATGGTAGGCAAGCTGCGCTACCAGAAATGATTTTCCGATTTTGGGCGCTCCTGCGAGGATATATGCCCCGGAGTAGAGCAGACCGTCTATGACGGGCGGTCTGTCCTTGTAGGCGGTCTGATACAGCTCTGTCATGGAAACCGTATGAAGATAATGCGGGTCGTTCATGCGTCGGATTCTCTCACGCATTTCCTCAATATTTTCCTCCGGGGGATTGCTTTCGCAGGTTTCATGTGGTATGCTCTGGTAGGTTGAATTGTGAGGCGGCTGCCCTCCATCTGCTCCAACAGATGGGATGAGGGCGGTCGTTTTCTCATTTTCCGTCATTGCGCTCACCTCCGGGAATCTGGAAGCCGTAGAACTTCTGCTTGAAATACTGGGCGGGGCATTTTCCGGCTACGGTCAGATAGCCCTGGGATTTCAGCTCTCTGTTCATTTCCCGGACAATCTGATACGCCTTGCTGCGGCTGATGCCCATGATCTCCGCCACCTCTGACGCTGTGATAAACTGTGCTCTCATAGTACCTCCTGTTTCAATGTGATTTCCCTCAGTCTGCGTATCTTTTGTTCACGCCCCTTTCCCCAGCCCCTCCGAAATGTGCACCCTGAGTACATATTTAATTATACGCATACAAGATGCATCTGTCAAGCCTTTAGAAAATAAAAATATGTACTTGCAATTCGCTTTATTCTGTGGTATGATATGGACGAGGTGAATCAGACATGGACAATTTCGATTATCCCGCCATTGGGCAGAGAATCAAGCAGCTCCGAAAACGCAAAGGGCTGAACCAGACCGAGCTGGCACAAATGCTGAAAAAATCTCTCCGCACCGTACAGAAGTACGAAACCGGAGAGATTGAAGTGTCGATTGCCGTTGTCAATCAGATCGCAGACCTGCTGGACACGACCTCAACCTATATTCTTGGGTATGAATCCAGCACGACACAGATCAGGACGCTTGCCGATGTGATGGACTTCCTCTTTAAGCTGGAAACGGTAGAGGGCATCGACTTCAAGATCAATGTGCAGAAGCCGCCCCGCAGCAAGCAATGGGAGTGCTCGGTTTCCTTTGATGGAAAGAGCACGGCGGAGTTCAATGCGGATATGTGCCTCTTTCTTGAACAGTGGGAGGACGAGCGCAGCGAGCTTCGCGCCTATAACTCCACGCAGGCAGCATATAAGCGCTGGAAGGAGCAGACTTTGGCATATTACGCCGCGAACGCAGTCAAATGCACAGAGCCGGAGGAGCTTGACCGCGATGAGCGAATCGCAAAGCGGACGGAGTTTCTGGAAAAGGAATACGGTAAAAGCGAGAGTAACGAGTGAATAACCTGATCAAAGCCTGATTCTTGAGGGAAGGAGGTAAAAATGTCAGTAACAAAAGACGGCGACACCGGTCGCTGGATGTCCCAGATCCGCGTGACGGACTGGACGGGCAAGACCATCCACAAGAAGAAGCGCGGCTTTGCCACCAAGAAGGAAGCCCTGCAATGGGAACGTGACTTTATCAGCCAATCTACGGGCAGCCTCGGCATGACCTTCGGTGACTTCATCTCTCTGTATGTCAAGGATATGGAGCACCGCCTCAAGCCCTCAACCGTTGCCAGCAAGAAATGGCTGATTGACCTGAAGGTAACGCCTTTCTTCAAGAAAATCCCGCTGAACGAGATCAAGCCCACTCACGTGCGCCAATGGCAGAACTCCCTGACCAGCTACCGGGATGAAAACGGCAAGCCTTACGCCCAGACCTATCTCAAGTGCATCAACAACCAGCTCACGGCGATTTTCAACTACGCAGTCAAATACTATGGGCTGAAAGAAAATCCCTGCCACAAGGCGGGGAGCATTGGCAAGAAGAAAGCCGATGAAATGCTGTTCTGGACAAAGGATGAGTTCCAGACATTTATCGAGAGCATGAAAGACCGTCCCGCCAGCTACACGGTATTCATGACCATGTACTACACGGGGATTCGGGAGGGAGAGCTGCTGGCACTCACACCGTCGGACATCGACTTTGAAAAGAAAACCCTGACGGTAAACAAGAGCTATCAGCGTCTCGGCAGAGAGGACATCATCACCACTCCGAAAACACCGAAAAGCATCCGTACTATCCCTATTCCCGACGGCCTTTGCAACTGTTTGCAGGAGTATATGTCCCATTGCTACGGGCTGCAAAAGGACGACAGGCTCTTTCCCTACACCAAGAGCTTTCTATACCACGAAATGGAGTATGGCTGCAAGGCTTCGGGCGTGAAGCGGATACGGGTGCATGACATTCGACACAGCCACGCCAGCCTGCTGGTGGAGATGGGCTTCTCTCCGCTGCTGATCGCAGAGCGGCTCGGACATGAAAAGGTACAGACAACGATGGACACTTACAGCCACCTGTACCCCAACAAGCAGGTGGAGGTAGCCAGACAGCTTGACGGCATCATGCCGTGAGCCTCTGGCTACAAAAATCGCTGCAAATGTAGCCAATTTGTAGCCGCTAAAAAAGAAAAATCCTGAAAAACGCTGTATTACCAACGTTTTTCAGGATTCAGAAAACACTAAATATTTATTCCCACTCCACCGTCGCGGGGGGCTTGGAGGTGATATCGTAGACGATCCGGTTGATGTGCTTCACCTCGCCGACGATGCGGCCGGAAATCTTGTCCAGCAGATCATAGGGGATGCGGGACCAGGTGGCGGTCATGAAGTCCTGGGACTGCACCGCACGCAGGGCCAGGGTATAGTCATAGGTGCGCTCATCGCCCATAACGCCTACGCTGCGCAGGTCCGTCAGCACGGCAAAATACTGGCTGGTGGTGCGATCCAGACCCGCCAGAGCCATTTCCTCCCGGAAGATGGCATCGGCATCCCGCAGGATGGCCAGCTTTTCCTCGGTAATCTCGCCGATGACGCGGATGGCAAGGCCCGGCCCCGGGAAGGGCTGACGCCACACCAGCTGCTCCGGCAGACCCAGCTCCAGGCCCAGCTGCCGCACCTCGTCCTTGAACAGGCGGCGCAGAGGCTCCACGATGTCCTTGAAATCCACACAGTCCGGCAGACCGCCTACGTTGTGGTGGCTCTTAATGACGGTGGACTCGCCGCCCAGGCCGGACTCCACCACGTCAGGATAGATGGTGCCCTGGGCCAGGAAGTCCACGGCGCCGATCTTCTTGGCTTCCTCCTCGAACACGCGGATGAACTCCTCGCCGATGATCTTCCGCTTGCGCTCGGGGTCCGTGACGCCAGTCAGCTTGCTCAGGAACCGGGGACCGGCGTTGACCCGGCGGACGTCCACGTTGAACTGCTTGGTCATCACATGCTCCACCTGGTCGCCCTCGTCCTTGCGCAGCAGGCCGTGGTCCACAAAGATGCACGTCAGCTGACGGCCCACCGCCCGCTGCAGCAGCGCGGCGGCCACGGAGCTGTCCACGCCGCCGGACAGAGCCAGCAGCACCCGGCCATTGCCGATCTTCTCCCGGCACTGGGCCACAGCCTCCTCCAGATAGGACGCCATGGTCCACTCCGGCCGGAAGCCGCAGATCTTATACAGGAAGTTCTCCAGAATTTGGCGGCCATACTCGGTATGCACCACCTCCGGGTGGAACTGCACGCCGTAGAGCTTCTTTTCCAGACACTGGACCGCCGCGTGGCGGCAGCCCTCGGTGGAGGCGATGATCTCGAAGCCGGGGGCCAGGCGCTCCACCTCCACCCCGTGGCTCATCCAGTACACAGCCGTCTCCGGCACGCCGTCGAACAGGGGAGAGGCGGTATGGGTCAGCTCCGTCTTGCCGTACTCCCGGGTGTCCGCCTTGCAGCACTGACCGCCCAGCAGGTGCATCATCAGCTGCAGACCGTAGCAGATGCCCAGCACCGGCACGCCCATAGACAGCATCTCCGGGTCGATCATGGGAGCGCCGGGGTCAAACACCGTGGCCGGGCCGCCGGTGAAGATGATGGCGTCCGGGGCAAAGGCCCGGACCTCGTCCATGGTCATGCGGAAGGATTTGATCTCGCAGTATACGCCGCATTCACGGACGCGGCGGGCCACCAGCAGGTTATACTGGCCGCCGAAATCCAGCACTAAAACCTTTTTCATACGGGATCATCCTCCCGGAAGGTGATGTGGTCGGGGGTAGCCTCCTCGATGACGGCCAGGGAGTGGATGGGATAGCCTTTCTCCCGCAGGGCGTCGCCGCCATGCTGGAAGCCCTTCTCCACTGCCACGCCAATGCCCACCAGCTCAGCCCCGGCGGCCTTGACGATGTCGATGAGGCCCTGCATGGCATAGCCCTTGGCCATGAAGTCGTCGATGATCAGCACCCGGTCATTGGGACCCAGCCATTCCTGGGCCACAATGAGGGTGACCTTTTTCTTATAGGTATAGGAGAAGATCTCGCTCTGATACAGGCCGCCCTCGATATTGTCGCTCTTGGCCTTCTTGGCGAACACCATAGGAACGCCGTACTTCTGGGCGCACACCGTGGCCAGAGGGATACCGCTGGCCTCCGCCGTCAGCACCATGGTGATGTTGTTTACATCGAAATACTTGGCAAATTCGTCAGCCAGCTGGCTCATGAGGGCGGTATCCACCCGGTGATTCAGGAAACCGTCCACCTTGATGATGTTGCCGGGCAGGACCTTACCTTCCCGGCGGATGCGCTCCTTCAGCAGTTCCATAAATTCCTCCTATAAATCTCACATTGCTGTGAATAATGAATCTATTCTGCCCTATTCACGCCGCAAAAGCAAGGGGTCGAAAGGGCGAAGTTCCCGGCATTTCCGGGGCGAGTTTTGTTACTTATGACGGCGTTTAGCCCCGGCGCAGGCTCTCCCGGATAAAATCGCTGAAGCGCTGGGCCGCAGACGTCAGGGGCACGTCCCGCAGCACGCACAGGTCCACGCTGCGGGGCGGGATATCAAAGGACGTGCGCAGCTTCCGCAGGCGGCCGTTTTCCAGCTCCCGGCGGACAAACTCCTCCGTGACGCCGGCCACGCCGAACCCGATGGCCGCCAGGTCCACCAGCAGGCTCCGGGCGCCCAGCTCGATCTCCGGGTTCAGGTGCAGCCCGTTCTGCAGGAAGTATTTTTCCAGATACAGCCGGGAGGAGGCCTTCCGCTCCAGCAGAATCAGCGGGAACCGGGCGATCTCCTCCAGGGTGTATACATGGTCGAAGTCGCAGGGGTACTCCGCCCCGGCCACGAAAATGGAGTGGGTGGCCAGGCACGGGAAGGTCTCCAGAGACGCCCCCTCCTGGGGGGTGCTGGCAAAGGCGATGTCCACCTTGCCGGACTGCAGCAGGCCCAGGACCTTGTGGCTCCGGCCGGAGATGATCTGAATATGAATGGCCGGATACTGCCGGTGGAACCGGTCCAGATACGGCAGCAGGAACTGGCTGGTCACCGTGTCGCTGGCGCCGATGGTCAGGTGGCCCATCTGCAGGTCCCGGCTCTGGGACAGCTTCTCCTCGCCGGTTTCCAGCAGGCCCATGGCGCTGCGGACGTATTCATACAGCATCCGCCCGTCGGCGGTCAGGGTGACGCCCCGGGAGTTCCGGGCGAACAGCCGGGTCTGCAGCTCCGCCTCCAGCTGCTTGATGGACTGGCTGACGGCGGACTGGGATATAAACAGAGTCTGGGCGGCGGCGGTGATGTTTCCGGCCTCCGCTACCTCCTTGAACACACGATAAAGCTCCAGCTTCACGGACATGACAGCACCTCATTAAGAAAAATAATGCGTACGGTTTGTATCATCTGCTGTAATTATATCAAATATTCCCGGGAATGCAACCCCTATCTTTCCTTCCCCGAAGGATTCGGCATTTTTTCCGATTTCCCTTGCTTTTTCCCGGCGGCTTCTGTATAATCATGACTGGCTTTTGCTGCAAGAGTAGAAGCGGCGCGTTAAGTGCCGGTCGGATGGGAGGTTGCCGCCGGACGAAGGAGACCTGTCTCCGCGGTGCCGTCTTCGCATCCGCTTTGGCAGCCGGCCCGGGGGTTCGCGCCCTGACAAGTGCATACTCCCCAACCTCCTCCCAATTTTTACCCGAATTAGGAGGTATTTTTTATGTCTGAACGTCACACCCATGCATCTGCCCACGGCAGACCCAAGTGGCCCGTGCGGGCCATGGTCACCTGCGCCCTGCTGACCGCCGTCAGCGTGGTGCTGGCCCGGTTCCTGATCCCCACCCCCAACGAGGTGACCCGCTTCTCCCTGGAGGCGGTGCCCATCTTCCTGGCCGGGATGCTGTTCGGGCCGCTGCCCGGGGCCCTGACAGGCTTCGCCGCCGATTTCATCGGCTGCCTGTTCTCCCCCTATGGCTACAACCCGATTTTCTGCGTGCCCCCGATCCTGTACGGCCTGTGCGCCGGGCTTTTCCGGCCCTGGCTGACCCGCAGATGCAGCCCCCTGCGGCTGGCTCTGGCGTTCCTGCCGCCGCTGGTCCTGGGGTCGGTGCTGTACCAGAGCTTCGCCTTGGCCATGATCTATGGCGGCGGCGCGAAAGCCGCGTACTTTCTCACCCGGCTGGCGGCCCGCAGCGTGCAGTTTGCCATTACCGGCGTGCTGGACGTGCTGGTGGTGTGGCTTCTGCAGCGTTCCGGCGCTCTGCGGGCCGTGGGCCTGCCGCCGGTGCAGTCGAAAGGAAATGATATACAGTGAACATTGACGAAACCCTGTCTTATATCCACGCCGTCTGCTGGCGCAGCAGCATCCCGGGGCTGGAGCGCATCCGGGCGCTGCTGGCGCTGATGGGGGACCCCCAGAAGGGCCTGGAGTTCATCCACGTCACCGGCACCAACGGCAAGGGCTCCACCTGTGCCATGATGGCCAGCATCCTCCAGGCGGCGGGCTATCGCACGGGCCTGTACACCTCGCCCTTCCTGATCCGGTTCAACGAGCGCATGCAGGTGGACGGCCGGCAGATCACCGACGACGAGCTGTGCGAAATCACGGCCCAGGTCCGCCCTCTGGCGGACTCCCTGGACCCTCACCCCACGGAGTTTGAGATGGTCACGGCCATCGCCTTCGTCTATTTCGCCCGGCACAACTGCGATATCGTGGTGTGCGAGGTGGGCATGGGCGGCGAATTTGACGCCACCAACGTGATCCCCGCCCCGGAGGCCGCCGTGTTCTGCAACATCGGTCTGGATCACACCCAGTATCTGGGGGACACCATTGAAAAAATCGCCGCCACCAAGGCCGGGATCATCAAGCCCGGCTGTGACGCGGTGCTGTACCGCCAGACGGCCTCTGCGGAGGAGATCATCCGCCAGCGGTGCGAGCGTCTGGGTGTTCCCCTGCACCTGGCGGATTTCGACGGCATCCGTCTGGAAAGCGCCGGGTTGGAGGGCCAGGTTTTCGATTGGGAGGAGCTTACCGGCCTGCGCCTGCCGCTGCTGGGACGGCACCAGCTGTGCAATGCCGCCGTGGCCCTGACGGCCATCCGGGTGCTTCAGGCCCGGGGCTGGGCCATTACCGACTCCCATATCCGCCGGGGGCTGGCCTCCACCGACTGGCCCGGCCGGTTCCAGATCATCGGCCGCGACCCGCTGTTCATCATCGACGGCGGCCACAATCCCCAGTGCATCCAGGCCCTGGAGCAGAACATCCGGGACTATCTGCCCGGGCGGCCCCTGACGGTGCTGACCGGGGTCATGCAGGACAAGGACTACCACTGCATGTACCGGGGCGTGGCGCCCTACGCCAACTCCTTCATCACGGTGACGCCGGATAACCCCCGGTCCCTGCCTGCCGGTGAGCTGGCGGCCTATATCCGGGAGCTGGGCTGTTCCGCCACGGCCTGCGGCACCATCCGGGAGGGGGTGGCCCTGGCCCTGGAGCAGGCAGGGCCTGACGGCACGGTGCTGTGCTACGGATCCTTGTACCTCATCGGAGACGTGGAGCTTCAGCTGCGGGAGCTGAGAAAATAAAGGAAATGAGCGTGCATCCGCCCTCTTTACCCGGATGCACGCTCACTTCATAGGCACGGGAGGTAAGACCCTCTCCACTCATGATTATATTTGATTTTCATATTTTCGTCAAGTACAAAATTTGAATAATTGTAAACCTCCTGTTGATAAATATTCTGGAGGCTGTCGGAAAAACCGGAAAACCTCCGTCATCGGAAAGGAAGATACTTACGAAAGAAACTCATCAGGGGGTGTCTTTCGTTTGTAATCGCAGGTTTTTCAGAACTTTTCAGTTCTGAAAAACCGCACGCAGCTTGTCAAAAAAACTTCTTTGACAAGCTGGTTATTGACGCAGCACCCCCGATGGACGTATAATCATCCTGACGAAAGGAGGCCCGGCACATGACCCAGTGCGAAGCCTGCTGCTTTTATAACTACGACGAGGAATACGACGAATACATCTGCGATGTGGACCTGGACGAGGACGAGATGGTGCGGTTCCTGTCCGGACGGGGGGACTGCCCCTACTGGCGGCCCGGCGACGAATACCGCACCGCCCGGCGTCAATAGGCGGAAATATAGGTGGATTTTTCTACCGCCCTGTGATACAATGGCCCTGCCGCATACGCGGCGCAAAGGGAGAGTGAGAAAATGGATAAGCTATGCGAGCTGCTGGACATCCGGCCCGGCGTCACCGCCCTGATCGGCGGCGGCGGCAAGACCACCCTGATGTATCACCTGGCCCGGGAGCTGCGGGAGCGGGGCACCGTGGCGGTGACCACCACCACCAAGATCTGGCCCCCCACCGGCATCACCGTGGCCCGGGACCCGGATACCGCCCGGGAAATTCTGGCCCGGGAGGGCCTGGTGTGCCTGGGGGTCCCGTCGGCCCAGGGCAAGCTGGTGTCCCCGGGCTTTGAGGGCTGGGACGCCCTGGCGGACTATACCCTGGTGGAGGCGGACGGCTCCGCCGGAAAGCCCTTCAAGGGCCACGAAAAACACGAGCCGGTGCTGCCGCCACGGCGCAACACCACCATTCTGGTGCTGGGAGCCGACGGCTTCGGCCGTCCCATCAGCGTGGCGGCCCATCGTCCGGCCCTGTATGCCCGGCTGGCCGGTGTGCCGGAAAACCGGCCCGTGACCCCGGCCATCGCGGCCCGGGTGGCCGCCCGGGAGGGATTTCATGACCAGGTTTTCGTGAACCAGGTGGACCAGGAGGAGGAGCGTCCCCTGGCCCGGCAGCTGGCGGAGCGGCTGGACTGCCCGGTGGCTGCCGGTTCCCTGCGGTCCGGCTGCTGGGAAAAGATCAAATAACAGGAGGATTCAACTATGGAACGCACCTATCCGGAATATGCCGCCCACCAGGCGGTGGAGTTGCTGGCCATTGACAGCCCCACGGGCTTCACCCGGCAGGCGGCGGAGTGGGTGCTGAACGCCTTCCGGTCCCTGGGCTATGAGGCCCGGACCACCGTCAAGGGCGGCGTTCTCATCGACCTGGGCGGCAGCGACGAGAATGACGGCCTGCTGCTGGAGGCCCATGCCGACACCCTGGGCGGCATGGTGGCGGAGATCAAGGATAGCGGCCGCCTGCGGCTGACGGCTCTGGGCGGTATGCGTCCGGAAAACGGCGAGGCGGAGAACGTCCGGGTCTACACCCGCGGCGGCCGGGTCATCGAGGGCACCTTCCAGCTGTGCAACGCCTCCGTCCACGTCAACGGCGAATATGCCGACGCCAAGCGCAGCTATGACACCTGCGAGGTGGTGCTGGACGAGGACGTGAAGTCCGCCGACGACACCCGCGCTCTGGGTGTGGAGGTGGGTGACGTCGTCTGCTTCGAGCCCCGGACCCGGATCACCGGCTCCGGCTATATCAAGAGCCGCTTCCTGGACGACAAGCTGTCCGTGGGCATTCTGCTGGGCCTGGCCAAGTTCATGAAGGACAAGGACCTCACCCCCCGCCGCCGGGTATACGCCCATGTGACGGTGTATGAGGAGGTGGGCCACGGCGGAGCCGCCAGCGTGCCCCAGGGCGTCACCGAGGCCATCAGCGTGGACATGGGCTGCGTGGGCGACGGTCTGCGCTGCACCGAGCGGCAGGTGTCCATCTGCGCCAAGGACTCCGGCGGCCCCTACAGCTATGAGGTGGTGGGCAGGCTCATGGACGCCGCCCGGCGGGAAAAGGCCGACTACGCCGTGGATGTGTACCCCCACTACGGCTCTGATGTGGAGGCCACCCTGTCTGCCGGAAACGACCTGCGCCACGGGCTTATCGGCGCCGGCGTCTACGCCAGCCACGGCTATGAGCGCAGCCATATCGACGGCGTGTGGAACACCCTGAAGGTGCTCAAGGGATATCTGGAAATCTAAAAACTGCCCCTTATGTTAGACAGCCCCTGCGGGAAAATCCCGCAGGGGCTGTTGTTCGATTTGGGATGCTTTACCGGCCGGCAGACTCCTCAGCGATCTTTCTGGCGACTTCCTCGTCAGTCAGATAGGCGCTGGGGGCGGGGGCCACGCCGCGGCCCCACTCGATCCAGTTGACCACAAAGAAGGAGATGGTGCTCACCAGGCATCCGGCCACCACCGGCATCAGGAACATCCAGGTGCCGCCGCCGCCCACGATCTGCCACACCACAAAGGCGATGGTGCCGCAGATGATGGAGATGATACCGGAGTTCTTGGTGGCCTTGGGCACGGCCAGGCCCAGGCCATATGCGGCGAAGGGACCGGCGCAGCGAATGCCGAAGGCGAAGGTGTTCATGGCCACGATGGACACACCGGCCAGGGAGATCAGAATAGCCACCACAGCGGACAGCACATTGCAGGCCCGGGTATAGAAGATGGTCTGCTTGTCCGTCAGCTGCTTCTTGCCGCCCAGACCGGTGTACAGGTCGTTGATGATCATGGTGGACATGCACAGCAGGTTGGAGTCGGCGGAGGACATGGTGGCGCAGATGATGGCGGCGGAGATCAGGCCCGTCACCACACCGGGGGCATAATGACCGGTGACGATCATCATGGCGTTGCTGCCGTTCTCGGCCAGGCCGGGCAGCTGATCCTGCAGAGCGAAGGCAGCCAGACCCAGCAGGGTGGGGAAGATGGACATGGCGGCCATGAGGATAGCGGAGACAAACGCAGCGTTCTTGGCGGTCTTTTCATCCTTGGCGGTCTCAAAGCGGGAGACCATCTCGGGACCGGCCAGGAAGGTGCAGAAGTAGTTGAAGATGTAGCCGATGATGGAAGCCCAGCCGATCTGGGTCAGGTTCAGCTTCTCACCGGGCAGAGCCGCAGAGATGGCGCTCCAGCCGCCGGCATGGTTCAGCACGATGGGTGTGGCGATGGCCAGGCCCACCAGGATGATGCCGAACTGCACCAGGTCGGAGATCTGGTCGGCGATCATGCCGCCCATGGTGGTGTACAGAATGATGACGATACCCGCGAAGATCAGGCACACATTCAGGGGAATGGAGGGGATCAGGGCGTTGATGACGCCGCCGGAGGCGGCGATCTGGGAGGAGGTCAGGCAGAACAGCGACAGCACGGACAGGATAGCCGTGAAGTTGCTGGAGAACTTGCCGAACCGGCGGCCCACCACCTCGGGGATGGTCACGGCCATGGTCTTGCGGATCTTGGGAGCGAAGTAGGCCAGGGGGATCATGGCGATGGAAGCCGCCAGGACGTACCACACGGCGCTGAGGCCCCAGTCGCCGAAGGCCTTCTGGGCCAGGCCCGTGGTGCAGCCGCCGCCGATGTTGTTGGCGGACAGGGAGAAGGCCACCATGAACAGGCCCATGCGGCGTCCGGCCACCATGTAGTCCTTGGCGTTCTTGATCTGGACCTTGCTGACCACGGCGCCCACGGTCAGCATGCCCACCAGATATGCGACAACGATAATCAGGGGCAGAATTTGAATTTCCATATGCTTTTCTCCTTCTTTTTTTCCGGATTCCTGCCGGGTACTTCACTACTTTACTCGCAAATATTGTACCATGCAACAAAAATTTGATCAATTTGTTAGCTTTCTGTGAATTCAACAAAACATACCGTTTATAATCGTCTATAATGCATAAAAACGCAGAATTGCGCTAAATTATGTCATTATCGACAAACATCCCTGTCATTTGCTGGAATTATACCGGCATGATGCACTCCTCCGCCGGGCGAAAAAATTCCCCGGTTCAACGCGAACCGGGGACAGGCAGCTTGTCAAAAAGTCTTCTTGACAAGCTGCTTGCGGTTTTTCAGAACTTAGAAAGTTCTGAAAAACCTGTGATTGCAAACGAAAGACACCCCTGATGGGTTTCTTTCGTAACTATCTTCCTTTCCGATGGCGAAAGATTTCCGGATTTTTTGACAGTCTCAGGTCTTACTTCTCCTTATAATACAGACGGCAGTGGCAGTACCCCTCAAAGTCGGGGTCTGCGATCTGGTCTTTGAATTCTTTGCACATGCAGCGGTTTTCCTCCGTCCGGGCCAGGCGGCACGGGCAGTACCCGCCGGTGCGCTTTAACCCCTCCCGGATGGCGTCCACCACCTGCCGGTCCTCGTTGAGCCGAACCTTCATGGCGCGCCTCCTTTCTGATTTGTACACTCACTATAACATGTACAGGCCCCGTCCGCAATATACAAATGCAACACTTTGTCCCGGGCTGATTTTCATGTGCCGAAATTTATTGCATTTATACGAAACAATTTTCGTCACAATCTTGGCAATGGAGTGGGAAACGTTCCCGGTTTTCCGCCGTTTCCGAAGATTTCAAAATTTCAGGCCGCCCTATGGTTCCGTGAATTTTTCTGCAATGTTTTCTCATCAATTATGAAAATTTCTCATCGGATAGACAACTTTTCTGAAACAATTGACTTTTGAAATCAATTGTGGCATTCTGTAGCTGTAACCAATATCAGTCCGTCTGCGGCGCACAGCCAAACGCCGTAAGCGGACGGAAGGAGTGGAACTGTTTTGAGCAGACTTGACATCAAAACCCCCAGCAGGGCTCAGACCGTGGTAGAGGGTCTTTACCGCGATGTGGAGCGCCGGATCGCCGCCAGCCCTCCGGGCCTGTGCCCGGTGGAAATGTCTCTGTCGTTTCTGCAGCTGTGCCACGCCCAGACCTGCGGCAAGTGCGTTCCCTGCCGCATCGGCCTGGGCCAACTGGCCAAGCTCATTTCCCAGGTGCTGGACGGCACCGCCAATATGGACACCGTCCGCATCATCGAGAAAACCGCCCGCAGCATCGTGGACACCGCTGACTGCGCCATCGGCCGGGACGCCGCCCGCCTGGTGGTGGATGGCCTGGAGGGCTTCCGGGACGACTATGAGGAGCACGTGCAGCACCACCGGTGCCTGGCAAGCCTCCAGAATCCCGTGCCCTGCGTTGCCCTGTGTCCGGCGGGGGTGGATATCCCGGGCTACATGGCCCTGGTGGGGGTCGGCCGCTACGCCGACGCCGTGCGCCTGATCCGCAAGGACAACCCCATGCCCACCGCCTGCGCCTACATCTGTGAGCATCCCTGCGAGGCCCGCTGCCGCCGGAATATGATCGACGATCCCATCAACATCCGGGGTCTGAAGCGGTACGCCGTGGACCATGCAGGCGTGGTGCCCAATCCCCCCTGCGCCCCGGCCACCGGCAAGACCGTGGCCATCGTGGGCGGCGGCCCCAGCGGCCTCAGCTGCGCCTATTACCTGGCCCTGATGGGCCATAAGGTCACCATTTTCGAGGAGTGCAGCAAGCTGGGCGGCATGCTGCGCTACGGCATCCCCAGCTACCGCCTCCCCCGGGAGAAGCTGGACGCCGAGATCGACTCCATCCTGTCCCTGGGCATCGAGGTCCGCACCAACGTCCGCATCGGCCGGGACATCTGGCTGGAGGAGCTGGAAAAGCAGTTTGACTGCATCTACATCGCCATCGGCGCCCACCAGGACAAGAAAACCGGCATTCCCGGCGAGGACAGCAGGAACGTCATGTCCGCCGTGGAGATGCTCAAGGCCATCGGCGACGACGTGATGCCCGACTTCACCGGCAAGCAGGTGGTGGTCATCGGCGGCGGCAACGTGGCCATGGACGTGACCCGCAGCTCGATCCGCCTAGGTGCAGATAAGGTGACCTGCGTCTACCGCCGCCGGCAGGAGGACATGACCGCCTTGCCGGAGGAAGTGGAGGGCGCCGTGGCGGAGGGTGCGGAGCTGCTGACCCTCCAGGCTCCGGTGCGGATGGAGAGCGGGCCGGACGGCCATGTGACCGCCCTCTGGACTCAGCCCCAAATTATTGGGCAGGCGGACAAAAACGGCCGCCCCAGTCCCAACGGCGCGGATCAGCCAGAGCTCCGGGTCCCGGCGGATATCATCATCGTGGCCATCGGCCAGGGCATTGAGACCCACGGCTTCGAGCAGTCCGGTATTAAGATCCAGCGGGGCGGTACGATCCTGGCGGACAGCGGCACCCATCTGCCGGACATGGAGGGAGTGTTCGCGGGCGGTGACTGCGTCACCGGCCCCGCCACCGTCATCCGGGCCATTGCGGCAGGCAAGGGGGCTGCCGCCAACATCGACGAATATCTGGGCTACTGCCACACCATCGAGGCGGAAGTGGAGATCCCCGCGCCGCACCTGTCGGACTTTACGCCCCGGGGCCGAGTGAGCACCACAGAGCGGGAGGCCGGAGCGCGGAAGATGGACTTCCAGTGCATCGAGTGCGGCATGACCCTGGAGGAGGCCCAGCGGGAGTCCGCCCGCTGCCTGCGGTGCGACCACTTTGGCTACGGTGTGTTCAAAGGAGGACGTGAGGAGAAATGGTGACACTGACAATCAACGGACAGACGGTCCAGGTCCCGGCGGGGACCACGATCCTGGAGGCGGCGGAGAAAGCCGGGATCAAAATTCCGACCCTCTGCTATCTGAAAGACATCAACAAGATCGCCGCCTGCCGGATGTGCGTGGTGGAGGTGGAGGGCAGCGACCGGCTGGGATACCCCGGTGGAGGAGGGGCTGGTGGTCCACACCAATACCCCCAAGGTCCGCAAGGCCCGGCGGGTCAATATGGAGCTGCTGCTGAGCCAGCACGCCAGCTATTGCTCCACCTGTATCCGCAGCGGCAACTGCCCGCTGCAGAAGCTGGCCAACGACCTGAATATCCACGAGATGCCCTACCATGTCCATGTGGCCAGGGGCTATACGGACACCTCCACGCCGCTGGTCCGGCAGGCCAGCAAGTGCATCAAGTGTATGCGCTGCGTCCAGATCTGCGAGAAGGTCCAGACCATGGGGATCTGGGACCTGGCGGGCACCGGCTCCCGGACCACGGTGGACGTCTCCGGCAACCGCACCCTGAAGACCTCGGACTGCACCTTCTGCGGCCAGTGCGTCACCCACTGTCCCACCGGCGCCCTGACGGCCCGGGACGACACGGTGAAGGTACTGGACGCCCTGGCGGACCCGGAAATCACCACGGTAGTGCAGATCGCGCCGGCGGTGCGGGTGGCCTGGGCGGAGTCCTTCGGCCTGACCGGAAAGAAAGCGGCCACGGGGAAGATGGTGGCGGCTTTGCGGCGGCTGGGCTTCGACTATGTCTTTGACACCAACTTCTCTGCGGACCTGACCATCATGGAGGAGGGCAGTGAGTTCCTGGAGCGGTTCACCCATCGGGACCGCTATCACTGGCCCATGTTCACTTCCTGCTGCCCCGGCTGGGTGCGTTTCATTAAATCCCAGTTCCCCCACTACGTGGACTGCCTGTCCACGGCGAAATCGCCCCAGCAGATGTTCGGCGCGGTGGCAAAGACGTACTTTGCGGAGAAGATCGGCGTCGATCCCCACCGGATGTTCGTGGTGTCCATCATGCCCTGCATGGCGAAGAAGAGCGAGTGCGCTCTGCCCACCATGCGCGACGCCTGCGGTGATCCGGACGTGGACGCGGTGCTGACCACCCGGGAGATGGACCGGCTGTTCCGCAGCGACAACATCCAGCCGGGGGACCTGCCGGAAGAGGCGTTCGACAGCCCCCTGGGCACCGGCACCGGGGCGGCAGTGATCTTCGGCGCCACCGGCGGCGTCATGGACGCGGCCCTGCGCAGCGCCTACTACCTTGTCACCGGCCAAAATCCCGATCCCGACGCCTTCCGTGACGTCCGGGGCATGGACGGCTGGAAGGAAGCCAAGTTCGATATCCCCGGGGCCGGACCGGTGTCCGTGGCGGTGGCCAGCGGCCTGCTGAACACCCGCAAGCTCATGACCGCCCTGGAGCGGGGCGAGGTGCGCTATGACTTCGTGGAGATCATGGCCTGTCCCGGCGGCTGCGCCGGCGGCGGCGGTCAGCCCATCCACGACGGCGTGGAGCTGGCGGAAAAGCGCGGCAGCGTCCTGTGGAACATCGACAAGGCCGCCCCCTCCCGGTTCTCCCACGAGAACCCCGAGGTCCACAAGCTGTATCGGGAGTTCATGAAAAAGCCCCTCAGCGACGTATCCCACCATCTGCTTCACACCGACCATCAAGCCTGGAAAATGCCCAGCCAAAAGTAATATTCCGTCAAAAGTGACAGCCGCTTGTCTGCAAGTGGCTGTCAT
>OODL01001409.1_pt1 | contig 20864 bp, 22 predicted proteins | sample 1671181 | NCBI WGS metagenome assembly OODL01 (sample SAMN06348130, study PRJEB24527) | human gut metagenome | biome: human gut; feature: ankylosing spondylitis patient; material: feces | host: Homo sapiens | place: China | collected 2015-10 | reverse complement strand
CCGCTGAGACGCTTCCAGTTCTCCTTTGGCCTGGTCCTCGTCCACCAGCTGGCGAATTTCCTCTTTCGTTGTGCTCTCGCGCTTAAATAATCGGTCAATCAGGCTGTTCCCGCCCATAATGGCCCCTGCCTCCTGTGCAATACAAATTTTTCCGTTTATTTATTATATACACTTTATTTTAGATTGTCAAATATGTTAAAATATAAAGCAGAAAGGCAGGTAGCTATGATAGATGATTTGCTGACGGAAGAGAATGTTTGGGACCGACTGCGCCGGGAGGGCAAGCCCCTGGTGCTCTATGGCATGGGCGACGGGGCGGAGAAAATCAATGCCGTGTTAGAAAGCAAGGGAATGCACATCACTGCGGTCTTTGCCAGTGATGATTTTGTGCGAGGCCAGTCTTTTTTAGGCCACACGGTGCAGCGCTACCGGGAGGTGTGCGCGCAATTTACGGACTTTAATGTGGTACTGGGCTTTGCCAGCCAGCGCCCGGAGGTACTGGAAAACATCGCCCGGATCCATCAGGAACACCCGGTGTATGCACCGGATATTCCGGTGGCCGGCGTAGGGCTGTTTACCCGGGAATACGCCGCTGCCCACCGGGCGGAAATAGAGACTGTTTACGCCAAATTGGCCGATGAGGAGAGCCGCCGGGTGTATCATTCCGTATTGCGTTACAAAATCAGCGGTAAAGTTGATTACCTTTACAATTCGTTTGCAAATATGGACGAGATTTTTACCGAAATTTTGCAATTGAACCAACAGGAGATATGGGCGCTTATAACGGCGACACAATTCGCCAATTTTTGCAGTATTCGTGCGGAAAATACAAATCCATTTACGCCTTGGAGCCGGATGGCAAAAACTTCAAAAAGCTGTGCCGCTCCACCGAGGGTATGCAAGGCGTTCACCTTTACAACAAAAGCGCCTGGGACCGGCAGACCACTTTACATTTTAATGCCTACGCCGGGCGCAATTCCCACCTGTCGCCCACCGGTACGGCGGTGGAAGCCACGGATCTGGACAGCCTGCTACAAGGCGCGCCGGTGACCCTGCTGAAAATGGACATTGAGGGCAGTGAAAGCAAGGCGCTGACCGGCGCCGCCCACACCATTATCACCTGGCGACCCAAACTATATGTATGCGCCTACCATCGAAACGAAGATTTGTTCTCCCTACCGCTGCAAATTCTAAACCTTTGCCCGGACTACAAGCTGTACTTCCGCCACAGTCCGTACATTCCGGCGTGGGAAAGCAATTTTTACTGTATTCCGACCCATTTGGACGACAACGACCATTAACGCCCCGCTGCATTGACAAGGCTCTTTACAAATTATATAATAGATTTTACGGCTTATGAAATGAAGCGTCCTCTTTGGAGGGCAGTTAGGAATGTCTATGCTGACCATCGCAATACCGCAGTTCGTAGAGAACCTGCGCAAAAACATACAAGGGGTAGAAACCACTGAAGAACTGCTGATCCGCACGCTGATCGCTGTGGGGAGCGTTGTGGTGCTGCTTCTGTTACGAAATATCATTTCCGGGGGAATACTCACCGTCATTGGCAAGACCTTTTGCCGCCGCAAACCCCGGGTGCAATCGCTGATTAAAGACGGACTGAAAAAGCCCCTGGCCTTTTTCTTGGTACTGGCCGGCATTGCCCTGGGTCTGCAAATCATTGCCCCCTCCGGAGAGCTACATAAGATCGGCCTGTTTCTCATTAAGGCCGGCGGCATTGTGTGCGCCTGCTGGGGCGGCGTGCGCCTACTGAACGGCGAGCTGGACAATTATACCTTTGACACGGCAGCCGGCGAGGACAAAACCCGGCTGACCGCCTTTCGCTTTATCTCCAATGTAGCCAAGATTGTGATCATCTGCATCGGCGCACTGCTGGTGCTGGAACTGCTGGGCTACTCCGCCACGCGCATTTTTGCCGCTTTAGGCATCGGCGGCGTGGCTGTGGCCTTTGCCTGTAAAGATGCGGTGGAGAACCTGATCTCCGGCTTTATCCCCCCGTCGGAGGGAAAAGTGATATTTGATGGGCAGGACGTCACCAACGCCAAGCCACCCTGCGAGCGCTGGACGGCAGCCGTTATGTGTTGCCCAATACAGCCCTGACCAATCAGAGCATTATCAACTATGCGGATATGGAAAAGCGACTGATCGACCAAACTTTCACTTTGCATTATAAACACAGCCGCACGGACTTAGAGCGGTTTGAGCAGGATCTGCGAGCGCTGCTGCAGGCCGATCCGGCAGTCGTACAGGACGATATTCGAACAGATTTTGTGAATTACGGCGCCCACGGCATGGATGTGCAGGTGTACTATTATGTGATCGCCCCCACCGTAGTGGAGCTGGGGCAAATCAAAAATCGTTTGAACCTGCAAATCAAAGAGCTTCTTGACAAAGAGGGCTTTGAACTGGCATACAATTCTGCCACCGTTTACTTAGAGCAAGAGATGGAGGGCAAGAATCAATGATGTTTGTTGTTTACGGCGTAATTATCTTTCTCGCTTCCGGCATCGGCGCCTTTTTAGGCGGCGGCTCCGGGGTGATTATTAAACCGCTGCTGACCCTGCTGGTAGACGACACCACCGAGGTCATCAACTTTATCTCCTCCGTGTCCGTTTTTGCCATGAGTTGCAGTTCCACCGTAAAGCATTTGCGCGCCAAAACCAAGGTGGACTTTAAGACGGTGCTGCTGATCTCTGCCGGGTCTATTTTAGGCGGCTTTGCAGGCAAGCACATTTTTGATCTGTTTAACCGACTGCTCAGCGACAACCTGGCTATGGCTTACCAGGCTGTAATGTTGGCCTGTCTGCTGGCAGTGGCCCTATGGTATGTGAACAAGGGCAAAAAAAGCTTTCACTTAAAGAACCCGATCACCATTCTTCTGGGTGGCGCCGTGCTGGGCATTCTGTCCAGCTTCTTGGGCATTGGCGGCGGACCCATCAACATTATGTTCTTCCTGCTGTTCTTCTCTATGAGCATGAAGGAAGCTACTGTGTACAGCGTGGCCGTCATCTTCTTTAGCCAGTTGTCCAAGCTGGCGACCTATGTAGTCACCGCCACGGTACCCAAGTTCGACTACCGCATTCTGCTAATTGCGGCCCCGGCAGCTGTGATCGCCGGGATCATTGGCGCAGCACTGAATAAAAAGGCCAACAACAAGATCGTCACCCGGGTATTTTCCGCGGTGCTGGGCGTATTTATTTGCCTGAACATTTATAATGCAATCACCGGCTTTATGGCCGGATAAATAAAAAGACAATACGCTGCGCCCACGGGTGCAGTTCAGGAACAGGAGTTGAACATGGCAAAGCGTAAGAACATCATCTTCTACTTCAGCGATCAGCAGCGGTGGGATACCGTCAATGAAACGGTGACCCCTAACCTGATGCAGCTGGCCAAAGAGGGCACCCTCTTTGAGAACAACTTTACCTGCCAGCCGGTGTGCGGCCCGGCCCGTGCCTGCCTGCAAACCGGTGTGTATGCTACCCAGTGCGGCTGCTACTGGAACGGCATTCCCCTGCCGGAAAGCATTACCCCGCTGGCCCATTACTTTAACGAAGCCGGGTATGACACTGCTTATGTGGGCAAGTGGCACTTGGCCTCTGACCGGCTACCGGGGATCGGCACCCACTGCGAGGCCACGCCGGTACCGAAAGAGAAGCAGGGCGAGTACCGCTACTGGCGGGCAGCGGATGTGCTGGAATTCACCAGCCACGGCTACGACGGCTACATCTTTGACGGCGACGGCAACAAACTGGACTTTACCGGCTACCGGGCTGACTGTATCAACGACTTTGCCCTGGAATACTTGGAGAGCGGACGGGAGGCAGACAAACCCTTCTTCCTATTTATCAGCCAGCTGGAGCCTCACCACCAAAACGACCACCATCATTACGAGGGCTATAAAGAGACCGTCAATCAATACAAGGACTATCCTCTGCCCCCGGACCTCACCTTCCTAAAGGGCGACTATAAAGAGATGTACCCGGACTATATCTCCGCCATCAATCGGTTGGACTATAATGTGGGCCGCCTGGTGCAAAAGCTCAAGGATCTGGGCATTTATGACGACACGGTTATCATCTATTCCTCAGACCACGGCAGCCACTTTAAGACCCGCAATTTGGAGTACAAGCGCTCCTGCCACGACAGCGCCACCCACACCCCGCTGATCATCAAAGGCGGCGGCTTTGACGGCGGCAAGGCAGAGAACCGGCTCACCTCCCTCATCGACCTGCCCCCCACTTTCCTGAGCCTGGCGGGCATTCCCATACCGCCCAGTTACATGGGCAAGGATCTGTGCCAAATGCAGCAGACGACACAGCCGCTTCACGACTGTGTGTTTATGCAGATCAGCGAAAGCCAGTGCGGCCGCGCCATTCGTACGGACCGGTTCAAATACGCGGTGCGCACCTTAGCGCCTACCGGCTATCTGAAGTACAATGCCGGTGTATACTTTGAGGATTATCTTTATGATTTGGAGAAGGATCCCATTGAGCGCTGCAACCTGATCCGTGATCCCCGTTACAGCCATGTGCGCCAGGAGATGAAATACCTGCTGCTGCGTGAAATGAAAAATGCCGGAGAAGCCGCACCTGTGATTCTCCCCGCCCTGAAAGTGAGGAAAAAATAATGAACGAACCCCAAAAGAAATACCTAACCACCAAGGAGCGGATATGCTTTACCGTGGGTGCCTTCGGCCGCTCCGGTATTTATACGCTGATGTCCATGTTTACCTTGGTATTCTTCCAAAACGGCGCCGGACTGTCCCTGTCCCAGGGCACCACCATCATCCTGATCGGCCGTATCTTTGACGCTCTCAATGACCCGGTGATGGGCATGATCGTAGATCGCACCAAGTCCAAGTGGGGCAAAATGCGGCCCTATCTGCTGTTTGCACCGGTGCCCATTGCCATTTGCACCATATTGCTGTTTACTGCACCCTTTAAGGAGGGTTCCACCGCCGCTTTTGTGTGGGCGCTGGTCACCTACATTCTGTGGGGCGTGGCCTTTACCGTGCAGGATGTGCCTTTCTGGGGTCTGTCCTCTGTGATTACCCCGCTGGAAAGTGAGCGTACTTCCTTTATTTCCACCGCCCGTTTGGGCTCCACCTTCGGTGGCATTCTGCCGGCGTTGCTGGTGCCCATTCTGTACCAGAGCAACATGGGCTATAACAAAGGTTTCTTTGTAGGCGCCCTGATCTTTGCCCTGCTGGGCTGCGGGCTGTCCATTCTCATCTTCTTTGTATCCAAAGAGCGTGTGCCCAAGATGGACCACACCCCCTCCTTCAAGGAGACTTTTGTGGTGCTGGGCAAGAACAAGCTGCTGCTGATCGTTATTGCCGCTTCCGTTCTGGGCTCCACTATGGTTACCGCCAACCAATGCGCGGACTATATCGGCAATTACATTATTATTCAGAATTATACAGACTTCCGCCAGATCTTTATGGACTTCCTGCCCGGCGCACAAAGCACCCTGGTACCCAATGTGGACGCTGCGGCAGCCTATGACTTCTGGATCCCTCGCGGCACCATTGTGACCACCCTAACCGTAGCCATCGGCGTAGGCATGGTGCCTGCTATGGCCATCTTCCCCCTGCTGCGCAAGAAGTTCAGCTTAAAGCAGATCTACATTGGCTCCGCCCTGTTTGGCTTTGCCGTGCACGGCCTTTGCTATGTGATTTTGGCACAAGATGTAACCAAGATCAACATCTTTATCCTGTGGATTTTCCTGTTCCTGATGGGTCTGCCCCTTGGCATTTACAATGTGATTACCTACGCGCTGATTGCCGACTCCATCGACTATTTGGAGTGGAAGACCGGCGAGCGCCAGGAGGGCGTGTGCTTTGCATTCCAAACCTTCCTGTCTAAGGTGAACGCCGCGATTGCCACCTTCGTGTTCGGTCAGTTGCTGGCGCAGACGGACTTTAAGGCCGTAGACAAATCCCTGATGGATAACGCCGGGCGTCAAATCTTCTTTGAGCAGTCTGCCAGCACCCAAAAAATGCTGCTGGCGCTGGTGACCATTGTACCGGCTGTGGGCTTTATCCTGACCATCATTCCCATGTTCTTTAACAAGTACACCGGCAAGGTGAAGGCCCAGGCCCAGGCTGAGCTGGAGGCTAAGCGCGAAAAGCTGATGGAAAGCGAAGAAGCCTAAATACCCTGAAAATCATAAAAAGCACTTCCTGCGGGAAGTGCTTTTTATTACCCATTTCTTTGTATTTCCTTTTTAGCAGCAGCGCGCACTGTCCTTGTCCTTTAGTGTGGCCTGAGAGCAGCTGTATTCACGCTCTTTGCCTTTTGCGCGTACACGATATCAGCGATTGGTAAAAAGCGCACAGAGGGATCGCTGTGCCGTCCTTGCGCAGTTTTGAAAACCTCTTTTCTAAAGGGCAAGGCATAGAACGCACAAAAAAGCACCGCCGCAGCGGTGCTTTTGTTTTTATTGGTTGATCTTATTCAGCGCTGTCGTCGCCCTTAGCGGCGCGCTTAGCCACCAACTCACTCAGGATACGGCTATGCTCTTTATCGGACATTGCATACTTAATGGTGGGCAATGCGGAGAGAACCATACCGATGGCAGGCGGAATGGAGATCAGGAAGAACATGGTGGCAGCGTACTTACCGGCGCCGGAACCACCGTCATAGCTCAGGAAATCTGCGCCGCTCTTCAGGGCTTCATTCAGCTTCAAAATATTGGCGTCACTATAACCTACAAAGTGGTACACCACAGCAGACAGGATAGAGGCGATACCGCCGGACAGCTTGGTGATAAAGGACTGGCCGGAGAAGAATACACCGTCGGTACGCACGCCGTTGTGGTACTCCTCGTAGTCCACGCAGTCGGCGATCATCACGGACTGGAGCACATTGATACCACCCATGGCAGCGCCTGCAAAGAAGAAGCACAGCCCGGTAAGGACCACCCATACCATAGAGGTCTTTACATCGCCGTGGGCGATCTTAAAGAACACATACAGCAGAGCAAAAGGCACGGCACCAGCAACGGAATAGAAGTTATAAACGCTCTTTTTCTCGTGCTTGCGAATCAATGACGGAGTAATGCCCATAGCGATAAACTGACCCAGGAACACGGCAGCGGCGATCACAGCCAGGCGCACCAAAATGCTCCAGTTAATACCCACCATAGCACCGGTATCGTCTGTTTTCAACACATTCATAAAGTCGCCGTTGGCGTAATAATAGGTAATCAGCGTCATGGCAATGAGCATGAGCAGCTGAATGGGACTTCTGAGAATACCGGAGATCAAAATCTGGCGGAACGGCTTGTTCTGGAACATAATTTTGAAGTTCTCGGTAAAGGTATATTTTTTCTCTGCCTGCTCCACCCGCTCTCTGGTGCCGATGCCGGCAAACTCAAAGAGAACAGTGGCGATCACGGTCATAATAATCACGGTCAGGATAAAGCCGTACTGAGAAGCCTTGGCCTGAGAATAGCCTTTGCCCTCGAAAATACCGCCTACAACCTGGGCAATCTGCACCACCAGCACGCCAACGCCGCCGATACCGGCAACGATACGAGCCAAGCCCAGCAGCTTGCTGCGGTCGTCCTCGTCCTCCGTCATCAGGGAAGTAATGCCCCACAGCGGAATATCACACACGGTAAAGCACATACCCCAAGCAATGTAAGACACGGCAGCCCAAGCCACGATCAGCACCTTTTGGGTGTTTGAAGTGGCAGTGGCATAGTTGCCGTTGAGGAATGCCAAAACGGTGACCACGCCGATAATGGCAGGAAAAATAATTAAGTACGGACGGCATTTGCCCCACTTGGTACGGGTGCGGTCCACAATGGTGCCCATCATCGGGTCATTGATGGCGTCCCACACACGGGCCAGGGCAAAAATCCAGCCCAAAGCCATTGCCGGCAGGCAAATTACATTTTGGAAATAGAAATACAGACCTGTGGCTACAATGTTGTAGATCAGGTTTTGACCCAGCATACCGGTGAGGTACATATTACGCTCTTTTTTGGTATAGGTCCTTGTTTGGTTTGACACTTTATCGAGTCCCCCTATATTTTTTCTTCTATTTTACCAGTATGTGTGGCAAATAGCAAGTATTATTTGTGCAAAAACGACAGTGTACGCCAAAATGCAAGACATTTGTCCACTTTGCAATTCCACTTACAGCCGCAGGGACAAAGATACGGTGTTATGGCCGTAATCGTAACTCTCCGTAAAGCCGTATTTGCGATACATTTTGTACCCGGCGGAGTCTCGGCTGACCCCGCAGCAGGAAAGGTAGTCTACGCCCAGCTCCCGCAAATGACGGCACAGGGAGTCCATTAGCCGTGTACCCCACCCCTGCCGCTGATAGGGCGGCAATATATCCAGGTGGAAGTGCACCGGCCGGTTCTTGATTTTACCCAGGCACCACAAATAGCCCAGCAAGCCCGCCGCCTGATCCGGCGCTGTGCGCAACACCCGGCGCAGATAAGTGGTGCGGTAGCGATGCACAAAGCCCCGGTAGTCCGCAGCACAGAGAATGTACCCCACTGCCCGATCGCTTTCGTCCGCCAGCACAAAAATATGATCCGGCTCGTAAGCAGTAAAATAGTCGTTATAAATCAGCGTTACCGCCTCTAAGGTGCGCCCGGTTCTTTGAAACGGCTTGGCCGCCGTCTCCCGGCAAATTTGGCGCAGCCGGTCCCGGTCCGCCGGGCGATAGGGTCGAATGGTCATAATGCCTCCAAATATAGCAAAAGCCTGAGAGCCGTGCAGCCCTCAGGCTTTATTGGTTTCATCAGTTATCTGCGGTTTCTTCTGTCTGGGCATTACGGCGCTGCACCAGCGCTTCCAAAATGGTGCGGTGCTCCTCGTCTGTCATTCCGTAGTGACGCAGCGGAATGATGGACAAAAACAGACCGATAGCCGGCGGGATAGAACACAGGAAGAACATCATCCCCGCATACTGGGGAAACTGATCCTTAAAGGACGCACCGGCACGCAGAGCCTCGTTGCAGGCGCTTACATTGTCGCCGCTAAAGCCCACGATGGAGTAGCCGACGCCCTGAATAATGGAGCTGATCCCGGCGGACAGCTTGGTAATAAAAGACTGGCCGGAGAAGAACACACCGTCCGGCCGATAGCCCTTGTGGTACTCCTCATAGTCCACTGCGTCGGCGATCATCACGGACTGGAGCACATTCAAAGCGCCCATGCCGCCGCCTGCCAAGGCAAAGACCACAAACAGGATTGCCACCCACAGCGGCTGATCCAGATCCCGAGGCGCCAGCAGGTACACCGGGTAGATCAGGGCAAAGGGAACGGCGCCCATAATGGTAGAGCCGATGAGCATACGGGTCTTGTCGTGCTTCTCCGTCAGCTTGGGCACCAGCGCCATGGCGATAAACTGACCGCCAAAAATAGCGCCGCCGAAAATGATCATATACAGCATATAATCGCCAAAGTAGTTGCCGTAGTAATAAGACATCAGGGTCATGGCAACAGACAGCAAAATCTGAATAGGCGAGCGCAGCACACCGCTAATCAGCTGGTTGCGGAAGGGCTTGTTGCCCCACATGATCTTAAAGTTCTCCTTAAACCCGAATTTTTGCTCCGCAGAGGGCACACGCTCCCGCACAAAAACACCGGTCATCTGGAACATACCACAGCCGATCACCGTTAAGATCACAGCCACGATGATAAAGCCCATTTGCTGGCCCTTCAGTGCAGAACCGGCAGCGGACTCCAACTTTTGCCCCAGCGCCTGAGACAGCGGATTGATGGTCAGCAGCACCACGCCGCCGCCCAAGCCCGCTGCAATACGGGCAAGGGAGAGAATGGACGCCCGGTCCTTCTCCACCTCCGTCATACGGGAGGTCACGCCCCACAAGGGAATATCCCCTACCGTGTAGCACATACCCCACAGGATATAAGATACGGCAGCCCAGCCCACGATCAGGGCATTCTTGCCCGGGGTGTTGGCAGAGCTATACATACCGTTACAGAAGGTCAGTATGGTAATCACCATAATAACGGCCGGTGAAAACAGCAAATACGGTCGGCACTTGCCCCACTTGGTGTTGGTGCGGTCCACAAAGGTGCCCATCATCGGGTCGTTAATGGCGTCCCACACCCGCGCCACGGCCATAAAGATACTGATGGCCATTGCCGGAATAAAGATCACCGACTGGAAGTAGAAATACAGCCCGGTGCCGATGATGTTGTAGATCATATTCTGACCCATCATACCCACCAGGTACATATTCCGTTCCTTAGCCGTATATGTACGCACTTGACTGGACATAGAAATCCCCCTTTACCTTTCTATATTACCAGTTTTATCATCGCAGTGCAAGCATTATTTGTCAATTTTGCACAAAAGCGGCAAAAGGGGGACAACCGTCGTTTTAGATGTAATAATACCAGTAGCTGCCGCTGCACAGGGCGTAGGACTTACCGGTGGTTTTTTCCTTGAGCACATACCGGGCAATATAACGATAGCCACAGTCGCTGTCTCCCGGCTTTTTGGGTACGGTACAGGTGATCTCTATGGAATAATTTTGATAATCCGCCACAATCACCGGTTTTTCCGAGGGTTCGGCATTTTCTTCCCGCGGCTCTGTTTTGGGCCGGTGGTTGGTGGGAGTCATTTTGCCCTTGTAGTCCAGATGATAGCACGAATCCATACCGCCGTTGTTGGTCAGCAGGTACGCCGCGCTGTCCGACCAATCATAGAAGTAGGCACGATCCGTCTCCAGACCGGATTGCAGCACCTTGTCCTCTGCGGCTGTGCAGGCGTGCAGCTCACCTTTGCCGCTTTCGTCTGCGCTCATACCGTCCTGGTCCCGCGTGTTGCACAGGTAGAACAGCGTGTACCCGCAAGGGGCCAACGCCACCCCGTCACTGGTATTGGGCGTGGCGTAAATGCATGCTGGCCAATCCTTGTTTATATCGTAAGCATACAGACAAAAGCCCCACTGGGTTTTGTCCGTGTCAGTATAAGTATAGCAGGTAAAATACAGGGTGTTGCCTATGCGGCACATCTGCGCAATATCGCTCACCCCGTCCAGCACCGTGCGGGTCTTGCCGGTCAGCAGGTCATAGGCCATCAGCTTTTGGGGCGTGCCAAAGGTGTTCCGCTCATCGGTATCCTCCGTGGCATAATAGAATGTATCCGCCGTCAGGTAAATATTGCTTTGGGGCTGGAGTTGGTTCTCCGTCTGCTGCTGCAGTGGCTTGTCAAACCGAGCGCCTGCCGGTTGGGCAGTATTTGCCTTGCTGCAAGCGCACAGTGCCAATACCGATACCACACAAAGTAAGAGAGCTAAAATCCGTTTCATACCATCATCCTTTCTGCCCGGGGGCAACTCCAGTATAGGCAGCAGAGCGCCCATTTGGCAAGGCACGGTGCGTGGAAATGACTCCACCCCCGGTGGAAGAACGCAAAAAAAGGCTCCCCGGCACGAGCATACAAGCCGGAGAGCCTTTCATTTTTCCTTTTAGTCCTTCACGGTATAGCCTTGGTCCTCAATGGCCTTTTTTAGCACAGCGTCGTCCACATCGCCGTTTAAGGTCACCGTGGCGGTGCCGTCCGTGTGGCTGGCAACGGCGCTATCCACCTGGGGCAGAGCCTCCAGCGCTTTCTTTACCGTCATCTCACAATGGGGGCACATCATACCCTCCACTTTCATTACTCTTGTCATTGCAGAATTCTCCTTTTCCATAGGCAGTGCTGCCAGCACCACCGGGTGTTTGATTTTCTTATCCCGCTTGGGGGAATATAGCTTAAAAAAGTTCAGCCGCAGGGCGTTGGCCACCACGCAGAAGCTGGACAGGCTCATAGCCGCCGCGCCGAACATAGGGTTTAGAGTCCAGCCGAAAATGGGGATCCACACCCCTGCCGCCAAAGGAATACCGATCACATTATAGAAGAACGCCCAAAACAGGTTCTCGTGAATATTGGTCAGTGTGGCACGGCTTAGGCGAATGGCAGCGGTCACATCGCTCAGGCGGCTGTGCATCAACACCACATCCGCCGCATCAATGGCCACATCCGTACCGGCGCCGATGGCCATACCAATATTGGCTCGGGTCAGGGCCGGCGCATCGTTAATACCATCGCCCACCATAATGACCTTGCCCTGTTCCATCATGTCGCGCACCACCTGTTCCTTGCCCTGGGGCAGCACGCCGGCAATCACCCGATCAACTCCCGCCTGCCGACCGATAGCCGCAGCGGTGCGAGGATTGTCACCGGTGAGCATCACGACACGAATACCCATCTTTTGCAGTGCTGCGATAGCTTCCGGGCTGTCCGGCTTAATCACATCGGCCACGGCGATCATACCCAGCAGTGCGCCGTCATAGGCAAAGAACAAGGGCGTTTTCCCCTGCTCCGCCAGCGCTGCCGCTTGCTGTTCCATATTTTTCGGCACCGACACCCGACTACGCATATAGCTGAGACTGCCGCCCAACAGCAGTTTGCCGTTCAGCGTTGCCTGCAATCCATTGCCCGGCAGCGCCTCAAAGTCCGTGACCGGTTCCGGCGTGATTTGCCTTTCCGCACCGTATGCGGTCACCGCTTTTGCCAGCGGGTGCTCACTCTTTTGTTCCAGCGCACAGGCCAGCGCTGCCAGGCGACTTTCTTCCACACCGAGGACAGGTACCAAGTCCGTCACCTTAGGCGCGCCCTCGGTAATGGTACCGGTTTTGTCCAGCACCACGATCTGCGCCTTGCCGGTCTCCTCCAAAGACACAGCGGTCTTAAAGAGAATGCCGTTTTTGGCACCCAGCCCGTTGCCCACCATAATGGCTACCGGCGTGGCCAGTCCCAATGCGCAAGGACAGCTGATCACCAGCACGGAGATTCCCCGGGCCAGCGCATAGCCAAAGCTCTGACCGGTAAGCAGCCACACCACGGTGGTCACCAGGGCGATGGCCATCACCACCGGCACAAACACGCCGGACACCCGATCGGCGATCTTGGCAATGGGCGCCTTGGTAGCGGCAGCATCGCTAACCATTTGAATGATTTGGGACAGAGTGGTGTCCTCCCCCACTCGGGTGGCACGGCAACGTAGGTAGCCGGAGGTGTTCACCGTGGCGGCAGACACCGGATCGCCCACGGTCTTGTCCACCGGCACGCTCTCACCGGTCAGGGCGCTTTCGTCCAGCGCACTGCTGCCCTCCAGAATTACGCCGTCTACCGGCACATGCTCCCCCGGCCGCACGGCAAACTCCATACCGCACATCACCTGTTCAATAGGTACTGTACGCTCTTTCCCGTTCTCCAGCAGCACCGCCGTCTTGGGGGCCAGCTGCATCAAGCGCTTCAGCGCGTCTGTGGTCTTGCCTTTGGAGCGAGCCTCCAGGGTTTTGCCCACGGTAATCAGCGTTAAAATCATAGCGGCGGACTCAAAGTAAAATTCGTGCATATAGTGCATCACGCCGTCTGCATCGCCCGCCACCTGGGCGCCGGTCATGGCAAACAGCGCGTAAGTGCTGTACCCAAAAGCCGCAGCCGCGCCCAGCGCCACCAGGGTGTCCATATTGGGCGCCCGGTGCCACAGGCTCTTAAAGCCGCTGACAAAAAAGCGGCCGTTAATGATCATAATCATAATGGTCAGCAGCATTTGGAGCAGCCCCATGGCCATGTGGTTGCCCTCTAAGGCCGACGGTAGCGGCCAGTTCCACATCATATGTCCCATGGAGAAGTACATTAAAATCAGCAAAAACACCACGGAACTGATCAGCCGCCGCAACAGCTTTGGCGTCTCTGTATCTTTTAGCGGATCTGCCGCCGGCTGCGGGGTAGCGCCGCCCTTTTGTTTTAAGCCGGCGCCGTAACCGGCCTTTTCCACAGCGGCAATGATCTGTTCCGGGGCGGCCGTACCGGTAACGCCCATTGAATTGGTCAGCAAACTGACGGAGCAGCTTTCCACTCCGGGCACGGCGCGCACCGCTTTTTCCACCCGGGCACTGCACGCAGCGCAGCTCATCCCCGTCACATTGTATTGTTCCAAGCTCTCACCTCCCGGCGCCAATATGCGCCGCTATCTCATCAATTTTTGCAATGTGGCCAGCAAATCGTCCAGTGTTTCATCCTTGCCGGCCTTAATATCCTCCGCAACACAGGTGCGAATATGCGTGGACAGCAGTTCTCGGTTAAAGGCATTCAGTGCCGCACCGGCCGCTGCGGACTGGGCCAAAATATCCGTGCAGTAGGCGTCCTTCTCAATCATACCCTTGATCCCGCGAATTTGGCCCTCAATGCGGTTCAGTCGATGGATCAGCCGCCGGTACTCCTCCGGCTGGCGCACTTTCTTCTTAGCACAACAAACACAAACCGGCTGCATTTCGTCTTTATCTGCCACAACAGCACTTCCTTTCTATACCCCCATGGGGTATTTTTACTATATACCCCCTAAGGGTATTTGTCAACCCTCTTTGAACAAAAAAAATACCGCCCTGTATCAACAAGGCGGTCTGCGTTTAGATCACATAGGAGTAATCGTCATTTTTGTGTTCCTGCTCCAGCAGGTCTTGCAGGGTAATGCTGTCCAGGTAGGTATTGATGGCTTTATACAGCCCGGCCCACACCGGCAGCGTAGCACAGGAAGCAGCGCGGGGGCAGGTGTTCGGCTCCTCCTCCAGGCAGGCTACCGGCGCCAAGCCGCCCTCTGTCAAACGAAGAATATCGCCAACCGTATACTGGTCCGGGGTCTTGGCCAGACGATAGCCCCCCTGGTAGCCCCGGTTGGTCTTTAAGAAATCCGGGCGGTTCAGCACCGCCACGATCTGCTCCAAATACTTCTTGGATATATCCTGACGGGCGGCGATCTCCTTCAGCGACACAAAGCCCTGTTCCCTGTGCTCGGCCAAATCTAACATCATACGCAGTGCGTAGCGCCCTTTGGTAGAGATTTTCATACCGTCACATCCTTTCTTTAACCTATAATACCATATATTTAGTAGGTTATCAATACCCGAGATAAAAAAGAAAAAAGCACCCGACAAATGCCGGGCGCGAAACAGGTTTATTGCAATTTGGAAATTTCGTCCACAAAGGCACTGGCGCTGTCAAACTCCTTATAAACAGAAGCAAAACGCACATAAGCCACCTCGTCGATTCCCCGCAGTTTTTCCATAATCAGCTCGCCGATGCGCACGCTGGTGACCTCACGATCCAAGGCGCTTTGCAGAGTGGTCTCGATCTCAGAAATCGCAGTCTCCAGAGCTTCTACGGTCACCGGCCGCTTTTCGCAGGCACGGAGCATACCTTTCAGAATTTTGTTGCGGTCAAAGACCTCACGGCTTTTGTCCTTCTTCACCACAATAATGGGCACATCCTCAATGATCTCATAAGTGGTAAAGCGCTTGCCGCACTGCATACACTCCCGACGACGGCGAATGCGCTCGTTCTCATCGGTAGGACGCGAGTCGATCACTTTGCTCTCTGCATAACCGCAAAACGGACACTTCATAGTTATCCCCCCTGTTGAAAGATACGGCTCTTGCCATAAAATTCTGTACAATCCGTACTATACCATAATTGGTGAAAAAAAGCAAGTTTTTTGCCTTTACACCTTTTTGGCAGGGGCGGTGCCGTCTGCCTTACGATTATAGAAGAACATCCACAGCGCCATACCGCAGATTACCGCGTAGCCCACAAAGGACAGCACATCCGGCACATCGCCAAACACCAAATAACCCACAACGGCCGCAAAAATCACCTGGGCGTAGTCATATACGCTGATCTCTCGGCTGGGAGCATGGGTGTAGGCGGCGGTAATGGAGAATTGCCCACCGGCGGCGCAAGCGCCCGCCAGCAGCAAAGTCACCCATTGCTGCCAGGTCATATAATGATAGTTAAACAGCAAAAACGGCAACATCGTCGCACTGGAAAAAGCGGAAAAGAAAAAGACGATCAACCGTCCGTTCTCGCCTCGCAGCCCTAAGTACCGCACGCAGGTGTACGCCCCGCCGGCAGCCATACCGCCTAAGAAGCCGCAAACACTGGCAAATAAATTTGCATTGGCAAAAGTGGGTTTAATGATGCAAAGTGCCCCTAAGAATGCCACCACAATAGCAATCGCCTGCTTGGGCCGCACTTTTTCTTTAATGAAGATCGCAGAGAACACCAGGGCAAAAAAGGGACTCATCTTATTGAGCATAGATGCGTCGCTAAGGTCCAGTCGATCAATGGCATAGAAGTTACCCACCATACCGGCCACGCCCCCAACGGAACGAATAAGCAGGTACTTGATGTTCCCCGGTTTGGGGCGAAAGCTGTCTTTCTTGCGCACCATCATCACAAAGGCAAAGATCATCGCCACAAAATTGCGAAAAAAGACCTTTTGCATGGTAGGCAGATCGCCGGACAGGCGCACAAAGGTATTCATACCCGTAAAGCACAGCCCGGACAACAAAATGCAAAAAATACCCGTGGTCTTGTTGCTGGTTTTAGCCAAAGCGCCCACCTCCTACTTGATTGTATCCAGGTAAGCCTTGGCCCGCTGCAGCTCCGCCGCCACCCGGTAGCCGCGGGAGTAGATCTCAATCATATAATGCACCCGATCGCCCAAAGTGCGGTACAGCCGCTGAAAGTCAAAGCTTCCCTGCCCCGGGGGCTGGCAGTCCTTCTCCGGGGAATGATCGCTGATGTGCACATGGACGATCTCCTTTTGGAAGGTATCCAGAAACGCAAAGGGATCCTCCCCGGCACGCACCGCCTGCTTAACATCCAGCACCATATGAAAATCGTCCCCCAGAGCGCGGCGCATTCGGTCGCAGAAGGCAATGTGCTGGCTCTTAAAGCGGTTCACATTCTCCTGGCACACGGTCACGCCCTCGGCGCGGCCGATCTCCACCAGCTGCAAAAAGCGCGCAAAATACCGTTCCTCCGGAATGGGAATCTTGGGCTGGGCAACCGCCCCGTGGATCACCACAAATTGGGCGCCCAGCAGCGCTGCCGCATGGCAGGTTTCTTTATAAATATCAATGGTATCTTCAAATCGGCGCTGGTAATCGCCAAAAATGCAGCTGCTTTCCATAAAGCTGGAAAAGGGGTGCACAGACACCACCTGTGTGCCGCCGTCCCCAGCAATGGCTGCCAGTTGGCGCACAAAGGCCGGGCGCAACTCCTGCCGAGCGTTAAAGAACACCTCCGCAAAAGGAAATCCCAGTTCCGTCACCTGCTGCAAAGCCCGCTCCGTCTCCAAAGGATAAAAGCAAGCGGTAGAAGCTCCGGCTTGCATCAGCCCACCAGCTTTTCAATGGCAGCCAGGCGGGTGCAAATGCACAGCAACTCCGCTGCCAAGGCCATCTCCTCATTGGGCGGGAAAGAAGGTGCAATGCGAATGTTGCTGTCCTGCGGGTCAATACCATAGGGATAAGTGGCGCCCACGCTGGTGAGGGTCACGCCGCCGGCCTTACACAGCTCGCCCACGCGCTTGGCGGTGCCGGGCAGCACATCCAGGCTGATAAAGTAACCGCCCTTGGGGGAGAACCAGCTGGCAATCCCCAGGCCGGTTAACTCCTTGTTCAGGCGATCCAGTACAATATCAAACTTAGGCTTCAAAATTGCCGCATGTTTCTTCATGTGGGCACGCACGCCGTCCGCATTCTTGAAGAATTCCACATGGCGGTGCTGGTTCATCTTGTCATAGCTGATGGTCTGCACCGTCAGGCGCTGACGGATCAGATCCAAATTTTTCTTGCTGGCCACCAGGCAGGACACGCCTGCGCCGGGGAAAGTGATCTTAGAGGTAGAGGCCACCTCAATGACCAAATCCTCATTGCCGTATTCCGGCAGCACATCAAAAATATTCAGCAGCTTATCGCCGTCCTCGTCCAGATCATGCACGCAATAGGCGTTATCCCACACAATGCGGAAGTCCTCTGCCGCCGGGCGAAGCGCCGCAATACGGCGCACCACTGCATCGGAGAAAGTGATGCCGGTGGGGTTGGAATACTTGGGCACACAGAACATACCCTTCACGCTGGGATCCTTCACCAATTCTTCAATGGTGTCCATATCCGGTCCGTCGGCGTTCATCGGCACATTCACCATTTGCAGCCCAAAATACTGGCACACGGTAAAATGGCGATCATAGCCGGGCACCGGGCACAGGATCTTCACTTCCTTTTCCTGGCTCCAGGGTTTACCGCCGATGCCATGAGTGTAGCACTGGCAGATAAAATCAAACATCAAAGTCAGACTCTCGTTGGGGCCGATGATCACATTCTCGGCCGGCACCTCCAGCAGCTCGGCAAACAGCTGCTTACAGCTGGCAATACCGTCCACAATGCCGTAGTTGCGCACATCCACGCCGCCGGACACATAGTCCTTCACATCATTCATACCCATGGACAGATCCAACTGCTCTTTGCAGGGCTTACCTCTGCTCATATCCAGTTGCAGTCCCTTGGCCTGAAATTCCTTGTACCGAGCCAACAGACTCTCCTGCTCCCGGAGCAAGTCGTCTTTTGTCATCTCCTGATATGTTCTTGCCATACGAAAATACCTCGCAATCTAAAAATTCCGTTCATTATTTTACCACAAACGACTGCGCCTTGCAATTCTAAAGCCAACAAAAAAAGAGCGCCGCAGCACTCTTTTCTTATACGCATTGCCTATTTTTCGTTTGGATTTGCCGGTGCGTCCGCACTCTTTTTCTTTTTGGTGAATACCAAGAGCTTGGAGAACACATAGTTGAGGATCACCACCAGCACGGAGCAAACGATCTTAGCTACAAAGCCCTTGACCCCAAACAGGTCCTGATCCAGCCCGATCTTAAACAGCAGCAATGGGCCGAACCACTCAATCACGCCGGTCGCCAGTCGAGAGGCCACAAAGGACACAAACTCCCGCGCCGCCACCTTGGGCACCCAGCTTTTGCTCTCAAACACCCACAGCTTGTTGGTGATAAAGGCAAAGATCACCGCAGCAATCCAGGCAATCACATTGCTTACCGTCATCTTCACATCGTCGCTGCCGGGGGCATGCACCAGCACCGCCTTCATCAGCAGACTGTACACCACCCAGTTCACACCTGTGGTGGCCACGCCGAAGATGAGATACATAATGATTTCTTTGTACTTGATCAATAATTCTTTAATCTTCTTCATAGGCACATTATACGCTATCCGATTCTATTTTGCAAGTTCAAAAAACCATTTTGTCTCCTCTAAAAACAAATAAGTGGGCACACCGGCAATGCTGCAGGTGTAGCGCAGTCCGGCGCCCCCGGAACGCAGAGACGCCGCCGGGCGAATATCCAGTACACGGTCCACATCCAGCCATCGCTCCTCCCACTCCATCTTTACCGGGCGAATATCGCCCTCCTCATTATACAGCGCCAGCACGCGCACATAGTTTTTCATCCTGCCTGTTCCTTTCCGGTTAAAAATCCAACGGGGTGTATGGTATGGTCATCGTGGGGATTAAAACGGGACAGCCCGGTATCCCCCAGCAAACTGGCCCGCTGAATACAGTAGTTGCCAAAGCGGCGCTTCAAATCATCCACCGTGCGCTCCAGCTTGGCTGCCCGCTCCCGCTGCTCCTGGGTATGGGCCAAATCGAACTGCACACAGGGTTCCAGCTCAAAGTCCGTCACCGACAATCCAATGCTGCGCAAGGGTGCGCCCCAGCGATAATTGGCACGGAACAGCGCCATGGCCGCCTGCAAAATCTCCGTGCTCACATCGGTGGGGGCGGCCAGCTTGTGTCGCCGGGTAAAGGTTTGCAAATTCTTATCCCGCAAGGAGATGCACACCGTGCGCCCTTGCAGTCCCTGCTCCCGCATACGGCGGGCCACACTCTCTGCCAGCACGGTAAAGACCACCTTTACATCCGTATCATCCACCAGATCCCGGGGCGTGGTGGTGGAATTGCCCACACTCTTGACCGCCGCCTTGGCGTCCATATGCTGCACCGGCGAAGTGTCCTCCCCCCGGGCAAAGGCACGGAGCATCAGCCCGTTCTTGCCCAGCAGACCTTGCAAAAAATCCGACCGAGCCGCCGCCAACTCGCCGATGGTATAAACGCCGTAAGCGTTCAGCTTGCGGGTGGTGGCCGGGCCGACGCACAAAAGATCACTGCACGGCAGGGGCCACACCACCCGGTGGTAGTTTTCCCGGCTGATAACCGTCACTGCGTCCGGCTTTTTATAATCTGAACCCAATTTGGCAAAGATCTTGTTAAAGCTGACCCCCACGCTGACGGTAATGCCCAGTTCCGCCTTTACCCGACGGCGAATTTCCTGGGCGATCTGTTCCCCGGTGCGGTCATCGCCGGTCACATCCAGCCAGTTCTCGTCCAGCCCGAAAGGCTCAATATAGTCGCTGTAATCCTCATAGATCCGCCATCTTGGAAAAGCGCATATACAGCGGAAAGTTCGGCGGCACCACCACCAACTGCGGGCACTTTTGCCGCGCTTGCCACAGCGGCTCCCCTGCCACCAAGCCGTAGCGGGAGGCAATTTCGTTTTTCGTCAGGATAATTCCGTGGCGGCTCTCTGTGCTGCCGCCCACCGCCACCGGCTTATCTCGCAGCTCCGGTCGGTGCAGACACTCCACCGAGGCATAAAACTTGTTGCAATCCACATGCAAAACGGTGCGCTCCATTCCCTACGGCTCCTTTTCTGTAATCGAACATTTGTTCTACGACATAGCATACACCGATTTTGGCTGTTTGTCAAGAGCCGGGGCGGCAAAAAATGCAGGTAGATTTTGCCTTGACGGTAGGTGCTTTTTCTTATATACTAATGGGTAGAATTGAGGTGCAACTATGCCGTTTTACGATATTGCCGGGCTGGTGGTGGAGATCAAGCACCCCACCGGCAGAACAGAAAAGCAAGCCCGTCCCTACCTGTGCAAG
>OODL01001403.1_pt1 | contig 20959 bp, 18 predicted proteins | sample 1671181 | NCBI WGS metagenome assembly OODL01 (sample SAMN06348130, study PRJEB24527) | human gut metagenome | biome: human gut; feature: ankylosing spondylitis patient; material: feces | host: Homo sapiens | place: China | collected 2015-10 | reverse complement strand
AGATCCCCGGCATCACCCTGCGCACCACCCTGATCGCAGGCTTCCCCGGCGAGACCGAGGAGCAGTTCGAGGATCTGTGCAACTTCGTCAAGGAGGTGCAGTTCGATCGTCTGGGCTGCTTTGCCTACTCCGCCGAGGAGAACACCGTGGCAGCACGGATGGACGGTCAAATCGAGCAGGAAGTCAAGGACAAGCGCGCCGAGCTGGTGATGCAGATCCAGACCGGCATCATGGCGCAGAAGCAGGCCGAAAAGGTGGGCCAGACCGTGCACGTTCTGTGTGACGGCATCGACGAGGAAAACGGTCTGTACCTCTGCCGCACCACCGGCGATGCGCCGGAAGTGGACGGCTGCGTCTGCGTTTCCAGCGAGGAACCGCTGTACCCCGGCCAGTTCTATGATGTGCTGGTAGAGGACAGCAACCTTTACGATCTGTATGGTACAGTCGTAAAATAACGAATTGGAGGATAAAACCTATGAATCTGCCCAATAAACTTACCCTGACCCGCATCATTCTGGTGCCGGTGTTCATGATCTTTGTGTCCCTGACCAGTCTGGACAGCATCGTGGACGGCAATTTTAACGCCACCTTCTACCTGCTGGCAGGTATCGTATTCGCCGCTGCCAGCTTTACCGATTATCTGGACGGCCATCTGGCACGCAAGTGGCACATGGTCACCGATTTCGGCAAGTTTGCCGACCCGCTGGCCGATAAGCTGCTGACCACCGTGGCCTTCATCTACATGATGCGGGATGGCGTGTGCAGCCCCGTGGTGCTGTGCATCATCCTGGCGCGCGAGTTTGCAGTGTCCGGCCTGCGCATGGTGGCTGCCGGTGCCAAGGACGGCAAGGTCATCGCCGCCAATATGTGGGGCAAGGTAAAGACCGTGCTGCAGATGCTGAGCATCATCTTCTACTTCTTCGGCACTGCCCTGAGCTACCGCGGCACGGTGGACAGTGTTTCCATCGTGGTGGTGGTCTCCATCGCCCTGTGCTGGCTGGTGGCCGCTGTGACCGCCATCTCCGGCATCAAGTACCTGTGGGATAACCGCAGCTTTATCAACACCGCCAAGTAAAAACATGGAAAACCAAGGCCGCTGCACCTCACCGTGCAGCGGCCTTTTGCTTGAGTGGGACGATTGGGAATGCCCTCCGCAGGGGTAGCAGGTGGTAGCCGGGGATGTTCTCTTTTGACACCAAAAGAGAACCAGAAAAGTGCCAGCGATTTCGACGCGCTGGAGCCACGAAAAAGGGGCTGCTCGCCCCTTTTAACCCCAAAGAGGAGGGCTACACCGGAAAAAACTGAAGATTCACGCCTGTTCGGCGTGAAGATCTTTTAACCGTTTTTTCCGGCTCCGCCGATTCAAAGCCCCTCAGTCGCTGCGCGACAGCTCCCCAAGGGGAGCGTTCCCACCCGCAAGCTTTGCGCTTTAGTCGGAAACTTTCTTGCCATGCCAAAGGCTCCCTCCCGGAGGGAGCTGTCAAAGCCGTCAGGCTTTGACTGAGGGAGTTCAGCCCGCTGAAAGTCTGCAAAAATCTTTCCCCGCAGCGCCGCGCTTTCGCAGAAAGCGGCGCGACATCTGCCGTTTTCCTCTACGACCCTTCCTTGTGAAAAAGATGAACGGGAAAATCCGCAGATTTTCCCGTTCATCGAATATAAAAATAATAATACCGCTATCTATGCGCAGAGCAAAGCGGAGCGCATTGAAATCGTTCACGCTCCGGCAGGTGCATTGTCAGGAAAGCACGGCGCTTTCCTCCACCTTGTCCAGCACCGCCAGCTGCAAAGCGTTCAGCATGCTGCGCTGTGCGCCGTAGGTGTCGGCGTAGGAGCTGTTGGCGCTGTCGATCTGCTCCTGTGTGGGGGTGATGTCCAGTTGCTCCGCAATGGCCTGAAAGACCAGATCCTGCTTGGCCAGATGCTCAAAGTAGGCGTCGGAATCCGCCAGCATCGCGTCGGCATCAGCGTAGCCCTTGGCCTGTGCGTAGGCGTCCAGCTCCATGCCGTACTGGGTAGCCAGCTGAGAGTGGTAGTTCAGGAACATCCGGATGTAGTAGCTGGTGATCTGGGTGGGGACTTCTTTAAAGGTGGAGTTCGTGAGCAGATAGTCCATCGCGGCGTTGTCCAGATTGTTGGCGTACAGGGCGCTGTCAAAGTACTGGCGCAGGGCGTCTGCGGTGTGCAGGTCGTCGCTGGCGGCAAAATTGGTCTCCACCCACTCATCGGTCAGGGTGGGGACAACGCTCTGGGTGATGGCGTTCAGGGTCACGCTGAACACGGCCTCCTTGCCGCTGAGGGGGATGGTGTTGCCCTCGGCGTCGGTGGAGTCGCCGTAGCCCTCCGGGAAGGTAACAGTCACATCAAAGGTGTCGCCGATGTTGTGGCCGATGATCTGATCCTCGAAGCCGTCAATGAAGGAGTGGCTGCCCAGCGTCAGGTCGTAGCCGGTGGCGGTGCCGCCGGTAAAGGCTACGCCATCCACCGCGCCGGAATAGTCGATGTTTACGGTGTCGCCGCTCTGGGCTGCCCGGTCGGTGATGTTCTGGGTGGTGGCGTACTGGTTCAGCAAGGTGTCGATCTGGGTCTGGATCTCTGTCTCGGTGGGCTCGATGTCGGCCTTGGAAAGCGGCAGCGCGGATACATCATCCGGCAGGGTCACATAGTCCAGTGCGCGGATGCCGGTCCAGTGGCCATTATCGTCCAGCCCCTCGGAGTAATCGAAGCTGGCGTAGTCGAAATCCGACACCTTGCCGTAGACGGACACGCTTGCGCCGGATGCGGCAGAGTTTGCCGTGGTGCCGCTCTGCTTTTTGAGCAGCATAAAGCAGGCCGCAGCTACGCACAGCACAGCAGCCACCGCGCACAGCACACACAACAGGATCTTGGTAATGCGTTTCAAAAGAGATACCTCCTAAAAATAGCAGACCGTTTTCACGGAGAATGCAAATATCATACCATCCTATTATAACGGAAAAATGCGAAAAGAAAAGATTTTGGCGAAAATTCCACAAATATCGCCCGGCACAGGTATCACTTTTGCCCGCTTTGAGGCGGGAAATGCCGCAAAACCGGTGGAAATACCCGGACGGTTCTGTTACAATAAAACTGTATGAGCCTTTCCCTGCGGGGGAAAGCCTTTTGCTGAAATTGGAGGATAAAACCATGGATTACAATAAAGCAGCTCTGGAAATGCACGAGACCCACAAGGGAAAGGTGGGCATCGTGAGCAAGGTGGAGGTCGCCACCCGTGACGACCTGTCCACCGCCTACACCCCCGGTGTGGCCGAGCCCTGCCGCAAGATCAAGGAAAACCCCGAGGATGTGTATAAGTACACCTTCAAGGGCAACATGGTAGCCGTTGTCTCCAACGGTACCGCCGTGCTGGGTCTGGGCGATATCGGCCCGGAGGCCGGTCTGCCGGTCATGGAGGGCAAGGCCGTGCTGTTCAAGGAGTTTGGCGGCGTGGACGCCTTCCCCATCTGCATCGACGCCCACGACGCTGCCAGCGTTATTGCAGCCTGCAAGGCCATCGCGCCCACCTTTGGCGGCATCAATCTGGAGGATATCAAGAGCCCCGAGTGCTTCGAGATCGAGGAGACCTTGGAGCGGGAGCTGGACATCCCTGTGTTCCACGATGATCAGCACGGCACCGCCATCGTGGTCACCGCTGCCCTCATCAACGCCCTGCGGGTGGTGAATAAGAAGATGGAGGACGTGCACATCGTCCTGAACGGCCCCGGCGCTGCTGGTACCGCCATCATCAAGATGCTCATGACCGCCGGTGCCAAGGACATCGTGGCGGTGGATCAGTTTGGCACCCTGTACAAGGGCTGCAACAGCGCCGAAGCACACAAGAACTGGCTGGGCGAGGTGACCAACCCCCGCCAGATCAAGGGCGGCCTGAAGGAGGCGCTGGAGGGCGCTGACGTGTTCATCGGCGTGTCCCGCCCCGGCATCCTGACCACTGAGCTGTGCAAGACTATGAACAAGGACGCCATCGTCTTTGCCATGGCCAATCCCACCCCGGAGATCATGCCGGATGAAGCCAAGGCGGGCGGCGTGCGCGTGATGGCTACCGGCCGCAGCGACTTCCCCAATCAGGTCAACAACGTGTTGTGCTTCCCCGGCCTGTTCAAGGGCGCGCTCAGCGTCCGCGCCCGGGATATCAATAATGAGATGAAGCTGGCTGCTGCCTATGCCATTGCAGACCTCATCACCGATGCAGACCGCAGCGAGGAGAACATCATCCCCGGCGCGTTCGACCCCCGCGTGGCCGAGGCTGTGGCAAATGCCGTGGCAAAGGCTGCCCGCGAGACCGGCGTGGCACGGTTGTAAGCGGAGGACACAGGCATGAGAACGATCTCCGCACAGAGCATTACGGATACGGTGGCGCGGCTCTGCATTAAAGCCAACACCCAGCTGCCGCAGGACGTGCAGGCAGCGCTGGAAAAGGCGCGGGAAGAAGAGCCGTGGCCGCTGGCAAAGAACACATTAGACCTGCTGTGGTCGAACCTTGGCGCCGCAAAGGAGAAAGACCTGCCCATCTGTCAGGATACCGGCATGGCCTGTGTGTTCGTGGAGCTGGGCACGGATGTGCATATTGACGGCAGCTTTGAGGCTGCCATCCACGAGGGCGTGCGCCGGGGCTATACGGACGGCTATCTGCGCAAGAGCATCGTGGCCGACCCGCTGCGCCGGGGCAACACCGGCGATAACACCCCGGCGGCTATCACGGTGCATCTGGTGGATGGCGAGGGCTGCCGCATCACGGTAGCACCCAAGGGCTTTGGCAGTGAGAACATGAGCCGCATCCAGATGCTCAAGCCCGCCGACGGCGTGGAGGGCTTTAAAAAGTTCGTGGTGGATACCGTAAAGCTGGCTGGCTCCAACCCCTGCCCGCCCATCGTGCTGGGCATCGGTGTGGGCGGCAGCTTTGACAAGGTGGCGTATCTTGCCAAAAAGGCGCTGCTGCGCCCGCTGGATGTCCCCAACCCCGACCCCTACTACGCCCAGTTGGAGCAAGAGCTGCTTGCCGCCATCAATGCACTGGGCATCGGCCCGCAGGGCTTTGGCGGCAAGACCACCTGTCTCGGCCTTGCCATTGAGCAGATGCCCACCCATGTGGCGGGTCTGCCGGTGGCTGTGAACGTTTCCTGCCATGTGACCCGCCGCGCCAGCGCAGAGCTGTAAGGAGGGGAGAACGATGGAATACAGACTGACTACGCCCTGCACCGCGCAGGATCTTGCCCCGCTGAAGGCGGGGGATACCGTGCTGCTTTCCGGCGTGGTGTACACCGCCCGGGATCAGGCACACAAGCGGATGATGGAAGCACTGGACAAGGGCGAGACCCTGCCTTTTGATCTGGAAGGCAGCGCCATCTATTATGTAGGTCCCACCCCGGAGCGCCCGGGCGAGGTCATCGGCTCGGCAGGGCCTACCACCAGCGGGCGCATGGACGCCATGAGCCCTCGGCTGCTGGATCTTGGCAACAAGATCATGATCGGCAAGGGCAAGCGGGATGCCGCCGTCAAGGCAGCTGTGGTGCGCAACGGCGCGGTGTATCTGGCTGCGCTGGGCGGTGCCGGTGCGCTGATGGCAAAAAGCGTGCAGACGCTGGAAGTGATCGCATGGCCGGACTTGGGCTGTGAGGCGGTGCGCCGCCTGACCGTGCAGGATATGCCCCTGACCGTTGTGCTGGACGCCCACGGCGGCGATCTGTACGAGGCAGGCCCTGCGGCCTATCTGACCACACGGTAAGGCCAAAACGCCGAGAATTGCACCCTTTGCACAAAACAGGGGTGGTGCAAAACCGGCAAAACAGCAGTTCTGTGCAGAAAAATATGGTTAGTTTAACAAAACTTGCTGCGAATTACTTGCATCAACCGCAAAAATGTGATATCCTTTAACATACGACAGAGGGTACACATCCCCTGTCGGAAAAATCCCCCAGAGGGAATAAGGCAGGAGGCCGGACAAACCATGCAGATCCACCAATCCGCAGAAGATTATCTTGAAACGATCCTGATGCTGAGCCAGCGTATGGGCAAAGTGCGCTCCATTGACGTTGTCAATGAGCTGGGCTTTACCAAAGCCAGCGTGAGCATCGCCATGAAAAAGCTGCGGGAGAACGGCTATATCGCGGTGGACGGCGAAGGCAACCTGACCCTGCTGGAGCCCGGGCTGGAAATTGCTCAGCGCATTTACAGCCGCCACCAGCTGCTGACCCACTTCTTTGTGCAGCTGGGCGTGGACGAGCAGACCGCCGCCGAGGACGCCTGCAAGGCAGAGCACATCCTCAGCGAGCAGACGCTGGAAAAGATCCGCGAAAGCGCCCTGCGCAACGATGCCGCCCATCCGCAGGCAAAGTGATTTGAGTTCAAAAGACACCGGAACGCCGAAAGACGTTCCGGTGTCTTTTTTTGTATGAAATTTTCGGTTTGTGTTGCATATCTGTTACGGATTTGGTACAATAAATCTGTGCGGAAAAGGAACGTTGGAAGAGCGAAAAAGGGCCGGGACGGCGCAAAGCCGCCCTAGGGTAAAGGAGAGCGTTGCGGCATGGATGCGATTGCCCATACTCAGGTCAGTGGGTTCTGTCTGGTCACGCTGGCGGTCTTGCTGCGGGCGCAGCAGAAAATGCGGGATAAAAGCCTGCCCGGGCGGCTGTTCACGGCGCTGCTGTGGTCTGCCGGGGCGCTGACGATCGTAGATCATGGCAGTGCGCTGGCGCAGCTGGGCGCGTGGCAGGAGTTGGGCATCCCCCTGACCTACCGGCTGAACGCCGGGGGCAGTATTCTGTTTTATCTGCTGGCGGCGTGTTGCTGCTTGCTGGTGTTTTTGTATGTAGAGGCAGAGCTGGGGCGTACATGGATGGAGGACGGTCGCAAGCTGGCGCTCAGCGCCGCACCGGTGGCGTTGCTTTTGCTGGCGCTGCTGACAGCGCGGGACGAAAACGGCTTCTGCTATCTGGACGCAGAGGGGCTGCGGGGCAGCACCCTGTTCTGGGGGGCGAAGCTGGTGGGGCTTGCCTATCTGGCGGCGGCCTTTCTCCGCTGCAGCTGGACGCTGAGCAACTGGAAGCAGGAAACACCCAAAGAGGAACTGAAAACCCTGCTGCTGCTCGCGCTTGCGCCGGCAGCAGGCTTTTTGCTGCAAGGCTGGCTGCCCGGGCACGGGCTGCTGTGCTGCGGCATTACGTTGGGGCTGGTGTGCGTGTATGTGCTGGTGTTGCAGACCAAGTTCACGGTGGACACCCTGACCGGCGTCAGCAACCGCATCGTGGCGCTGCGGTATCTGGAAAGCGAACTGCCCTACTACCGCCGTCACCCCAACCGCTCGCTGCACTTCCTCATGATGGACATGGATCACTTCAAGCACATCAACGATGAGTACGGCCACCTGGAGGGCGATGCCGCGCTGGTGCTGCTGGCGGGCATTTTGAAAAAGGTGTGCGCCAACTACAACGGCGTGCTGGCGCGCTACGGCGGCGATGAATTCTGCATCGCCTGCGGCTGCAACAGCGTGGAGGTGCGCACCCTGATCGCCTCCATCCAGCGGGAGCTGGACGCCGCCAACGCCGCCTCCGGCAAGCCCTACCAGATCGAGATCAGCATCGGCTGCGCCCGCCTTGAGCCGGACATTGCCACCGTGCACGACCTGATCGATAAGGCCGATCAGGAGATGTACCACCTCAAGACTCGCAAGCGCGGCACAGCCCCCGCAGAAAAACAGGGCTGAACGGTTGTGAACTTACTATAACACGATAAATGCCGTTTGCCTTTACGGCCTTTCCCGTGAAAAATGCAATACCGGAGCGTCCGCAGACGCTCCGGTATTGCTCTATATAAAAATAATTTTTCCGCTGAAGATGACCAAAGCAAAGCGGAGGCCATTCAAAATCGTCCCGCCCGCGCTTTCTAAACGTTTTTTACCCTTCTGCCCTTGCATCCCGGGGTGGAACGCGGTATTCTTATAGAATAGACCGGAACCGCGACAGCACAGGGGAGGGAGACCACATGGACGCACAGGAGATCTGCACATTGCTGGGCAAGTCTATCTTTGAGCGGGCGCAGAAGTACCGCAAGCGTATCCTGCAAAGCAGCTGCACCACCAACGAGGACGGGGTGCGGCACCTGACAGCGCTGGTGCAGGGCAGCGGGCCGGACTGCTATTATACGCAGGTCTGGCTGAGGGAAAACGGCAGCTTTGTCAGCGCCTCCTGCGACTGCCCCTATAACCAGAACGGCGACGGCACCTACTGCAAGCACATTGGCGCGCTGCTATTACAGGACGCGGAAAAAAAACCGCCTGCCCCGGAAAAAAAGCCGGAGAGCATCCCCGGGGTGCAGCGGGGCGTTGCCGGGCTGAACCCGGAGCCCCGCAAGGACAGTTACAGCGCCGGGCTGGATATGCTGTTCGGCCGCAAGTGGCGGGGCGAGGAGCCAGAGACCGACTATGAGGCCCAGCTGCTGCTGAAGCGCTACCAGCGGGAGGATGCGCAGCCCCAGCCCCAGAACGCCGCCCAGCGTACAGGCTTTGCTCTGCTGGAACCGGAGCTTACGCCGCACAATGGCCGTATCTGGCTGCGACTGCGGGTCTCTGACGGCATCGGCGGGCGGCAGTATCTGGTAAAAAGCATCCCGCAGTTTCTGGATGCGATCGAGCGGGGCGAAAGCGTCAGCTACGGGAAATCGCTGGCCTTTGTGCACCGGTGGGACGCCTTTGCTCCGGATGCACAGCAGCTGCTGCGGCTGCTGCGCCGTCAGGTGAGCGCCCGGCAGGCGTTTGAAGCCGAGGGCACCATGCGCTCCGGCTGGGACAAAGGCCCGGCAGGCGGTCTGCCGCTGACCGGCGAGGGGCTGGATGCCCTTGTGGAGCTTTACGCTGCCGAGGGCGTTGTGGGCGGCTATACCCTTAAAGAGGGTCTGCCGGTCATCAGCCTGAAGGTGGAGCGCCGCAAGGGCGGCGTGCAGCTGAGCTGTACCCCGGTGCTCCGCGGGGTGCAGGGGCTGGACTATGCCTATCTGCTGGGCGAAACTACCCTCTGGCGGATGCAGCGGGAGGAATGCCGCCGGGTGCTGCCGGTACTGGATACCTTTGGCGGGCGCAGTTTGTTCTTTACCAGCGCGGACGCCGCCGCTTTTTGCAGCTATGTGCTGCCGGAACTGGGCAACCGGGTCAACATCGTGGACCCCGACCGGCTGCTGCTGAACCAGATCCCGCTGGAACCGGTGGTGCAGTTTTATCTGGACGCCGACCGGGGGCTTACCGTCACGGCGTACCCGGTCTTTCTGTACGGAGAGGACAGGGTAGCCCCCGGCGAGCCGGTGCCCCCGGATCTTTTGCGGGATGCCCGCACCGAGAACCGGGCAAAGCGGCTGCTGGAAACCTATCTGGAACCCGAGACCGGCAAGCCGGGGCATTACAGCATTTCCGGGGAGGAGGCGCTTTTCCAGCTGCTGGAGGAGGGCATTCCCGCCCTGCTGGCCATGGGCGAGGTGTACCAGACCGATGCCTTCCGCAACTTACAAGCCGCCCCGCCTAAAATTTCGGTAGGGGTATCGGTGCACGGCAGTGTGCTGGATTTGGAGGTGGATACCGGCGCGTTCCCGGTGGAGGAACTGCGGGAACTTTTGCAGTCCCTGCACCAGAAAAAACGCTACCACCGCCTGCGGGACGGCAGTCTGCTGCGGCTGGATGACAGTCTGGAAGGGCTGGACGAGCTGAACGACACGCTGGAGCTTTCCGGCGCAAAGCTGAAGGACGGCCACGCCGCTCTGCCGCTCTACCGCGCCCCCACGCTGGACTGGGCGCTTTCGGGGCAGAACGGTCTGCGGTTTGACCGGGACGATGCTTTCCGGCGCATCAGCCGCAGCTTCCACGCCGTGCGGGACAGCGAGTATACCCCGCCGCTCTCCCTGCAAAAGACCCTGCGCAAATACCAGCGGGATGGCTACCGCTGGCTGCGCACACTGGATGGCTACGGCATGGGCGGCATTCTGGCCGATGATATGGGTCTGGGCAAGACCGTGCAGGTGCTCAGCTACCTGCTGGCCATGAAGGAGGGCGGGCAGCAGCTGCCCAGCCTCATCGTCTGCCCGGCGTCGCTGGTGCTGAACTGGCAGGAGGAATGCCAGAAGTTCACCCCGCAGCTGCAAAGTGTTGCCATGGACGGCGATGCCGCCCACCGCGCCGCGCTGGTCGATGGGTGGGCGCAGGCGGATCTCGTCATCACCAGCTACGACCTGCTGCGCCGGGACGAAAAACTGTATGCCGGGCAAAGCTTTTACGCCTGCATTCTGGACGAAGCGCAGGCCATCAAAAACCACACCACCCAGAAATACAAGGCGGTGTGCCGGGTGAACAGCCGGGTGCGCTTTGCCCTGACCGGCACCCCGGTGGAGAACCGCCTGGGCGAATTGTGGAGCATCTTCTCCTTTTTGATGCCCGGGTATCTGCCCCCCTACAAGACCTTCTGCGCCCGGTTCGAAAAGCCCATCGTGCAGGACGAGGATGCCAACGCTGTGCGGCGGCTGAACCAGTTCACCGGCCCCTTCATCCTGCGGCGCATGAAGTCCGAGGTGCTGCGGGAGCTGCCGCCCAAAACGGAGAATGTGCGCCGCGTTGAGTTGGAGACCGAGCAGCGCAAGCTGTATCTGGCAGCGGTGGTGGACGCCCGGGAAAAGCTGCGGGCGGCAAAGCCGGAGGACAAGATGACCGTGTTTGCCGTGCTGATGCGGCTGCGGGAGATCTGCTGCGATCCGCGCCTCGTAGCGGACAACTGGACCGGCAGCAGCGCCAAGCTGGAAGCCTGTCTGGAGCTTGTCACCGAGGCGGTGGCAGGCGGGCACCGCATTCTGCTGTTCAGCCAGTTTACCTCCATGCTGGAACTGCTGGCAAAGCGGCTGGACGAGGCCGGGGTGAGCCACTTCACCCTGCAAGGCTCTACCCCGAAGCCGGTGCGTGCCGAGCAGGTGCGCCGGTTCAATCAGGGCGAGGCGGACGTCTTTCTGATCTCGCTGCGGGCGGGCGGCACGGGCCTCAACCTGACCGCCGCTGATATCGTCATCCACTACGACCCGTGGTGGAACCTTGCCGCGCAGAATCAGGCCACTGACCGCGCCTACCGCATCGGTCAGCGCAACCCGGTGCAGGTGTATCGGCTGATCGCGCAGGACACCATTGAGGAAAAGATCGTGGAGCTGCAACAGGCCAAGCAGTCGCTGGCCGACACCGTTACCGGTGGGGCAGACGGCGCGATTTTGTCCATGAACCCCGAACAGCTGCTGCAGCTGCTGGGAGAAGAAGCATAAAGGAGTGTATCCATCATGAAGGTTTGGGATCTGCATTGCGATACCCTGTACGAACTGCGCCGCGCCGAAAAGGCGGGCGCACCCAAAAGCTTTTTGCACAACGACCTGCATATCGACCTTGAAAAATTGCAGCAGGGGGATTATCTGCTGCAATGCTTTGCGGCCTATGTGGATCTGGCCGACCCCGCACCCGGGGCCGACCCGCTGGTAAGCGTGCTGGAGGAGATCGACATCTTCAAGCGGCTCATGGCCGCTTACCCGGAAAAAATCGCCCCGGTGTACACCGCCGCCGACCTTGAGCGCAACCGCGCCGAGGGCAAGTTCAGCGCCATGCTGACGGTGGAAGAGGGCGGCTGCTGCAAGGGCAGTCTGGGCGTGCTGCGGCGGCTGCAGGAGCTGGGCGTGCGCATGATGACCCTGACATGGAACTACCCCAACGAGCTGGCAGCCCCCAACGCAAACCCCGGTGGGCCGCTGGTGGCCAATACCGAGACAGGCCTGACCGAGCGGGGCTTTGCCTTTTTGGAGGAGATGGAAAAGCTGCACATCACCGCAGACGTGAGCCACCTTTCCGATAAGGGCTTCTGGGACATTGCAAATCACAGCACCCGCCCCTTTGCGGCAAGCCACTCCAACTGCCGTGCCCTGTCACCCCACAACCGCAACCTGACCGATGAGATGATCCGCGCATTGGCAGAAAAGGGCGGCATTGCGGGGCTGAATTACTGCGCTTCCTTTGTGGACGCAGACTCGGCACACCCCAAGCTCTGCCGCAGCACGGTGGAGCGGCTGGCAAAGCACGCCGCACACTTCAAGCAGGTGGGCGGCATTGAGGTCATCAGCCTTGGCAGCGATTTTGACGGCATTGGCGGTCAGCACGAGCTGGAAACGGCGGCAGATATGCCGCTGCTGGCCGAGGCACTGCGCCGCGAGGGCTTTACCGAGGACGAGGTGGAGGCCATCTACTGGCGCAACGCTTACCGCTTCTTTAAAAACAATCTGTAATATCAAGTCGAAAAATTGCAAAAAATGCCCGGAGATGCCCTGCTGCGTGCGGGTATCCCGGGCTGTGTGTTGCCCTGCGAGGGGAGGTCTTATATGGTCTGAGGCGCGCGTCCCCTGAAAAAGAACAAACGACTTGGAAAGATAAGAGGAATTATAACAATGGGTATCACGATCTCGCCGTGGATGATGGCGTTTCTCATTCTGATGACCGGCTTTGCAGGTTTTGTGGATTCGGCAGCTGGCGGCGGTGGGCTGATCAGTCTGCCGGCCTATCTGTTCGCTGGGCTGCCGCCCCACTACACCTATGCCACCAACAAGTTCAGCGCCGCTTGCGGCACCACCTTTGCCACGGCAAGCTTTTTCAAAAGCGGTGCCATGAACGTGAAGGTGGGGGTTCTTGCAGCCATCGGCAGCTTTGCGGGCAGTGCGCTGGGTGCGCACATCGTGCTGCTGCTCAGCGATGAGATGCTGCGCACTATGATGTTCATCATCCTGCCGGTGGCGGCGGTCATCATCCTGTGGCAGCGCAACCTGCCGGACGAGAACCGGGACGACGGCACGCTGGACCTGAAAAAGATTTTACTGGCGCTGGCCATCGGTTTGGGCATCGGCCTGTACGATGGCGTCATGGGCCCGGGCACCGGCACCTTTGCCATCATTGCCTTTACCACCCTGATGGGCTTTGACCTGCGCACTGCCAACGGCAACGGCAAGGTGCTCAATCTGGCCAGCAACTACGCCAGCCTGTTCACCTACCTGATGAACGGTCTGGTGGTGTTCCACATCGGCATCCCCTGCGCCGTCAGCAATATTCTGGGCAACCTGCTGGGCTCCCATTTTGCCCTGAAAAAGGGTGCCCGCTTTATCCGCCCTATGATGCTGGTGGTGCTGGTGCTGCTGCTGGGCAAGCTGATCTCGGACGCGGTGCTGTAAGGGCAAGGCGGGACGATTTGGAATGGCCTCCGCTTGCGCTCTGGTCATAATCAGCGGAAAGAATATTTTATTTGTAGTTCCGAAACGCCTGCGGGCGTTTCGGAACTACTTTTTCACGGGTAAAAACAAAGTCGGGCAGCCCGCGGGCTGTCCGACTTGTTTTTGCGAATAGGTTTTATTCCAGCGTCAGCTCTTTATCAAAGAACGCGATGCCGAAGGCGCCGGGGCCGGTGTGGGTGCCGATGACGCAGCCGATCTGGCGCACCAGCGGTGCGTCCAGATGCAGGTTGTCCTGCAGGTAGGTCAGCAGCGGCTGCAGCTCCCGGTGGTTGACGGTGTAGCCCAGCAGCGGGGTGTAGCCCGGGTGGATACCGCCCATCTCGTCGATCTTTTTGAACAGCGCCACATACACGCCGGGCAGACCGCGTGCTTTACCGGCCAGCGCTACCTTGCCCTCCATGACGGCGAGGATGGGCTTAATGCCCAGCATACCGCCCGCCACAGCGGCGGCGGCGGACAGTCTGCCGCCCTTGCGCAGGTACTTCAGATCGTCCACAGCAGCTACCAGATGCAGGTGCTGCTTGGCCTTTTCCAGATCGGCGGCGATCTGGGTGATCGTCTTACCGGCGTCCCGCAGCTGCACAGCCAGCCGCACCAGCAAGGACTGCCCCAGACAGACGTTCTCGGTGTTCACGAACACCACATTATCCACGTTGGCAAGGTCGGCGGCCAGTCTGGCGCACTGACCGGTGCCGGACAGCGCATCGGACAAAAAGATGCCCAGCACCTCGTCTCCGGCGGCAGCGGCGTCCAGATACAGCCGCTCGAACTGCTCCGGGCTGGGCTGGCTGGTGGTGGGCAGCTTGCGGCAGGCTGCCAGATGGGTATAGTATTCGCTGGGGGTCATGTCGATGCCGTCCCGCAGGACGGTGCCGTCCTCCAGCGTCACGTTCAGGGGGATCACGGTCACGCCCAGCTGCTGCGCCTCGGCGGGCAGGATGTCGCAGGCGGAATCGGTGAGGATACGGATCATAATAATACCTCCGGTCTACCGGTAAAATACAGTATATACGACGCTTTCATCAAAAAGGTTGGAAATCATTATACCACCATTTAGGGCGATGTGTCAATGATTTGCATAAATTTGCCGCGACAGAACGCCCAAACCTTGCGCACCCGGCGGCAGATATGGTACTATAACCGGGAACGAACCATAGCAGGAGGAGACCGACCATGCACAAGCTGAACCCCCGCACCGCTGCGCTGCTTTCGGCCTTTGGCTGGGCGGTGGGGTATCTGCTGGCGGGCAAGGTGCTGGCGGTGCTGCTGCCCGTGCCGCCCGGCGGCGCGGCGCGGTTTTTCCGGGTCTGCCTGCTGGCTCCGCTGGCGGAGGAAGGGGTGTTCCGGGGCGCGGTGCAGCGCCGGGCGCAGCCGCTGGGCAGGGGACAGGCTGTTCTTTTGCAGGCGGCGCTGTTTGCCTTGCAGCACGGCAGCGCTGCCGCCATGGCCTATGCGCTAGTGTGCGGGCTGGGTCTGGGGTGGCTGGCAGACCGCACGGGGCATCTCTGGCCGGGGATGCTGCTGCACAGCGCAAACAACCTGCTGGTGCTGGCGATGGGATGAGAGGATGGAATACATGACCGATTTTGAACTGATGGGTCTTGCGCTGGAGGAGGCCGCCAAAGCCGCCGCCTTGGGCGAGGTGCCGGTGGGTGCCGTAGTGGCGCGCCGCGGCGAGGTGATCGCCACGGCGCACAACACACGGGAGACCGAGAAAAACGCCCTGCACCACGCGGAGCTGCTGGCCATTGATGCCGCCTGCAAGGCGCTGGGCGGCTGGCGGCTGTGGGAGTGCGAGCTGTTCGTCACCTTGGAGCCCTGCCCTATGTGCGCGGGCGGCATCATCAACAGCCGTCTGCGCCGGGTGGTGTACGGTGCTGCCGACACCAAAGCCGGGTGCTGCGGCTCGGTGACCGACCTGTTCGCGCTGCCATTCAACCACCATCCGGTGGTGGAAAAGGGGCTGCGGGAGGCCGAGGCGCAGCAGCTTTTGCAGGCATTTTTTGTTTCCCTGCGGGAAAAGCGGGCGGGCAGACCCCGCTGGAAGCCCCCGGTGCCCGAAAACAGGGGGAAATAAGGAAAAATAGTGGGAACTGCGTAAAAAATTGCAGTTCCCACTTTCTTTTTGGGCTGGATTGTGGTATATTATTCAATGGAATCTTGTCGAAACCCATCGCAACTGCAGGCAGGCACGCCAAAGCACCGGACCTTTGCCGGACACATAAACGGAACGCTGCACTGTCTGGGGATGGGCACAGGGTTTTTCCGGTTTGGGCACTGCGCCCGGCCGAGAATACCGAACAGGAGGGATACACTCTTGTACGAGGACGAGTTTGAACTGACCTTTCAGGTGCCGGAGGAAGAAAGCGCACCGGAGCCCCTTGCCGCACCGGCTGCAAAGCCGCCTGCGGTGGAGCTGCCCGAAGCGCCTGCGCCGGAGCCTGTAAAAGAGCGGCCTGCCCCTGCCGCACCCGCTGCGGCGCGCCGGGTACTGATCTCCGGCGGCGACCGGGGCATCGGTGCTGCCGCTGCCCGCGCCTTTGCGGCAGCAGGGTATCAGGTGGCGGTGCTCTACCATCAGAACGCCGCCGCTGCCGCTGCGCTGGAACAACAGCTGCCCGGGTGCATCGCCATCCAGTGCGATGTAGCCAGCCGCGCCAGCTGTGAGCTGGCGTTCCACGCGGTGGAGCAGGCCATGGGCAGGGTGGATGTGTTGGTGTGCAACGCCGGCATCGCGCAGCAGAAGCTGTTTACCGACATCACCCCGGAGGAGTGGCAGCGGATGCTGGACGTGAACCTGAGCGGCGCGTTCCACCTGTGCCAGCTGGCACTGCCCGGCATGATCCGCCGCAAGCAGGGCCGCATTCTGACCGTGAGCAGTATGTGGGGCCAGACCGGCGGCAGCTGCGAGGTGCACTATTCCGCCGCGAAGGCCGGGCTCATCGGCCTGACCAAGGCACTGGCCAAGGAAGAGGGCCCCAGCGGCATCACGGTGAACTGCGTAGCGCCCGGGGTCATCGAGACTGACATGATGGCGGCTTTTACCGTCGAGGACAAGGCGGCGCTGGCCGAGGAGACCCCTGTGGGGCGGCTGGGCACCCCGGAAGAAGTTGCAAAGCTGCTGGTCTTTTTGGCCAGCGAGGATGCCGGATACATCACCGGACAGGTGTTTGGGGTGAACGGCGGCCTTGTGATCTGATGCACAGGGCAATATTACAGGAAATTCCCCGGAGCGGGAAGGAGAGAAAAAATGGGCATGACTTTGAAGGAACTGTTGACTAAGGGCGAGGGCACCCTCTCTGCACAGGAGGCCAAGGCGTTGGCGGCACAATGCCGCATGGATGTAGACACCCTCTACACCCTGCTGGAGGAGCGCGGCATTAAGGTCCTGGAGGAAGAGAACGAGCCGAGTCTGGACGTGGACAGCATCATTGCTGAGGTGGAGAATGCCGAGAACAACAACGATGACATGGGCCTTGCCGATGAAAACGAAGAGGATGCCGAGGAGAACCCGGCAGACCTGAAGGCTGCCATGGACGAGCTGCTGGACGACCCGGTGAAGAACTACCTCAAGCAGATCGGTCAGATCCCGCTGCTGAGCGCCGAGCAGGAGGTGGAGCTGAGCCGCCGCATCCATGCCGGTGCCGAGGCTGCACATATTTTGCAGGCAGACCGCCAGAAGTACGGCGCACCGGAGTACATCAAGAAGAACAGCGCCCGCTTCTCCTTTGAGGAGGACGAGAACAGCCGCAGCTACACCGAGGATCTGGACGAGGACGGCGAAAAGTCTGCCGAGGATGCCGAGGAAAAGGCAGACGAGGAAAAGGCCATGGAGGCCGTGGAGAACGGCCCCCTGAGCGAGGAACGCCGTCAGGAGCTGCTCAAGACCCGCCGCGATGGCCTGAACGCCCGCCGCAGCCTGAGCGAGGCAAACCTGCGTCTGGTGGTGTCCATCGCCAAGAAGCATGTCGGCCATAATCTGGCCTTCCTTGATCTCATTCAGGAGGGCAACATCGGCCTGATCAAGGCCGCCGAGAAGTTTGACTGCGACCGCGGCTTCCGCTTCTCCACCTATGCTACCTGGTGGATCCGTCAGGCCATCACCCGCGCCATCGCGGATCAGGCCCGCACCATCCGCATCCCGGTACACATGGTGGAGACCATCAACCGGATGCGTCAGGCCACCAACCAGCTGGTGTACCAGAACGGTCACGAGCCCACCCCGGAAGAGCTGGCAAAGGCCATGGACATGAGCGTGGAGCGCGTGCGCGAGATCCAGCGCATGGCACAGGAGCCCGCCAGTCTGGAAAGCCCCGTGGGTGAGGAAGAGGATTCCTCTCTGGGCGATTTCGTCGCGGACGAAAACGCCGAAGCTCCCGGCAAGGCAGCCGACCGCGCCATGGTGGCACAGCAGATCAATCTGGCGCTCAAGAGCCTGACCCCCCGCGAGGAAAAGGTCATCCGCCTGCGCTTTGGTCTGGACGATGGCCGTCCCCGCACGCTGGAAGAGGTCGGCCGCGACTTCGGCGTCACCCGTGAGCGGGTGCGCCAGATCGAAGCCAAGGCCATCCGCAAGCTGCATAGCCGCAAGTGCCTGACCCTGCTCAACGGCCTGATCGAGTAATAATATGTATTTTGGGATAGCAGAACACCCGCGTGGGTTCGGCTATCCCTTTTTCATGTGGTATAGAGGAGAAGTTGCAATTGCCGTTTCCCTCTACGACCCTCCCGTGAAAAAGGGGTTCTGAAAAGCCCGCAGGCTTTTCAGAACCCCAAATTAAAAATCATTTTTCCACTGATGATGCGCAAAGTGCAACGACGACGACTGCCGCCAGCGGCGGAAACAGGGAGAAGTCGTTGGGGCAGCGGCCAGCAAGACGCAAGTGCCGCTCAAGGCACGATGCGGATGCTGGGTGCCGCAACCCGTTAGCGGAGCGCATTCCAGATCGTTTTTCAGTACGAGCTCAGCCCAAGGCTTACGTCCAGCGCCTGATCCACCCGCTTCTGGTCGGCGGCGGTGATCTGCCCGGCACGCTCCCGCAGGCGGTGCTTATCCAGCGTGCGGATCTGTTCCAGCAGCACCACGCTGTCCTTGGCAAGGCCGGTGTCCGCCGCCCGGATGTTGATGTGGGTGGGCAGGCGGGTCTTGTCCAGCCGGGATGTAATGGCCGCCGCGATCACAGTAGGGCTGTGCCGGTTGCCGATCTCGTTCTGTACGATCAGCACCGGGCGCACACCGCCCTGCTCCGAGCCCACCACCGGCGAAAGATCGGCGTAGAAAACTTCTCCTCTGTGTACCTCCATGGAATCTCCCTCCTGTTTGTCTGGAGGATGTGCCCCGCTATGTGATGCGTCCGGCGCATCCTGTCTGCTCTCAGTATGCGCAGGCGGGGTGCGGCTTATGCAGTGCGGGGGCGATATTCCATTGTATGCACAAGGGGTGGTCAGCTTTCCTCTTCCAGCGTGCAGAAGGCCAGCGCCATGCCGCCCTCGTGGCTTAAAGAGAGCCGGGCCCGCAGCCGGTGCTGCGCCACCCATGCGGCGGTCTGCCCGCTGAAGCGGTAGGCCGGGGCACCGTTCTCCTGCCGGACGGCCTCGATCTCACATAGAGAAAAGGGCTCCCGCAGGCCGGTGCCCGCCGCCTTGAGAAAGGCCTCCTTGGCGGCAAAATCTGCGGCGGCGCTGGCAAGGCGGTGGGCATTCAGCGGTGCAGGGGACGCTTCACAAAGCCCCAGCGCCGCCTGCTCGGCCGGGCCGTACACCCGGCGCACAAAGGCCGCCGCGTGAGCAGAGGAAAGGCTTTTTTCCAGATGGGAAAGGCTGCACAGGTCGCAGCCGATGCCGTAAAGCATACAAAGGCTCCTTTCGCGGGCAGAATGCCGCCCGGACATCGTTCATCTTGCCGGAACATTGCTGGAAATTTTGTACAGGATGTGCAAATCCAGCGTAATTATCTTGAAGTTTCGGCGCATTTCGTGTACAATGGGGCTAGTTTCAACCGAAGGGGGTGTATTGCGTGGGAGACGCAACCGCGATTTTCTCCATCCACGACAAAAAGGACTATGAGATCCACGAGATCGTACAACAGGTGTACGATGCTTTGAAGGAAAAAGGCTATAACCCGGTCAATCAGCTGGTGGGCTACATTTTGTCCGAAGACCCTACCTACATTACGACCTATAAGAATGCCCGTGCCATGATCCGCAAGGTGGATCGTGACGATCTGCTGCAGGCTATGCTGCGCAGCTACCTCAACGTGTAATACGGTCCTTTTCAGCCCCGCTGTCTTGCAAGACGGCGGGCTTTTTTTGCGCGTGGGACGATTGGGAATGGCCTCCGCGTTGCTCTGGCCATGTTCAGAGGAAAGATTATTTTAAATTTCGGGGTTCAGGAAAGTCTGCGGACTTTCCTGAACCCCATTTTCACGGGTGGGGTCGCAGGGAAAAGCCTCATTTATTATGGATAGGATGGTTTTGGAGACCATTTTAATCGTTTTCCACCAGCGGCAGGGTGAAGATCTGGTTCACCACCACCTCGTACTCCCACGGCTCCCGCAGCTTTTTCAGCTGCTTTTCCAGCTTTTCAGCCCCAGCAAAGCAGTGGATGAGGTAGAACCAATGCCCTTTCATCCGGCTGATGGCGCAGCCTGCGCTGCCGAACAGTTCAGTGTAGCCGTGGTACAGGTCGGTCAGGTAGCCCCGCAGCTCCTCCTTGGCGGCGGGTGCACCGCCCCGCGCCCTGCGGAAGAGTGCAGGGTCTGCGATGAGCCCGCGCCCTACCATGATGCCGGACAGGGTGGGGAACTCCTCTTCCAGCGCGTGGAGCTGGGCGGCGGTGGTCACATCGCCGTTATAGCACACCGGCATGGTGCACCGGGGCAGCGCAGCGGCAAAGGCGGCGCGGTCGGCCTGCCCGCGGTACTGCTGCCGCATCACCCGGGGGTGGATGGTCAGCTCCGAGATGGGGTAGCGGCTATAAATTTCCAGAATGGCGGCAAACTCCTCCGGTTTCTCCACGCCCAGCCGGGTCTTGACCGAGACAGGTCCTTCAGAGTGGGAGAATACGCCGTCCAGAAAGGCGTCCACCTTGGCAAGGTCCCGCAGCATCCCGGAGCCCTTGCCCTTGGCAGTCACCGTCCCGGCGGGGCAGCCCAGATTCAGGTTCACCTCGGTATAGCCCAGCGCCCGCAGCTGACCGATCATCCACGCAGCCAGCTCGCCGTCCTTCGCCAGCAATTGCGGGATGACCGGTGCACCGGGGTTTGCCTCCGGGGCAAGCTCTGCCATCTTCTTTTTAATGAGCACCCGGTTCTCCGGCGGGGAGATAAACGGCGCATAATAGCGGTCGGCAGCGCCTTGTGCGCCGAACCATTTCTGATGGGTCTGCCGCCAGACCCGGTCTGTGAAGCCCTCCATGGGGGCAGCATAATAAAGCATGGGCGTTTCTCCAAACGTTTTTGTTACCGGTATTGTAGCATAAAATTGCGTGAGGGGAAAGGGGAGGGGACGGGGGATGTTCTCTTTTGACAGCAAAAGAGAACCAGAAAAGTGCGTGCTCCGTGGGGAAAGTTTCTGCTTGCTTTCAGCGCGCAAAGACGCTCCGCTGGGCCAGAGGCAGGGAGGGGTGTTCCGACTCCCCCCTCCCTACC